>Ga0208645_1000423_pt1 | contig 46492 bp, 49 predicted proteins | sample VirMetDEL_Sep_01_FD_184519 | JGI IMG/M metagenome (GOLD analysis project Ga0208645, IMG submission 184519) | Aqueous microbial communities from the Delaware River and Bay under freshwater to marine salinity gradient to study organic matter... | ecosystem: Environmental > Aquatic > Marine >... | reverse complement strand
GATGACGTCGCTCGGGATGTGCAGGTTGGTGATGCCCTTGACCGAGTCGACCATGGCCATTTCCGGGCGATGGGCGTAAACCTCGTGGATGTCGTGGAGGATTTCTTCCTGCTGCGAGGCCGGCAGCGACTTGATCTTGTCGTAGACGCTGCTGATGCCGTTGTTCGGGTTGACGCCCAGCTCCTTGAACAGCTCGCCGTACTTGTCGAACACGTCCTTGTAGTAAACGCTGACGGCGTGGCCGAAGACGATCGGGTGGGAGACCTTCATCATGGTCGCCTTGACGTGCAGGGACCACATCACGCCGGTGTCCTTGCAGTCCTGCAGGGTCTTCTCGAAGAAGGCACGCAGCTTGTTGCAGCTCATGAACATGCTGTCGAAGACTTCGCCTTCCTGCAGGGCGAGTTGCTTCTTGACTTCGACCTTGCCGTCCTTGCCGACGAACTCGATGCGCACGTCACCGGCCTTGGCCATGGTGATCGATTGCTCGCTGGAGAAGAAGTCGCCGCCGCGCATGTAGTCGGCGTGGGATTGGGAAGCCATGCTCCACTTGCCCATGCTGTGCGGGTGCTTGCGGGCGTAGGCCTTGACCGCGGCCGGGGCGCGACGGTCGGAGTTGCCTTCGCGCAGAACCGGGTTCACGGCGCTACCGAGGATCTTGGCGTAGCGGGCGCGAACTTCCTTGTCTTCTTCGCTCTGCGGGTCTTCCGGGAGGTTGGGGATGCCGTAGCCCTGAGCCTGCAGCTCGGCGATGGCGGCCTTGAGCTGAGGAACGGAAGCACTGATGTTCGGCAGCTTGATGATGTTGGCATCGGCCTGCAGGGTCAGCTCGGCCAGTTTGGCCAAGTCGTCATCGATGCGCTTGTCAGCGTCGAGGCGGTCGGCAAAGCTTGCCAGGATCCGTCCAGCAAGAGAGATGTCGCGGGTTTCAACGGAGATGTCAGCCGAGGCGGCAAAGGCTTCCACGATGGGCAGAAGCGAATAAGTGGCAAGGGCCGGGGCTTCGTCGGTGAAGGTGTAGATGATCTTCGAAGGGGTGGACATTTAGCGTTAACTCTCTTCTTTGCTGAGCGCGCATAGAAACTCGACCTGCGCGTGTGGCGCGAACTCCAGGATGGTGGAGCCGGTCGAGGACTCGCCGCGGTGATGTTGGATGCACCCGTAGAGTGTCGAACGTTTCGAACCGGCGGACGATGGTGTTTCACCGCCGGCTTCAAGAGGCTGCTATCCGGTTGCGGACAGGCCGCCCCTTATGACTCGTTAGTCACCTAAGCAGTATATCACTGCGACGCCTCGTCGCAGAATGCCCAGTTGAATAAGACCTTTGCAGATGTGTCTGAGGTTGGAGGTTTGCGCTACTCTCGGGAGTGCACTGTCTAACCACAAGATGGAGTCCAGCAATGGGATACCAAAAGATCCAGGTGCCAGCCAGCGGTGACAAAATCACCGTCAATGCCGATATGTCGCTGAACGTTCCAGACAATCCGGTCATCCCGTTCATCGAGGGTGACGGTATCGGTGCCGATATCTCCCCGGTGATGATCAAGGTGGTCGATGCCGCGGTGGAGAAGGCCTATGGTGGCGCCCGCAAGATTTCCTGGATGGAGGTTTATGCCGGCGAGAAGGCCACCCAGGTTTACGATCAGGACACCTGGTTGCCGAAGGAAACCCTTGAGGCCGTGCGTGATTACGTCGTCTCGATCAAGGGGCCGCTGACCACGCCCGTGGGTGGTGGCATCCGCTCGCTCAACGTGGCCCTGCGCCAGGAGCTCGACCTTTATGTGTGCCTGCGCCCGGTACGCTGGTTCGAAGGTGTGCCGAGCCCGGTGAAGAAGCCGGGTGACGTCGACATGGTGATCTTCCGCGAGAACTCCGAAGACATTTATGCGGGTGTCGAGTGGAAAGCTGGCAGCCCCGAGGCCGAGAAAGTCATCAAATTCCTCACCGAGGAAATGGGCGTCAAGAAGATTCGCTTCACGGACATGTGCGGTATTGGCATCAAGCCGGTTTCCGAGGCGGGCACCAAGCGTCTGGTGCGCAAGGCATTGCAGTACGCCGTGGACAATGACCGTAGCTCGGTGACCCTGGTCCATAAAGGCAACATCATGAAGTTCACCGAAGGTGCCTTCAAGGAGTGGGGGTACGAGATCGCTCGTGAGGAATTCGCTGCCGAGCTGCTCGATGGCGGCCCGTGGATGCAATTCAAGAATCCGCGCACTGGCAAGAATATCCTGGTCAAGGACGTGATCGCCGACGCCATGCTGCAGCAGATCCTGTTGCGCCCGGCCGAATATGACGTGATCGCCACGCTCAACCTCAATGGCGACTATCTGTCCGACGCCCTGGCAGCCGAAGTCGGTGGCATCGGCATCGCGCCCGGCGCCAACCTCTCCGACACCGTGGCAATGTTCGAGGCAACTCATGGTACGGCGCCGAAATACGCCGGTCAGGACAAGGTCAATCCAGGCTCGGTCATTCTCTCGGCGGAGATGATGCTGCGTCACATGGGGTGGGCCGAGGCTGCGGACTTGATCATCAAGGGCACCAACGGCGCCATTGCGGCCAAGACTGTGACCTATGACTTCGAGCGCCTGATGGAGGGGGCGAAGTTGCTGTCCTGCTCCGAATTCGGCGATGCGATGATCAGCCACATGTGATCAGTTGACCGATCGTCAGCATGAAAAAAAGGCCGGTCATATGACCGGCCTTTTCGTGGCGATTTGCCAGGATGCTCAGACTTCGACAGTGCTCGCGATGCTCTGCGCCTGGGGTACGGCCACTGGGGCGTCCTGATTGGCGGTAACCGCACTGATATTGACGGCATGCAGGCCTTTGGGGCCTTGCACGATCTCGAAGCGGACCGGCTGGCCGGCCTTGAGCGTTTTATAACCTTCCATCTGGATGGCCGAGTAGTGGGCGAACAGGTCCTCATCTCGGCCATCGGCCAGGATGAATCCATAGCCTTTGGCGTTGTTGAACCACTTGACCTTACCGCTGAGCATGCTGATATCCCTCTGCAAAGAACTCCATCTCTGGAGTATCATCCACTTCGATTCCACGCATTTACCGACCAGGCTGGGCGAAGGCGTGGAATCCCTGATACCCGCTTATGGGTATTCATTTGTTGTAACACCCTTTTGCCGTTAGTCAAGGCTATACGGCGGATGGCTGAGAACTCAGTCAAACTCCCTCTAGCATCCCCGTTCGCCCGGCCCTGAACCTCTGATTTCAGCATGCATGCAAGTAGCCAGATTCGACTAACATTCAATCAGGATCACCCGGCAGAGCACGAGGATGACTCCTCTGGTATTGCTGTTCAGGAATCCAAGCCAGCATTGCAGGCACCACCGATGTACAAGGTGGTCTTATTCAATGACGACTACACCCCGATGGATTTCGTCGTCGAAGTGCTCGAAACGTTTTTCGGCATGAACCGGGAGCTGGCGACCAAGATCATGCTGGCCGTCCATACAGAAGGGCGTGCGGTATGTGGTGTGTACACCCGTGATATTGCGGAGACCAAGGCAATGCAGGTCAACCAATACGCGCGAGAGAGCCAGCATCCGCTACTCTGTGAAATAGAGAAGGACGGTTAACGCCGGCCACTTGGGTATGAGGTGAAGCTATGTTGAATCGAGAGCTCGAAGTCACCCTCAATCTGGCTTTCAAGGAGGCCCGTGCCAAGCGTCATGAGTTCATGACGGTCGAGCACCTGCTGCTCGCTTTGTTGGACAACGAAGCTGCGGCCAGCGTTTTAAGGGCTTGCGGGGCCAATCTCGACAAGCTGCGCCATGATTTGCAGGAGTTCATCGACTCCACCACACCGCTGATCCCTCAGCACGATGAGGACCGCGAAACCCAGCCGACGCTGGGCTTCCAGCGTGTGCTGCAACGTGCGGTATTCCACGTGCAGAGCTCCGGCAAGCGTGAAGTGACCGGCGCCAACGTACTGGTTGCGATCTTCAGCGAGCAGGAAAGTCAGGCGGTGTTCTTGCTCAAGCAGCAGAGCGTCGCCCGTATCGATGTCGTCAACTACATCGCCCATGGCATCTCCAAGGTGCCCGGGCATGGCGATCACCAGGAAAGCGACCAGGACATGCAGGATGAGGAAGGCGGTGAATCGTCTGCCTCAAGCAATCCGCTCGACGCTTACGCGAGCAACCTCAATGAGCTGGCTCGTCAGGGGCGTATCGATCCACTGGTCGGGCGCGAGCACGAGGTCGAGCGAGTTGCACAGATTCTCGCGCGCCGCCGCAAGAACAACCCGTTGCTGGTGGGTGAGGCCGGGGTAGGCAAGACCGCTATTGCAGAAGGTCTGGCCAAGCGCATCGTCGACGAGCAGGTACCTGATCTGCTGGCCGATAGCGTGGTCTATTCGCTCGACCTTGGCGCATTGCTGGCTGGCACTAAATACCGTGGCGACTTCGAGAAGCGCTTCAAGGCGCTGCTCAACGAGCTGCGCAAGCGCCCGCACGCCATCCTCTTCATCGACGAGATCCACACCATCATCGGTGCGGGCGCGGCATCGGGCGGGGTCATGGATGCGTCCAATCTGCTCAAACCCGTATTGTCGTCTGGCGAGATTCGCTGCATCGGCTCCACTACCTTCCAGGAATTTCGCGGCATCTTCGAGAAGGATCGCGCGCTGGCGCGGCGCTTCCAGAAGGTCGACGTGGTCGAGCCTTCGGTGGAGGATACCGTCGGCATTCTCAAGGGGCTCAAGGCGCGCTTCGAGCAGCACCACCACATCGAGTACAGCGACGAGGCCCTGCGTGCAGCGGCCGAGTTAGCTGCGCGCTACATCAATGATCGGCACATGCCGGACAAGGCCATCGACGTGATCGACGAGGCAGGCGCCTACCAACGCCTGCAGCCGGAAGACAAGCGGGTGTCGCGTATCGAGGTGGCTCAGGTCGAAGACATCGTCGCCAAGATCGCGCGGATTCCGCCAAAGCATGTGTCTAGCTCCGACAAGGAACTGCTGCGTAATCTGGAGCGTGACCTGAAGCTCACCGTCTTCGGTCAGGATGCCGCCATCGATTCGCTCTCGACCGCAATCAAGCTGTCGCGTGCTGGCCTCAAGGCGCCGGACAAGCCGGTCGGTTCCTTCCTGTTCGCCGGCCCCACAGGCGTGGGCAAGACCGAGGCTGCGAGGCAGTTGGCCAAGGCGATGGGTATCGAGCTGGTGCGTTTCGACATGTCCGAGTACATGGAGCGCCATACCGTGTCGCGCCTGATCGGAGCACCGCCGGGTTACGTCGGTTTCGATCAGGGCGGCTTGCTGACCGAGGCGATCACCAAGCAGCCGCACTGCGTGCTGTTGCTCGATGAAATCGAGAAGGCGCATCCGGAAGTCTTCAACCTGCTGCTGCAGGTGATGGACCATGGCACGCTGACCGACAACAACGGACGCAAGGCGGATTTCCGCAACGTCATCCTGATCATGACCACCAACGCTGGTGCCGAAACCGCCTCGCGTGCGTCGATCGGTTTCACTCATCAGGATCACTCCACCGATGCCATGGAAGTCATCAAGAAGAGCTTCACGCCGGAGTTCCGCAACCGCCTGGACACCATCATCCAGTTCGGCCGCTTGAGTCACGAAACCATCAAGAGCATCGTCGACAAGTTTCTCACCGAACTGCAGGCGCAGCTGGAAGACAAGCGTGTCACGCTGGAAGTCAGCGACGCGGCGCGCAGTTGGCTGGCCGAGCGCGGTTACGATGTGATGATGGGTGCGCGGCCGATGGCGCGCTTGATCCAGGACAAGATCAAGCGTCCGCTGGCAGAAGAAATCCTCTTCGGCGAGTTGGCCGAGCATGGCGGCGTGGTGCACGTCGACGTCAAGGATGGCGAGCCCAGCTTCGAGTTCGAGACGGCGGCGGAGGTCGCCTGATCGAATGGCCTCACGGACACTGAAAGCCTCGCTGGCTTTCAGTGAGCCAACGAAAACGCCCGGCATATGCCGGGCGTTTTCGTTTGGTGCTTGGCTTAACGGGCGCGGTAGGTGATGCGGCCTTTGCTCAAGTCATAAGGTGTCAGTTCAACACGCACCTTGTCACCAGTGAGAATGCGAATGTAGTTCTTGCGCATCTTGCCAGAGATGTGCGCGGTAACGACGTGCCCGTTTTCCAACTCCACGCGGAACATGGTGTTGGGCAGGGTGTCGACGACAGTGCCTTCCATTTCGAAGCTGTCTTCTTTCGACATGCAGTAAAGCCCTCGGTATCCAGGAAATGGCCCGGTGCAACTGGCGCCAGGCAAAAGCGGCGTGCATTGTGCCCGAAAACAGGGGGCTGCGCCAAGGGGCTTGGATTGTCGGGTGTGTTGAATGGTTGGTCAGGCGGCTAGGTAAGCATTGTCCAGCGCTGGTTGACGAAGAGTTCGATCGGGCGGTACTGGGTCTTGTAGTTCATCTTGCGGCAGTTCTTGATCCAGTAGCCGAGATAGACGGCCTCCAGCCCCAGGCGTTCGGTTTCACCGATTTGCCAGAGAATGGCGAAGCGGCCAAGGCTGCGGCGCTCTTCGGCTGGGTCGTAGAACGTGTAAACAGCCGAAAGGCCATTCGGCAGAGCGTCGGTGACGGCGATGGCAACCAGTCTGCCCTGCAGGCGGAACTCATAGAAGCGTGAAAATGGCAGATCGCGCACCAGAAAGGTCGAAAACTGGTCACGACTCGGCGGGTACATGTCGCCGTCGGCGTGGCGCAGCTCGATGTAGCGCACATAGAGCGCGTAATACTCTTCGGTAAATGTCGGGCGTACGCAGCGAACGACGATATCTTCATTGCGTTTGAGGATGCGCCGCTGCTGGCGGCTCGGGGTGAAGCGCGCTGCCGGGATACGTGCGGGGATGCAGGCAGTGCACTGCTGGCAATGCGGGCGATAGAGGTGATCGCCGCTACGGCGGAAGCCCAGCTCCGACAGTTTGGCATAGACCAGCACGTCCATGGGCTGGCTGGGGTCGAGAAACAGGGTTGTGGCCTGTTCTTCCGGCAGATAGCTGCATGGATGGGGTTGAGTGGCGTAGAACTTCAGGCGGGCCAGCTCGGTCATGGCGTCGTCTCGCAAAGGCCTGACTATGAGTGTAAGCCAGGCTTGGCCGCTCGACTAGGCGAGCCAATCCGCTGTGGTTGGCAGATCGAGATGGCGCTGCAAGTACTCGGCGAATGTGGCGCGCGGAATGGATCTGGCGCCGAAACTGTGCAGGTGCTGTGTGGGCATCTGGCAGTCGATGAGCACGAAGCCCCATTGCTGTAGCTTGCTGACCAGCGTGGCGAAACCAACCTTGGAGGCATTGTCGGCGCGGCTGAACATGGATTCGCCAAAGAACAGCTGGCCCATGGCCAGGCCATAAAGCCCGCCAACCAGCTCACCGTCACTCCAGACTTCCACGGAGTGGGCGATGCCGCGCTGGTGCAGTTGCATGTAGGCGTCCTGCATGCCGCGGGTGATCCAGGTGCCATCGGCGTAAGCGCGTGGCTCGGCGCAGGCCTCAATCACGGATGCAAAGTCCTGGTCGAAGGTGACGCTGTAACGGTTTTGCCTCAGCAGCTTGGCCAGGCTGCGAGAAACGTGCAACTTCTCTGGGAACAGCACCGTACGTGGGTCGGGCGACCACCAGAGAATCGGCTGGCCATCATCGAACCAGGGGAAGCAGCCGTGGCGATAAGCGCTGATCAAACGGTCGGCGCTCAGGTCGCCGCCAGCGGCCAGCAGGCCGTTGGGTTCGCGCATGGCTTTTGCCAGTGGCGGGAACTGCAGTGAGTCACGTTGCAGCCAGGTCAGCATGTGCGCTTGTCCAGCGGAGGAGGGGAGGGCGAGCGATCACGCTCGCCCTTGTGCCATCAATTACCGTCGAGGAATTTCTCGACATCCAGCGCCGCCATGCAGCCGGCGCCGGCCGAAGTGATGGCCTGACGGTAAATGTGATCAGCCACGTCGCCAGCGGCGAACACACCTTCGATGCTGGTCGCGGTAGCATTGCCTTCGCTGCCACCTTTGATCTTCAGGTAGCCGTCATGCATGTCCAGTTGATCGACGAACAACTCGGTGTTGGGCTTGTGGCCGATGGCGATGAACACGCCGGCCAGCGCCAGTTCCTTGGTGCTGCCGTCGGCGGTGCTTTTCAGGCGCACGCCGGTCACGCCGGTCTGGTCGCCCAGTACCTCGTCCAGCGTGTGGTTCCAGTGCAGACGCATGTTGCCGTTCTCGACCTTGTCGAACAGCTTGTCCTGCAGGATCTTCTCCGAGCGCAGTTTGTCGCGGCGGTGCACCAGGTGCACCTCCTTGGCGATGTTCGACAGGTACAGTGCCTCTTCCACGGCGGTGTTGCCGCCACCGATCACGGCAACCACCTGGTTGCGATAGAAGAAGCCGTCGCAGGTGGCGCAGGCCGAGACGCCCTTGCCGGAGAAGGCTTCTTCCGACGGCAGGCCAAGATACTGAGCACTGGCGCCAGTGGCGATGATCAGCGCATCGCAGCTGTAGGTGCCGCTATCGCCCTTGAGAATGAAGGGGCGGCTCTGCAACTCGGCGGTATGGATGTGGTCGTAGATGATCGCGGTGTCGAAGCGCTCGGCGTGCTTCTGCATGCGCTCCATCAGTGCCGGGCCGGTGAGACCTTCGACGTCACCTGGCCAGTTGTCCACTTCGGTGGTGGTGGTGAGCTGACCGCCAGGCTGGATGCCGGTGATGACAACTGGCTTGAGGTTGGCGCGTGCGGCATACACGGCGGCGCTGTAACCGGCAGGGCCGGAACCCAGAATGATCAGGCGGGAATGCTTGACTTCGCTCATAAAAAACCCCCATAAGCCTTTGTCACAAAAGAGAATGCGTGCTCCAATTGAGCCGCATGGAAGCTGCTGGCGGCTATGCTACACCGAAGCAGGGTGGGTGCGGGAGCTTGGCAATTGGCCTCTGCGTCAGGCTGGCCCTACAATAGCCCGCTTCTGCGGTTAACCATCAGATGGACGCGCCACGGGCGCAGGAAATGGCTGTTTTGAAGAATTCCACCACCCAGATTACCGACTGGCGCCAGAAGCTTCAGTATCGACTGAAGGAAGGCGCATTGATCGCCCTGGGCGCTATGTGCCTGTACCTGTTAATGGCACTGTTGACCTATAACGTCGCTGATCCGGCGTGGGATAACAGTGTGCAGGTCGAGCGCATCATCAACGCCGGCGGCAGCATTGGCGCCTGGCTCTCCAGTGCGCTGTTCGGCGCGCTGGGCTATTTCGCCTATATCTTCCCGCTTCTGCTGGCGGCCAAGACCTGGCAGGTATTCCGCACCCGTAATCAGCCCTGGCACTGGAATGGTTGGCTGTTTTCCTGGCATAGCATCGGCCTGGTTTTCCTGATTCTTTCCGGCGCTGCGCTGGGCGATATTCACTTCGCTGCGGCCTCCGGCATGCAGGGCTCCGGTGGCGGCATGCTCGGTGCCAGCCTCGGCGATCTGGCCGTACATGCGCTGAACGTGCAAGGCAGCACACTGGTATTCCTGGCACTGTTTCTGTTCGGCTTGACCGTTTTCACCGATCTATCCTGGTTCCGCGTGATGGACCTGACCGGCAAGATCACCCTCGATCTGATCGAACTGATTCACGGCGCCATCACCGGCTGGTGGAACGCACGCAGTGAGCGCAAGCAGATGAAGATTCAACTGCGCGAGCTAGACGAGCGGGTCACCGAGGTGGCTGCGCCGGTGGTGTCGGACCGCCGCGAACAGGCCAAGGTCAAGGAGCGCCTGCTCGAGCGTGAAGAGTCGCTGAGCAAGCACATGAGCGAGCGTGAGAAGCGCCCCGCGCCGGTAATCGCGCCGCCACCCGTGGCCAAGGCGCCAGAGCCAAGCAAACGTGTGCAGAAGGAAAAGCAGGCGCCCCTGTTCGTCGACAGCGCGGTGGAAGGTACCTTGCCGCCGATTTCCCTGCTCGACCCAGCGGAAGCCAAGAAGGTCGAGTATTCGCCTGAGTCGCTCAAGGGCGTCGGCCACCTGCTGGAAATCAAACTCAAGGAGTTCGGTGTCGAGGTCGCGGTAGATTCGATCCATCCAGGCCCGGTGATCACGCGCTACGAAATCCAGCCGGCCGCTGGCGTCAAGGTCAGTCGCATCGCCAACCTGGCCAAGGACCTGGCGCGTTCGCTGGCCGTGACCAGTGTGCGTGTCGTCGAGGTCATCCCCGGCAAGACCACCGTCGGTATCGAGATTCCCAACGAGAATCGCCAGATCGTGCGTTTCTCCGAAGTGCTGTCGACACCCGAATACGATGATGCCAAGTCGCCGGTCACCCTGGCACTGGGGCATGACATTGGCGGCAAGCCGGTCATCACCGATCTGGCCAAGATGCCGCACTTGCTGGTGGCTGGTACCACCGGTTCCGGTAAGTCGGTGGGCGTGAACGCGATGATTCTGTCGATTCTGTTCAAGTCGAGCCCGGAAGACGCCAAGCTGATCATGATCGACCCGAAAATGCTCGAGTTGTCGATCTACGAAGGCATCCCGCACCTGCTTTGCCCGGTCGTCACCGACATGAAGGAGGCGGCCAACGCCCTGCGTTGGAGCGTTGCCGAAATGGAGCGCCGCTACAAACTGATGTCGAAGATGGGCGTGCGTAACCTGGCCGGCTTCAATCGCAAGGTCAAGGACGCCATCGAAGCCGGCGAGCCACTGGCTGACCCGCTGTTCCGCCGTGAAAACATGGAAGACGAGGCGCCGCTGCTCAAACCACTGCCGACCATCGTCGTCGTGGTCGACGAATTCGCTGACATGATGATGATCGTCGGTAAGAAGGTCGAAGAACTGATCGCACGTATCGCCCAGAAGGCGCGTGCGGCTGGCATTCACCTGATTCTCGCCACTCAGCGCCCCTCGGTGGATGTGATCACCGGCCTGATCAAGGCCAACATCCCGACCCGTATGGCGTTCCAGGTATCGAGCAAGATCGACTCGCGCACCATCATCGACCAGGGTGGCGCCGAGCAGTTGCTGGGGCACGGTGACATGCTCTACATGCCGCCCGGCACCAGCTTGCCCATTCGTGTTCACGGCGCCTTCGTCTCGGACGATGAGGTGCATCGCGTGGTCGAAGCCTGGAAGCTGCGTGGCGCGCCGGATTACAACGAAGACATCCTCGCCGGCGCCGAAGAGGGCGGCAGCGGCTTCGAAGGCAGCAGCGGCGGTGAAGGTGGTGAGGGCAGCGAGGAAGACCCGCTGTACGACGAGGCTGTCAACTTCGTGCTGGAAAGCCGTCGCGCGTCGATTTCCGCGGTGCAGCGCAAGCTGAAGATTGGCTACAACCGCGCTGCGCGAATGATCGAGGCAATGGAAATGGCCGGTGTGGTCAGCTCGATGAATACCAACGGCTCACGCGAAGTGCTGGCACCCGGTTCCGCTCGCGACTGAATGTGTCTACGCGCGGACAATGCGCTGAATCAGCGGTCTACAGAATTTCACGGCAGCCAAGTGCTGCCGAGCAACGCGAGGTGCGGAGTCGCCTCGCCACTCTCATACGGATTCAAGGGGTTTATATGCGTGTTATTCGCCTGCTGATGCTGGCTGCTCTGAGCTTTACCCTGCTGACCGCCCAGGCTGATGAAGAGGCGGCCACCAAGCGTCTGAGCGAGCTGCTCAGCCAGGCACAGACCATCAGTGCGCGCTTTTCTCAGTTGACCCTCGACGCCAGCGGCACCCAGCTGCAGGAAACTGCCGGGGAACTGCTGCTCAAGCGTCCGGGCATGTTCCGCTGGCACACCGACCAGCCGATGGAGCAACTGCTGGTGTCCAACGGCGAGAAAGTCTGGCTGTACGACCCGGATCTCGAGCAGGTCACCATCCAGACCCTCGATCAGCGCCTGACTCACACACCGGCGCTTTTGCTGTCCGGTGACGTGTCGCAGATTCGCGAGAACTTCGAGATCGACTACAAGGAAGGCGGTAGCGTGGTCGACTTCATTCTCAAGCCCAAGGCCAAGGACAGCCTGTTCGATAGCCTGCGCCTGTCGTTCCGCAACCGTGTGCTCAACGACATGCAGTTGATCGACAGCATCGGCCAGCGCACCAATATCCTGTTCCTCAATGTGAAGATGAACGAGCCGGTCGATAACGGCCAGTTCACCTTCGACATTCCTGAAGGCGCGGACGTCATCCAGGAGTAACGCGTGGATCTGTTTGGCCGCCAACCCGTCGCGCAGCCTCTGGCTGCGCGTTTGCGTGCAACCAGTCTGGACGAATACGTCGGGCAGGAGCATGTACTGGCGCCGGGCAAGCCGCTGCGTGAGGCGCTGGAGCAGGGCGCTTTGCACTCGATGATCTTCTGGGGGCCGCCCGGCGTGGGTAAAACCACCCTGGCACGACTGCTGGCCAAGGTTACCGACGCGCATTTCGAAACCATTTCCGCGGTGCTCTCCGGGGTCAAGGAGATCCGCCAGGCCGTCGAGGTGGCTCAGCAACATGCTGCGCAATACGGTCGCCGTACTATCCTCTTCGTCGACGAAGTGCACCGCTTCAACAAGAGCCAGCAGGACGCCTTCCTGCCCTATGTGGAAGACGGCACGCTGATCTTCATCGGCGCTACCACCGAGAATCCCTCGTTCGAGCTGAACAATGCGCTGCTATCGCGTGCGCGCGTCTACGTGCTCAAGAGCCTCGACGAGGCAGCGATGCGCAAGTTGGTCCAGCGTGCGCTAACCGATCCGAAAGGCCTGGGCGAACGCAGTCTCAGCCTGCCGGACGAGGCCTTTCAGATTCTTCTGGCTGCAGCCGATGGCGATGGCCGTCGCCTGCTCAACTTTCTCGAGAATGCCGCCGACCTGGCCGAGGACGATGGCGAGCTCGGTGTGGACTTGCTGCAGAATTTGCTGGGTGATAGCCGGCGGCGCTTCGACAAGGGCGGCGAAGCCTTCTACGACCAGATATCCGCGCTGCACAAGTCGGTGCGTGGCTCCAGCCCGGACGGTGCACTGTACTGGTACGCGCGCATGCTTGATGGCGGCTGCGACCCGCTGTATATCGCCCGGCGCGTGGTGCGCATGGCCAGCGAGGACATCGGCAACGCCGACCCGCGCGCCTTGACCCTGTGCCTCAATGCCTGGGACGTGCAGGAGCGTCTGGGTAGCCCGGAAGGCGAGTTGGCTGTGGCGCAGGCCATCGTCTACCTCGCTTGCGCACCGAAGAGCAACGCGGTGTACACGGCCTTCAAGACCGCCATGCGCGATGCCGCTGAGCAGGGCTCGCAGGAAGTGCCGCTGCACCTGCGCAACGCGCCGACCAAGCTGATGAAGCAGCTCGGTTATGGCGATGAATACCGTTACGCCCACGACGAACCCGATGCCTATGCGGCGGGTGAGGATTATTTCCCCGAAAACCTGCAGCCGCGTCAGTATTACGATCCAGTGCCGCGTGGCCTCGAGCTGAAAATCCGCGATAAGCTGCAGCACCTGCGTCAGCTCGACGCCAGTAGCTCCAGGCAAAGGAGAAAGCCATGATTCGTGTAGCGCTCGCTGTCGCCGTAGGGGGCGCGGCTGGTTCGGTTATGCGCTTTCTGGTTGCCAGCTGGGTAGCCGGTAACTGGCCTCGGCATTTCTACCTGGGCACCTTTGCGGTAAACGTCATCGGTTGCCTGCTGATTGGTCTGCTGTCAGGTCTGTTTCTGACCCGTACCGACCTGCCGCTGGAGCTGCGTACCGGGCTGATTACCGGCGTTCTGGGCGGCTTCACCACCTTTTCGTCTTTCAGTCTAGAAATCATGAAACTGATGGAGGGCGGTCGCGCTCCCGAGGCCTTCGGTTACCTGGCATTCAGTATCATTGGTGGCCTGCTGGCTGCATGGGCCGGTCTGAGCCTGGCTCGATTGGCATCCTGACCCGCTAAAGCTTTACACTCGGCAACCCGCGTCACGCTGGTGGCCGCAATCTTTTTTAGTCGATGTATTGAGACCCGAACATGCTCGATTCCAAACTTGTCCGCACGCAACTCACCGAAATCGCCGAGCGCCTCGCCACCCGTGGCTTCGCCCTCGACGTCGCCCGCTTCGAGGCCCTGGAGAGTCAGCGCAAGTCAGTACAGGTGCGCACCGAGCAACTGCAGGCCGAGCGCAACAGCCGTTCCAAATCCATCGGCCAGGCCAAGGCGCGTGGCGAAGACATCGCGCCGCTGCTGGCGGAAGTCGACCAGATGGGCAGCGACCTGGAGGCCGGCAAGCGTGAGCTGGACGCCATCCAGAGCGAGCTGGACAACCTGCTGCTGAACATTCCCAACCTGCCGCACGAGTCCGTGCCGGTCGGTGCCGATGAAGACGGCAACGTCGAGGTTGCGCGCTGGGGTACGCCGCGCAGCTTCGATTTCGAGATCAAGGATCACGTCGCCCTCGGCGAGCAACACGGCTGGCTGGACTTCGAGACCGCTGCCAAGCTCTCCGGCGCGCGTTTCGCTTTGCTGCGCGGGCCCATCGCGCGCCTGCATCGCGCCCTGGCGCAGTTCATGATCAACCTGCACACCGGCGAGCATGGTTACGAAGAAGCCTACACCCCGTACCTGGTACAGGCGCCGGCGCTGCAAGGCACCGGTCAGTTGCCGAAGTTCGAGGAAGACTTGTTCAAGATCGCCCGTGAAGACCAGGCCGATCTGTACCTGATCCCGACCGCCGAAGTGTCGCTGACCAATATCGTCGCCGGCGAGATTCTCGATGCCAAACAGCTGCCACTGAAGTTCGTCGCCCACACGCCGTGCTTCCGCAGCGAGGCGGGCGCTTCGGGCCGTGATACACGCGGGATGATCCGGCAGCACCAGTTCGACAAGGTCGAGATGGTGCAGATCGTCGAGCCGTCCAAGTCCTTCGAGGCGCTGGAAGGCATGACCGCCAACGCCGAGCGTGTGCTGCAACTGCTGGAGCTGCCGTATCGCAAGCTGGCCCTGTGCACCGGTGATATGGGCTTCTCTGCGGTGAAGACCTACGACCTGGAAGTATGGGTGCCGAGCCAGGACAAGTACCGCGAGATTTCGTCCTGCTCCAACTGCGGCGACTTCCAGGCGCGCCGCATGCAGGCACGCTACCGCAACCCGGAAACCAACAAGCCGGAGCTGCTGCACACGCTCAACGGTTCCGGTCTGGCGGTTGGTCGTACCCTGGTGGCGGTACTGGAGAACTACCAGCAGGCCGACGGCAGCATTCGTGTGCCTGAGGTTCTGAAGCCCTACATGGGCGGCATCGAAGCGATCGGATAAGCCGGTGTAAGCGGGGTAGTGCGGCTACCCCGGTTATATAGCGCGCCTGACGATGGGTGCTGGATGTAGGGTGCGCTGTGCGCACCAAGGCCTTTCCGTAGTTCGGTGCGCATGGCGCACCCTACGAACCCGTCGTTCGCCTTCCCACCTCATTCGAGGCTGACTTATGCAATTCCTTCCGCTGTTCCACAAGCTGCAGGATCGCCCGGTACTGGTGATCGGCGGTGGTGAGGTTGCGCTGCGCAAGGCGCGCCTGTTGAGCGATGCCGGTGCTCGTCTGCGCGTGGTCGCCCCGGAGATTCGTGGCGAGCTGCAGGCGCTGGCCGGCGCTGACGGCATCTTCCTGCGCGGCTATGCGAGCAGCGACTTGCAGGGCGTTGCCCTGGTCATCGCTGCGACTGATGACGTGCCGCTCAATGCACAGATTTCCGCAGAGGCTCATAGCCTGGGCATTCCCGTCAACGTGGTGGATGCACCGGCGCTGTGCAGCGTGATCTTCCCGGCTATCGTCGATCGCTCGCCGCTGATCGTCGCGGTCAGCAGTGGCGGTGATGCGCCGGTGCTGGCACGGCTGATCCGCGCCAAGATCGAGACCTGGATTCCGGCCACCTACGGCCAGCTGGCCAACCTGGGCAAGCGTTTCCGTGAGCGGGTCAAGCAGCTGTTCCCCGACGTGCAGCAGCGCCGCGTGTTCTGGGAGGATGTCTTTCAGGGGCAAATCGCCGAGAGCGTTTTTGCCGGCAAGCCGGAAGAGGCCGAGCGCCTGCTGGAAGCGCGTGTGGCCGGCGCTACGCCGCGCGCACTGGGCGAGGTGTACCTGGTTGGTGCCGGGCCGGGCGACCCCGATCTGCTGACCTTCCGCGCCTTGCGCCTGATGCAACAAGCCGACGTCGTGCTGTACGACCGCCTGGTGGCGCCCGCCATCATCGAGCTGTGCCGGCGTGATGCCGAGCGTATCTATGTCGGCAAACGCCGCGCTGATCACGCCGTGCCGCAGGAGCAGATCAACCAGTTGCTGATCGACCTGGCTCGTCAGGGCAAGCGTGTGCTGCGTCTTAAAGGTGGGGATCCGTTCATCTTCGGTCGCGGCGGTGAGGAGATCGAGCAACTGGCGGCAGAAGATATTCCCTTCCAGGTGGTGCCGGGCATCACCGCTGCCTCAGGTTGCGCGGCCTATGCCGGCATCCCGTTGACTCACCGCGACCATGCGCAGTCGGTGCGCTTCGTCACCGGGCACCTCAAGGATGGCAGCAGCGACCTGCCGTGGAAGGATCTGGTCGCGCCAGGGCAAACCCTGGTGTTCTACATGGGGCTGGTAGGGCTGCCGGGTATCTGCGAGCAGTTGATCGCTCACGGCCGTTCGGGCGCGACGCCTGCGGCATTGGTGCAGCAGGGCACCACGCAGAACCAGCGTGTCTTCACCGGCACCCTGGAGACCTTGCCGCAACTGGTGGCCGAGCACGAAGTGCACGCGCCCACCCTGGTGATTGTCGGGGAAGTGGTCACCCTGCGTGACAAGCTGGCCTGGTTCGAAGGCGCTCAGAACAGCATCTGACGCGTTATGACTGAAGCCTCGCTGTCGAGGCTTCAGTCACTCTCCGCTGTCACTTCTAACGTTGAAACACGCCTTTGCCCGGCAGGCGTTGGCGATCATGCGCGTGGGTGAAATCCTGCAGTGGCCCTTTGGGGATCACGCCGGTCGGGTTGATGGTGGCGTGGCTGGCGTAGTAGTGCGATTTGATATGGGTGAAATCCACCGTCTCGGCGATGCCCGGCCACTGATACAGCTCGCGCAGCCAGTTGGACAGGTTCGGGTAATCCTCGATGCGCCGCAGGTTGCATTTGAAATGCCCGTGATAGACGGCATCGAAGCGGATCAGCGTGGTGAACAGGCGAATGTCTGCCTCGGTCAGGTATTCGCCGACCAGGTAGCGGTTTTCGCCCAGCAGCGTTTCCAGTTCATCGAGCATGGCGAACAGCTCGTCGAAAGCCTCTTCGTAGGCCTCCTGCGTAGTGGCGAAGCCTGCGCGGTAAACGCCGTTGTTCACTGCCGGATAGATGCGCTCATTGAGCTGGTCGATACGCTCGCGTAGCGGCTCGGGGTAGAAGTCCAGGCCGTTGCCGGTCAGACCGTCGAAGGCGCTGTTGAACATGCGGATGATTTCCGCCGACTCGTTGCTGACGATGCCACTGGTTTGCTTGTCCCACAGCACGGGCACGGTGACGCTGCCGGTGTACTGACGGTCATCGGCGGTGTAGCGCTGATACATGTGGCTCAGGTTATCCAGGTGATCACCGCTGGAGCCGAAGTTGCGGTCGAAGGTCCAGCCTTGTTCGCGCATCAACCAGCTCACCACTGATACATCGATCAGCGATTCGAGGCCTTTGAGTTTGCGCAGGATCAGCGTGCGATGAGCCCATGGGCAGGCCAGGGACACATAGAGGTGATAACGCCCGGATTCAGCCTTGAAGCCACCATCACCACTTGGCCCGGCGCTACCGTCTGCGGTTACCCAGTTGCGGCGTTGTGCACTTTCGCGCTCGAAGCGGCCACTGTTGCCGGTGTCGTACCACTGGTCATGCCAGCGTCCATCGATCAACAAGCCCATAACGCGTGCCTCCGTCTTGAATGAACCTGGAGTCTAACGTTATGAAGTCGATTGAAAGGTGGAAAAAGCTGGCTTAAACAATCGACTGACTAGATTGAAAAACGTGCATCCCAGCGTTGCTGGGCCTGCTGGAATGCCTCTTCACGGCCCAGGCCTAGCCCGCGCAGGGCGACGGCCATGGTGGCGATCACCGCCAGGCGACCGTAAGGATCATCGTGCTCGCCGCGCCAGAAGGCTCCCAGCACGGCCGGGTCGAGTCGCTCGGGTTTGACATGGCGCTGTGCTGACAGCGCGGGCCACTCTTCGTCCCAGTTCTCGCCAGCGAGCGTGCCATGCAGATGGCACGTACCGTCCGGGTTGGCCTCGATCTCGCCGCCTTCGCCCTTGATCACGATGGCGTGATCACCCAGCAGGCGACTGGCTTCGCGATGCACGGCCTGATAGCCGGGATGGAAGATGCTTTGCAGCCCGCAGCGGGCACCGAGTGGGTTGACCACCCGCGCCAGGGAATGGATCGGCGAGCGCAGGCCCAGGGTGTTGCGCAGGTCGATCATGCGCTGCAGCGCCGGCATCCAGTTGCCCAGGTAGCTGTAGGCCAGGTTGTGCTGGTCGAGCGCCGCTCCCACTGCTTGCCAGTCCTGGCAGCAGGGGATATCCAGTTGCGCCAGCAACTGCTCGGTGTACATGCGCCCTGCGGTATGCGCGCCGCCGCCGTGCATGAAGATACGCACGCCACTGGCGGCCAGCGCTTTGGCGGCCAGCAGGTACCAGGGCAGATGGCGTTTCTTGCCGGCATAGCTGGGCCAGTCCAGGTCGACCGGGATTTCAGGCGCGGCGAGCCGTGGGCGGATGGCCTCAGTGAAGCCGGCGAGCTCTTCGGCGCTCTCTTCCTTGTGCCGCAGCAGCATCAGGAAGGCGCCGAGCTGGGTGTCTTCGACCTTGCCGTCGAGCAACATGCCCATGGCTTCACGGGCTTCCTCGCGGGTCAGACCACGCGCACCGCGCTTGCCCTTGCCGAGAATACGTACGAATTGGGCGAAGGGGTGTTCGGCGGGCGTGATCAGGTTCATAGGCAATTGGTCGGTTTTGGCAGGCCGGCGAGCTTGGCGGCGAGTTTGGCGGGCGTGCCCTTGAACAGGCGATTGAGGTGCAGGCTGTTGCCTTTTTCTGTACCGAGTTTCAGGGCCGCATACTTGATCAGCGGACGGTTGGCCGGCGACAGCTGGAATTCCGCGTAGAAGGCACGCAGCAGGTCGAGGATCTCCCAGTGCTCAGCGCTTAGCTGCAGCTCCTCTGCGGCGGCCAGCGCCTCGGCTACGGGGCGCGACCAATCCTGCAGGTCGATCAGGTAGCCGTCCTTGTCCAGGGCGATGTCACGTCCGTCGACGTTGAGCGTACTCATAGCCAGCTGTTGACCTTGGCGTAACGAGTGCACAGCTCGACGAACCCCGGGTAGTCGACGACCTGAGCACGCTCGGGCGCCTGTAGCGCGCGAGCAGCAAGGTCTTCATCCAGAGCGTAGAGCGCAACACTGGCAGGCATCAATTGCAGCGCCTGCAGGTTGGCGGTGCCGGGCTGCAGTGCGTAGACCGCATCGCCACTGAGCAGCAATGCGTCATTGGCGCCTAGCAGACGCAGGCAACTGGCCAAACGGCTATCAGCGAACGGCGAATGGGAGAGGATATGCAGGGTGGCCATCAGAGGGTGATCACCTGGTCATAACGATCGAGAAGGGCGGTCAGCGCTGTGTCGTCGAGTTGCTGTACCGCCAGATTCAGTTCTGCATCGCTCAGGCCGCGTTCGGCCAGGCTGCGCTGGCTGGCATACAGTTCCTCGACGCCGAACATCGGCAGGGCCTGGAGGTTGGCGCCGAGGTCTTTCTGTTGCAGCTGGCCGGGCTGTTGTCCGGTGCTGAGCTGGAACACACCGTCATCGAGAAACAGCATGCCGATGGGCAGGTCGAAGGCGCCGCCGGCCAGGGCAATATCCAGCGCCTCACGTGCGCCGGGGCCACTCCAGGGCGCCTGGCGGCTGATGATCAATAGTGATTTGCTCACTCACGAGCCTCCGAAACAGACAAGTCGGTCGGCTTGCTGCGCCGCTTCATGCAATTGGCCCAGCCCGGATAGATCCCACGGTGCTTCCAGGTTGGCAGCGGGCCTGGCATAGCGCTGCGCTTCCTCGCCATTGAGCACGCCACGACGCAGTGCGGCGGCGATGCAGACCACTGCGTCCAGCCCGTTGGCGGTAACGAACTCGCGCCATTCCCTGGGCAGATCAAGCTCGTCCTGCGGGCTGACCACGTTGCTGGCGGCGCTGTGCACACCGTCCTGATAGAAGAACAGGCGAATGATCTCATGGCCGCCAGCCAATGCGGCCTGTGCAAAGCGCAATGCGCGACGCGAAGCGGGCTGGTGAGGGGCGGCGAACAGGGCGATGGCAAACTTCATGGGGCGTCCGACGAGGCAAAACTGGGCCAATGATAAGGCCAGGGTGCCCGGCAAACAAAGAATCACTGAGCAAAGACAAACAGGCGCGCAAGAAAAAGCCCGCCGAAGCGGGCTTTAGGGGGCGAACTGCTATCAGTCGTCGCCGCCCATGATGCCGAAGATCTGCAGCAGGCTGATGAACAGGTTGTAGATCGACACGTACAGGCTGATGGTGGCCATGATGTAGTTACGCTCACCACCATGGATGATCGCGCTGGTCTGGAACAGGATGCAGACCGAAGAGAACAGCACGAAGCCAGCGCTGATCGCCAGTTGCAGGCCGCTGATCTGGAAGAAGAAGCTGGCAACGATGGCGCCCAGCAGAACGAAGAAGCCGGCGGTGATGAAGCCGCTGAGGAAGCTCATGTCCTTGCGGGTAGTCAGCACATAGGCGGACAGGCCGAAGAACACCAATGCGGTCATGGTGAAGGCGGAGCTGATGACTTCAGCACCGTTGGCCATGCCCAGATAGCGGTTGAGGATCGGGCCCAAGGTGTAGCCCATGAAACCGGTCAGCGCCAGGGTGGAAAGCAGGCCCCAGGAAGAGTTGCGCAGCTTGGCGGTGAGGAAGAACAGGCCGTAGAAGCCGATCAGCACCACGAAGATGTTTGGATAGGGGACATTGGCGCGCTGGCTGAGGAAGGCTACCAGGCCACTGAAGGCCAGGGTGATGGCCAGTAGACCGTAAGTATTGCGTAGAACGCTGCTGACTTCCTGTTGCTCAACCTGAGAATGGTTGAGTGCATAATCTCGCTCTTGCATGGCGACGCTCCTGTGGCTACGAGGCTTTCAATTCGAATGTATTGGATCATAACAGAGCGGGATTGCCTGCCAAGACTTAGAGTTTGACAGTGTGTTGCGTTCCGGTAAGATTGCCGCCCGCACTACTGCGGAGGTTTGAGTGTCAGCCTCCGCGCTCAAGAATTTGGAAGCGTGGCCGAGTGGTTTAAGGCAACGGTCTTGAAAACCGTCGATGGGCAACTATCCGTGAGTTCGAATCTCACCGCTTCCGCCAATTCTCCAATTGCCTTGACGCAATTTCTGACCTTAATCTGGCGCTTGCTTTTTGACGGCGGTGCGCCAAGCTAGGTCAGACCCTGGCTTTTTGCTATGGTGGCCGGCAAGTTCAACCTCACCGTCGCTGCACGGTGGCTGACTAGGTGCAACGAGGTGGCGATTGATTAGGGTCCTGGTTGTCGACGATCACGATCTGGTTCGCACGGGTATCACCCGCATGCTGGCCGATATCGACGGTCTGCAAGTCGTAGGTGAAGCCTGCACTGGCGAAGAAGCCCTGCTCAAGGTCCGCGAACTCAAGCCCGACGTCGTCCTAATGGACGTGAAGATGCCCGGCATCGGCGGCCTTGAAGCCACTCGCAAATTGATGCGCAGCCATCCCGATATCAAAGTCGTCGCCGTTACCGTGTGCGAGGAAGATCCGTTCCCGACGCGCTTGCTGCAGGCCGGTGCTGCCGGATACCTGACCAAGGGCGCGGCTCTGGATGAAATGGTGCAAGCCATTCGCCTGGTATTCGCCGGCCAGCGCTACATCGACCCTCAAATCGCTCAGCAGCTGGCGCTGAAATCCTTCCAGCCGCAGAACAATGGCTCGCCATTCGATCTGCTGTCCGAGCGCGAGATCCAGATCGCCCTGATGATTGCCAACTGTCACAAGGTGCAGAACATCTCGGACAAGCTGTGCCTGTCGCCGAAGACGGTCAATACCTACCGCTACCGCATCTTCGAGAAGCTCTCCATCACCAGCGACGTCGAGTTGGCTCTGCTCGCGGTTCGCCACGGCATGGTCGACGCCGTTAGCTGAAAATGTCCGCACCATTCGATTCGAGTGCCTTCCTGGCGACCTGCAGTGGTCGCCCCGGCGTCTATCGCATGTTCGATAGCGAGGCCCGCCTGCTCTACGTCGGCAAGGCGAAAAACCTCAAGAAGCGCCTCGCCAGTTATTTCCGCAAGACCGGCCAGGCGCCCAAAACCGCCGCCTTGGTGGCGCGCATTGCGCAGATCGAAACCACCATCACCGCCAACGAGACCGAGGCGCTGCTGCTCGAGCAGACGCTGATCAAGGAATGGCGACCGCCGTACAACATCCTGCTGCGCGACGATAAATCCTATCCCTACGTGTTTCTCTCCGACGGCGAGTTTCCACGCCTCGGCATTCACCGTGGCGCGAAAAAGGCCAAGGGGCGCTATTTCGGCCCCTATCCCAGTGCGCTGGCCATTCGCGAGAGCCTGAGCCTGCTGCAGAAAACTTTCCTGGTTCGCCAGTGCGAGGACAGCTACTACAGGAACCGCACGCGTCCCTGCCTGCAGTACCAGATCAAACGTTGCAAAGGTCCCTGCGTCGGCTTGGTCAGCCCGGAGGAGTACGCCGAAGACGTGCGCCACTCGGTGATGTTTCTCGATGGCCGCAGCAATGCCTTGAGCGAGGAGCTGTCGGCCAGCATGGAAAAGGCCTCGATGGCGCTGGAATTCGAGCGCGCGGCTGAACTGCGCGACCAGATTTCTATGCTGCGGCGCGTGCAGGACCAGCAAAGCATGGAAGGTGGCACTGGCGACGTCGACGTGGTCGCGGTGATGCTCACCCCAGGTGGCGCCTGTGTGCACCTGATCAGCGTGCGCGGTGGGCGCGTGCTGGGTAGCAAGAATTTCTTCCCGCAGGTAGCGATCGAAGAGGAGGGCGGCGATGTGCTGATGGCCTTTCTCGCCCAGTACTACCTGGGTAATGCCGAGCGCGACCTGCCCAGCGAACTGATCGTCAACGTGCAGCACGAAGACTTCGCCACGCTGATCGAGGCTATCGAGTCGCTACGTGGTCGCAGCCTCAGCATCAGCCTACGGGTGCGTGGCACGCGAGCCCGTTGGCAGCAGCTAGCGGTGACCAATGCCGAGCAAGCACTGGCGGCGCGCCTGGCTAATCGGCAGCATCTCGCCGAGCGTTTCGACGCGCTGGCTACCGTGCTGGAAATGGACGAACCGCCGCAGCGCATGGAGTGCTTCGATATCAGCCATTCCAGTGGTGAGGCGACGGTCGCCTCCTGCGTGGTGTTCGGCCCCGAAGGCCCGCTGAAGTCCGACTATCGCCGCTTCAATATCGAGGGCGTCACCGCTGGCGACGATTATGCCGCGATGCACCAGGCGCTGACCCGGCGCTTCAGCAAGATCAAGGATGGCGAAGGCAAGTTGCCCGATGTGCTGCTGGTGGACGGTGGCAAGGGGCAACTGGCCATGGCTCGTGAAGTGCTGCAGGAGCTGGCCGTGCCGGATCTGATCCTGCTCGGTGTGGCCAAGGGCACGACACGCAAGCCTGGCCTGGAAGTGCTCTACCTGAACGACGCCGAGCATGAGTTCACCTTGCCCGGCAATTCGCCGGCACTGCACCTGATCCAGCAGATCCGTGACGAGTCACACCGTTTCGCGATCACCGGGCACCGTGCGCGCCGTGGCAAGACGCGGCGCACCTCGACGCTTGAAGAGGTGGCAGGGATCGGCCCGAAGCGGCGGCGCGAGCTACTCAATCACTTTGGCGGCCTGCAGGAATTGTCCCGTGCCAGCGCCGAAGAAATTGCCAAAGCGCCCGGAATCAGTAAAAAGCTCGCCGAGTTGATTTATGACACTCTGCACAGCGAGTAGAATGCCCGCTCACCTCGCAGCCTAGTTGTGCCGATGAACATCCCCAACTTGCTTACCGTGCTCCGGGTCGCGCTGATCCCGGTCTTCATCTTGCTGTTCTATTTACCGTTCTCCTGGAGCTATTGGGCTGCCAGCGGAGTCTTCGCGGTTGCTGCCTTGACCGACTGGCTCGACGGCTATCTGGCCCGCCGCTGGGAGCAGGGCACCCCCTTTGGCGCCTTCCTCGATCCGGTGGCGGACAAACTGATGGTGGCAGTGGCGCTGGTATTGCTGGCGGCTGAACACTCCAATCTCTGGCTGACCTTGGCCGCGGCGACCATCATCGGTCGCGAGATCGTCGTATCCGCTCTGCGTGAATGGATGGCCGAGATCGGTGCTCGGGCGCATGTAGCCGTGTCCAACCTTGGCAAGTGGAAAACCGCGGCGCAGATGCTCGCGCTGGTCATCCTGCTGGGTAACCCGCCGGTATTTACCTTCTGGGTTGTGCTCGGATATACCCTGCTGGTGGTCGCAGCGGTGCTGACATTGTGGTCCATGCTGCAGTACCTGCTGGCTGCCTGGCCACACCTCAGCACCACCTCGGAAAAGAAATAAGTATTTTTGAATCAAAGGGTTGACGGCGCGTTTCGATTCTATAGAATGGCGCCCGTCGACAAGACAAGCGGGAATAGCTCAGTTGGTAGAGCACGACCTTGCCAAGGTCGGGGTCGCGAGTTCGAGTCTCGTTTCCCGCTCCAGTTTTACACGAGTCGCCAAGGCGGCTCGTTTGCTTCATGGCTGAGTTGCAGAGTGGTTATGCACCGGATTGCAAATCCGTGAACGCCGGTTCGATTCCGACCTCAGCCTCCAATATAAAAGGCCTCGTAGATCCATGATTTACGAGGCCTTTTTCATTCTCCCTGGCGTGCCTTTGCATGCCTTGCGAGGACGCAGAGGGCTGTATATAGTCCGCCCTTCGCACAGCGCTACCGCCCGAATGGCGAAATCGGTAGACGCAGGAGACTTAAAATCTCTCGACCGAAAGGTCGTCCCGGTTCAAGTCCGGGTTCGGGCACCATTGACATTATTTCAGATGTTCCCGCATGACCCTGAAATCCAAGTAAACCGGCCTCTGTAGCCGGTTTTTTTGTGCCGTATGTTCCGGCATGTGTCTGTACGTATGCCTATTTTAGGTAGGGTTTTACCCCGTTAACACGGACACTTTCTAGTAAGTTCACACGGGTATCGTTTGGACAGAAAGCAAAGCCGCCAGGAGGCGGCTTCAATTGACGCACGGTCGCACTTGCTTTCGCCCTTTCTGCATCGCTGGCTCAACTCCGAGGAGGAGTCAGACTCCTTGCCGGCTTAGCCGGTGATGGATCAGGTATGGGCCGGGGTAGCGTGCAGTTCAATGCCCAGGGCATGCATGACCTTGATCACGGTATCGAACCGTGGTTGCGCGCCGGGGGCGAGGGCCTTGTAGAGACTCGCACGACCCAGGCCAGAGTCCTTGGCTATCTGCGACATGCCGCGTGCTTTGGCCACATGGCCGATCGCGCGGATCAGTTCATCAGTGTCGCCGTCGGCCAGGACTTGAGACAGGTACTCGCTGACTGCCTCTTCACTGTCGAGCAGTTCAGCCATGTCGAATGGGATCAGGGTATGAGGCATGATCAAACCTCCTTTGCCAGTTTCTTGGCCTGCCGGATATCAGCAGGTTGTGTGCTCTTGTCGCCGCCTACCAACAGGACAATGACTATGCCGCCACGGACGGTGAAGTACAGGCGGTAGCCAGCGCCTACATCAATGCGCATTTCAGACACTCCATCACCTACAGACTTCACATCACCCAGGTTGCCCGCGGCGGCTCGATCAATACGGCGCGCGATTGCAACCTTGGCCTTGAGATCGCGTACGGCGGAGTGCCAGTTGGCGAAGGTCTTTGTCTGCTGGATGAGGTATGCCATGGGATGCAGTGTATCCGAGCGGAGACACTCTGCAAAGTTCTGGCTGCTGGCAGGCGGCAACAGCCAGATTCCCGCTACCCATGGGGAAAGTTCATCCTGTGGTTTCCCCCGCTTGGGTGGTCGGGCCTGTTCTGGATGGGGCGCCTGGGGAGACGAGAGGATGACCACGATTGATCGGGTGGAAGACCTACCAGATTGGTTTGATCTGGATAAATACGAGGGCAGCGGACAATTTCGTACTGTTGATTGGTTTGGCAGTCTGTGTGCTCGAAAAGAGAAATATTCAGGGCTGCTACCTGATTCGCGGCGTGGTAAAGGCGCTACGCGATGAAGGCTTCATTCCTGAGCCGGTTGTAGGCTCGTGACCGGATTCTCCACGAACACCAGCTCCGACTCATGGCTGTACTTATAAGGTGTCGTTTCGGCATCGGGCGAGTGGTATTTGACGTTGGTAACGGCCAGGCCGATGTGTTTGCTGTTGCTGTCGCCTTCGAAGACATTGATGAAGACGTTGTTGCCTTCGCAGTCGCGCTCGACATAGGTGCCGCAATTGCCGGTGTTGTCCGATTCGTTAGCGGTAAACAGGGCTGTGGTCGACCAGCCATCGAACACCACCAGCGAGTAGCTGCTTGCCGATGAGCCTTGCCCCGAGCCTGAACCGCCGATGATCACGGCGGAATGGCTGTCGCTGTAGTCATCGAGAGTACGGATCTGGTTGTACTGGCCACCGAACTCCTCCAGTGACCGCGCTTCGCCGATCTGCGGGCGAACAAGCAGGTAGCCAGCCCAGAAGTTGCGACCGGCGTTCTCATACGCCACGGAAGCGAGATAAGCCTGTTCGCCACCCTTGAGCGTGACGGGCAGCAGCTTCTGGATGGTCGGGCCCATTTCGTTGATTTCTTCTGGAGACCAGGCGGCGATCTGCGTGGACGACGGTGGCGTGGGGGCGGCAGCGAAGGCCGAGCAGGCGGCAGAGAAGGTGAGGGCGGTAACCAGTGAGCGCATGACTGTTCCCTGTAGTCGGTTGGCTTCCAATGCTGCGAGGCAGCGTTGCGTCGAAGATACAAGCCACCTTGGGCCAACGCCAGCGGATGACGCTTGTCATCATTGTTTCGCCGCACCGTCACATCGCTGCCACGGCGATTGGTTGCAATCGCAGCAAAGGCCTGGAGGGTGCTGCGATGCAGATATGCGTGATAGGAGCGGGATACGTGGGACTGGTGACGGCGACCTGCTTTGCCGAGATGGGCAATCAGGTGGTCTGCGTCGAGCGCAACCCGCAACGCGTCGCGAGGCTTTCGCGAGGCGAGGTGCCGATCTACGAGCCTGGCCTGGAAGCGATGCTCAAGGCGCAACTGGCAGGCGGGCAGCTCAGTTTCACCTCGCAGCTGCAGGCTGGAATCCGGCGCGCCGAGGTCATCTTCATTGCGGTGGGCACGCCCAGCGGTGAAGACGGTTCGGCCGACCTGAGCCATGTGCTGGCGGTTGCTGACGAGTTGGGCGTACGACTCGATCACGCGTGCCTGGTGGTGGACAAATCCACGGTGCCGGTGGGCACTGCTGAGCGCGTCGAGCAGCGTATCAATGCGGGCCTAGCGCGTCGGGATAAACGCGCGCGGGTGATGGTTGCGAGCAACCCGGAGTTTCTCAAGGAAGGTTCTGCGGTCGAGGATTTCATGCGCCCGGATCGGGTGATCGTCGGCTGCGACGATGAGCGCGGGCGCGAGCTGATGCGCAGGCTGTACGCGCCGTTCCTGCGCAATCACGACCGCCTGCTGTGCATGGGCGTGCGTGCTGCTGAGTTCAGCAAGTACGCGGCCAATGCCTTCCTCGCCACCAAAATCTCGTTCATTAACGAGATGGCGACTATTTGTGCACGGCTGGATGTCGATATCGAGGAGGTACGCCGTGGCATCGGCAGCGACAGGCGCATCGGCACGCACTTCATCTATGCCGGCTGTGGCTACGGCGGCTCGTGTTTTCCCAAGGACGTGAAGGCATTGATCCGTACAGCCGAATACGAGGGCATCGAACCGGGCATCCTGCGGGCGGTCGAGGCGCGTAACGCGCTGCAGAAGACGCTGCTGTTCCAGGCCCTGCGTGAGCATTTCAACGGGCACCTGCAGGGGCGGGTCGTCGCGCTTTGGGGACTGGCGTTCAAGCCCGGTACCGATGATCTGCGCGAGGCGCCCAGCCTGGTGCTGCTCGACGCACTGTTGACGGCCGGCGCCAAGGTGCAGGCTTGCGACCCGGCGGCAACGGCGGCTGTCGCCGTGCGCTATGCGTCGGCCGTGGAGGCGGGGCAGTTGATACTGAGCGAGTCGCTCTACGCTGTATCCCAGGGTGCCGATGCGCTGGTGCTGGTCACCGAGTGGAAGCAGTTTCGTCAGCCGGACTTCCCGCGTATCCGCGCAGCCATGCGCATGCCGGTGCTGTTCGATGGGCGCAATATCTATGACGCCGATCAGTTGGCTGAGCTGGGTTTTCTTTATCGTGGCATCGGCCGGCCTGCAAGCGGTAGTTGTAAGGCTAGCGCGGCTTGATAGACTGAGCGCGCATTCCAACCACCCCTATTAGGGAGTCCCATGATCAAGAAATGCCTGTTCCCCGCTGCCGGTTATGGCACGCGCTTCCTGCCTGCTACCAAGGCAATGCCCAAGGAAATGTTGCCGGTGGTGAACAAGCCACTGATTCAGTATGGGGTTGAAGAGGCACTCGAGGCTGGCTTGAGTCAGATCTCCATCGTCACCGGTCGCGGTAAGCGTGCACTGGAAGATCACTTCGATGTGAGCTACGAGCTCGAACACCAGATTCAGGGCACCGACAAGGAGAAATACCTGGTTGGCATCCGTCGCCTGATCAACGAGTGCAGCTTCTCCTACACCCGTCAGGTCGAGATGAAGGGGCTGGGCCATGCCATCCTCTGTGGTCAGCCATTGATCGGCGATGAGCCGTTCGCCGTGGTATTGGCCGATGACCTGTGCCTGAACCTCGAAGGCGACAGCGTCCTGGCGCAGATGGTCAAACTGTACAACCAGTTCCGCTGCTCCATCGTCGCGATTCAGGAAGTGCCGAAGGACGAGACTTCCAAGTACGGCGTGATCGCCGGCGAGATGATCCGCGAGGACATCTACCGCGTCAGCAACATGGTGGAGAAACCCAAGCCCGAGGACGCGCCGTCGAACCTGGCGATCATCGGCCGCTACATCCTCACACCGGACATCTTCGACCTGATCCGCAGCACGCCGCCGGGCAAAGGTGGTGAGATCCAGATCACCGACGCGCTGATGCGCCAGGCCCAGCAGGGCTGCGTGATGGCGTACAAGTTCAAGGGCCAGCGCTTCGACTGCGGCAGCGCCGAGGGTTACATCGACGCGACCAATTTCTGCTTCGAGAACCTGTACAAAACCGGCAAGGCGTTCTGATAAGCCTGCAGGTCAACGAAACGCCACCTTCGGGTGGCGTTTTGCATTTCAGGGGATGGGCATCTGTTCCGAGCCAGGCCCGAGTGGCTGGCCGTAGCTGAACTCGACGTAGTTACCAGCCGGGTCGCGCAGGCCGCAGTAATAGCCAACCGGGTAGGGTTCGTCGCGCGGTAGCCAGATCAGGCAGCCATCGTGTTCGGCCATGGCGGCGATGCGATCGACGTCTTCGCGGCTGCTCAGGGCAAAGCCGAAGTGGCTGTAGTCATTGGCGGCCAGGTGGCGGTCCTGCCCACCCGGCATGATGACGAAGATGAACTGGTGCTCCTTGCCCGGCTCGGCCATCCAGACGATACGAGTGCCCTTGCCAGGGCGCTCGTGGATGACCTGCATGGCGCAAAAGCGCTGGTAGAAGGCGATGCAGGCATCGAGATCGGGCACGTGCAGGGCCAGATGGGTCAGGGTAGGGCGCATGGGGTTCTCCTCTGCCTATCAGCTTAGCGCCGGCCTTTACGGTATGCTCCTCGTCTGCCAAGGAGATACCCATGAGTCACGACTTTGACCTGTTCGTTATCGGCGCCGGTTCCGGCGGCGTACGTGCGGCGCGCTTCGCCGCTGGTTATGGTGCCCGCGTTGCGGTCGCCGAGAGCCGCTATCTGGGCGGTACCTGCGTCAATGTCGGTTGCGTACCGAAAAAACTGCTGGTGTACGGCGCGCATTTCGCCGAGGACTTCGAGCAGGCCTCAGGTTTCGGCTGGTCGCTGGGCGAAGCGAATTTCGACTGGCCTACCTTGATCGCCAACAAGAACCGCGAGATCGAACGCCTCAATGGCATCTACCGCAACCTGTTGACCAACAGTGGCGTCAGTCTGTTCGAAGGTCATGCGCGTATCGTCGACGCGCATACCGTCGAAGTGAACGGCCAGCGTCATAGCGCCGAGCGCATCCTGATCGCCACCGGTGGCTGGCCGCAGATTCCCGATATTCTTGGGCGTGAGCATGCCATCAGCTCCAACGAGGCCTTCTTCCTCAAGCAGCTGCCCAAGCGCGTATTGGTGGTGGGCGGTGGCTATATCGCCGTAGAGTTCGCCTCGATTTTCCATGGCTTGGGCGCTCAGACCTCGCTGCTCTATCGCGGCGACCTGTTCCTGCGTGGCTTCGACGGTGCGGTGCGCGAGCACTTGCGCGACGAGCTGAACAAGAAGGGGCTGGACCTGCAGTTCAACGCCGATATCGCCAACATCGAGCGCCAGGCCGACGGTAGCCTGGCCGCGACGCTCAAGGACGGCCGTGTTCTGGAGGCTGATTGCGTGTTTTACGCCACCGGTCGCCGGCCGATGCTCGACAACCTCGGCCTGGAGAACGTCGAGGTCAAGCTGGATAAACGCGGCTATATCGAAGTCGATGACCTGTTCCAGACCTCCACGCCGTCGATACTCGCCCTCGGCGACGTGATCGGCCGCGTGCAGCTGACGCCGGTTGCGTTGGCCGAAGGCATGGCGGTCGCGCGTCGGCTGTTCAAGCCCGAGGAATACCGGCCGCTGGATTACAGCATGATCCCCACCGCCGTGTTCAGCTTGCCGAATATCGGCACCGTTGGCCTGAGCGAGGAGCAGGCCATCGAAGCCGGGCACAAGGTGAAGGTCTTCGAGAGCCGCTTCCGGCCGATGAAGCTGACGCTCACCGAAAATCCCGAACGCACGCTGATGAAGCTGGTCGTCGATGCAGACAGCGACCGCGTGCTCGGCTGCCACATGGTCGGCCCCGAGGCCGGCGAGATCGTTCAGGGCCTGGCTGTCGCACTGAAAGCCGGTGCGACCAAGCAGATCTTCGATGAGACCATCGGCGTGCACCCCAGCGCCGCCGAGGAGTTCGTCACCCTGCGTACGCCGGTCAGCCGCTGAGGACAGCATGGAAAAGCTTTTCTATTTCGCCGACCTGTTCGGCGTTGCGGTGTTTGCCATCACCGGTGCGCTGATGGCGGGGCGCAAGTCCATGGATCTGTTCGGCGTGTTGGTGATGGCCATCGTCACCGCACTGGGTGGCGGCACGCTGCGCGACCTGATTCTGGACAATCATCCGGTTAGCTGGATTCGCGATGACACCTACATCCTGATTGCCTCCCTGGCGGCGCTGGGCACGGTGGCCTGGGTACGCATGACCCGGCCGATTCACGAGAAAGGCCTGTTGATCGCCGATGCCTTCGGCCTGGCTGTGTTCACCGTGTATGGCACCGAGCTGGCGCTGCAGCACGGCACGCCGATCAGTACCGCAGTGATCATGGGGGTGATGACCGGCGTGGTCGGTGGGGTGATTCGTGATGTGCTGTGCAACGAGATTCCGCTGATCTTCCAGAAAGAAATCTACGCCACAGCCTGCATCGCCGGCGCGCTGACCTTTATCGGCCTGCGCACCCTGGGCACGCCGCATTGGCTCGATACTGCAGCGGCGATGTTCGTGGTGCTGGCAGCGCGCCTGGCGGCGATCCACTGGCACCTCGGGTTGCCACGTTTTCATCTGTTGGACAGGCACTAAGCATGATCGAGGGACTGGACCACCTAGTACTGACAGTGGCGGATATCGACGCCACCGTCGACTTTTACGAGCGCGTGCTGGGTATGCGTCACGAGCGTTTCGGCGCAGGGCGCAGTGCTCTGGTATTCGGCCAGCAGAAATTCAATCTGCATCAGGCGGGCCGTGAGTTCGAGCCCAAGGCGATCAAACCGACGCCGGGCGCCATCGATCTATGCCTGATCACCCTGTGGCCGCTGCAGCGGGTCATGGCGCATCTGGCCGAGCAGGGCGTGACGGTGGAGGAAGGGCCGGTGGCGCGCACCGGCGCCATTGGCCCCATCGAGTCAGTGTATTTTCGCGACCCGGACGGCAACCTGATCGAAGTGAGCCGCTATCCCTCATAGAGACGCCTTGTTTGCAGTGGCACATCTGCATTCGAGGTGCTGTGGGTGTGCCGAATTTTGCAAAAATGCGTCGACGAAGCGACCTTGTCTGGAAATATCTTGAACCGCAAAGGTTCTAAACGGGTCAGGTTCTAGTACCGAATCATTCAACTGGTACAGAACCCATGATCAAGAAATGTTTGTTTCCCGCAGCCGGTTACGGCACCCGTTTTCTTCCCGCTACCAAGTCGATGCCCAAGGAAATGCTGCCGGTGGTCGACACCCCGTTGATCCAGTACGGCGTCGAAGAAGCACTGCAGGCCGGGCTCAATGAAATCGCCATCGTCACCGGTCGCGGCAAGCGCTCTCTGGAGGATCACTTCGATATCAGTTACGAGCTGGAGCACGAAATCTCCAACACCGGCAAGGAAAAATCCCTCAGCGGTGTTCGTCACCTGATCGATCAATGCACCTTCTCCTACACCCGTCAGGTGGAGATGAAGGGCCTGGGCCACGCCATTCTGACCGGCCGCCCGTTGATCGGCGATGAAGCCTTCGCTGTGGTGCTGGCCGACGACCTGTGTCTGAACCTCGACGGCGACGGCGTGCTGACCCAGATGGTCAAGCTCTACGAACAATTCCGCTGCTCCATCGTCGCCATCCAAGAAGTGCCGATGGACGAAGTCTCGCGCTATGGCGTGATTGCCGGCGAGGCGCTGCGCGACGATATCTTCCGCATCGACAGCATGGTGGAGAAGCCCAACCCGGAGGACGCGCCGTCGAATCTGGCGATCATCGGCCGTTACATCCTCACACCGGATATCTTCGAGCTGATCAAGCAAACCGAACCGGGCAAGAGCGGCGAAATCCAGATCACCGACGCGCTGATGAAGCAGGCCCAGCAGGGCTGCGTGCTGGCCTACAAGTTCAAGGGCCGCCGCTTCGATTGTGGTTCGGCCGAAGGCTACGTGCAGGCCACCAATTTTTGCTTCGAGAATCGCCACAAGACCCATCCGGTCACTGCCAGCCCACAGCTCAAGGCTGTCTGAACGCCTGCCAGGTCCCTTTAGTGTAGAAATGGCGCGCGCTGCCTAGAGCGATGCCGGCAGCGCTGGCGCCGAAGGTAAAAAAAGCCTGAACGACTCGCGGCAGGGCCTGCCTGACTTCAAGTGGGGGCAATAACGCCTCGCGAGTCACTATCAGGAGGTACCAGCAATGGCGACCAGCAAAAATCCGGGTAACTTCGCAAACGATCGTCAAAAGGCATCCGAAGCAGGCCGCAAAGGGGGCCACAACAGCGGTGGCAACTTTGCCAATGACCGCCAGAGGGCCGCTGAAGCGGGTCGTAAGGGTGGTCAGAAGAGCCAGGCCACTCGAGATTCGTGACGGCTTCGTGACGACCTGACCAAGGCCCGCGTTCGCGGGCCTTGGCGTTTCTGGATCAGCCCGCGCCGCTATGGCTACCTGCTTCTATGCAGAGGCAGGCTGCTTCGAATTAAGTAGATTCAACAGACCGCACCGTTACTGGATCAGCGCCGCAAAGGCTCGAGTGGCTGCCAGACCAGTGTTGGACCAATGCTGCCCAGGTGCTTGCAAAGCGATCAGTCGGGACTCGCGACGATAGGCATCCAGGTTTTGCAGCTCCTTGATCAACTCGCGGCCCGTTTCGCCAGGTTGCGCAGCGCCAGCCAGTGAAAGGACAGCCCTGTATCTGCGCCGTGGCCGGAAGGGTTTTGCTCGTACCTCCGGTTGCCAGCTGCCGGCGATCCAGTCGTGCAGCAGCTGGCGCTCATAGGGGCTGAACATGCCAAACATGGCGGCCCCCGGCCCCTGGATCAAGCGCCAGAAACGGCTGCAGGCCGGGTCGGTGTCGCGCCGTATCCAGTCGTTGTGCTGCAGTGCTTGGAGAAAACTCTCCACACTGTCGGGGCTGCACAACCATTGATTGACCGTGCGCCCTGCGATACGGAAATAGTCGGAGTGCATCTGGCTAGCAACCGTGCGCTTCTGCTCGAGCATCTGCAGCACCTGCTGGTGCAGATCGAAACTGTCGATCACTGCCGTGGAGCCCATACCCAGTCTATTGAGCATGTAGCCGCGCATCACGCGCAGGTAGAACGCTTGCGATTCGCCGGTGCGCGGCAGGTTGGTCAGGACGCTCTGTATGGCCTTGGCCGCGTGCCCGCCAGAACCACTGTCGATGTTCATGTGTAGCTGGAAATAGTAAGTGTCGATGTCCAGCTCCTTCAGCTCGTAGGCGCTGATCAGCATGTCCAGCGGCAACTGTTCGTGGCCAAGGTTGTAGCCGATCACTTCGGGCAGGAACTCTTCGGCCAGCAGGCCAAGCGTCAGTTGGATCGCGCCTTGGCGATACAGCCCATCATCCAGTTCGAGAATGTCCTCACAGCCCTCGCTGGCCAGCAGGCGCCGGTAGAGCAATGCGTGATTCTGCGATGCAACGCCATCGCCGAGTTCATCCAGGTAGGTGCGTACCAGCGGGTAGACGCGATAGTCGCGCCAGTGGGGCAGTACGCCATAGAGCCAGGCACCGTCGACCAGTTTGGTCGGCGCGACAGCGCGGAGAAAGTGCAGGGCATCAGCCTTGCGCGGGAAGTAACGCCGTCCTTCGCCTGCGTGGCGCCCGTTGAGATAGTCCGCGTAATCCTGCGTAACGCGCTGCTGCTGACGCGTGGACCAGTCCGCCAGTTCATAGGGGCTCTGTGGCAGTTCGCAAGGCAGCTCGGCTACTTCCTGCAGGCACTCCAGAAGAAACTCTCGTGCCTGCGGATGGCCAGGCTCAGGCTCGTCCATCAGTTGCTTATAAAGGCTCTGCAGCGGGCCTGAGGCAGGAGGTAGGGAAATGCGCTGGGCGCCGTGGCTGTCGATGAAACTGGCAATCGACATGAATCAAAGCTCCTGAATAAATCCATCTATAAGAGGACGATGTGCTGCATAGGAGCAGTGACCTGAGCAAAAATTCCCTATGAATTTTCGCCTGCGAAAACCACATAAAAGAGCCTGAACTCATGCCGCTGAACGGGCCTCAACTACAGGCTTCACGGGGCCAGGCAAATCACCGCTGCCGATGTGACGGGGCACAGGGAAAAGGCCTGGCGCCTAGGCTGGATTCCTGTGACTGGACAGGCCGCGACAGAAGATTGATCGAACCTCTGCACGTCTGGTCGCTCAGATCAGGGAACAGTCGCGCCGGGGCCGTGCTATGGACATCAGCGAACGCATTCTTGCCACCCTGATCATGGAGTTTTCCGACCTCGGCCAGGTCGAGCACATGACCCGTGCCACTTTGCGCCTGTTGCTGGCGACACTGCTTGGCGGCCTGCTCGGTTATGAGCGCGAGGTGACTGGCAAGGCCGCCGGTATGCGCACGCACATGCTGGTGTGCACGGGCGCAGCGATCTTCGTCATGGCGCTGGAGCAGGATGGCGGCGACAGCGACGCCATGAGCCGGGTTATCCAAGGCGTCGCTGCAGGCATCGGTTTTGTCTGCGCTGGCACGATTCTCAAGGGTCAGCGTATGTCCGATGTGCATGGATTGACCACCGCCGCAGGGCTATGGGCCGCCGCTGCCATTGGCGTGGCAGTGGGGCTTGGGCGCGAAGCGACAGCGGTACTGGCGACATTGCTGGTGCTGTCCGTGCTGCACATCATTCCGCTGATATGCGTGCCTGGCGGCAACGACAAGGAGACCTAGCTGACGGCGCGCTTCCTGATCGCATTATCTCGGAAGGGCACCGATGCCGGTGCGTGGCGGGGAGTTGAGGTCTGCAGTCCGCTCAGCGCTGGACGCGGTGCGTCGGTGTAATGCTGCCTTTCTTCGACTGCAAGACGCGGGTGACCTGCACATCGCTGAATTCGCTGGGCCACTCGAAGGTATGAAGGGCGCTCAGGTAGAAGCGCGCCTGATAGGGCGTGAGCTGTTCGCGGTCGGATTCCACCTGCACGCTATGCGACTGGTCGTGCAGGGTATAGCTGATCAGATGCAGTGGTTTGGTCATCTCGTGCCTCCGGTTTTGCTGAACGATGTGAGATAGACCCGCTCAATACGCTCGCAAGTTCCCGCCATCCGCCGGGCGGTACGTGTGGCGCGGCCCTCAGGGCGCGCCACACGCCTGTCCCAGCAGTGTCTGGAGCCCCCTGCATCAATGCGTTGCTGATTCAACTTGCTCGGGATGCACGTCAACCTGCTGTTCGCTGCACTGGCGCATGGCTCTCGCACGTTTTTCCAGTGCCAGGTAGGTGGCGCTGGCCACTAGCAGTGGCAGCAGGTAATAGAGCACACGGTAAGCGAGGAGGGCTGCGATCAGGCTAGCCTGGCTGTGCTGGTGCTGCAGCAGGGCGAGAAACACTGCTTCCAACACCCCGAGCCCGGCAGGAATCTGCGCCACCAGGGTTGCCATGCTGCCGATCAGCAACACACCGAGTACTGAGGAGTAGGTGGCGCCATCGGGCAATAGCCAGTAGATCAGGGCTGCCATCAACGCCCAGTTGCTTGCACCGAAGCACAGCTGCAGCAATGCGATGCGCAGCGAGGGCAGGCTCACCGAGCGCGCTCGCAAATGCCAGACGCGCTGCCGGGAAAAGGCGCAAATGCCGACGTAAGCACTGACCAGCCCGAGCAAAGCAAAGCCTAATAACTGCAGGCTGAGCATGCCCAGTGCCCAGTGGCCCGGCAGCTCTACCAGGCGCAGGGAGAAAATCACCCCGGCCAACGCCATGTAACCGGTCCAGTTGGTCAGTACGCCGAGGCTGAGGATGCGCGTCACTGTCGAGGCGCTCAGGCCAAGGCGCATGTATGGCCGATAATGCATCGCCGCGCCGCCGATCCATATGCTGAGGTTGAGGCTGAAGGCATAACGAACCATCGCCACCGGCATGATCTGCCGCACTGGCAGACGATGGCGGCTGTACTGGCGGCCAAGCAGGTCGTAACAGCCAAGCGCCACGTAGCTGGCGAACGCGATCAGTGCGCCCACCAGCAAGGTTTGCACGCTGTAATCGCTGAACGCCTGATGCACTTCACCCCAGTCCAGATCACGCGCCAGTGTGTACAGCAGCGCGGGCACCGTCAGGAGGAAGAATAAGGTCAATGCGCGTTTGCCCCAGCGCATCCAGGGGTTGTTCTGAACGCCATTCATCCAATCTTTTCCTCTTCATAGCCGCGGGCCTTTTCGTCTGGCCCAGCGGCTTCAGGTCTTTGCGGTGCGCCGACAGCCAACCGGTAAGGGGCTGTGAGGGCGTACGACGGCCGGTCAGGTAATCTCTCCGTTATCCTTGGCTGACGGAACTACGCGGACAAAGAGCTGTTCGGCACGCTGCAGATGCCCGAGCGTGGAATAACAGCAACACCTCATGAACATTCCCGTGAGGCGAGCAAGGGGGCGCTGGCCATCAGCAGTGCTATACAGCCCAGAGGTTTCACGACTCAGTGCGTAAACTTCAGAAACAGTGATCTCGTCAATAAATGAGAGCACTCACCTCGAGCGCATGATTGAGTGCGGCAAGTACTTATTTTTAATGCAAAAATATTAATCAATCACTTTTGCACATGGAGGCATTTATTTGGCTCACACAACCACGCCCCCGATAGTTGCTGCAGGTGGTATAAGTGCGCAGGTTTGGATGTGTCCTCTTGCCGGCACTCTATCGTCATGTAATAAATCATGTTATCGATCAAGCCATTTGTTGTCAGGGCGCTTATCGTAACTCACCATGGAAGGAAACATACCTACCGTTAACATCACTCATGGATATAGATAGTCACTTGGATAATTCGTTCAGATAATCTGGATGATCGGAACATTTACAGCAGAATGAAAAATTAAAAATATCGCTCAAGAGCGTCAAGGACGGCTAAAAGGTGTGATTGGACTTGATCATTTCAATCGTCATGCTGGACGGTATGTTCATGCTGGCTTCATGGGAATTGCTACGTTGTATGTCCCGGCAGGTAAGAATCGAGCGACTAAACTCGAAGGTGCTATCAGGGCGAGCGGCGATATGCTCGTCCTTGCTGCAACCCTGACAGAGCGGTTCGACCAGCGCTTCGCTGTGCACCTGGTAGCAGTTGCTATCGATCTCCTGCAAAGAACGCTGCATCGCCTGGGCACTGGGTACCGATTGGGACAACATCACCGCCAGCGCGGGTGGCTGAAAAGGCTGCCAGATCAGCAAAACCACCAGGCAGGTCGAGCCAGCCATGTAAGGCCACTCGTACATCAGCTGGTGCCGATAAGGCATATGCCTTCTGCTTCCCCCTCGCAGGTCTCCGGGCTTTTCGCCGGCCGCTTCTGAGTCGTTGCGTCTGGGCATTTGCGCATCTCCTCATTTCTGGGTGAGTTTTCTCATGGCCCATAAGCGAGAGAGACGCGTACGAAAGAGCGGTTCGCGCGAGTAGGTAGGCAGCTGTGTAGTACTGCAGTGTTTGATTGCTTCGTTGATCGACTCCGCATTTTCATCCAGAGCCATATCGAAATGAATCAGACGAATGAACTCCTGCGGTGGACAACTTCCATCGAGCACACGGACCAACCGCCGCTGCTCATGAGCAATGGTAAGTACGATGCTACCGTCTGGCCTGGGCGTCATATCTACTTCGTAATTGGCTAGCGCCGATTTGATGTTTTCCAAATCATGTTTCATGAGTCTCTCCTTAACAGCACTCATGAAACATAACGGCGAACCTACTGCATACCAACAGTTGGGACGATTGGTAAAAATAAATTTCAAAATGACATCATTCGCCAAGGTTGTACGAACGGGTACGGAATACATGATCCTGCGCCAGGACACAGTCATCGAAATAACCGTGCGCAGAGCATTGGCGAATGAACAAAAATCTTGTAGACCCAAGTAAATCAAGCGCTTTGCTGTTTCAGGAAAATAGTTTGAACTAATTATTCTTGGCGATTTCGTTTCAAGACGAAAAGAACAGAAAACTGGACAATAGCTGTACAGAACCCGCTATTCGATCTGCTCGCTTCAATGCGCGTCCGCAGCCTAACGGCGCCAGATACGCGTCAACCAGCGCCAACTGATCCAGCCGGCAGCGGCCAGATAAACCAGGCTGCCAGGCACCCACATCAACAGGCCAGCCAGTTGTTGGTCTGCCAGGTCTCGGGACTCGCCATAGAAGGTCGTGTTGCCGAAGGTCAGCAGGGCGCCGAGCAAGCCGGTGTGCATCAGCGTTAGCAGAATGGCCATCAGCGCATGCGGTACCTGGCGAGGGTTGGCGCGTAGGCACGACCACCAGAACAGCCAGGCACTGAACAGGAAGCAGGCGTGTTCGATGGCGTGCCACCAGGTGTTATCCAGCGCCAGCATGTACAGGCTCGGGGTGTGCCAGACCCAGATCATCGCCCCGTGCAGCATGGCCAGCGCCACCGGATAGCGACCGCTGCGCAGAATCGCGTTGGATACCGGCGCCATCCACTTACCAAGGACTGCGCGCCATTGCGGCAGGGGACGGCCCAGCGCCCAGAGCGGCGCGATGACGATCATGAACAGCATGTGCTGCACCATGTGCATGCTGGTGCTGGTTTCTGCCCAGTCATCGATGGGGCCGAACACCGCCAGTACGGTGATGATCATCGCCAGGTGCATCCACACCGCCTCGCGCCCGTGCGGGCGCGCCTTGCGGCAGCCAAGAATGTAAAACAGCCAGGCAGCACCGAGCAGCAGGGCGCTCAGCAGCAACGGCACACGTTCATTCAACTGCAGATGGCCATCGAGCAGGCCGTGGGCGCTGGCAGTAGCGGGTAGCAGGAGCAAGGCGAGCACGATCACAGGCATGGCGGCAAGCTCAAGATGGGCAGGGCAACGAAGACGGTGGCGATGGCGCCGATCAGGTTCACGCCTGCGGCCAGACGTGCCACGAAGCGTGCAGATTGACCTTCACATTCACTCCTGGCCGCGCGTTGAAACAGGCGGGCCAGCGCAAGCAGCAGTACGACGGTAACCAGGCTGAACATCGCGAGGAGGGCATTCAGCCAAGTCCATTGCCCCTGCGCAGGATCAGGCGGCGCCAGTGCGCAACCAACCGATAAACCGCCATAAAGCGCGACGAACCAGACACTCCAGAGCACCAGCCCGAGGGGCACATGAATCGGGTTGTAAGGCGAGCGTAGCTGCTGCATCAGACGCCTCCGAAGGTCGGCGGGAACAGCACCACGCTGCAGTAGGTAATCCACATGACGGCCAGGCTGTACTGCCAGAGCTGCTCGACCACCAATGGCTCGTAAGGCGTGCGCTTGCACACGTAGCCATACTGCACCCGCAGCGCCTGCAACGCGCTGAGCACGCTTGCCAGCACCCCATGGGCGAGGCTGTAGACGAGCATCACCACGATCACGGCATCATGCGCAGTGGCGCGCGGTGCCAGGTCTCCGGCCAGCAGAGCCCAGAGCAGCAGCCCGGCGTGCAGGGCGCCCAGCAGCGCCACCCCGACAAAGCAGCTGATCAGCGTTCTCGGCTCACCCTGGCCCTGGCGCAGACGGCGCAGCACCGGGCGTTGCCAGAGCACGGCGATGCTCAACAGGACGGCGCTGGCCAGCAGCACGCGCTGATCGATTACCGGATCGTCCGGCACCAGCCAGTTCGGCGATACCGTCCACAGGTAGAACCAGCCAAATAACAGCGACAGGTACAGGGCGCCATTGGCCAGCAGGGTCACGCCCATACCCCACAAGCCCGGGCCATCGCAGGTGCGCGAATGCAGCGGCGGTTCGCCAGGCTGCACGCGTGCATCTGGCGCTGCCAGCGGGTGCGCGCCGTTTTCCCAGCTCCAGCGCAGCAGAACCAGCACGGCAATGAGGCTGGCTGCCAGCGCGCCCCAGTAGAGTTTGCTGAGCAAGCCCAGGCAGGTGAGGGCGATGAACAGCGCGGCCATGAACGGCCACCAGCTGTTGCCGGGTAGGTGGATGATCTCGCGCACCTTGCCCGTCAGCGGCTCGATGCCCCAGGTTTCCCGTCGGCCATGGTCGATCACGGTGAGGGCGAACTCGCCACGGTCGATGCGCGCCTGCAGATCAGGCTCTTGCCACAAGGGGTGGCGGTTGCGCACTGGCGGCAGGCTGACGAAATTGTAGGGGCTGGGCGGCAGATGGGTGCTCCACTCCAGGGTATCCGCGTTCCAGGGATTGTTCGTGGCCTTCTGGCCGAAGCGAAAGTGCAGGACGATATCCAGCAGCACCGTGGCGATGCCGATGGCCATGATGAAGCTGCCGATCGAGGAAATCAGGTTGGGCAGGTCCCAGCCGAGGCCGGACTGGTAGGTGTAGATCCGCCGTGGCATGCCCATCAACCCGGTCCAGTGCATGATCAGGAAGGTCAGATTGAAACCGATGAACACCAGCCAGAACCCCCACTTGCCAAGGCGCACCGACGGCATGCGCCCGGAAAAGTGCGGCAACCAGTAATAGATGCCGGCCAGCAGCGGGAAGAACATGCCGCCCACCAGCACGTAGTGCATGTGCGCCACCACGAAGTGGGTGTCGTGCACCTGCCAGTCGAAGGGTACCAACGCCAGCATCACTCCGGTCAGCCCGCCGCAGACGAAGATCACCAGAAAACCCACCAGCCACAGCATCGGCACGTGATACAGGGGCCGTCCGACCCACAGCGTGGCGATCCAGGCGAACACCTGGATGCCAGTCGGGATCGCCACCAGCATGCTCGCGGCGGAAAAGAACGCCTGCGCCAACTGCGGGATGCCGACGGTGAACATGTGGTGCACCCACAGGCCGAAGCTGATGAAACCGGTGGTGAGGATCGCCAACACCACCCAGCGGTAGCCCACCAGCGGGCGCTGGCAGAACACCGGCAACAGGGTGGAAACGATACCGGCCGCGGGCAGGAAGATGATGTACACCTCGGGATGGCCGAACAGCCAGAACAGGTGCTGCCAGAGAATCGGGTCACCACCGCGCGCCACCTCGAAGAATGGCAGGCCAACGGCGCGCTCCAGCTCCAGCAGGATGCTGCCGAGGATCAACGGCGGGAACCCGACCACGATCATCATGGCCATGACCAGGATGTACCAGGCGTAGATCGGCATTTTGTTCAGCGACATGCCTTCGGCGCGGGTACGCAGGATCGACACCACCAGTTCGACCCCGGCCGATACCGCGGATATCTCCACGAAGGTAATACCGATCAGCCAGAAGTCCGAGTTCGGGCCGGGGGTGTGCACGGCGCTGGACAGCGGCGTGTACATGAACCAGCCGGCCTTGGGCGCGACGCCCAGCAGCAAACTGGCGCAGAGAATCAGCCCACCGAACAGGTAGCACCAGTAGCCCAGCGCCGACAGCCGTGGGAACACCAGGTCGCGTGCACCGAGCATCTTCGGAATCAGGTAGACCGCCAGGCCTTCCATCATCGGCACGGCGAAGAGGAACATCATCACCGTGCCATGCATGGTGAAGACCTGGTTGTAGACGTCTGGCTCAAGAAAGTCGTAGCCGGGTATCGCCAGCTGCGTGCGTACCAGCATCGCCAGCAGGCCGCCGAACAGGAAGAACCCGAGCCCGGTGAGCATGAAACGAATGCCGATGGTGGTGTGATTGACGATGGTCAGCGACTTCCAGCCGCGCGGGTTGCCCCAGACGTCGTTGAACTGATCGTGCATCTGCTCCTGGGCGGCAACCTGTTCGTTGTGTGGCGTACTCACGGGCGCAGGGTCTCCAGCCAGTCGGCGATGGCGCTGAGGTGGTCGGGGTCGAGATCGTCATGCAGCGGCATGGCATTGCCGGGTTTGAGTCGCTGATGCTCGTGCAGCCAGCGCAGCAGCGCGCCGGGCTCGTTGCTCAACACGCCGGCGCCGAGTGATGTTCGTGCGCCGACATCGCTGAGGTCCGGCGCACGTGCGCCTTCACTGACGCCGGCCACGCGATGACACAGGCCGCAATGAGTCGCGAAGGTGTCGCCAGCCGGGCCGGGCAGGGCGCTGATCTGTTGTTCGCGGCGCGCCTGCAACCAGTTGCCGAAGTCGTCTTCTGCGTGAGCCTGCACGTCGAGAATCATGTGAGTGTGCTGCGTGCCGCAGAACTCCGAGCACTGGCCACGGAAGGTGCCGGCCTGATCGGCCTGCAGACGGGTGCGATTGTCCCGGCCGGGGATCATGTCGATCTTGCCGCCCAGGCGCGGCACCCAGAAGGAATGGATGACGTCGGCGCTGGTGACGTCGAGGTCCACCGGCCGACCGACCGGCAAGTGCAGCTGATTGGCGGTGACCACGCCGCTGTCCGGGTAGCGCACCTCCCACCACCATTGATGGCCGATCACCTCGATGCGCATCGGCTGCTCGCCGGCCAATGGCAAGGGCAGCATGCGATGGCCGATGGGGATGCCGAACAGCAGCAGGAGCAGCACGCTCAACGTCGGCAACAGCAGTCCGCCGCCGACCAGCCAGCGCAGGGTCAGTTGACGGGCACGAGCGGCATCCATCTGCGGACGCTCGCGGCGCATGGCATGTATCCACAGTGCCGTGACCACGACCAGCACCAGGGTGGCGAAGGCGCACATCGCCCACCACAGCACCGCCACCTCGCGCGCCATCGGCCCAGCCGGGTCGAGCGTCGACTGCGGCCCCTCGCAGGCGACGAGCAACGGAACTGCCAGCGTCAGCGTGGTCAACTTGAAACAGGGGGCCAGCCATTTGCGCCCCTGTTTCTCATCATCATTCATTCGATCAGGGAGGCCCGGATGGCCGAAGTGAAGGAAGTAATCGTCAGTCGCGCCGCCATTGCCGGGCACCCGCTGCATCCGATGATGATCCACTTTCCTGTTGCCGCCCTGCTGGGCCTGGTGGCGACGGATATCGCCTACCTGATGCTGGCAGATCCATTCTGGGCCCGCGCCAGTCTCTGGCTGGCGGGCGTCGGGGCCTTCGGTGGCTGGGTCGCCAGCCTTGCCGGGCTGGTCGACCTGCTCACGGTCAGCAGCATCCGACGCAAGATTACTGCCTGGTGCCACGCCATCATCGCCGTGATGATGCTGTCGCTGGCATCGCTGAATTGGCTGCTGCGCTATGCAGGGCCGGAGCAGGGCATGGAACGCTGGGCGCTGTACCTGTCGCTGCTGACCGCCGCCCTGATCGGCCTGGCGGCTTATCTCGGCGGGCGTCTGGTGTACGAGCATGGCGTGGGCGTCGACACACGCTGATCGACTCGGCTCCGGCTTGCCAACTACGGGGAGGTAGGGAGAGCAGGGCAGGCCGGGCATGTTCAGGCGTCCTCCGTGGTCAGAATGGCTTGGCTAGCACCAGCCAGAGCGTGGCGCCGATCAGCGCGCTGAGCAGCACGCCGATCAGCAGGCAATCGCGCCGTAGCGCAGGTTCAGCGACACGCTCGATGCGCAGAATCAGCACGCCGCACAGGGCGTGACAGAGCACCATTGCCGCGACGGTGGTGAGCTTAACGATCAGCCAGGGGGCGAAAATTGATTCACGCAGAAACAGCACCGTGCCCGAGCCGATGGCCAGCAAGGCGGCTGGCGTGGCGATCAGGTTGAAGACCGTGCGCGTGAGCTGGGCATGGTCGCGATAGAACCCGTCATCGCTGCTGCGCGCACTGGCGGCGATCATCGCCGGCAGGTACAGCAGTGCGCCGCACCAGCCGATCAGCGCCATGAAATGCAGCAGTTTGAGCAGTGGCATCGATGCTCTCCCGTGCGTCCGTTCGTTCCGAGCACGTGGCCCTGGAGGGCAGGCCACGACGTTGTGACTGCCTGGCTGGATGTGAGTTCGGCTGCTCTGCCGAGCAAGCCGCTGTCGCCTCCCGAATGAAAAAGAACGAACCGCCGCAAATGAGGAGAAGGGCGACGCCGCGGCGATCCGGGGAAGCAAGAGGCGCGCTCGAGTTTGTCACCGATGCCTCGCCACGCTCCCCTGGTAGAAGAGTTCGCGACTCGCCCTGCGTTCAAGCTTTTTGTCAGGACGATGACGAACGCCACAGCCTGACTGCCGACAGGAATATTCCCTGAACGATCAGCGTAGCCTGCACGTCGGAAACCATGTACGCCCCATGACGGGACATACCATCAAGCAATGGCCGTTAACTCGGCCTGGAGGCAATTCATGGCTCTCACAGACGATCGCAAAGATCTGGTACGCACCCTCAACAAGCTGATCGAAACCTGCAAGGACGGCGAGGCCGGCTTCAAGGTCTGCGCCGAAGACGTCAAACGACCCGACATGAAGCAACTCTTCTCGCAGCGCTCGCGGCAATGCGCCGAAGCGGCGGAGGAACTGCAACGGACCGTGCTACACCTGGGTGGTGAGCCCGAGGACAGCACCAGCGTGGGCGCAGATCTGCACCGCCGCTGGGTCGACCTGAAATCACTGATCACCGGCAAGGACGAAGAGGCGATTCTCAACGAAGCCGAGCGCGGTGAAGACGTAGCCAAGGAGCGCTACAGCGAAGCCCTGACTCAAAACCTGCCAACGGAAATCCGCACGCTGGTCGAGCGTCAGTATCAGGGCGTGCTGCGCAATCACAACGAAGTCAGGGCAATGCGTGACGCTGCACGCGCCAAGAGTTGACTTCCATCTACCGGGTGCCGCGCGCACCCGGTGTGATTGCCACGCACAGGAGAGCCATGGGGGGAGGCGTCTGCATGCCAACCTTGGACAAAACCATCACTCAGCTCAACCTCCTTCTGATGAGCTGTCACGATGCTCGCCTGAGTTATCGGCGACTGGCTGGCAGAGCGAGCACATCTGAGCAGCAGCGTCTTTTCAACGAACGCGAACAGCAATGCTCGGCGTTGATCGACTGCTTGCACACACAAATCCTGACCTACGGCGGCCGCCCGGCGCAGCACCTGAGCCTGCTGGGCGCTCTGCGCCATGGCTGGAGAAGCTTTATTGTCTTGCTGCTGCCAGAGCTTGGGCGAACACGCATACGGACTGCCTTGCATAACGAGCAGCGGATACGCCATGGCGTCGAGCAGGTGTTCGCAGAGCAGTTGTCGCCACGGTTTCGTCAGCAGTTGCTGGAACACCGCAGCCTCAGCGTCGACTTCGAAAGTCGTGTCAGGGCGAAACTGGAAACGTAGAGGAGGACACCTGTCAGGTTTTAAGCCGTGTCTCGGCATTGACCGCGTTATGCCTTAAAATAGCTGGTTGCCGAAAGAACCGTCATGGCCATAGCCATGAAGGGCTTTCATCCTTACAGATAAGTACGGTGAAGATGAACAAGCCTTTCATTTCGCTGTGCCCAGAAATTACTCGGGCACATGCACTGACAC
>Ga0208645_1000418_pt1 | contig 47008 bp, 35 predicted proteins | sample VirMetDEL_Sep_01_FD_184519 | JGI IMG/M metagenome (GOLD analysis project Ga0208645, IMG submission 184519) | Aqueous microbial communities from the Delaware River and Bay under freshwater to marine salinity gradient to study organic matter... | ecosystem: Environmental > Aquatic > Marine >... | reverse complement strand
CTCCTTGCGGGTTTGCTTGCGCTTGCCAGCGTACTCGGCGTCGGCGAAGGTCATCTGCTTCATCGGGAAACTCGGTGGGTGGGGTCGCGGTATTTTGCCAAATCAGAAAGTCTTTTTCAGAGTTTCCTTAGTACCGGGAAAGACGGAAAAGTTCGCAGGAGTTTTGTGAACCAGGGCTCATTTATCGAGATTGCAGGGCAAACCGATTGGCGACGAGCGGCAAACCTGATGCTGCAGAACCGCTGGAGGCGCTGTAGAGCCTTGCCGGGGCTCCACAGCGACCACAAAGAGCGGCGTGGTCTGGCCTTCAGCCGATGTCCTTGCCTTTTTCCTGGCCGGGCACCAGGGTCAGCGGCGGGCGTTCCACGTCGCGGGAGACATGCGACTTCACGTCCTCGACGCCGCCGTGCTCGTCGTTGTGGATGACCAGCACACCCGGCCTGCGCAGTTGCTCCAGGGCCCCCTCGTCCAGCTTGAAGCTCTCACTGAGGTTCTTATCACTGAGCGCATTGGCCTCGGCGCGGCGCTGGGCGAACTTGCGTCCCTTGCGTTGCTGGTAACGCGCCCAACTGATCAGGATCACAGCGTTGAACAGGGCGATCCACAGGTAGATCTGCAGGGTGTTGAGCGCCGCGAAAATCGGCGCTTCCAGGCGCGGGCCGCCATGGCTGTCCAGCATCGACGTAATGCCGCGCACCAACAACCAAATCAGCCCGGCCCAGGCCAGCAGGGTCAACACCACATCGATAACCCACATCACCGGGTTTTGACGAGTTCTCACCAGTTTCATGATCTCGCGTCCTTATTGACAGGTTTGATACCGCGATCCGGGCTGACCCAGCGCGCACGCTTCTGATGCTGCTTGAACAACACCTTGGGAAAACTGACCAATGTGGTGAACAAGCTGACCAGCCAGAACACCATCGGGTACCACACGGTCCAGAACAGGGTTTTCCACAGGTCTTTTTCGTAGCGCCGGTCGATCAGGATGCTCACGGCAAACTGCACCAGGCACACCATCGCCAGCACCAGCCCGGTAAAGGCCGGAGGCACCAGGGAGTCCACCGCGATCGCCGGGGGCAGCACGATGAACTTACCCACGGCCCAGAAGATCACCGACAACAGGAAGGTGAAGGCCCAGCCGGTGGACAGGCAGTATTCGAACAGCAGCGGCCACAGGTAACGATGCCGCCATTGCCAGATGCCACGGATGTTCTTGAACAGCACTTCGGCGCCACCCTGGGCCCAGCGCAGGCGCTGTTTCCACAGGCCGCCGACGGTTTCGGGCATGAGAATCCAGCACAGGCCGCGCGGCTCGTAGAAGATGCTCCAGTGATCGAGTTGCAGCTTCCAACTGATATCGATGTCTTCGGTGATCATGTCGGTGCTCCAGTAGTCGACGCGGTCGAGCGCCTTTTTACGGAACGCCACCACCACACCGGAGACCGTGAAGATCCGCCCGAACACACGCTGGGTGCGCTTGATCAAGCCGATGATCGAGGAGAACTCGCCGACCTGCACGCGGCCGATCAAGGTCGAGCGCGTGCGGATGCGTGGGTTGCCGGTGACGGCGCCCAGGCGCGGGTTGTCGAGCATCGGCGCCACCAGGTAGGCCGCCGCGTTTTTGTCGAGCAGCGCATCGCCGTCGATGCACACCAGGTACTCGCTGCGCGCCGCCACGGCGCCCATGCGCAAGGCCACGGCCTTGCCCTGGTTCTGCGCCAGGTGCAGCACCCGCAGGCGCGGATGCTCCAAGGCCAAGGCATCGAGCACCGCTGCCGTGTTGTCCTTGGAGCCGTCGTTGACGGCGATCACTTCAATGTTCGGGTACACCTGGCCCAGCGCCGCATGAATGGTCTCGGCGGCGTTATCGCCTTCGTTGTAGCAAGGGATGATGATCGAGATCAGCGGGTTGCCGGCCAGGGTCGGCGCCGGCGTGTCTTCTTCCCACGGCCAGTGGCGCTCCCAGTGCAGCCAGAAGTACAGGCCGCCGGCGATCCACAGCGCCGACATGAACAGCGGGTAGAAGAACACGAAGTCCATCAGGAATTGCCCGGTGATCAGGAAGATCAAGCCCAGGGGCACGCCCAATACCAACGCCAGTACGAATAAAGCCAGGATTCTATCGAACATGGTCAAGGGTTCCATTGGTTGGAAAGGGCCGGACGCACGGTTTTCAAGTCCGGGGAATTTTCCAGGAAGTTGTCCGGGTAGTAGCCAAAACTCGTGACCCCCTGGCGTTTGAGCACGCCCATCCATTCGGCCAATTGCGCACCGTTCAGGTCCGGCGCGGCCTTGGTGCGCCAGTCTTTGGCTTGCAGTTCGAATACGGTGCGTTCCAGTGCGCCGGGGCGCGCCTTGACCGTGGCGACCAGTTTTTCCAGCCAGGCATTGGAATTCTTGAGCGTCTCGCCTTCCATCAGCGGCATGGCCATCGGCGCGGTCCAGTCATAGGTCTGGAGGAAGTCGTCGAGGTTCTGCGCGAACCACGCTTCGCTCTGCGGGTTGAGCATCGGCTCGGCGAAGATATTGCGCGCGGTCTGCACCTGCGGACCACCGATGGCGCGGACCTTGGCGGTCAGCTCCTGGGTGAAGTCGATCAGGTAACGACTCTTGAAGCGCGTCCAACGCTGCATCACCGCCGGGTCGGCGCGCAGGGCCGCGATGCTGGCGGGCAGGCCGTTGGCGGCATAGACCTTGAGCGCGGCGGGGCTGGCGTCTTCGAAGTCGGACAGCAGCGCATCGTCGTGGTACAGCACGCCGTCGATGGCATTGTTACGGGCCAGGTCCTCATAGATCTCGCCAATGATCTTGCGCACCTGCGGGTCGAACGGCGACAGGCGCTGGTATTGATCCGGGTCGAGGCCGACCTTGCCGGTCTCCGGGTCCCAGCGGGTCACGCGCGGCAGCTTGGGGTCGAGGGCGAAACTGAGCACCGGCATCCAGGCATACACGCTGGCATGGGCACGGGTGTGCAACTGCCAGGCGACACGGTTGAACAGGTCGGCACGCACCGGCAAGTGGCGGTTGGGGAAGTACAGTTGATGCACCAGGCCATCACCCTTGGGGTCGGCGAAGGCTTGCAGGAACACGGTGCCCGCGCCCATGTCCACCACGCGCTGCACCAGTTGGTCGAGGTTGCGCGCTTGTTGGGCCGGGTCCGGGTCGTAGACGTTGTCCAGGTCCACATGCAGCACCCGCAGCGGTGCCTGGGTTTGCACCGCGACGATGCTGTTGGCGAAATGTTCGCCGTCCGGGTCGGACGCCACCAGGAAGCGCGGGCTGTTCATCAGGTTGGACGAGCTGTCGAGGCCGTCTTCCAGGGTCAGGGCCATCTCATAGCCCTGCTCGCCGACGATCGCCAGCGAGGTGCCCTTGGCTGCGCCGTAGGGCCATACCCACACCCGCGGCGCCTTGCCGGTGACGCTGCGGATCTTGTTGGAGATCGCCACGACATCCGCGCGCATCCGCGCCTCGAACTGCGCCTGGGTTTCATAGCGGCCGGTGGCCGGATCGAAGCGCAGGGAGGTCGCCGCCGGCTCCAGGTTGCCCTGGGGGTTGGCCAATATCCCTTTGTGACTGGCATCGGTGTGCGCGGCGATTTCCACCAGACCCGAGCGGGACACTTCGCGGATCTGCGCCCAGGTCAGGAACTCACCCCGCGGGCGCGGTGAGCCGGCGAAGTCCACCGGTTGGTTCATCGGCGTGTCGATCCAGGTGCCAACCGGCGCGAGCAGGGCCGGCCAGTGATAGGCCCGCAGTATCGGCATCACGCGGGTATAGAAGCTCGAATAGCCATCATCGAAGCTGAGCATCACGGCTTTCGGCGGCAGCGCTGGACCGCCACGGCGGGCCGCGAGGATCTGGTCGACACTGACCGCCTGGTAACCGTTCTCCCGCAGCCAGGCCAACTGCTCGATCAAACGTTCGGTACGCACCGCCACCACCGCCTGGTCGGGGTCGCGATCCTCGACGTCGTGATAGGCAATGCCCAGGAAATGGTTTTTCGGCCACGGCACTTCGTTGGCCGGGGTCGGCCGCTCGGCGGGTGGAGTGAAAGGGGCGGGCTGCTGGGCGCAGGCACTGGCCAGCAATACACCCAGGACCAGCAAGCAACGGCTGAGGACAGTCATGGTCAGGCTCTTCTAGAAACGGTAAGTGAGGTCGACGAGCAGGCGCAGATCGCGTTCGCGATCACCGTCATAGGGTCGACTGATCAGGCTCAGGTTGGCGCCGGCTTCGAGAACGTCGTTCCAGCGAAAGCGTTGGCCGTAACCGATCAAGCCGACACCGCCGGTGGAATAATCCCTCTGGCTATACGTACCCGCTCCGACTTGGAACTGCTGACTCCACTGGGTCTCGTAGCGGTGATAGAGCACATGGTTGACGGTGACGGTGGGCAACACGCTGAAGTCCGACTTCGGGTTGAAGTACACCGTGTCGGCCTTGCTGTTGTGGCTGGCGCTGACTTCCAGGCCCAGGTCCACTTGCACGCCCGGCGAGCTGTAGATGCCCTCGCGGCCAGTGAGCAAGGTTTCGATGCGGTCGTTGCCGTCGCTGAAGTGGGACGGGCTGAGGGACAGCTTCCACTCACGGCTTTCATTGGCGCGCCAGCGGATGAAGCCGCTGCCGCCGTTGGCCGTGATGTCGGCATTCAGCGCACGCAACGGTGTGGTGGCCGAGAGGTAATCGAGGCTGCCGCCGTATTGCCAGTTATCGTTGATGTCGCGGGCGATCGACACGCGCGCGCCTTGTTTGGAGCCAAAGCCGTAGGAGTGGTTGGACACCTCGGCTTCCAGGGTCATGTCGCGGGTCCGCCGCTCCACGCCAACGCGCTGCCAACGGTGCTGGCCGGTGCCTTCGGAAAAGTCGGCGGTGGCGTAGCCGGCGCCGGCGAACAGGCGCCAGTCTTCATCAATGGGCGGCGTGTAGATCACGCTTTCAATGCCCCAGTCACGGCTGCCGGTGACCGCGCCCACGTCGCCGTTATTACCGCCGCCATAGCTTTTGCCGGTGTAGGCCTCGACGCGCACTTCGGCCATGTCGTGGACGTTGCGCAGGCGCTGGAGACGCTGCACCTGGCGGCTGTCGGGGTTGCGGGCGATGACGTCGTCGGCGAGCACGTCGAGTTGGCGCCACTCCTGCAGATCCATGGCGGTGTAGGCCTGGGACACTTCCAGGCTGATGTCGCGCGGTACCTGGGCTTCGGTTTCCTTGAGGGTCGCTTCGGCGCGCCGTGGCAGGTCGCGGGCGCGGTACATGTCCGCCTGGGCCAGGCGCAGGCCGACGTTGCCCGGAGCCCGTGCCACCAGGGCTTCCAGGCCGGCTTCGCTGCCCGGCAGATCGCCCCCGTACACGCCGGACTGCGCCGACAGTTGCTGGGCATCCATCCATGCATCGTTGGGGTTGCCGATGGGCAGGCCTTTGAGTTCGACCCGCGGTTTCTGGTTGTCGGCGAGGGTAGTGGCGACCTTGCGGGCTTCGACACCTTTGTCGCTTTCCTGCAGGGCGTAGAACAAGGCCGTGCTATCTTCGACCCGGTCATCGGGCTCGGCGTCGGTGGCGCTCAGTGCCTGGCGATACAGCGGCTCGGCCTTTTCCGGCTGGCGCTGGTCGAGGTAGGACGCCGCCACCCAGCGCACTGCGTAGGTCGGCAATTGCACGCCTTCGGCCGTGAGGGTTTCGTACTCGCGAATCACCTCGGCGGTGCGCGCCCGGGCCTTGAGTGCGCCCAGGCGGTCGATGCGCCAGCGCACCACGTCGTCATGGGCGCTGGCATCGGGGGTCCAGCGGGTGAGCAGTTTGTCGTAGTCCTGCAGGGCGCGGTCGGCGATCACGTAGCGTTCTTTCTCGGTGCGCGTGGCGAACTCGGCCATGCGTACCCGTTCGGCGGCCAGGTCGCCTTCGAGGCGGCGCTGGGTGACGGGGTCGAGCAGGCCCGGGCGCTGGGTCGCCAGACGCAAGGCCGGCTCCGGCAGGCGGGCCTTTTGCAGGGCGACGATGTATTCACGGGCGACTTCAGGCTTGTCGCCGGCGCGGATAAACGCTTGGTCGAACTCGAACAGGGCGTCGTAATTCAAGCCGGCGCGGGTCAGCGCGTAGCCCAGGGCCATGCGCCGGTTGGGGTCGTCGGGCTTGGCCGCGACCATTGCGCGGGTGCGCTGCACGGCCTCGCTGGCTTGGCCGCCGTCGGCCTGGGTCAACGCCAGGCCGAGTTGCAGGTCGGTATTGTTCGGTTCACGCAGCAACGCCTGGCGATACACCGCCTCGGCCTTGGCCCACTGCTGTTGGTTGCGATAGGTGCGCGCCACCGTGGCGAGCGCCTGGGGCGTGAGGTTGCGATTCTGGCCCTGGGCCTCGTACACCTTCAGTACTTCGGCGTCCTGGCCGGCCCACCCGGCGATCACCAGATGGTCGCTGACCTGGCCCGCTGTCTGCCGTTCGGCAGGCAACTGGCGCAGTTGGGTCAGCGCGGGGGTGAAGTTGCCGTTGCGCGCCTGGATGATCAGGGCGTCATAGGCCGGGTCGGCCACGGCGAAGGTGGGCATCAGCAACTGACTGCACAAGGCGACCCCGATGAGCAGTCGCAACCGGCCTGATGCACTGAGTGGAGGGTTTGGCAACATATCGCGAGCTTCCTTACACACGGAAAGCTGTAACGATAGGTGGTCCTGAGCAATTTGCTGCAGGGTGCCGGCGTCTCGGGACCCGGCCTAGCTTTCCTGTGGGAACTATCCCTCAAGAAAATAGGAAAAAGTCCAATTCAGAACAATTGTTCAGAATTGCCCGACATCCTGAAAAAAATCAATGTGGCGGCGGACTTACCGAAGATAACGGGGCTTCAGCCAATCGCCATGGCGACTATTTGACCCGTTTCACCCGCAAACCCGCCCCCGCTTTTTTTATTTCTGACCGCAGCAGAATATTTTTACTGCGCGCCGCCCATCGCACCGACTTTGGACATGACGAAGGAGAGGAATTGCTCAACCGTCATCTTCTGGCCGTTGAACGTCACTTCGTTGTTGGCGTAGTGCAGCTTGGACACCACGTCGCTGCCGACCAGGGTCGCCAGTTGCGTACCGACGGCCATGCCGCTGATCATCTCGCTGGCCATCTGGGATTGCTGCTCGATGGCTTCAGGGTCGGTCACACCACCGAGCTGCGCTTGCAGGGCGGCAACGTCGGCGATCATCGGCTTGGACAGGCTCAGGTTGGCATCGAGCAATGCGATGATCTGCTTGCCCAGCTCCAGCGGTGGCAGTTCCATGCTGCTTGGCTTGGCCAGGTCCACGACCAGGCTGAATTTGCTTTCGCCACGGGTGGTTTTCAGCGACAGGTTTTCCACCGCCACTTGCGGCTTGGCGGCCAGCAGTTGGTTGACGTTGGTATCGGCCAGGGCCTGCTCGGCGTCGCTCAGTTGCAGCTCGGGTACCGGTTCACCGGCGGCAGCGGCGGCCTGCACGGGTGCCATCTTGTCCTGATAGAGCTTGGTCAGCACCAGCATCGACGGCACGTCGACGTTCTTCATGCTCAGGGCCATGGCGGCCGAACCCACGGGTTTGCCCTGGTAACCGATCTCGTCGATCTTGTAATCGACGCGCCCGGCCAGGTTGTTGTCCTTGGTGTCGCTGGTGTCTTTCTGCTCGAAGCCCTTGAGGGTCAGCACGGCCTTCTGCGGGCCCATGGTGAGCTTGGTGTCGGTCAGTTCCACGGTGTTCTGCCCGGTGTAGAAACCGAACGTGGATTTTTCCAGGTTGCTGGCCACTGTCAGCCCGGCCAGTTCGGCTTCGAACGGCGAGCCATTGGCGTCGACGACGGCGACCTTGAGGCTGTTCATGTAACCGTCGGCCTTGACCTTCTTGCCTTCGGCGCTGCTGTCGAAGTTCAGGTTGGCACCGGAGAAGCTCACCGACGACTTGTCGTCCTTGAACGCCAGGGGCAGCAATTCGACGTTGCCGTTGACCGAGAGGCTGTAGCCGATGTTGGCCACGCCCTTGAGCGGCGACACGTCTTTGGCGGCGGCAAACCACTTCTCGGTGGTGGCGTTCTTTTCCAACTCATAGTGACTGGTGGCCATGACCGGCAGCCATTTCAGCGTGACCAGGCGCGACAACGGCAGCGGGCCGTGTTCGATATGGTCGACGAACAGCAATTCAGGGTTCGGGTTGTCTTCGCCGAAGACCGCACCTTGTGCTTTCAGGCGGTAATGGGCGGTGCTGCTGAACACGCCACGCTCCAGGGACACCAGCTCAAGGGCCATCGTGCCGTCGACGCCGGCCATGGAGGTCTTCAGTTCCTTGTTGGCGTTCTGGATCGCGGTTTGCAGCACCGGTTCCAGTTGCTTACCGGTGTACCAGGCGCCGCCTGCACTGACGACGCCAACGGCGACAACAAAACCCAAAAGAACGACTGCTGGCTTATTCATGAGGTGACCTGATCAAATCCTGTGAGAAGTGGGCTGTCTTCCTTGAACCCCGAGTGAGGTTGGCTCAAGCCCGCCGAAAAACGGGGGGAAGATTAGCACTGGCGGCCGCGAACGGCCCAGACTTTCAGAGGGATCAGTTCCACGCAAGTTCAGGAATATTCCGTTTCGATCTCGTCCAACTGGTGGTCGAAACTCTTCAACCGGGCGGTCCAGGTGTACACCAACACCTCGAATTCACGGTGTATCACGGCATTACCGGGGGTATCGACCTTGGGGTCGCAGAAGTCCAGTTGGTAGCGCTCGCGGGCCATCTGCGTGGCCACATCGGACAATTCCCGCGCATTATTCAGCCAATGCCTACCGTCGGCGACCTGCCGATCCAGCAGCACGCATTGTTTTTTCAGGGTCTCGAGGCTTTTTTCCAGGGGCGTGCCGGTCAGGTCGCCCATGACTTCCTGGAAGGTGCGCCCGGGCTGCCAATAGCTGCCCCAGAAATAGCGGTCGAACACGGTTTCGACCCGGCGCAGGGCGACCTTGGTGTCCCAGATCGCGACGCGGGTCTTGCCTTGTTCGAGGAGTTTTTTCTTCACCTTTTGGTTTTGGTAGGACGCCCAGGCGACGACGCCGATGGACAAGGTGCCGATCACCAGGCAGGCGCTGTCGAGAAACACCATGGCCGTGTCGATTCGGTGAGCGAGCATGACGCCGTAGAAGTAGGCCGCCGATAACAACACCAGTGCGAAGCACACGCACCAGAAAGCGGGAGCATAAGGGTTTTTCATTATTGGAATCCCCATGAGCAAACGCGAGCTGTGTCAGGCGGGCCCTCTGCCGGTCAAAAAGCATGGCGGCCCGCTTGTCAAAGCATAGCTAGCTGCTCAGGGTTTGCCGGGCTGTGAGGCTTGCGTTCGTCCGCTTTCCCAGCCGCCGCCCAGGGCCAGGAACAGATCGATCTGGCTCATGGCAACCTGGGTGTTGGCCGCCGCCAGTTGCGCGCGCACATCGGTGTAGGTGCGCGTGGCTTGCAGGTCGGCGAGGAACGATGCGCGGCCGGCCTGGAAGAAGCGGTGGGTCTGGTCTGCGGCTTCCTTGGCCGATGCGTCGGCTTCGGCCAGGGCATCGCGGCGCTGTAACTGCGCGGTGTACTGCGCCAGGCCGGTCTGGGTTTCGCGGATGGCGTTGAGCACCACCCCGTCGAAGTGCGCGAGGGCGCCCTGGGTCGCCGCTTCGGCTTCGTGGATGCGCGCGCGGGCGCCGTTGGTCGGCACGGTCCAACTGATCATCGGGCCAAAGCCCCAGCGGTTGGTGGCCGGCGTGCCGAGATTTTCGAGCAACCCGACCGTGCTGACCGAGGCACCGATGCTGATGTCCGGGTACAGCGCGCCCGTGGCCACGCCGATGCGCGCAGTGGCCGCGGCCAGTTGGCGTTCCGCCTGGCGCACATCGGGGCGACGCTTGAGCAGCGTCGCGCCATCGCCCACCGGCAGCAGTTGGGCGATGTGCGGGAGTTCGGCGCACGTGCCGGTGCCCGCCGGCAGTTGCGCCACCGGCTTGGCCAGCAGCATCGACAGGCGAAACAGCCCGGCCTGGCGCGCAGCTTCGTAGCGCGGCATGTCGGCGCGCAAGGATTTGTACTGGGTCTGCGAGCGGGTGACCTGGGTTTCATCGCCGCGCCCGGCGTCGCGCAGGCGCTGGGTCAACGTCGTGCTCTGGGCTTGCAGGTCGAGGGATTCGTTGGCGATCGCCAGCTCTTCGTTGGCCGCGCAGACTTGCGTGTACGAACGCACCACATCGGCGACCAGGGTGATCCGCGCAATATCGGCCGCGGCCTGGGTTGCGTCGGCGCTGGCCTGGGCGCTTTCGATGCCGCGCTGCAAGGTGCCGAACAGATCGAATTGATACGAGGTGGTGATCCCCACGCTGCCGATGTTGCCCACCGGGACTTTTTCCGAGAGTAAAAACGCTTCGCCGGACTCTTGCAGGCGCTGGGCTTCGGCCTTGGCGCCGGCGCTCCAGCCGCCGACGGATTCAGCCTCCTGCACCTGATAGCGCGCCCGCTGCAAGTTGGCGGCGGCGACGCGCAGGTCGGTGTTGGAAGCCATGGCCTGGCGCACCAGTTCATCCAGGCGCGGGTCGTTGTACAGCTTCCACCAGTCCGCCGGCACCGGCGCCGAGACCACGTTGGCGCCCTCGCCCGCCAGTTGCCCTTGCAGGTCGCCACGGTTCATGGCGGCCTTGTCCGGCAGTCGATAATCCGGGCCGACCACCTGGCAGGCTGACAACAGCACACCCAGCGCCGCGGTTGCCAAAATCTGCTTCATGGCTGGGCTCCGTCCTTGGGCTTGTCGCCGATGATCGACACCGTCGCGGTGCGCCCGGCGATCATGCGAAAGTCCGCCGGCACCTCGTCAAACGCGATACGCACCGGAATCCGCTGGGCCAGGCGCACCCAGCTGAACGCCGGGTTGACGTTGGGCAGCAGGTTGGCGCCGCTGCTGCGGTCACGGTCCTCGATACCGGCGACGATGCTCTGCACATGGCCGTGCAGGCGGGCGCCGTCGCCAATCACACGGATATCGACGCCCATGCCGACGTGGATGCCGTCGAGCTTGGTCTCTTCGAAGTAGCCGTCGATATGGAAGGAGTTACTGTCCACCACCGACAGCACCGGGCGCCCGGCGGTGACGAACTCCTGCGTGCGCGGCGCACGGTCGTTGACGTAGCCGTCCACCGGGCTGCGGATCACCGAACGGTCGAGGTTGAGTTGCGCCGAGTCCACCGTCACTTGCGCTTCGGCCAGGGCCGACTGGGCACGGGCGACGCGGGACTGGCTTTCTTCCAGTTGCTCGCTCGGCACCAGGTTGCCCAGGCCACGGTTACGCTTGTACTCGCGCTGGGCCTGGGCCAGGGTTTCCTGGCGGTCGGCCACGGCGGCCTGGGCCTGGCGCAGGGCCAGTTTGAAGCGGTCCTGGTCGACGGCGAACAGCACCTGGCCTTTGCTCACCAGTTGGTTGTCGCGCACGTCGACGCGCTGGATCAGCCCGGACACGTCCGGGGCGATCTGCACGATATCGGCACGGATGTGGCCGTCACGGGTCCAGGGCGCAAACATGTAGTACATGACCATGCGCCATACGACGACGACCGCGAAGCTCACGATCAACAACGTCAGGACGACACGGCCGATGGTCAAAAAAGGTTTTTTCATGTCATCAGGTATCGACTGAGTGAGTCCACCGCGCCCAGCAACAGCGCGTAGAGCCCCACGTTGAACAATGCCCGGTGCCAGACCAGGCGATAAAAGTGCAGACGGGTCAACAACCCGTGCACCAGCAGAAACAACACGTAAGCAATGCCCATCAGCACCAGCAGCGTGGGCAGGAACACCCCGCTGATATCCAGATCACCGATCATAAAGGCGCTCCATCAGGCAGCGGCGCCTCGGTCTCGGTGCCGCCAATCAATTCCACGCCGGGCAACAGCGCCAGGCGCAGACCCGCCAGGGCATGCAACAGATGCAGGCGGGTGTCGTCTTCGTCTTGCAGGCCTTGGCCGTTGAGGGCGCGGCGCGTGCGGTCGAGGGTCATCAGCAGGCCGCTGGGCGAAGGCAAGCGTCGGCCCGCCTTGAGGCAGGCCTTGTAGTAAGCGCCGACGCCTTCCACCACTTGGCCGAGCAACACCCGCGGTACGCCGTAGATCCGTGGCGAGTAGGCCAGCAGGTCGAGCAGGTTCAGCGCCACGCGCAAATCGCGCAGGGCGACGCCGGTGTCATGGCCGATGATGGCCAGGCGCGGCAGGTGCTGCATCAAGCGGTCGAGCATTTGCGCGGCCAGGTGCCGTTGTTCGGCCAGGTTCGCCGGTTCGGTCAGGCCGACGATGTCGTGCCAGGTGAACCGGGTCAGGCGCTTGGCGGCCAACTCGGCACCGAAGGGCCGCGCGATCAGCGTCCACACAAAGGCAAACAGCAGGCCCACGGGCCCGGCAAGGTTGACGTTGGCGAAGTTGAGGAAGTCGGCGTCATAGGCGCCCTGGATGCTGATGAACGACGAGGTGTTCACCAACGTCAGCAGCATGCCCAGGTAGAAACGCGGTTGGACCGTGAGTGTGCCGATGCAGATAAACGGCACCGCGAACGCCAGCACCAGCATGGGGAAATCGTGCAGGTTGGGCAGCACCAGGAACAGATACAGGCTGGCGAACAGCACCGACATGGCGGTCCAGAAAAAGAACCGGTAGATCTGCGGCGCCGGGTCGTCCATCGACGCAAAGAAGCTGCAGGCGACGGCTGCCAGGATCACGGCGCTGCCGCCGTCAGTCCAGCCCAGCAGAATCCACAGCACCGAGGCGACGATGATCGCAGTGACGGTGGAAAACGCCGAGTAGAACATCAGGCCACGGTCGAGAAAAGGCGTCAGGCGGCCCAGGCGCCAGTGGCGGTAAACGGCGCGCCAGGTGTCCTGGCTCTCGCATTGGATCGCGGCCTGCAGGCTGCGGCAGTCTTGCCACAGGTCGATCCACTCACCCAGGCGATACAGGGCGTTGGAGAACAGCAGCGTGTGGCGGTCGTCCAGCGCTTCGCCTGCCGGTTGCAGCGCGTCGAGTTGGTCACGCAGGGTGCGCCAGCGCTCCAACGGGGCCGACTCGGTGGTGCTTTGCAGCCACTGATCCGTGGCCTCCAACAGCGGCGCGAGCGTTTCGAGAAACTCCGGCGCACGGTGTTCGATGGCGTATAGCGCATCGTCGAGCGCATCCACCACCGGCAGCAGGTGGATCATCCGCCCGCGCAGTTCCTTGGTGTTGCGCACCGTCTGCGGCCGGGCGCCTTCGTGGGGCAACTGGCCGATCATCAATTCCAATGTGTTGAAGGTGGCGACCATGCCGCCGCGCAAGGCGCTGACTTCGTCGCGCGCCACGTTGCGGCTCATAAAGCGCTGGCTGTAGACCTGGGCGTCGCTGAACCACTTGGCCACCGAGCCATCGAATACCGGCATCAGGCGCCGCGGCCAGAACATTGCGCCGACCACCGCCGCCACCGCGATGCCAAGAAAGATTTCCTCGGTGCGCGCTTCAGCCACGTCCCACACCGTCAGCGGGTTATCCACCACCGGCAAGGCGATCAGCGGCAAGGTGTAGCCGGCCAGCATCAGGGCGTAGTTGTTCGCGGTGCGCAGGTGCATGGAGAGAAACAGCAGGGTGCCCGTCCACAATGCAATCACCACCACCAGCAGGTAGGGCGATTGCACAAACATCGGCACGAACACCACCGCCGCCGCCGCGCCCATGAAGGTGCCGATCGCACGGTACAGCGCCTTGGAACTGGTCGGTCCGACAAACGGGCTGGAGACGATGTACACCGTGGCCATCGCCCAGTACGGACGCGGCATTTGCATGAGCATGGCGATGTACAACGCGATCATCGACGCCGCGAACGTGCGTACCCCGTAGAACCAGTCCTTGGCCGGCGGCATGCCGGTAAAAAATCCTCTCAAGATGGCGCAACCGCAGGGTATTGATGCGCGACTTCAAAAGCGCGCAACACGCGCAGCGCAACCTCCATGTCCGCAGGCGCAATATCGGCCAGCACGTCGCGGCGCAGGCGCACCAGTTGCGCCTCCACCGCCTGTACCAGCTCACGGCCCCGCGCGGTGAGGCTCAAGGCCTTGGCGCGGCGGTCGTGGGTGTCTTCGCTGCGGCACACATAGCCGCCGCTGCACAGTTGGTCGAGCAGGCGCACCAGCGACGGGCTTTCCATCCCCGAAGCCTGGGCCACTTTGACTTGATGCACCCCGTCGCCCAGGCGGCCGATCATCAGCAACGGCACGGCGCAGGCTTCGGAAATACCGTAGCTCACCAGCGTGTTCTGGCAGATTTTGCGCCAATTACGGGCGCCCACCACCATGCTGCTGCTGAGGTTCATCTGGAGTTGTTCGAGGGTCTTGGGCACTGGATCGTTCGCATACAGTTAGTTTGCTAACTATCAATATGGTGGATGGCGCTAGATGCGTCAAGTTTTGAAACAAATTTAGCGGATGGGTGGTGTCGGTAAGTAAAGCGGCTTTCAGCACGAAGGTTGGATCTTCAACGATAGCCGCAACGCCGCATGACCCATGTGGGAGGGGGCTTGCCCCCGATAGCGGAGTGAAGGCAATACACGATTGACTGATCTGCCGCTATCGGGGGCAAGCCCCCTCCCACATTTGGATCGGTGTCGGCTTCAGGATTGCTGTGCAACCGGCTTATTGACCGCTCAGTCTCCTAAGTGGCTCTGCCGGAAAATATCAGCACCTTTTGCTCCACCGCCAGACGCTCCAGACTTTCACTGCCTCGGATACAACAACTAACGCAGCCATTAACACCACGTTGTAGTTGGGAACAAGCTGAGCACCCACTAGCAACAGCGAAACAGAAGGCACAATAAAAGCCAATCGCAAGGGTGTTTGAAGGTAAGTAACCCATCTCACCTGTTCACGTCCAAGAAAGAACAGCAGGCACGAGATCACGATGGAAACTTGCAGCAGCATGGCAAAGCCGAACATGTATAACTGCACAACGCCATGATCACGCAGCACCCATAAAGCACTTTCAAGATCACTTAAAAAAGGAATCCTTGCCTGTATTACGGCGGCCACTGCATAGCGAATCAGATAAAGGGCATCCATGGCTCCCCAAAACCAAAAAACATGCTTGCGCGTCATTTTCCTGCGTCCTTTGATCTTTTTTCCCCAGAACAAAAAACAGGGGAAATATTGCATTCACCAAGAAGTTCACTCAGTCCCTGCAACGCATAAGGCGCACGGAAAAACTCCCTTACTTTGCTGCCGGCAAAATAGGGACTCTCGATTTTTGTGAGGTCATATTGTTCAATTTCGGTACGGGGGATCAGTCGTTTCATGTTGTGTTCAGAATAAGGAGTCAGCCCCGTTGATAAGGGTTCCTCACTCTGCCCACCATCATCCACTTCCTTTTAGTCGATAGGAAATTTCCCAACCTCGTGTATCACCCACCCCAGCGCGCAGGTCGATTGCCATGGTGCGAAGCTTTCCAGAAAAAATTAACTGGGCCGCTTACAGCCCAGTTTTTTACCGCACACTAATTTTTTTTACATTACGGCATTTCATCAAAGATTTTTTTACACCTCTCAATTACGCCGCAACATCAGGTTCAACTCATCCACCACTTCAGCCCAATCCGCATCCTCCAGAATTTCCTCACGCAAAAACGCTTTCTGGCTATCCGTCCAGAAAAACGCATCGGCCAGTTTCAGGTCCGCCTTGAGCGGTGAGTGCGCGGTGACGAACTGCTCGATGCCGACGGGGTCGTCGGCCAGGCCGAGTTGTTTGAACAGGGAGGGCAAGCTGTGTTCAGGCGATTGCATGATGAGCTCCGGATAGATGGGTTTATCCGAGTCTAGCCCTCACCCACGGCAGGCGCGAGCTTGCGCTACAGGGTTTGCAACCAGGCCTGCAGTTGTGCGACGCATTGCTGCACGGATAGCTGGCCGGTCTCCAGGACCAGGGCGGCTTGCGGCGGTGGTTCGTAGGGTGAGCCGATGCCGGTGAACCCCGGCAGTTCGCCGCGTCGGGCGCGGGCGTAGTGGCCTTTGGGGTCGCGGCGTTCGCAGATGTCCAGTGCGGCGTTGCACCACACTTCCCGATAGTCCGCGCCCAGGCGTTCGGCGAGTACCGCGCGTAATTCGACCAACGGCGCGATCAGCGCCAGGATCACGATTTGCCCGTTGTCCACCAGCAACGCCGCCAGTTCGGCGGCGCGGCGGATGTTTTCCAGGCGGTCGCCGTCGGCAAACCCCAGGTCTTTGTTCAAGCCGCCGCGCAAGGCATCGCCGTCGAGCACGATGCTGTGTCGGCCTTGTTCGAACAACGCCGCCTGCAGCCCTTGGGCCAGGGTCGACTTACCCGACGCCGGTAGGCCAGTCAGCAGGATCGCCACGCCGCGATGACCGTTGCGAGCCTCACGCTGGGCACGCGTGATGCTCGCGGTCGGTGCCACCAGGTTACTTGACGGCGGCACGGGGCACCGGGGCGGCGATGTTGCCGGCGGCCCATGCCGATTCGCGGCCGGCCAGCGCGGTGGCGATGGACTGCACGCGGTCGGAATCGACCTGCTCCGGCAACGGGTCGAGCCCGGCGCTGGCGAAGATCTGGCCGTAGGCGTTGCGCAGGTCGGCGTAGGCCAGGTCGCGGCGCAGGTCGGCTTGCAGGGTATTGAGTTCGCCCTGGATCAGGTCCAGTTCGCCCAGGCCTGCGGCTTGGTGACGATTGCGCAGTTGGGTGAGGATCTGCCCGTCGATATCGGCCAGCTGTTCGTTGGTCTTGAACTGGCGCACGGCGTCTTGGAAGTTCGCGTTGGCGACGTAGAGTTGCGCCAGCACCGCGATGGACATGGCCTGGCGCCGTGCGGTGGCGACTTCTTCGCCGGCCTTGGCGACGTCGATGGCCGCCGGGGCGGAGAGCACGTTGAACAGGTTCCAGGTGACCTTGGCGCCGTAGTCGGCCCAGCGGTTGTCCACCAGGAACGAGTTGCTGTCGTAATGCCCACCGGCCGAGAATTCCAGGCCCGGCAGCAGGCGCAGCATGGCCTTGCGGGTTTCGGCGGCGCTGATGCGGGTCTGGTAGTCCTGCTCGCGCAGTTCAGGGCGGTTGGCCAGGGCTTCCTGTTCCAGGCTGGCGAAGTTGACCTTGAGCTGCGGCACGGCGTAGTCGTCCGGCGTGGCCAGCTTGAGGTCGGTGCCCATGGGCAGGTTGATCAGGGTCGACAGTTCAGTCTTGGCCAGGGAGAGCGCGCGGCGCTGTTCCTGCAATTGGCGCGTGGCTTCGATCAGCGAGCGCTGGTAGCCCAGGGCCTGGATCGGGTCGCCGATACGCTGCTCGCTCATGCTTTGGCTGTTGCTCTGGGCCTGGTCGACCCGCGCCATCAGGCTGTCGATCTGGGTCAGCAGGCGTTCGGCCGCGACCGCCCGCCAATAGGCCGAGCGCACGTCCTGGACGATGGTGTTGATCACCTTGCGGCGCCGCTCCTGGACGATCAGGCGTTGGTCGCCTTGCTGTTTGGCACTGATGTAGCTGACGCCAAAGTCGAGGACGTTCCACACCATGGTCAGGTCGGCCACGCGACGGTCGCGGTCCTGGGATGTCGACGGCTCCAGGGACTGGGTGCCGGTGCGAACACTCTGGCTGCTGGAGGCGTTGGTGTTGTTGCGCCCGGCGTAACCGGCGGACAACGCCATGCGCGGCAGCATGTCGAAACTGGCGAGGTCGAGTTGGCGCTTGGCCAGCGCCTCCTCCATGATCTTCAAGCGCCCTTCGAGGTTGTATTTAACCGCCCGGGCCATGGCCTGGTGCAGTGTCAACGGGCCGTTCAATGGCTCCTGATCCTTGTACATACCGTGCAGGTCGCTGCGGGCTCGCTGCTCGCTGACACTGCGCTCAATCGGCTCGCTGGTGACCGCACAACCGCCGATCGCCAGCGCCAGCACGCTGGCGCCGAACAACTTATGAACTGTATTCATCCTTGGACTGCCCCTGTTACTGCGCCTTGATTTAAGTGTGTCAGGCCTGCATTTCGCTGATGCCGACCTGTTGCAATGCCTTCGCCAGGTCAATCACCTGACGCTGTTCCACGTCTTTGATCTGCTGCAATTGCTGGCCCAGGGTCGGGGCGCCGAATGCGCCCCGCAGGCCTTGGGCCGCGTCACCGCCGCCCTGGATCGCTCGGCTGTCAAACGCCTTGAGGCCACTGTCCCCGCCACCACTCTCACGATTGAACAACCCCGACAAGGTGCTTGAGCCAAACACCCCTCCATCGCCGCCGCCAAAACCGAGGAAGCCCTGCGCGCCGCCGTTCGCGCCACTGTCGCTGTTGAACACCTGGGCAATGAAGCTGGGCGCCAAGGCACCGTTGCGAATGAAGATGTTACCGATAGGCGGCAAGCCCGCGCCCATCTCGCGCTGTTCGAACAACGCCGGGAAGCCAATGGGTGAACCCAGGTCGCCCACGGGCCGGCCAAACACGATCGGTTGCAGCGGCACATCCGGCGCGCCGGGTGGCGGTGCCGGCTCGGTGACGCGGAACAGCGGGTCGCCGGTCAGGGCAATGGTGTTGATCGCGTAGTTGTTGGAATTGGCATAACCGCTGCCAGCGTTGCCCGTCATGTCATTCACCAGGCCGGTGTCGAGGGTGATGAAGTTGCTCGGGTCGTTGAGGTTGGCCGTCGGTGTGAGGGTCGCGGTCCAGGTTTTGCCGCCGTCGTTGCTGGCCAGGTTGGACAAGGTGCCATTGGCCACGCTGAGGTCATCCAGCGCGAAGCCGCTGACTTTTTCACTGAAGGTAAACGTGACGGTGGTGGTCTGGCCGACGGTCAGGTTCGGGTTGGCAATGGTGATGGTCGCCGTCGGGCGTTCGCCATCGATCACAAAGTTGTTCGAAATCGCAATGCCGCTGCCGGCGTTACCGGCAGCATCGTTGACCTGGCCGGCGTCCAGCACGATCACGTTGGTCGCATCGGTAATCGCCGCCGTCGGGGTCAGGGTGGCGGTCCAGGTTTTGCCGCCATCGTTGCTGGCCAGGTTGGACAGCACGCCGTTGGCCACGCTCAGGTCAGACAGATCGAAACCGCTGACGGCCTCGCTGAAGCCGATGGTGACGGTGGTGGTCTGGCCGATGCCCAGGGTGCCGTTGGCCACCGAAATGGTCGCGGTCGGGCGCTGGGTATCAATCGCATAGTTGTTCGAATCGGTGCTGCCGCTGCCCGCGTTGCCGGCGGCGGTCTGTACGCCGCTGTTGTCCAGGCTGATCAGGTTGCTGGTGTCGGTCACGTCGGCCGTCGGCGTCAGGGTCGCGGTCCAGGTCACGCCGCCGTCGCTGGAGCCCAGGTTGCTCAGCACGCCGTTGGCCACGCTCAGGTCGGCCAGGGTGAAACCGCTGACAGCCTCGGAGAAGGTGATGGTCACCGGGGCGGTCTCGCCGGCCTTGAGGGCGGTGTCGCCGACCACGATGGTCGCCGTCGGCAGCACGGTGTCGATGCTGTAGTTGGCCGAGTCGGTCGTTCCCGTACCGGCGTTGCCGGCCAGGTCGGCAATGCCGGTATTGGCCAGGGTGATCACGTTGCTCGCGGCGCGGATACCCGCCGCCGGTGTGAAGAGAGCCGTCCAGGTGATGCCGCCGTCGCTGCTGCTGACCGCGCTCAGGGTGCCATGGGCGACGTTCAGGTCGCTGTTGTCAAAACCGCTGACGGCTTCCGAGAACGTGACCGTGACCAAGGAGGTTTCGCCGGCACTCAATACAGGGTCGGCCATCACGATGGTCGCCGTTGGCCGCTGGCTGTCGATGGTGTAGTTGTTCGAGTCGGTGGTGCCGCTGTCGCTGTTGCCCGCCAGATCGGCGATGCCGGTGTTGTCCAGGGTGATCACGTTGCTGGTGTCGGTGATGCCGGACGTCGGGGTGAACGTCGCGGTCCAGGTCACGCCGCCGTCCGCGCTGCTCACGGTGCTCAAGGTGCCGTTGTTGACCGTCAGATCGGCGTTGCTGAGCCCGGTTACCGCCTCCGAGAAGGTGATCACCACCAGTGAGCTGTCACCCACGCCGAGGGCCGGGTTCGCGACCACGATGGTGGCCGTTGGGCGCACGGTGTCGACGGCGTAGTTGTTCGAATCGGTGGTGCCGCTGCCGCTGTTGCCGGAGCCGTTTTGCACACCGCTGTTGTCCAGGGTGATCACGTTGCTGGTGTCGCTGATCGCGCTGCTCGGCGTGAAGGTGGCTCTCCACGTCACGCCGCCGTCGTTGCTGCTGACGGCGGTCAGCGTGCCGTTGGCGATCGTCAGGTCGGCGTTGGTAAAACCGCTGACCGCTTCGGAGAAGGTAATGGTGACCAGCGAGGTGTCGCCGATTTTCAGGGCATTGTCGGCGACGACGATAGTTGCGCTCGGCTGCACCGTGTCGATGGTGAAGTTACCCGAGTTGGTGACACCGCTGCCGGCGTTGCCGGCCAGGTCGGTGTAGCCGGCGTTGTTCAGGCTGATCAGGTTGGTGGTGTCGCGGACGTTGCCGGTCGGTGTGAAAGTCGCCGTCCAGGTCACGCCGCCATCCGCGCTGCTGACTGTCGAGAGGGTGCCGTTGGGTGCGTTCAGGTCGCTGTTGTCAAAACCGCTGACGGCTTCCGAGAACGTGACCGTGACCAGGGAAGTTTCGCCGGCACTCAACACAGGGTCGGCCATCACGATGGTCGCCGTTGGCCGCTGGCTGTCGATCATATAGGCGTTGGACGACGTGGTGCCAGACCCGACGTTACCGACGCCGTCGACCACGCCGGTGTTATCCAGGACAATGTGATTGTTGTTCTGAGAGATGCCTGCCACAGGCGTCAACGTCGCGGTATAGGTGATGTTGTCGCTGGTGCTCAGGCTGCTCAGGGTGCCATTGTCGGTGGTCAGATCGGCCAGGCTGAACCCGGTCACTGCTTCGCTGAAAGTGATGGTCACCAGCGACGAGCCGCCGATCCCCAGGTGGTCGTTGTTCACCACCACCGTCGCGGTCGGACGTTGGGTGTCGATGGCGTAGTTATTGGAATTGCTGGTGCCGACGCCGACATTACCCGACACCGCCGCCTGGACGCCGCTGTTGTCCAGGGTGATCAGGTTGGTGGCGTCGCTGATCGCGCTGCTCGGGGTGAACGTCGCGCCCCAGGTAATGCCGCCGTCGCTGCTGCTGACCGCGCTCAAGGTGCCATTGGTGATCGTCAGGTCGGCATTGCTGAAACCGGTCACGGCCTCGTTGAACGTAATCATCACTTGGGAGGAGTCACCGATTTTCAGAGTCGGGTTGGCCACCACGATGGTCGCCGAAGGCAACACCGTATCGACGGTGTAATTCGCCGAGTTGGTGGTGCTCGCGCCTGCGTTGCCGGACAGGTCGGCGATGCCGGTGTTGGCCAGGGTGATCACGTTGCTCGCGCTGTTGGTGTTCGTTCCTGGGGTGAAGGTCGCGGTCCAGGTGATGCCGCCGTCGGCGCTGCTCAGGCTGCTCAGGCTGCCGTGGCTTGCCGTCAGGTCGGCGAGGGTGAAGCCGGTCACGGCTTCGCTGAAGGTGATCGTCACCAGCGACGTTTCGCCAGCGGTCAGCGCCGGGTCGGCGACCACGATGGTCGCGGTGGGGCGCACGGTGTCGATGACGTAGTTATTGGAGTCGCTGGTGCCGGTGCCGGTGTTGCCGCTGGTGTCGCTATAGCCGGTATTGTCCAGGGTGATGACGTTGGTGGTGTCGGTGAGGTTTGCACTCGGCGTGAAGGTCGCGGTCCAGGTGATGCCACCGTCGTTGCTGCTCACCGCACTCAGGGTGCCATTGGACACCGTCAGGTCGACATTGGAGAAACCGACCACGGCTTCCGAGAAGGTAATGGTCACCAGCGAGGTCTGGCCAATGCCCAGGGAGTTGCTCGCAACCACCAGGGTCGCGGTCGGACGCACGCCGTCGATGGCCACGTTGTTCGACGTGGTAGTGCCGCTGCCGGCGTTGCCCGCCACGTCCTGGACCCCGGTGTTGTCCAGGGTGATGTGGTTGCTCGCGCTGACGATACTCGCCGTCGGGGTAAAGGTGGCGGTCCAGGTGGTACCACCGTCGTTGCTGCTGACCGCACTCAGGGTGCCATTGGACACTATCAGGTCGGCGTTGGTGAACCCGGTCACGGCTTCACTGAAGGTGATGGTCACCAGCGAGGTCTGACCGATGCCCAGGTTGGTGTTGGCGAACACGACAGTCGCGTTCGGCCGTGCGGTGTCGACCGCATAGGTGTTGGAATTGGTGGTGCCACTGCCGGCGTTGCCCGCGCCATCACTGACCGCGGTGTTGTTCAGGGTGATGACATCGCCGGTATGGGAGGCCCCAGGGGTCGCAGTCAGGGTTGCGGTCCACGTGAGGCCACCGTCGTTGCTGCCCAAGTTGCTCAGGACGCCGTCGGCGACCGTGAAGGCGCCGACGGTGAGCCCGGTGACCGCCTCGCTGAAGGTGATGGTCACCAGGGACGTGTTACCGCTGATACTCAGTGCGGTATCGGACACCACAATGGTCGAGGTCGGCAGCACCGTGTCGATCGCATAGGTGTTGGACGTGGTCGTGCCGGTACCGGCGTTGGTCGCGGTATCGGTATAGAGGGTGTTGTCCAGGGTAACGACATTGCCGCTGCTGCTGTTGATGGCGCTTGGTGTCAGGGTCGCGGTCCAGTGGATATTGTCACTGGTGGTCAGGTTGCTCAGGGTGCCGTTGGACGCCGACATGTCAGTAAGGCTGAAACCGCTCACCGCTTCGCTGAAGGTAATGTTCACCGTCGAGTTGACCGTGGTACTCAACGTCGGCGCAACGACCGTAACGGTCGCGGTTGGGCGCACGGTATCGATGCTGAAGGTGTTGGACGAGGTGGTGCCGGTCCCCGGTGTCCCCGTCGACGTGGCGGTGACGCCGGTATTGTCGAGGACAATCTGGTTGGTGGCGCTGGTCACGCTCGCGCTCGGCGTAAAGGTCGCGGTGTAGGTGATGTTGTCGCTGGTAGTCAGGGTGCCCAGGGTACCGTTGCTGATCGTCAGATCGGCGCTGGTAAAGCCGGTCACGGCCTGGTTGAAGGTAATGGTCACCTGCGAGGTGCTGCCGATGTGCTGCGCGGTGTTGCTGACCACGATGGTCGCGACCGGGGCCGGATTGTAAGCGGTGTTCGCCGTTCCGCCGATATCGTTGAACAGACCGTTGACTGCTGTGGGTTTGCTGCCCGCCGAGGCGTTGGTGGCCAAGCCACCGTTACCACTGGCACCGGTGTTGGCCGAACCGCCCAGCGCCGCGAAGTTGGCCGCCGTGATCAATACCGTGCCTTTGTTCCAGATGGCACCGACACCCAGGCCACCGTCACCGCCATTCAGAGTAGTGCCGCTGCCGGCCGCCGAACCACCACCGCCGCCGCCGCCGGCACCGATGTTACCGGTAATCGAGCTGGTGCCGACGATGGTCAGGGTGGCGCCGCTGGCGTTGTAGATACCGCCAGCCGCTCCGCCGCCCTTGCCACCGGCACCATCCCAGCCGGAACCACCCCCGCCGCCGCCGATCGACAAGGCGCCAGAGCTCGCTGTGCCACCCGCGGAGCCGTTGGTATAACCCCCGACACCGGTCGAGCCGGCGCCACCGACGCTCGAACCACCGCGACCGCCCATGGTGTAGGCGCCCCCGCCTGCCCCCCCAAGGTTGGTTGAACCTGCGATACCGGCGTACAGGTTGGCCCCGGAGTTGCCGCCAGTCCCGCCGATGCCGCCGCCCAACGCGCCGCCACCACCACCGCCACCGCTGGCATTACCAACGCCCGCGCCACCACCACCGCCGCCGCCTGAGGCCGCGTTCGCTGTCACGCTGACATTATTCAGGGTCAGGACACCGAAGTTACTTATCCCCGCCCCCAACAAATTGGCTGCGGTGGCACCGCTGCTATTGGCGCTGCCATTGCCGCCGTTGCCAGCCGCTAGACCCTGGGTGATAACCAAGCCGTCCAAGGTCGCGGTGACACCGCTGTTAACCTTGAGCACCTGGGTCTTGTGCTGCCCGCTGAGGGTCACATCAGCAACGCCATCGAGGTTCAGGTCGCCCTCGACGGTCAGGTTCTTGCTGATGACCAGTTGCGAATTCAGGTTGACCGTCATGCTGGAGTTGAAGGTGACGATATCACCCGCCACCGCGCTGCTCAGGGCCGAACGCAGTGAACCGACGCCACTGTCAGCGTTGCTGGTCACGGTAATGGTCGCCAGGCCGTACTGATACGCCGACATCGCCTGGTACGACAACGCCGTATGACTTTCGATGGAGCCGGTGGCGACTTCCAGGGTCCAGTCGCCGCCCAGGCCGGTGCGGTTGGTGGACGCGGCAACATCGCGCCCGGTCAGTTGCGCCAGGGAGTCGACAAAGTTGATGCCTTTGTCGCCAGCGGCGGTGTTGCAGGCGTAGATCAGGATATCGCCGCCCACGTTCATGTCCTGGCCGATCTGCGCCAGCACTTCGCTGCGGGCCGCGACGTTGTCGGCAGACAAATAGGTACTGCCCAGCCACAGATCACCGGCATTGCCGTGGGCGATGATCTGCACCGAGCTGACGCCCTGATGGCTGCCCAGGTAATCGGCGATCTGCTGCAGGCCGTCCTTGCTCGCATCCAGTTGCACCACTTGGGTGCCGGGTGCGACGCCTTTGAGCAGCTCGGCGGAATCCTTCACGCGGGCATCGACAAACACCACGCTCTGCCCCGGCACGGCAACCGGCGCGGGGGTGGCGGGCGCGTCGGACTGCGCGTGGCTTTCGCTGCCGGTGGCGGCGTGTTCGGTGGTCGTCGGCGCCTTGGCCGCAGCATCTGCGGTGGCGTGGCTGTCGGCCTGGGCCGCATCGGCCACGGTGGCGGCCACTGCGCCGTCGAACAGCATGCGCGGTTCCAGGGACATAATCATCGGCGTCGCCAGGGTGCTGGCATTGGTTGTTGCTGGCCGTGCCTTAAGGTTGTTCCACCACATGCTGCTCACCCGTTGGTCGAATGCTGATTTGCGCAATGAAAAAAACCGCGATCAACTGATCGCGGCATCGGCTTTGGTACGGATCACATTGGCGGCGCTGGAAGTGCCATCACGCCAAAAAGACATATGCGCGAACTGCTCGAAGAGATCGGGCGGCAGGATGGTCCGCCGGGGCTGCAGTTCCACCTTCGGCTTGACCCGATGCAAACCGCTCACGCCGAGGGCGTCGTCGAAGTCCGGCGCGTCGTAGCTCAGGTGCTCGAAATCGTGCTCGAACCAGGGCTCGCCAATAAATTCGTAGACCAGCCGCATGACCCGCTCGGGGGCCTGAGAGAGCAAGTCGTAGTCGACCACCAGCATCGAGTCGGCATGTTCGCCGTAGTACGCCTCTTTGAGCGCCGACCAGGCGTACCCCACCAGGCGATTGCGCTGGCCAAGGGTTTCGACACGGCTGTAGACGGTGTTGCGCTCGACGTCGTCGTTGAACAGCTTGGTGTTTTCGAAGGGGTTGGCGCGGTACACACGCTCGAGGCTGTCCATGATCCACGCCACGTTACGCACGCAGGCAATCACCTTGGCCTGGGGGAACAGGTCGTGCAGCGCCGGCATGCGGGCGCACCATTGGCGATTGGTGTCGAACACCACCGGCACAGGGGCGCGGTCGGCGTAATAGGCATCGAACAACCCGCGCAGCAAGCGGCGCCGGGTATTGGCATCGATGACCGAGCCGAACTCGCTGCCGGCACTGCATTGCCCCAGCACGCCGTTGAACAGAGTGCCCACGGGGCTGCTCATGCCAGCGTGAAAGCGCGGGTTCTGCAAGAGGATCGCAGACAGCAGCGTCGAACCGGAGCGGGGCAAACCGGAGATAAAGTGATACTGCATCCCTTCACCACTTTTGTAGGACAAAAATCCATTTGTATACGAATCGTAACTGATGATTACAAAGTTCACTAGTGGTCAAATGCCACTGTTTTGATATTCCCTTCATTCCAAATGGATATTAGCGGCAGGCCTCTGGCTGCGAAGGCTCTGGGCCGAGGCATAGCACGAATAATCGCGCCCTGGCACCGCCCCCGTCCTGCTGCATTTTTTCACGCCATCCGTCCGGTAGCGGCGCAAAATCGTCCGGTGCTTCGTTGCTGCTGATCAGCCAGACACGCTGGGTATCGGCCGGTAATGCCGACAAACGGTCGAGGTAAATACGCCCGCCGTCCTGATCCACCAGCGTGCCAAAACCATAGGAGTTCGGCCGCGTCGGCGTGCCATCCGGTTTGGGCGGGGTGTAAAGCTGCAATTGGGCGTCGGTCCGGTCGTAATACACGTAGCTGAGGTACCACAGCATGTCGCTGAGGACGATGCGGTCACCTTCCTGGTAGTTGCGATTGACGAACTCCACCGGCACGTTGAACTGATCATCCACATCCACGGTGGCATTGTTCTTCACCCCCAGCAGTTCCACACCGACGCACAGCACGAACAATGCCGCGCCCAGCCATGAAAGACGTCCGGGCAGGCGGTCGATGGCCAGCGCCAGGATGATCGGCAAAGCCAGGGCATAGACGGTGAGGTAACGCTCGATAAACACCGACGAGATAAACGACACCCCGTACACCAGTAGCAACGGCAGCAAGAAAAACAGCGCCAACAGACCGGCCGACCGGTAGCGCGTCTGATCGCGCCAGGCGCAGACGCCGACCACGGCCACCAGCAGCAGCGGGAATGACCAGAACAGCACAGGCGATAAGCCAAGACCCTCGTCCTGCAACATGAACTGCCAGATCATCGACGGCACGGAGAACAGGTTGATCGGCTCTTCCCAGCCGATGTCGCCGCCGACCTTGAGCTGTTCGACATGCTGCACCAGGCCCACCAGGTTCGGCAGCCAAGGCAGGTACACCAGCACGATCGCGACGTTGGCCACCCACCAGGCCGGACGCGTGATCAAGCGCCGACCGGGGGGCTGGGACGCACTCAACAGGCCCAGCCAGGCCCAATGCACCAACACACACAACGCGGTGAAGTAATGGGTATAGAAACCGGCGGCCATCAGCAGCCCATACCCCAGCAGGTAGCGCGTGCGCTCGGGGTGGCGCACCCAATACACCAACGCCAGCGTCGCGCCCAGCAGCCACACGCCGAGCAGCGAGTACATACGCACTTCCTGGCTGTAGCGCACCGCGCTGGGAAACAGCGCCAGCAGCACACCCGCCAGCACGGCGGCACGAAGGGTGGACAACTGCCGCGCAAGGCAGATGCCCAGGCCCACCACGACCACACCGGGAATCGCACTCATGCTGCGAATCGACCAGATGCCGTCGCCGAACAGCTCGATCCAGCCGCGCAGCAAGAAGAAATACAACGGCGGATGCACATCGTGGGCGGCGTGAAACCACAGGTCGGTCGCCGCATATTGGCTGAGCAGCAGGCTCGAGCCTTCGTCGCCCCAGATCGCCGCGGCCGTCAGGCCATAAAAACGCACGGCCAGCGCCAGCGCCAGAATCGGCACCCACCATAACTGGCGCAACCAATCGCCACCGTCACGGCCCTTTGCGAGGCGATTGACAGCAGAAATCACCCCAACTTTGTCGTCTTGCTCTACCACAGACCGTCGCACCCCGATTCCCCCGCCACTGCCCATTTCCAGGGCCAAACCTGCGCATGCGCAAACAAGCGCCACTCTAGGACAAAAGCCCCGGATTCGCTCGTTGTTTCGCAACCGGCAGGCAGCGCTCAAAACCTGCGTCTACGCTCTGCGATGAAGCCGGATCGACTGGCTTTATATCCCCTTGAACAGCTCACACAAGGATGAACGATTCATGGAAGTATTCATCGGCACCATCCAACCTTTCGCCTTTAATTTCGCCCCAAGAAACTGGGCCTTCTGCGCCGGCCAGCTCCTGCCCATCAGCCAATACCAGGCGCTGTACGCGCTGATCGGCACGACATATGGCGGGGACGGCACGCAAACCTTCAAGCTGCCTGACCTGCAAGGTCGCCTGCCCATCGGCCAAGGCAATGGCCCGGGCCTGTCGCAGCGGTTGATCGGCGACGTCGACGGCGTCGAAAGTGTGATGGCCACCCAGGCCAACCTACCCACGCACACCCATAGCACGGCGGCGCTGGCAGTCAGCGCGGCGGTGCAACTGGCCGCCACCGCCAGCAACCCGCTTACAGCGCCGAGCGCCGCCAACGCGTTTATCGGCGCCTCCGGCGGCGGGCCGGGCAGTGCCTCGATCTTTTCCGACCAGCAGGGCGCCAGCCCGGTACCGCTCAAAGGCGTCAGCACGAGCTTGACCGGCACGCTGGCCTTGGCCGGCCAAGGGTTGCCCATGGACACGATGAACCCGTTCCTGGTGATCAACTTCAGCATTGCCCTGAACGGGGTCTTCCCGTCACGCGACTGACCCGCACCCGGGCCGGGGCACTTGGGCCTCGGCCTCTCTGACACGGAGCCGATGTATGTTGAACCTGGTCACCCCCGAGCACTTTCGCCCTCTGCTTGCGCGCACGAGTGTGTTGTACCTGCCGGATGGGTCGGCGCTGCCGATCCAGATCCAACAGGTGACTGATGCGCCCAAAGCCAGCGTGCCGGGCAGCCCGCGCACGGCCTTCAGCGTGTTGCTCGACAGCCTGGAGCCGACGGATTTCGTCGACGGCCTCTGCCGTTTGCCGCTGGCGCAGACCTGCCTGGAGCAGGTGTTTGTGTCCCGCGAACCCGCCATGGGCCGCGACAACGCCCGCGGTTATTTCTGCATCGTGTTCAACTGAGACGGGTACCACACCAGCCGCTGCGCGGCGGGCGTCTCTTCCTCCAACCGAAACCCCAGCGCCAGGTAATGCTGGCGCGCATGGGGGTTGCTCGCCCACACCACCGTGGCCACCGGGCAACACACCTGCTGCGCGGCCCGTTGCACGCCGTGCAGTACTGCGCGGCCAAAACCCTGGCCTCGGGCAGCGGGGATAAACGCCAGGTACAGCACACGGATTTCATTCGGGCCGAAATCGGCACTCAGGGCGCCAATGGGCGTGTCGAGTTTTTCGATCACATAATGCAAGGCCCCGGGAAAATGCTCGCCCATGCCGTTTTCCTGCACTTGAAACTGTTGCGCGATCACCGCCTCGACCAGCCCCTGCTCACCGTCGATCCACTGCAAATCGGCACGCGCCGAGCGGTAGAGGCTTTGCAGAAATGGCCCGTCGGTGGGCCGTGACGGGCGCACCACCAGGCCCTGCGCCAAAGCGCCATCCTTGTTCAACATGCCTTTGCACTCCTGTCAGAATCCGCTTTCCCGCACACCCAAGGCCGCCGCTCGACGCCAGGCCACGCCCAGCACCGACTCGCTGCGCCCTTGCAACACCACCACGCCGCGCAGCGGTTGATGGGGGGTGGCGATCGGTTGCGCACTGCGCAACCGCACGCCGTACTGCGCCTGCACTGGCGCCGGGCGCTGGTTTTCGTCGCGGCGCACGGCAATCGGCCCGTGGTGGTCGGAGGTCAGGGCTTCCTGGTCCAGATAGGCCACGCCGTTGGCATCGATATCGGTCAGCACCACCGGGATGGCGGCGCGCATCGGGTCATCGGCGATAAACCGCCCGCTCGCCCCCGGCGTCACCCGCCACAGCTCGGCTTCCGCCAGATACCCGCGCAGGCGCGCGCCCTCCTCGACCACTCGCGCCAGCGCGTCTTTAGGCGACAGCCAGCGGCCCACGCTCAATTGCGGCAGCACGTCGCGCACGGTGCCGGCATGGGGCGCACGCAACAGCAGGCGTTCGCGCTGGGCGGCAAGCCCGCGGTATTCGGCCAGGGCCTGGGACAGGCGCTGATCGTTGATCCCGGCGTCGGCCGCGGTTTCACTGCGTCCGGCCTGGCGACGCATCTGCAACTGCAGGATCTCCACTTCGCGGCGCACGATGCTTTGCCGCGCATCCAAATCCGGCGATTCCAATTCGATCAGCACCTGGCCCTGGGTCACGACTTGCCCATCCACCACCCGCAACTGTTTCACCCGCGCCGCCACCGGCGCGTGCAAGGCACTGGCGCGCCCGGCCTCGAGCATGCTCGGCAACTCCACGGCACTGCGCCACGGCACCACCAGGGCCAGCACGATCAACAGCAGGCCCAGGCCGCTGAGCAGCACCCGCGGCGCATGGGCCTGGCTGCGGCGACTCCACCATTCGCGCCACTCCTTGAAGATCGGCAGGCAGATGAACCACACCAGTTCCACCAGCATCAGGAAGATCCCCAGCAGCTTGAAGAACAGGTGATACACCGCCAGGGCAATCCCCAGGAACAGCGCCGCCCGCCACAACCAGGCCAGGTAACCCCACCACAGCAGGCGCCGTTGCATGTTCGGCGCCCAGGGTTCCGGCGCCGGTTCGCCATAGCCGAACAACCACTCGCGCAGGCGCCAGCGGCAAAGGGCGAAGGCGCGACCTTGCAGGTTGTCGACGCCCCACAAGTCGCTGATCAAAAAATAACCATCGAAGCGCATGAACGGGTTGAGGTTGATCGCCAGGGTGGTCAGCCACGTCGCACTGGCCAACATGAACGCCGCCGTGCGCGCCGCGCCGTCCGGCAGCAGCGACCAGGCCAGCAAGGCCACGCAGGCCAACAACAACTCGGCCATCACCCCACCGGCGCCGATCAGCAATCGCGCGCGCCGATCATTGACCCGCCAGGCGTCACTCACATCGGTGTAGAACATCGGCAGCAACACCATGAACGCCACGCCCATGCTTTGCACGCGGCACCCGGCGCGCTTGGCCATGAAGGCATGGCCGAACTCATGGCACAGCTTGGCGAAGAACAGCGCCACGCCAAACGCCAGGGCACCGCCGAGGCTGAACAGGTGCGGGAACGTCGCCAGAAAGCGCTGCCAGTCCCGCGCCACCAGAAACACACCCAGGCCCAGGGTCAGCGGCAAGCCGTAGCGCAACAGCCCCGGCCCGAAGCGCGCCAGCCACGGCCAGGCGCGGTTGAGGAACGCGTCCGGGCGCCACAGCGGGATGCGGAAGAACAAATATTGATGCAGCAGGATTTGCCACAGGCTTTGCTTACGAGCGGCGGCCTTGTAGGCGTAACTGGCACGTTGCTGCGGGTCCAGCGCGGCGATCAGGTCATGGGCGCGCAGGAAGCTCAGCAGCTCATCCACTTCGCTGGCGCCCAGGGGCAGGCCCGGCTCACGGTTGGCGGCTTGCAGGACGTGTTGCGGGTCGCCCAGGGACCAGTGGCGCAGCAGCCGAATGGCGGTGGCGCCGAGCTTGAAGTAACGCCCGCGCACCGGGTCGGCCAGGGTCCAGCGCGGCGAGCCGTCCAGGGCCGCGCCGGCGCTGGACAGTTGCAGGTCTTCGCGCAGCGGGGGCAGGTTCATCAGAGGCCAACGCTCTGGCGCAAGCCGGCCAATGGCCGACGCAACAGGTACAGGGCCAGGGGCGCGCGCTCACCGAAGAGCTTCGCCGTGCCGCGCAGGCCGATGCGCGGCGGTGCCTCATCGAAGCGCGCATCGAGGCGATAGGCGAGTTGCCCGCCGGGCGTGGGCTGCGCCTCGTAGGCGGCGCGTTGCAAGGTGGCGAGGTGGCGCTGCAAGGGGTCGCTGTCGAGGAACAGCGCAACCTGGGCGTCGGGCGCCAATGCGATGGCATCGCCCACCGCCAGTTCGATGCGCAACTCTGCCTGGCCGGGGTCGGCGATCTGCAGCAGACGCTCGCCGGTCTGTACCGGTTTGCCGGTCCAGCGTTCGGCGTCGGCAAACACCGCGATACCGTCACGCTCGGCGCGTACTTCGCTGCGCTTGAGCAGTTCGCGGGCATAGTCGCGCTCGGCGCGTTTTTGCTCGACCCGGGCCGCGAGCAGGTCGATACGTGAACTCGATTCGGCATCGGCAAAGGCGCGCTGGGAATTAGCCTTGAGCTCCGCTTCGGCCACGCCCAGGGCACGCGCTGCCACATCGGCCTGGGCCGTGAGGGTGGTGCTTTCGAAGCGCAGCAGCAGGTCGCCGGTTTTCACCGTCTGGTTGGGCTTGACCAGGAACTCGGCGATCACCCCATCCAGCGGCGCCGCTACCACCTGGCCGGCCAACGGCACCACTTCGGCGGGCGCCAGTACCGATTGGCGCACCGGAATCAGCAGCATCAGCAGTAACGCGACGACCACCAGCACCTGGCGTTTGCGGGTCAGGCGCAGGCGCCACGGCTGGCGCGGTTGCAGCGCACGCCAGGCGTGGCTGTAGGTGTCGCCCAACTGCGCCAGCAGCACTTGCTCGGCCGGGTTCCAGGGCGTATCCCGCGCCAGCCACACACCGCCGAACACACGGCCTTGCGGGTCGATCAAGGGCAACCAGAACACATGGCCGGCGGACAGGCTCTGCCAGTCGGCCTGCAGTTGCGCGCTCAATTGCGCGGCCGGCACTTCCCGGGCGGTCTGGCCCAGCCCGTGTTTGTGCAATTGGGCCACGGCCTGCTCGACGAAGGCCACAAACGGCGCGTTCGGGTCGACGCTGCTCACCGCCGTCACCGCCCGCACCTTGCCGGCGATCAACAGCGCCGCATGGCGATAGCCGAACAGCGGTTGCCCATCGTTGACCAGGCTGTAGGCCAATTGCTCAGTGCTGTGGGCGGCGCGGGTCTGGCGTTCCAACTCGAGAAACTGCGCGAATACCCGCTCGGCATTGCCCGTCATCGGTGCGTTCATTGCAGTTGTGCAAAGTGCGCGGTGCCGCTCATGCCGGCCATCAACCCACTGGCATTGGGCAAGGTCGCGACCAGCAACAGGGTCTGGCTGCCTTCGTCGATGCGCGCGCCAAGGCGTTTGACGGTGGCGTTGAATGCCTGGCCGGTTTCGTCGGGGGTGAAGCTGAACGTCTGCCCGGGCTTGAGTTTGCCCATCCAGCGCGACGGCACCAGCAGGTGGATCTCCAGGCTGCGGTTGTCGACGATTTCCAGCAGCGGCGCGCCGGCCGAGACGCTTTCATAACGTTGGACTTTGCGCTGCACCACCTGGCCGTCATACGGCGCCAGCACGCTGCAGCGCTTGACCTGCACCTGATAGACCTGGGACTGGGCCTGGGTTTCGGTGAGTTTGGCTTCGGCGCGGGCCACTTCGAACCGGCCGACCGAATTCAGCGCCGCCAGTTGTTTGTTGTGGGCCAGTTCTTCGCCAGCGCCACGGCTGGCGGCCGAGGCGGCATTGAGTTGGGCCTGGTAGGCCGAGCAATCGAAACGCGCCAGGGTGTCGCCTTTCTTGAACGACTCGCCCTCGCTGAACGGCAGTTCGACAATCCGCCCCGACAATTCACTGGCAAGCATCGCCTGGTCACGGGCGCGCAATACACCACGGGCTTCGCTGTCGGCGCTGACGGCCGCTGCGGGCGCGTGGTCCAACAGCGGATCGTCCGCCATGACCATCGGCGCCAGGCTCACCAAGCAGGAAAATCCCAGTACCGATCTACATAACTGCTTCATACATTCGACCTCCCTGACGATGTGCGCAGTCTAGGGCAGCGGAGTTAAATTGCCACTACCCCCAGTCAGACAAATCAGCATTTTTTGTAGGCCTTTGCCGAAGCCTTCGCCGGATCACGTTATGATTGCCGACCTCCAAGGACTCAGGATCAAGGACACGTCATGCACATTGGTTTTCTGTCACCCCTGGCACTGGCCCTGCTCGCCGGTCTCTCCCTGCCGGCACTCGCCAGCTCCGACGACTCGTGCTACCCCGACTGGAGGGTCTCGCGGGACAGCCTGGACACCTGCAACAACCTGCCGTTCCTGAGCCCCGGCAATGACAGCCGAACCAACCTGCGCCTGTTACTGGCCGACAAAAAAGCCGCGCCCCTGGCACCGAACGCCTTGAGCGAGGACGACCTGTCCCAAGGCTTCGGTCCGGTGCCGTTCCCGGTGTACCGCCTGGTGCCGATCGCCGCCGCGCCGGCCGAAGCGGATAACACATCGCACACCTCGCCCAGCGCCGAACTCGACACCCTGCTCCAGCCTTTGGGCATCAAGCGCGACGAATACAAATCGGCGGGGGCTGACTTCCTGAATGGCGAAGGCAGCCGCTGCCGCAGCAACGACGATGACAGCGCCACCGCGTTTATCCGCCAGGTGCTCAAGGCCGACATGCCGGCAGCCGAACGCGAGCTACTGGTGAAGGCGCGTTTGCAATTGCTCACGGCCTGTTCTTGGGAAGGCCAAGTGCTGGATGCACAGCAGATCCAATCCAGCGAAGGCCAATTGTTTCGCACTTATCTGCAGGCCGCCGCCGACTTCTATAGCGGCCGTTTCAGTGACGCCGAGCGCGGTTTCGCCGGCGCCAGCACCAGCAATGAGCCCTGGCTGAAGGAAACCGCGCTGTACATGACCGCGCGGACATCACTGAACCAGGCGCAGGCCGACGCCTTCGACGAATACGGCATGCCGCAACTCGAGCATGTGGATAAGTCCGCCCTGAGCGACGCCGAAGAAGGCTTCCTCGGTTACCTGAAGACTTATCCACAGGGTGATTATGTCGCCTCCGCCCGTGGCCTGCTGCGCCGGGTGTATTGGTTGGCGGACGATCAAGCCAAGCTCGCCGAGGCCTATGCCTGGCAACTGACCCAGGCCACCGACGCCCAGCGCAATGTGTCCGTGGATGAGCTGGTGGCCGAAGCCGACGTCAAGCTGCTGATGGTCAACGGCAAGGCAGTCCAGAACCCGATGATCCTGCTCGTCAGCGACCTGATGCGGATGCGCGCTCACACGCCGCCGGCCCTCAGCCGCGCCGATCTCGATCAGCAAAAAGCCGTGTTTGCCGACGCGCCGGCGCTGTTCGACTACCTGCAAGCGGCGTATGCCCTGTACGTCGAGCATCAACCCGACAACGCGTTGAAACACCTGCCCCAGGACGTGCCGTCGAACCCGGATTACTTCGCCTTCAGCCAACAGACCCTGCGCGGCCTGGCCCTGGAAGCCAAGCAAGACTGGAAAGCCGCCGAAACCCTGTGGCTGCAACTGCTGCCGCTGGCCAAACAACCGCTGCAACGCGACCAGTTGGAGCTGGCACTGGCGATGAATTACGAACGCAGCGGCCAGTTGGCCAAGGTGTTCGCCGCCGATTCGCCGATCAGCGCCAAACAGGTGCGCTACATCCTGCTGCGCCACATCGCCGGGCCGGACTTGCTGCGCCAACAGATCGCCCAGGCCCATGACCCGCTGGAGCGCCAGACCGCCCAATTCGTGCTGCTCTATAAAGACCTGCTGCGCGGCCAGTTCGCCACCTTCGACGACGACCTCAAGCAACTGCCGGCGTCGGTCCCGGACGACAAGCTGGGCACCAGCCTGGGTTATGTCTACAGCGCCAGCCAGACGTTGAAACTGTTCCAGTGGAACGGCGAAAAAGCTGAATCCGGCTACGCCTGCCCGAGCATTGCGCAAACCGCCGCGACTTTGCAGAACGACGCAAAAAATCCCCACGGCCTGAACTGCTTCGGCGAGTTCATCCTGCGCAACAACCTCGACGGCATGCCCCTTGAACAGGCACGCGCCACCGGCAGCCTGGGCAGTACGCCATCGGACTTCAAGGGTGACACCTTCTCGCGGCTCGACGGCTACCAACAGGTGATCGGCAACCCCAAGGCGCCGAAAACCGACAAGGCCTACGCGCTGTTCCGCGCCATCAACTGCTACGCGCCCGCCGGCTATAACAGCTGCGGCGGCGAAGACGTCGCACCGGCCGTGCGCAAGGCCTGGTTCCGTCAACTCAAGACGGGCTTTGCCGACACGCAGTGGGGCAAATCCCTGCAGTACTACTGGTGAAACCGCTGTGGCTCGGCTTGCTGTTGCTGGCAAGCCCGGCTTTCGGCGCGGTCGACGCCCGCGACTATGACGCCTTCTGGCTGTGGAGCGGGGTCACGCCGCAGCCGGTGCTCAAGCAGGCAAACACCCTGTACATCCTCCAGGGCCAGATCAACGCCACCCGCCGCGCCCCCCAACGCGGCGTGCAATTGATCGCCCAGGGCATAAGCGTGCCGCGCATCACCCAGGGCGACATCTGGCTGGTCTACCGCGCCCACACCCTGCGCTGGCCGGACCGCGTCTACACCCAACTGCTCGGCCAGGTACAACGCTGGCGCGACGCCGGCAACCCGGTGATCGGCATCCAGATCGACTTCGACGCCCGCACCCAGTACCTGCACGAATACGCCGACTTCCTGCGCGACCTGCGCCAGCGCCTGCCCGCCGACCTGCGCCTGAGCATCACCGGCCTGATGGACTGGAGCAGCAACGCCGACCCAACCGCCATCGCCCGGCTCAACGGCGTGGTGGATGAAGTGGTGGTGCAGACGTATCAGGGGCGCCAGAGCATCCCGGATTACGCCGCGTATCTGCCACGGATGAATCGGCTGGGGCTGCCGTTCAAGATCGGCTTGATCCAGGGCGGGGAATGGACGGCGCCGGGGTATTTGAAGGGGAGTGAGTGGTTTCGCGGGTATGTGGTGTTTTTGCGCAACCCCTGATCAATCCTGACGCCCAATTAAAATATGCAAGAAGCCATGCGTCTTTGCTCCAACGGAGGCCCGGGCTAACCTCGACCCCTTTCTAAATCTTCGCCTCGCAGGAAATGACGAGAAGATTTTCCCATTTCAGCGTCGAACGTCCGTCAACGGGTAGACCGACTCCCAGCCGCCGCCCAGCGCTTTATACAACCCCACCATCGCCAACGACACGCCGGTAGAGCTTTCCACCCACTGCTCTTGCGTGGTCAGCAGCGCGCTTTGCACGGTGAGTACGTTGACGAAATCCACCACGCCGTCGACGTACTGGTGTTGCGCGGTGGACAGGGCGATCTGGTTCTGGCGCACCGCTTCGGCGAGGCTGTCGCGGCGCAGTTGGCTGGTGTTGTAGCGGGTCAGTTGATCGTCGATTTCATGCCAGGCACGCAGCACGGTGTGTTGGTAGGCCAGCGCAGCTTCCTGCTGCTGGGCTTCGCGCAGGTTCAACATGCCTTGCAAGCGCCCGCCGTTGAACAGCGGCAGGCTGAATTGCGGGCCGAAGGCAAATGCGCGGGAGCCCCAGGAGCCGAAGTCCGACAGTTGCATGGCCTGGGAGCCGAGACTGCCGGACAGGGTGATGCGCGGGTAGAAGTCGCCCCGGGCCACGCCGATGCTGGCGGTGGCGGCGTGCAGGCGCGCTTCGGCCTGGCGGATATCGGGGCGGCGTTCGGCGAGTTGCGAAGGCAGGCCGATGGCGACCTGACGCGGGGTCTGCGGCACGGCCGCGTCCCCGGACAGTTGCGCATGCAGGGCTTGCGGCGGTTCGCCCATCAGCAGGCTGAGAGCGTTGATCAACTGGTCCTGGCGTTGCTGCAAATCCGGCAGGCGCGCTTCGATGGCCGCAACCTGGGCGGCGGCTTCAGCCACGTCCAGGTCCGTCGCTACACCGTCAGCCAGGCGAAGTTGCGACAGTGAGAGGCTGCGGCGGGCGACGGCAAGGTTTTGTTCGGTGACGGCGCGGGTGTTCTGCACGCCGCGCAGTTGGATGTAGTCCTGGGCGGTCTCGGCCAGCACCGACAGCAACACGGCGCGGCGGTCGTTTTCGGCGACGTGCAGGGTGGCGTCGGCGGCCTCGGTTTCGCGCTTGACGCGGCCCCAGAAGTCCAGCTCCCAGGAGGCGGAGAAGCCCATGTCCCATTGGCTGAATGCCGAGCGGCCATTTTCGCCGGAAGGGTCGCTCAAGCCTTTGCCGCTGTTGCGTTTGCGTTGAGAGCCACCCGTGGCATCGACATTGGGGTAACGTTCAGCGGTGATCACCTGGCGCATGGCGCGGCTTTGTTGCAGGCGGCTGCTGGCCAGTTTCAGGTCCAGGTTATCGGTGAGGGCGCGACGGGTGAGGGCCGACAGTTGCTCGTCGTGGAACACATCCCACCAGCGCTCTTGCAGCGCATCGCTGACCGCGCGACTGGCCGCCTGACGGCCCTGGGGTTCGGCCCATTGCGCCATGGGCAGGCCTTGTGGCCGCTGAAAATCCGGGCCGACGCTGCAGGCGGTCAGGCTGATGAGGCTCAAGGTAAGCCAGGCGACCTGTCTCATTGCTGGGCCACCTCACGCTGTTGCGCGACGGACCGGGTGTCGACGCTGGCTTCCACCGACATGCCGACGCGCAGGCGTTCGGTCAGCGCTTGGTGGGGTTCGAGGACGATCTTCACCGGAATGCGCTGCACCACCTTGGTGAAGTTGCCGGTGGCATTGTCCGGTTTGACCGCGGCGAACGTCACCCCGGTCGCGGGTGCCAGGCTTTCGAGGTGACCGTCGAGCAACTCGCCGTCGAGGCTGTCGACGCGCACCTGCACGGCCTGGCCGGCATGCATATGGAGAAGCTGGGTTTCCTGGAAGTTAGCGACCACGTATGCCTCGGCCAACGGCACCACCGCGAGGATTTTGCTGCCCGGCGTGACGTAGGCCCCGACCCGCACCGCGCGTTCGCCGACCATGCCATCCAGCGGCGCGACGATGCGCGTATAGGACAACTGATAGCTGGCCATTTCCAGAGCGGCCTGGGCGCGCTTGAGTCCACCGGCGGCGGCGTCGCGCAAGGCGCTGAGGATCTCCACCTGCTTGCGCTCGGCCGCCAGCACCGCCGTGGCATTGGTCAGGCGCGCGGTGGCCTGGTCGATGCGCGTCCTGGCTTGCTGGGCGTTCTGCACAGTGCCCGCACCGACACCGGCGAGGTGGTTGTAGCGGTTCAGTTCGTGTTCGGCGAAGGCGACTTCGGCGCGCTCTGCCGCCACCGTGGCCTGGGCCTGGGTGATCACCGAGCTTTGGCGCTCAAGGGTGGCGGTGGCGTTTTTCAGTTGAGCCTGGGCCACCAACATATCCGCATCGGCAGCCTGGGCGGCGGCGCGAAAATCGCGGTCGTCGATCAGCGCCAACAACTGGCCGGCCTTGACGCGCTGGTTGTCTTCCACCAACACCTCCTTGATAAACCCGGCCACACGGGGTGCGACCAGGGTGAAGTCGGCGGCGACGAAGGCGTCATTGGTGGTCTGGCGCTGGCTGCCCAGCAGACCCGGCACAGCCTGGTACAGCAGCACGCCGACGGCGAACACAGCGATGGCGGAGACAGCCATTTTGTCTTTGCGTTTCATGGAAAGTCCTTAGGGCTCGGTGAGCAATCAAGTCGGCGCGCGGGGCGGAAAAATCCGCGTGGGCATCCAGAAAATCAGCAGGATCAACGTCGCCGCGACAACCGCCATGACGTAATAGAGATCCGAGGAAGTGAGTACCACGGCCTGCGCGTGCAGGCGCTGGGCCAGGCCCGGCGCGTCGCTGTCGGCCAGTGGCGAGTTGCCCAGGCGGTCGACCAGCACAGTCGAGTGGAAATGCAGGCGCCGGGTGGTCAACACATCGAGAACGGCGGTGGCGATCACGGCGGCCAACCCCTTGACGGTGTTGAACCAGGCCGAAGCGAACGGCCCGTCCGCCGGTTGGATGCTGCCCGTGGAGAGCATCAGCAGCGGCAACACGGCCATGGGTTGGCCGAAGATTTGCAGCAGATACAGGCCATAGAAATCGTCGCGCACCCACGCCGACGTCAGGTGCACACTGCCGATGCAAGACAGCGCCAACAGGCCCAGCCCGATCCCCAGCACCCAACGGCAATCGACCCAACGCAGGTTGCACATCGCCGCCACCAGCGGCAGCGCGATCAATTGCGGCAGCGCCATCAGCAACATCAGCGGCGCGGTTTGCAGCGGCCGGTAACCCTGAATCTGGGCAAGGAAACTCGACGGGATGATGATCACTGAGGTCAGCACTATCAACACCCCCGCGAGCACGATCAGGGCAAACGCTAAGTTACGCAGGCCAAGCATCTGCAAATTGAAAAACGGCATCGGGTGCGACCATTCATTGAACATGAACAGCACCAGCAACAATGCGCCGCCGCCCAGCAAGCCGGTGATCAGGCCCGACTCGAACCAGTCCAGGCGGTTGCCCTGCAACAGGCCGATCACCAGCATGCAGATCGCCGGAAAACCCAGCAGCAGGCCGCGCCAGTTGAACTGCTTGAAGCGCTCCAGCCGCAGCGGGTCTTGTGGCAGGCCGTAAGCCACGGCGGCCATTGCCAGCAGGCACGGCCCGACGATCTGCCAGAACGCCCATTGCCAGCCGACGTATTCGGTCCACAACGCCGCCAGCGGCGTACCCAGACTCGGCCCGAAGGTGGCCGTGAGCGCGTAGCCGGCCAGGCCATACAGTTTGACGTCGGCCGGCAGAAAACGCAGCGCCACGGTCATCAGCATCGGCGGCAACGCGCCGCCCGCCAGGCCTTGCACAGTGCGCAACAGCAGCAGGCTTTCGTAGTTCGGCGCAAACGGACACAGGATGCCGAGCACGGTGAACAGGCCGATGGCGCACAGGGTGAAACGGCGCAGAGAAAACGTCACCGAACACCAGGGCGCAAACGCCATGGCCGCTACGGAAGTGGCCGTGTAGGCCGCGACCAGCCAGGTGCCTTCGTCAAAACCGATGTACAGCGCGCCACGGATATCGGCGAGGGCGACCTTGGTGACCATTTCGTTGAGACCGGACACCAACACCGCGAGCAAAACGCCGACCAGGCCAACGATGATACGCGGGCCGAACACGGGCGGGCTCGGGGCAGTGGGTTTGGCCGCGGCCAGGGGGGCCGGGGCAGCGAGGGACGTCATGAACAAGTAACTCGGGATGAGAAATACCCGAGCAGTTTAATTGGGCACATTCATGACAAAAAGTTACTTATCGGAAGGTTATAAGTGCGCCGGACGCAATCCTGGGCTCACCCCTTCCACCCTTGATCATGCACGCTTAAAGCCTGGGCAGGCTGGGCTTCCAACCAGGTGGCGTGGCAACTCTCGCGCAGGGTTTCGCGCAGCCATTTGTGGGCCGGGTCCTTGTCGAAACGCGGGTGCCAGAATTGGGCCAGGACCAGGGTCGGCAGGGAAATCGGCAACGGGAACACACGCAACGGCAACTTCAAGCGATTGACGCTGTAGAGCGCTTCCTTGGGCACCGGCAGTAACAGGTCGGAGTCGGGCAACATGAACATCGCGCCGTGAAAACCCGGGGCGATCATTGCCACGTGGCGCTCCAGGCCCAGGGCGTTGAGCGCAGTGTCGATCGGCCCGCGGGCGATGCCGCGTCGCGAGATGCTGATGTGGGAATAGCTGGCGAACCGTGCGGCGGTGATCTCCTCATCGAACAAGGGATGATCTTCCCGAGCGAGCCCGACGAAGGTGGTGGAGAACAGGTTCTGCACCTTGACTTCGGGACTGGCGGGCAGGGTATTGCTCACCCGCAAGTCCAGGCGCCCTTCGCGCAGCGCTTCGTCGTCGGTATCGCCTTCGGGCACGAAGCACAGCTCGCATAACGGTGCCGAACGCTCCAGGGTGTCGAACAGACGACCGCCATACACACCGATGAAAAAGTCGTTGGCCCGCACGCTGAAGCGCCGGCGCAGGGTGCTCAGGTCAACCTGATCCGCCGAACGGAACAGCAGCGCCGCCTGTTCCACTACGCTGCGCACCTGGCCCTGCAACGCCAGCGCCTTGGGCGTCGGCACCAGGCCACGCCCGGCGCGTACCAGGATCGGGTCACCCACCGCCTCGCGAATACGCGTGAGGGTGCGGCTCATCGCCGCCGGGCTGAGGTTCATCCGCCGCGCAGCACCGACCACGCTGCCCTCGTCGAGCAATGCGTCGAGAGCGACCAGCAGGTTCATGTCCGGTAGTTGCATGCCAAGCACTCGTGATCGATAGGGAGTGAACTGGGCGCAATCGTAACAGGGATGTCGCGTGGGGCTACAGCATCAACGCTGCATGCCCCAACGCTTCACGGTGAGCCGCTCGAACGTGTCGAACACCAGGTTTTCCACCAGCAAGCCGATCAGGATCACCACCGCCAGCCCGGCAAAAACCTTATCGGTGTACAGCTCATTGCGGTTCTGGAAGATGTACCAGCCCAGGCCGCCTTTGCCGCTGGTGGCGCCGAACACCAGCTCGGCGGCAATCAGCGTGCGCCAGGCGAATGCCCAGCCGATTTTCAGGCCGGCGAGGATCGACGGCAGTGCCGCCGGGATCAGGATGAACAGCACGAAGCGCATGCCCTTCAACCCGTAGTTGCGACCGGCCATGCGCAGGGTTTCGGACACGCCGAGAAACCCCGAATAGGTGTTGAGCGCCAACGCCCACAACACCGAATGCACCAGCACGAAAATCAGGCTGTTCTGGCCCAGGCCAAACCACAAGAGCGCCAGCGGCAACAGCGCAATCGCCGGCAGCGGGTTGAACATCGAGGTCAGGGTGCTGAGCAGGTCGCGGCCCAGTTGGGTCGAGACCGCCAGTGTGGTCAGGGCAAATGCCAGCACAATGCCGATCAGGTAACCCTTGATCAGCACCACCAACGAAATGCTGACTTTGCTCAGCAGCTCGCCACTCAGAAGCCCGTCGTAGAGCGCGTGAAACGTCTGCAAGAAACTCGGCAGCAATAGGTCATTGTTCTGGTAGCGCGCGACCGCTTCCCAGAGGATCGCGAGCACGATCAGGATCAACCCTTTGCGCAACCAGCCTTGTTGCCACACGCGTTGGCGCAGGGGCAGCTCGCGCTCCACGGGGACACTGAGCAGCGGTTCGAGGGTGACTTCATATTCCTGGCGCATGGGAGGGGCCCTTCAGTAAGCGATGCGGATATCGGCGAAGCCCAACTCACGTTCGGCTTCGGGCGCTTCATCGAACAGCAGGCGATGAATCCTTCGCGCCGAGGCCTGGAATTGCGCACCGCCAAGGCTGTGCAGATCGTATTGATGGCTGTGGATTTCCGCGCGCACACGCCCGGGATGGGGCGACAGCAACAGGATGCGATTGCCCACCACCAGCGCCTCTTCGATGGAGTGGGTGACGAACAGCAAGGTGAAACGCACCTCTTCCCAGAGCCGCAGCAACTCTTCCTGCATCTTGCGGCGGGTCAGCGCATCGAGGGCGGCGAAGGGTTCGTCCATCAACAGGATTTTCGGCTGCATCGCCAGGGCGCGGGCGATGGCCACGCGGGCTTTCATGCCGCCGGAGAGGGTGTGCGGATAAGCGTCGGCAAAGGCGCCGAGGCCGACTTTGTCGAGGTAGTGCAGCGCGCGTTCTTCGGCGTCCCGCCGCTTGAGGGTGTTCGACGCCAGCAGCGGGAACATGACGTTTTGTTTGACGGTTTTCCACGGCGGCAGCTGGTCGAATTCCTGGAACACCACGATGCGGTCTGGACCGGGCTGTTCGACCCTCTGCCCCAGCAGGCGGATCTCCCCTTCGCAAGGCTGGATAAACCCGGCGATGGACTTGAGCAAGGTGGATTTGCCGCAACCCGACGGGCCGAGCAACACGTAGCGGTCGGCCGGGTCGATGTCGAAACTGACTTGGTGCGTGGCCCGCACCACGCGCTCGGGGGTGCGGTATTCGAGGCTGACGTTATCCACCGCCAGCAGCGCAGTGGCGGTGGGCAGGTTGCTGGCCGTGTGGCCTTGCAGGGGCGCGTTCATCTCAGCTTCCTTGCAGGGGCTTGGCGTCCTGGAAGAAGTAGTCCTTCCACGATTCCGGCTTGTTCTTGATTGCGCCGACGCGGTAGAGAAACTCCGCCAGCGGGTAAGTGTTTTTCGGCGTGACACTGAACTCGAATTGCGGGTTGTCGATGATTTTCAGCAGCTCGGCACGGTCGATCTTGGCCTTGGTCACGCGGATGTAAGTGTCGGCGGCGGCGCCTTTGTCGTGCTGGGCGAATTGCGCGGCTTCGGTCAGCGCATCGACGAATGCCTTGTAGGTTTTCGGGTTGTCGTTACGGAATTTTTCAGTGGCGAACAACACCGTCGGCGAGTTCGGACCCAGCAGGTCATAAGTGTTGAGCACCACATGCACATTGGGGTTCGCCAGGGCCTGGTCCTGGAACGGCGGGTTGGAAAAGTGCCCGGTCAGCTCGGTGCCGCCGGCGATCAGCGCCGCCGTGGCGTCGGGGTGCGGGACGGCGACGGTGTACTGATCGAGGCGATTGAATTGCTTGTCGCCCCACTGCTTGGCAGCTGCGTATTGCAGGAAGCGCGACTGCACCGACACCCCCACCGCCGGTACCGCGATGCGGTCGTTATCGGTGAAATCGGCGATGGTCTTGACCTTGGGATTGTTGCTCACCAAGTAGTAGGGAAAGTTACCGAGGGAGGCGACGGCCTTGACGTTCTGCTTGCCGCGGGTACGGTCCCAGATGGTCAGCAGCGGCCCGACGCCGGCACCGGCAATGTCGATGGAACCGGAGAGCAACGCATCATTCACGGCCGCGCCGCCGGAGAGTTGGGTCCAGTCGACCTGGATATCGAGGCCTTCCTGCTTACCGTATTTTTCGATGAGGTGCTGGTCGCGCACCACGTTGAGCAACAGGTAGACGATGCCGAACTGCTCGGCGATGCGAATCTCACCTTCAGCCTGCGCCACCGCCGGGACGACGAGGCTGCCGGCCAGCAGGCTGATACCCAGGCCGAACGTGGCGGCCAGCCGCGCAAATGGAATGTTTCTGGACATGGTCATGCTCCGAATCAGAAAGGCGCGTCGCCCTGGATGGTGGTGCGGTACAGCTTGCGGCGCAGATGGCTCGGGCAACCGGTAGCCAGGTGGATCAGCGAGCGGTTGTCCCAGAACACCAAGTCGTGGGGCTGCCAGTGGTGGCGGTAGATATTGTCCGGCAGCACGCTGTGGGCGTAGAGCTGGGCCAGCAGGTCGCGGCTTTCGTCTTCCGGCAGGCCGACGATGCGGGTGGTGAAGCCTTCACTGACGAACAGCGCCTTGCGGCCGTTTTCCGGATGGGTACGCACAATCGGGTGGACCACTTCGGCGACCTGGGCGAGCTGCTCGGGGGTCAGTGTCGGACGCCAGTTGCCTTCGAATTTGGTTTCGCTGTAACGCGCGGTGTAGGAATGCGCAGCGCTGCGGCCGTGTACGGCGTTGCGCAGGTGCTCGGGCAAGTGGTCCCAGGCCTTGTGCATGTCGGCAAACAGGGTGTCGCCGCCTTCGGCTGGCAGTTCCCGGGCATGCAGCATCGAGCCCAGGCTGGGCAGTTCTTTATAGGAAAGATCCGAATGCCAGAACTTGCCCGCATCGCCCAGGCCGATGGCTTGGCCGTTTTCGATGATGTTGGAGACAATCAGGATTTCCGGGTGGTTGGCCAGCAGGAACTGCTTGAGCACATGGATCTGCAGCACGCCAAAGCGGCGACTGAAGGCGATCTGCTGGTCGGGGGTGATGCGCTGGTCGCGAAAGACCACCACATGGTGATCCAGGTGCGCGCGGTGAATGCGGGCGAAATCCTCGTCATTGACCGGGCGGGACAAATCCAGGCCAATGATCTCGGCCCCCACGCTGCCGGGGAGTGGACGAATCTCAAAGGTTTGGGCGTTAGGGATCGCTGCTGGAACAGTAGAGGTGGCTGACATGAATTCACTCCCGATCGGACAGGAGAGTGACTTTATAGATATAAGAACTGTATTTTAAATACCGTTAGAGAATATGCATAGACAGGAATGCACCGACGAAACCCTGCGTTGGGCGGCGGGAATGGCACAAACGATGGCGGTGAAGTGTTCAATGCAGGGCAATCCGACACCACCGTGTAAGACACCGCAAAAGCTCGATGTGGGCACCCAGAGTGGCGTGTTTAGCCGCTTACAAGCCGAAAACCTTGCTCGTTTGACAAGCCTGTAGGCAATCTCTAGTGTGCATTGGATCCAATAAGCCATTGCCATTCTATGAGGAGGCTAGCGTAGCCGTGACGCAAAAGCCGAGCCCTTTGAGCAGTATCAAGGTCAGCGGGCCTATTCCCGCCCATCTTGCTCGTTCCGTAATCGAAGAAACCTTGCGCAACGCCATCCTCGATGGCCGATTGCCTTGTGGTACCGCCATGCGCCAGCAGGAGCTGGCCAGCCTGTTCGGCGTCAGTCGCATGCCCGTGCGTGAAGCCCTTCGGCAGCTGGAAGCCCAGTCGTTGCTGCACGTCGTGACGCACAAGGGGGCGGTGGTTGCACCGCTGATCGAAGACAATTCGGCCGAGACCTACGCCCTGCGCATGCTGCTGGAGTCCGAAGCGCTGCGCTTGTCGATTCCGTTGCTCAGCGCAGACGACATTGCCCAGGCCGATGCCTTCATCACGGCGCTGGAACAAGAGAAAGACTATACCGAGATCGGCCGGCTCAACCGCCTGTTCCACATGGCGCTGTATGGCAAGGCCCCCAACCGGCGGCTACTCACGTTGGTCGAACACGGTTTGAATGAAGAGGAGCGCTTCCTGCGTTTCAACCTTGAGGCGATGGGGCTCGGCGAGACGTCCCAGGAAGATCACCGCGAACTGCTGAGCCTGGTGGCGCAGAAGAAGGTCGACGAAAGTATCCTGACGTTGCGCAATCACTTGATGCGAGGCATGGAGGTCATCAGCACTTACCTCAAGGGCCTTGAGGCGACCGGCAACTGAACTTTTCCAGCCTGCTTCACCGATCAAGCATTGCGGGGCGACCTTCGCTGTTGGCAGAACCTGCATCAAGACGCCCCGGTTAAAACTATTCGACTGCGTAATGCCTGCTAATGTTCGAGAAACTTCCCACGTTTAATAATATAACTTACCCACAATCGGAATCTTTTCGAAAAAACATCTAATACATTTATAAGCTCGCCCAAACGTTTAATCGGCTTATTATCTTTCTTCAATAAACCAAGCACCTCAACAGCTTGCACGAACCCTTGTTTGGGCAGCGCTGCGCGCGCTGCTTGGCTAAACGTTATCTGTCCGCTTTTGGGCTGCAAAAGCCCAGCACTGTTTTCAGAGCAGTCGCAACAACTTATAGGCATCAACTATGTATCAAGGTTTACTTAAACAAAAAAAACTGCAGTGGACTTGCCCCTACCAGACCGGACACCAACTCCCCGTTAAATTGATGCTGCTGCCAAACGCCTAAACTCTCTCGGCGACCGATATTTCAAGGCGCTGTGCGGATGCTGCTCGTTGTAATGCTCGAA
>Ga0208645_1000417_pt1 | contig 47018 bp, 37 predicted proteins | sample VirMetDEL_Sep_01_FD_184519 | JGI IMG/M metagenome (GOLD analysis project Ga0208645, IMG submission 184519) | Aqueous microbial communities from the Delaware River and Bay under freshwater to marine salinity gradient to study organic matter... | ecosystem: Environmental > Aquatic > Marine >... | reverse complement strand
TATAATTACCATTGATTTTACCTGATAGTGTGAGATGTGAGAAAAGAAATGATTTTATGTATTAGTTTTGAATAAATGACCCGTTATTCCCTGTTGTATTAAAGAAAGGAGATACTTTAGTCGCAGTTGCTGTGCCAGCGAAAGACCGGAAATCTATAAATGAATTTGAAAGTGCGAATAGATCTTGTTGTACATTACCAGTTACTGTGGCAGTACGAAGTTGAACTGAACCACTTTGTTGTACTACAACTCCTTTTTTGCCATTATTGGTGATTGTTGAGTTTGACGCACGACAAGAAGAATTCTCGATCAAATCAATTCCATTTGCACCATTATTAGCAATATATGAACCTATATAGCGACCTGTACCATTTCTTGTATGAGTGATTCCATTACCCATGTTATTAGATATTGTCAAATTTGAAATTTGGTTGGGTGCTGTACCCAAGTCACCAAGAATAACCCCAGAAGAATTACCAATACCTCCTCCACAATTAGTGATAGATACGTCACGCAATGTTGCATAACCACCAAAGACAAGAGCAATTCCTCTATTAGCAAAGTTATGAATTGCACAATCAATTAGTTCAATAGAACCACCTAAACCACCTTCTCTTCCATTCTGAACTCTGATTGCATCTGTAGAATCTGGATCATTTGCAACATAATTTCCACGAATAAGAATATTTTGCAGAACAAGAGTGGACTCTGGACCAACTAAGATTCCCGTAGTGGAATTAAACTGCCATATTACCGTGTAATAATTTCTTAGAGTAACATCATTAGTTGCTTCAGTTCCTACAGTGTAACCTCTAGTTCCACCACCATTCAGTGTAGCACCTCTTGGTTTTGTTGTTGTTGGTGCTGTACCAACATATTTAATTTGTGAACCTTGTGGGTGATCCAATCTAATTGGAGAAGTGAATAGGTAAGTTCCGCTATTAATTGAAACTGTAACTGTTACACCACTCTTAATACGTCTTTGTGATAAGTATTCTGCTGCCTCAGTTGGTGAATTCCATGGTTTTGATAAAGTACCATCTCTTTCAGTGAGATTATTCACAGTAACATAATAAGTTGTTGATTCACTAATAACACTAGCAGCAGGATCACCATCAACGGTCAGTGCCGAATTTTTCACGTTCAAACTGGATACCGTTGAACCAAAACTAATGTGTTGGTTTGTATCATCAATAGTTACATATCTTGCAAGTTGCGATAACTCTACGTTATAGTTTGACATTCTTAAAATAATTTTTTTACGTGTATTTATTTATTGTTTTTTTATTGATACAATTAATAGAGGTCATTCCAAGAAGAACCATCGTAACCCTGATGCTTATTGGTTGTTGTATTGAATACAATTGAACCAGCAGTTGTTGATGCAACTCCATCTCTTTGTGCTGTGGTCATTCTAGTTACAATCAAGAATTGATCAGTAGATTGTAACTCTAGAGATGATGCAGTGACAATTCCAGTAAATGTACCACCACCAGTTACACTTACACCAGCACCAGTAAACACTGCTCTATCAATTGTACCATCCTCGTTAGTAATTCTAACTTCTGGACCAGCACCAAGAACAAGATCACCAGTCCCACCAGGGACTTTTACAGAGAATGTATCATCAGAATTTGTGTATGTAATACGTCCATCTGAAGAATTGCCAAAGTTTGCTTCTATATTGTCTAGGAAGTTAACACTAGTAACAAAGTTTGTAACAGATACGGTAGCAGTTCCATTGGAGAATGAAGCAGCAATATTATCTCCGAAGTTAATTGTTCCAGCAGTTCCAACATTAGTAGCATCATCCTGAATAATGACTCCACTACCAGAACCAACAACACCTGTTAGTGCAGAACCATCAAGTGAAGGTAATGCTCCAGTAAGTTGACTTGCTTGAAGATCTGTAAGTCCGACACCAGAACCAGTAAATGAAGCAGCAGTAATAATTCCAGTAGTGTTTACACTAGCATCTTCTGTAAGTGCTATAGCAACCTGTGCAACATCCGAAGCAAACAATCTTCCATCAGAATGAACAAATGAAGTTGCACGAATCGTTCCTATAACATCAAGTTCTTGTTGTGGTTGAGTGCTGCCAATACCTACGCTATAACCAGTTCCAATACCAAGAATATTGTTATCACCAACGAGTGTAACATCACCATTGGATACAAACGACTCAGCAGTAATAATTCCAACTGTATTGATAGAGGAATCAGTAGCAAATCCAATCGCAAGTGTTGCTGTTGATGCTGTTCCAGTTACGTTTCCTGTTAGATCTCCAGTAAATGAAGCAGCAGTAATAATACCTGAAGTATTAATTGAACCATCTCCTGTAAATCCAAGAGCAAGTGTTGCTGTTGATGCTGTTCCAGTTACATTTCCTGTTACATTACCAGTTAAGTCTCCAGTAAATGAAGCAGCAGTAATAATACCAGAAGTGTTAATAGAACCATCTCCGGTGAATCCTAGAGCAACTGTTGCTTCGGTTGCAGTTCCAATAAATGAACCAGCAGTTATAGAAAATGCTGTAATAATACCAGAAGTGTTAATAGAACCATCTCCAGTGAATCCAAGAGCAAGTGTTGCTGTTGATGCTGTTCCAGTAACATTTCCTGTTAGATCTCCAGTAAATGAAGCAGCAGTAATAATACCTGAAGTATTGATGGAGGAATCAGTAGCAAATCCAATCGCAAGTGTTGCTGTTGATGCTGTTCCTGTTAAGTCTCCCGTAAAACTAGTTGCTGTAATAACACCCGAAGTATTAATAGAACCATCTCCAGTGAATCCAAGAGCAACTGTTGCTACATCTGCTCTTCCTGTTAAATTTCCAGTAACATTACCAGTTAAGTCTCCGGTGAAAGAAGTAGCAGTAATGATACCAGAGGTGTTTACACTAGAATTAGATGCTAATGTCGTTGCAGTTGTTGCTGCATCTGCTGTTCCTGTTACATTTCCAGTAACATTGCCAGTTAAGTCTCCCGTAAAACTAGTTGCTGTAATAACACCTGAAGTATTAATAGAACCATCTCCAGTAAATCCTAGAGCAACTGTTGCTTCACTTGCATTGGATGCAGTACCGGTTAAGTTACCAACAAAACCACTAGTTGCAGAAATAGCAGATGCTCCAATAATACCTGTAGTGTTGATATTAATATCACCAGGTAAACTAGTTGCAGTTGTTGCTGTAGTTGCCGTTCCTGTTACATTACCGGTTAAGTTTCCGGTAAAGGTTGTAGCAGTTACTGAAGCAGCAGTGATGATACCAGAGGTGTTTACACTCGAATTAGATGCTAATGTCGTTGCAGTTGTTGCTGTAGTTGCTGTTCCTGTTACGTTACCAGTTAGATTACCAGTAAAACTAGATGCCGTAATAGCTCCTGAAGTATTAATAGAACCATCTCCAGTGAATCCAAGAGCAACTGTTGCTACATTCGCGTTAGTTGCTGTAGATATTGTTCCATCAAAACTGGAAGCAGTAACGACTCCAGTTGCTAGGTTAAGTCCTGAACTGTTAAAAGTATTGCTTCCGACAAAGAAACCAGAGTCAGTAACACTTACCCCAGATCCTACATGAATAGCACCACTTTCAATCGTGGTTCCAGTTCCAACATTAACAACACCTGTTGTTGTTACATCACCATTTACATATAATGATGTTCCCGAAGAACCTACAGAACCAACAGTTAATTGATAATCTATTGATTCCGTTCCAATTCCAACACCAGTTGCTAAATTATAGAGACCATTCTCAACCTTTATAAAATCAGTAAATCTGATTGGGGTATAGGAAATCAATTCAAGGTGATCTGTGCTTGATAATGTATAGTTAAGGAAGTCAATTTCAGTCTGAGATTCACTGTTATAGTCGTGACTTATAACTTTAAATCCATTTCTGAATACGTCAACAAGATCTGTAGTATAGAGGAATGGGAATACTGACTGCCCATCGAATGGAGTAATGCTAGTAGATGTTCTTGCTCTCTGATTACCTAGATGATTATATTGTACGACTTCAACATGTTCCGAAACACTGAAAGCAGCAGTAATTAAGATTCTAAATTCATTATCTGCAGTATACCCATCACTATCTGGAGTATAATCCGCATCGTTTAGAAGAACACCATTTTCAAATACTTCAAGTGCTCCAGCAGAATTTGCAACAGGAATGAGATTTTGATGTCCTGGTACAAAACTGCTGTTAGAATAGTTGGTTGCAAGTCCAGTTCTTGCAGTCGTTGCAAAACCAACAACTGTAACGACTTCATTGAGAAGTGTTCCAGAAGTAAGTTGAATTGTATTTCCTAGTCCAATAACATTAAACTCTGCGCTACTTAATCTAATACCAGAGATATAAACGTCATTATCTGTTGCTGCACTTGATGCTCCAACTGTGAACTCAGTTTGTCCTGCACCTGCTGTAATCGTTGTGACTCCAGTTCTTGCCCATGGCGTATATTCAAAGATTTGAACATGATCATCCGCATAAGCACCAGCAGTCAGTGTAATTTGTGATGCTCCAGAAACAGTATAGTCTTCGTCACGTAAACGAATACCATTTATAAAGACATCAACGTTACTTGCAGTAAAAGTAGATGGTGTTGTAAATACTGTTTGACCTGCAGTTGCAGTTGATGTTGATATGCCAAGTCTTGAACCATCATTAATACCAAAGATTTCATAATGATCTGTGCTATCTGCCCCAGTTACAATAATAACGTCACCAAATGATGAATTATACTCTGTACCATCCTTTAATTTTCTAGATCCAGTACCAGAAGAACCATAATAGTAGACATCAAATGGTTTTGTTGATACGTCTTCACCAATACTAGATTGTAGTCTTACAATTCCAGTAGCATCTAATGTATCGCCAATAGATACTCTTGCAGTTTCTGGATATGTAAAAACTTCTACTGTGCTTCCTGCTGATACTGCTGGTATTTGAACAAATGATGATGATGAGTAATCAATATTTTCTGGTTTTATTTTTACACCATCAACAAATACATCCGTAGTATTTCTATTGTTTATCCCTGTTGCAATTCCAGTAAATGGGAAATTGGTTGTCCCACCACCAACGTTGCTATATTTAATCGACAATCTTGTATCTGATGTGTCTATAAATCCTTGTCTTGGTGGAATAGTAACCTTTGCACTTACACCAGCTCCAGTTACAACTATATCTTCTCCAACAAAATCAACAACCTTGATTCCACCAAGATTTCCTTTAACTGTGCCACCATTTTTGACGGTTAAACTTCCAAATGTTCCCGAGTTTGCAGAAACACCATATCCGACCAAATGAATTATATCTCCGCCAGATGCACCAGATGTGAGAGTAACTACAGTTCCACCATCAGAATTATATGCAGAGTCTGCTAATTTTAGACCGTTTTTGAATACATCAAGACCTGCTGGATCGTGATCGAAAGTAAATAAAGTTTGTCCTGGAGTAGCAGTAAACTCCTGATCCGTCCTAATTTGAATAGGATCAATCCATGTTACTCCAATGCCTGTAGAAATTACATATTGACCGTGATTTCCTTCACTATTACCAACACTAAGAGTACCACCTATCGTCGTGATTCCAGTCAGAGTGGTGTGATTTAGAGTTAGATTATCAACCGTACTTCCAACAGAAAGTTGATTGATAGTTGCGATTCCAGTTATGTTTAGACTATCAAATGTCTGGTCACTATCACTAGGGAGTACAATTCCCGTCAAATTGGAACCATCACCATAGTATGAGGTTGCAGAGACTGCACCAGATACTTGAATTTTTGCACCAATATCAGTCGTACCCAAACCAACTTGCGATCGGGTGTCATCTTGATTGAACAGATTTGGTGTTACTAGCGCCGCTAGATCTCTTGCTCTTGACATGGTGTAAGTTTTTAGTTATTTATTGGTGAATATAGTTCTGATATATATGTGAGTTTTAAGACTCTAATTCAGTTTTTAGAGTCCCGTCGTTTTCAACATACAAACGATAATTAGTTCCATTTGCTGATGTAAGGACGACTCCTGCCGAAGTATTAACACCAACCTTAACATTTGATGTTGTAGAAATACCGGAAGCATAACTGGACCAGAATGATCTGTCGAGAGATGCTATAGTATTTGTAAATGTTATAATTTCAACAGTGTCTCCAGACACTGCATCAAAAGTTAATTGAATAACACTTCCATCAGTTGCGGCATAGTCAGTTCCACCAACTAATTTTGAACCATTATAATATACTTCAGTTGCACCGGGATTGTAATCAAAATTGAATTCTGAAGTTGCAACACTTACAATATTGACTTGCTTTTCATAGATGACGGTTGAGATTCCAATAAAGACCTCTGCTACATTATCAGCAATAGTGACCGAAGTAACACCAGACCCCACAAAGTTTAAAGTTGTTGCAGTTCCAATAGTAACTCCACCAGATTGAATTCCAGCAGCAGCAACAAATTCGGTAGATATACCAGATGCTAAGTTACTAATGGTAGTTATACCCGTTAGATTTGAATCAACAGATTCTAGATGATTTGTAGTTGTAATACCACTGAATACTGAATTCACAGATGTTAAACTAGTTGTAGTTGTAACACCACTGAATAGTGCATCACCAACAGAGTTTAACGTATGTGCTGTTAAGATTCCTGTAAATGTTGCATTACCTGAGGAATTTAATGTATTGATACTAGTAATACCAGTAAATGATGCATCTCCAACAGAGTTTAACGTATGTGCTGTTAAGATTCCTGTAAATACTGCGTCACCAGAAGAACTTAGACGTGCTATAGTGGTATCACCAAGGATCGATACATCTCCTGAGGAGTTTAAACTAGTTACTGTTGCAATACCAAGTGTTGAAACGCCAGCAACAATATTACCTCCCGAAGAATATAAAGTATTAATAGTTCCAATACCAGATACTAAAGCATCTCCAGAGACTGTTACATCCCCAGAAGAGTTTAAATCAGTTAGTGTTGTAATACCAGATATTGTTACATTACCAGAGGCATCTAAACTACTTAAAGATGCACTACCTACTACCGATGTATCACCAAGGATTGATACATCTCCTGAGGAGTTTAAACTAGTTACTGTTGCAATACCAAGCGTTGAAACGCCAGCAACAATATTACCTCCCGAGGAATATAATGTGGTTACTGTTGCAATACCTGCAACGATATTACCACCAGAAGTATATAAAGTATTTACAGTTGCAACACCAGAAACTGATACATCACCAGAAACTGATGCATCGCCATTAACATCCAGTTCACTAGAAACTGTTACAATACCAGCAACAATAGATCCTCCTGAGGATTCGAGTTTGGTTATTGTAGCAACTCCTGCAATTATATTACCACCTAGGGAATATAGAGTGTTAATTGTTGTAATGCCGGAGAATGATGCTCCACCACTTACAATGATTTGATCGGTAACAGTTGCAAAACCGGCAACAACATTACCACCAGAAGTATATAAAGTATTGATTGTTGCAATACCTGTTATATTTGCATTCGCAACGTCAGCAAGATTTCCAGTGATGTTTAGGTCATTTACAGTTGTAAATCCAGAAACATTAACACTATCTAAGAAACTTGCTGACCCAGTGAGTGTTAAATTAGTAGCACCTATTCCGCCTCTTACCTCTAAATCATACTCTGGAATAGTTGAACCAATACCAACCTTACGAGTTTCTGCACTCGCATAGATTAAATCAGTGTTTACTTCTATTCCGTTCTTGACGGTAAAGTTCTTGTTAATTCCCATTGGTTCTCCTGAGGTTCACTTTCCCCTCCATGGTTTATTTATAAAATTTTAATCAATGAGAGATATTACCAAAAGATTTCCATTCGTTTCCTGTGGTATAGACCCATCCAATAGTACCACCATTTTCTGGAGTTACATTAAAGACGACATCTCCAACTGTTCCAGCATTTGTTGGGGTAGCAATACCAACCGTATACTTTCTAGAGATAGTCTGCTCACCTTGAATTAACAAGGAGGAAACCTGAACACCTTTCATTGATGTTGAAGTAATCTTTTCATTGAATAGGACTGGACCATCAAATTCCGAGACAATATCATTACTTGGTCCACCCTCAACACGAATTGAACGAGTAATATTTGCTTGTAGTGGAGTCAGAACATCAAATCCAGTGTTAATATCATCCTGACCTACATCTTGACCAGTGATTGTTGGGATTGGTGCATCAACAACCTCTTCCTTACCAGTCGCAGAACTTACTCTCTTGTTTCCAATGTAAAATTCACCAGCATCATTCATACCAGTATAGACAACCAATCCACCATTTTCTTTGGATGATTGTGCCAAGAACTTCTCTCTTACATTCAGAGATCTATTTTGCTTTGATGGAATTGAAGTCGAATAGTTTCCTGGACCAAAACCAACATACTCAAAAGTATGACCAGATGCTCTAATAAATGAGTTTCTTCTAAGTTCAATTGGAAGAACACGGATTCTCTTAACAACAGATCCATTAACGTGCATTTTTCTTCTAGTTCCAAGAACTCCACGGAATACTCTGAGAGAATCGCCAGGAATAACTGAACGCTTAATTCTTACAATTTCATCATCAATCAGCAAGTAATCACCTATCTGGAAGTTGATATTGTCAGAGTTAGTTACGCTTATATTGTCATCCGTCATGTTTCCAATTGAAACAGATAGAGTGGTTCGAATATCTCCATATGGTGGAGTAAGTCTTCCACCAATATTCTCATTTTCTTCTGTAAGATTTCCACCATTTGCACGGATGTTAAGAGCATCAGTTACTGCATATACCTCTCCAGTCAATGGAGGAGCATAATTTCCAATTCCAAGATTAACACTGAAGGTATTTAAGCTTTTAATTTCTCCAATTGGAACTCTTTGATTATAAACAGATTCATTTGCACCAGCAATTTCAATACCATTTCCTACCTGATAACCATGAGAAATTGTTGTTGTTACTGTTGCTATTCCAACAGATGGATCATATTCAATGCTACTTACTGGAATTGCTTGATCGTTTACATAAGCAGAAGCAAATGCTGTTGCTGCTGGTCCAAGTCCAGTTGGATTAAGTGCTGCTGCTGGAATATCTTCAAATGATTTTACATCAACTCTTGTAGTATCGCCAGTTGTAACTCCAACAACACGATAGTTATTATTGTATCCGTCAAATGCCTTTATAGGAATACCTGCCAGACTTACGAGACTATTCTCATTGCTATAAATCGATGTTACACTTACAACACCAACGACATGATTGGCAGAGGTTGTAACACCAACAATTGCAAGAGTATTACCAATTCCATATGCACTTCCTCCGTCCATAATCTCGACAGAAGCAATTGTGCCACCAGTTCCAACTTTAATCTTTGCTGTTGCGTGTTTGCCTGTAACTGAATTTCCAATAGCAACTAGTTTTGCATTATAGAAATATTCAGTTCCTCCACCACTACCATAGTTTGCACCAGCACTAACAATACCAACCTTTTCAACTCTATTCAGTCTGTGCTCATTCTTATAGTAAATTGTATGTGAAGTTGTTGAAGTAGATACGATATCAGTGATACCAGCACCAACACCAATTGCCTGCAATCCTTTATCAAGTGCTTCTCTACTTACACTATCTCTTGGATCACTTATAACAACCTCTCCAATTGGATTTGGGAGTGCAAATGAAACAGATGATTTTGGATCTGAGTTTGCATTGTCCTTATCAAGTTGTGGATAGAAATTGATAATTGGTTGAGAGAATTTCAATCCAGTAAATGGAGCAGCTTTTGGTCTATTTGAATTGTTGATTAGTAGGATGTGGTACACACCATCCTGTTGTCCCTCAATATATTCTTTAAATTGTTTTGAACGATAGATTGAGAATGTTTCTTTATAGTCTTTTTGAATAAATCTTGGAAGATTTGTGTCTCTTTGTGATGTGTTGTTGGTAAATGTTCCTGGATCTGTTGTAATACCAACAGAGAAGTGTTTTGCACTCGAAATACCAACGACAGGATAGATGCCGTTAAATCCACTTGCACCAGCACCAACTGTGTTGTTAGTACTCTTAATGTTCTTCAGTTCAACATATGCTCCTATTTGAAGATAATGTGGAATTTCGGTTTCAATATTTGCAGTCCCTAAACTCCAATCAGCACCTGCAATAAAGTTGAACTTACGAATCTCGGTTGGATCAGAAAGTGTTGCTGTTGTATCTGGGAAATACTTTTGAATAATTGATGTAGTAAATCCAGAAGTGTTGCTGCTATCTTGAAGAACAAAACCATCAATAGGAGGTCTTGCATTTACAGCCTCTTTTGGAATTACGTAACGAATTCTGTAGACACTATCGATTGCATTTCTATTATCTTGTATCCTAGTGAAGAAAGTTCTTGGAGTTGCTGCACCAATGCCAGATACACCAGCACTTGCAATTCTAGGATATAGAGTATCTGATTCTTCAGTTGATGTGTTTATGTACCACTGGTTGAAAGTTGTATCAAACTGGACTGGATGTCCAAGTTCTCCAGGTCTCTTATCAACAACTCTACTAACAATTTCGATAGTTCCTCCAGAATTGTTATATGTAACTGAAGCACCCGCAAATGCATCATTAAGGTTTGCTGCAAGTTTAATCTGCGATGTACTTGTAATTCCAGATCCACTAGCAATTACATGGTAAATTTTATTGTTTTTCAATCCATCTGGAATCTGACCAGTGTTAGAATAAACTCTTACAGATTCTCCATCGAAGAAATTATGATCTTCTGTGAGTGTAATTATATTATTAGTAATGCTATTGATTCCCGTAGGACTTTGACCAACTACGGATACTTTATTTGCAGTTATATCAGACGTTGAGTGTGAAGGGACCGGCATTGTAATACGTGCCGAAAACTCACTTGTAATTCCTGAAACTGTTAGAAGTGCTTTGAGTCTATCGCTAGCATTTGAACCAATAGAAAATCCCTGAATGATATTTTCTGGTGCAACGTCTGGATTTGTTTCGTTGAACAGATATAAGTGTCCAGATAAACCTACACCAACAGTTCTAGATACGTCAATCGATGTAAACTCAATATTGATTGGATTATTAGGTTCAATAAACTTTGGCGGAATGATGTGAGTAATATTTCCGAGGTCATCTTGTGGGAATGCTGTGTTCCTATAACCTCTTGAAATCAGTGCTTTTGCACCAAAGTTAGAGTTTGAGTTTGTAACTGATTGGTCTCCACCAGATTCTGCAACGAAGTGCTCGGCATATCCAATCGCAAAGACAGAAACTAGTTGAAGGATTGCATTATTACTACATCTGATGTGGAAGTTTTCAAATTCTGGTTTGTAAACTGCTCTGGAATCTGTGTGGAGATTTTCATTTCCAGGAACATTTCTATCTTCGTATTGTCCAGTTATAGAGTTATACTTTACAAAAGCATCATCATCTTTTTGAAGACCAATTCCAGTGAATTGAGCTACAACCATGGATTTAAATCCACTTGCTCTTCCTCCATCAGCATCAAGTCCACACATACCAAAGACAGATCTCAATGAGATATTAAAGATATATGGTGACGCAGAAGTAACAGTATCAACGCTAATGTTTAAAGTTGCACCAGAAACTGATGGAAGTGGATTGATTGGAGCACTCTGAACACGATATTTAATTTCAGTTGAACTAACTACATCTCTAACAACAAATTGACCATCATATCCAGTTGAACCAACTCCTTCAATGCGAATTGGAGTATCAACATCAAGACTAGAAACACTTCTAGCAAGAGTTGCAGTAATTTCATTGCTGGTGATAACACCATCACCTGCCTTAATACTTGTAATTCCAACTTCTTCACCAAGAGATCCAACGATTCTAAATTCGTCAACCTTTGCTTGAATGTCTACCTGAGATGATGGGAAATCTGGAGAAATGGGACGACCACTTGCTATACCATATGCAACACCAACCTTCTCATAATACATATCAAGATCAGTTCTTTCACTAGAATATGTTAAGAAGGTATCTTTAATATCAACAGCATTTACACCATCAGCATACTCAAAGCATGTTAATTTGTGGTGGGAATAGTTTGGAACGAACTCATTTGACGCATAATCACCATACACAAGTCCATTTGGATCGCCATCAAATATAGAAAACTGCCAGAGATAGGTTGTTCCGGTCAGACGGAAGATTGCAGTTCTTTTAATATTAGAATTATTTGATTTTGGAACATATAATGGTCTAATTCTTGTCTTTCTTAAATCATAACCAACAATGGATGTTCCCCTTGGAACAATAACTCCACCATGTATGCTATTGAATTTATAAAGAATATTATCTTTTGAATTTAAACTAAGTTTACTCTTATTATCTAACTCTAATGACTCATTTTTCTGCAAACCAGATCTTTCAAAGTATTGATTTGCTCCCGTAGGAATGTATCCAGGACGATTATCTACGTAATGGTCTCCTGGATACAAGAAAATGGTGGTCTTACTAAACCTATCATTTTCTTCACCAGATTGATAAGAGAATCTTGCTGCTTCAAGCAATGCTCTCTGAATCGTTCTAAAAGGTTTTGCAAGTGAATTACCTTGGTTCTCTATGCTATCTGTTGCATCTCTATCGCTAGGATTAACATAAAGAATGACACCACGATTATTCTTAAGAAAATTATCCAGTCTACTAAGACCCATGATACTTTAACACTACATTCCGTTGGATTATTTATGTTCTTAATGAATCGTGGATAAAATAATCTCGGTATAAACTTCAACCGTAGAAATAGCAGTTAGAGTAACAAGGAATAGAATAAAATTTTTCATTCTAGATCAGTGGATAGTGAATGTATAATGAATACAATAAACATGATAAAAGCTATGAACAGAGTTGTGTTAGAACATCTCATTGTTCTACTTGTAGATTATACACTATCTATAAAAAAATAAGTAAAACTACCTATAAATGTTAGCATTTACTCATAAGATATTCTACCGTATTTGCGATATCTTCCATTGCTGGACGAAGTTCTTCTCTCTGCCCAGAATGTTGTTCTAGTTTTGTTTTTCCATTATCAAATTGTTCACAGAGAGTCCATCTCCACTGACCCATATTTTTAGAGTACCAAAGATTAATTTTCATTTAATACCCAACTCCTTATAGATCTCCCCTTTAACTTGATCTTTCAACTTGCTAGACATTTGTTTGAGTTTTGCCTGCTGGGTTACGTTATCTCGGTCTTGAACTTCCATCGCCCTTTTCTTATCACCAACAGCAGCAATCTGCTCTCTTCTTTTATCGATGTCTTCTTTAAAATGATTGAAAGTTTTCATAATACTTTCTGACTATTTATTTTTTTAAAGCCCCCAGCGAGGATTTGCACCCGCGACTGCCGCTTACAAGGCGGCTGTTTTAACTACTACAACTATGGGGGCGGTAGATTTATTTATTATAACATAAACAAATTATTTGTCAATAGACCTGTAATAATCTTGTTTTGCCTTCTCTCTTCTTGCTACCCTACCATTCCCCTTATTTTTTGCTTTATATGTGGGGGTTTGAGAATGGCAATTTGGACATAGGAGAGAAAGATTGTCTTCTTGATTATTATATGCATTACCATCAATGTGTTCTAGTTCCAGAACTATTGGTTTATTCATCCAATCAACTATACCGCAGTTCCAACATCCACTCTTCTTTTCTGATAGATATCTTTTAACTAAGGATTTTCCCGGATATATTCCAGTCTCTTTCCATAAAGATAAATTAACTTCATTTTTATGTGCGTGCTGACACTTTGTGCTACAATATGTAGATTTTTTTGATTTGCATTCTACTCCACAGACTATACAATTCGGTTTTGCTGCTGCTCTTCTTTTATTGCTATAAGATACAGAGCAACTTGAACTACAAAAAACATTTGTATTTCTTTTTTCGTAAGGAATCGGACTACCACACTCTTTACAATGCTTTGGGGAAGTTAAATACTTTTTAATATTTTTTTGTCTTTCATTTCTTCCCCACTCCTCCATTGCCTCTTTATGACTATTAGATGTGCCCATTGTATATATCAAGTGCTTATTATTATTTATAATACAGCTCTAATCTTTTGGCAACAGTTCTGGATTCTCTAAATCTAATTCGTTAAAGCAGGGGTGACAGTCCTCTAGCATTAAGTAAACTGATGAGTGGTATATGTCTTCATCAGTCCATATTTTCTTATGTTCCGCGATCTCTTGAATTATATCGGGTTCAAGTTCATCCTCTGGAGGTAGGGTATCGAATGTATAAGGATACCCATTGATTGCATACATTAAAACTGGAAATTGAATCCCTTCGGATTGGTAGAGGCAATAGAATTGTTCTAGTCTGAACTTCATCGCTCCTTTCCATTTTTAGTTATTTAGATTTGTTTTTACCACAATAAGTTTGAACCCGTAAGGTGCCGGTGAAAGGACTCGAACCTTCACTCCGTACGGAATATGTTCCTAAGACATACGTGGCTACCATTACACCACACCGGCATACAGATACTATACTAAGTATCTGCCTTTATGTCAACCTCCATCAACCTGACAACCGACCAATGCACCACCAACAATACCTAGAGGAATTGCCCAGATACGACCATCTCCACGGGAAAGTGCAGCACCAGCACCACCACCAGCAATACCTCCGAGAATACTACCTTCAATGCATGAGTTATCATCTACATTGGATGAGTTTGTTCTGGGATGATATGTTGGTTGATTATACTTTTTATTTGGTCTTTGGCAGGGAATTTCTTTTTTCTTTGTAAACCTGCGAACATAACCAGGACTTTCTCTCGTGCCTGGAATATATTCTTCTCGATATACATCTTTGTAACATTTCACGTCTCTGGAATAACCAGAACGTCCTTTAGCAATAGCATTGCCTGGAAGTAGAAGAATAGCCAGTAGTAGTAGGACTGATGTTTTCATTTTTCAGAAACGATAGGGTTTGCATAGACTAGTTCATCTGTAAGGTAATCTCTACAGATCGTCAGCAGTTCCATAAAATGATCCACTGATTCACAATCTACGATTTGTTCTGTTCCCTCATTAGAGTACAAATAAAACCGACGAGATGATGTATCTACAACACATCTGGTCAAGTACTCTTCATCTTCGGATTGAATGTGGAGGAATTTTTTGTCTTTGTTGGACATTTTGTTTTTGCTACCTGATTATTATAACCCACAAATGGGTGGAATGGGGAGTCAGTGTGCCAGTTCCTTAATAGGACCCACCATCAAAGTCTCCCTCAATAGTGATATCACCGATAAAGTTGGAAACATTAGCTGAGACACCTTCACCAATGAAGTTAATGGTTGAGACAAAACCAACTGGTGCATCTTCATATTGTACCAATATTGTATTGCCAGAACCAAAACCAGCACTGTCAGGATCATTGTCATCAGCACTTGGAGGATCAGTGAAGAATCCACCATCGAAGTGTTCATCATATTCATCAACAATAATCTCTGCAATTTCATTGGCAACAACTACTGTGAGTCCTGTGCCCGTGAAGTTCATAGTTGTCACAATTCCAAGAGGTTCATCTTGGTGTTCAATAAACAGTGTACTGCCGCCACCAATAATATTATTCGTAATATTGGTTATTGATGTTATCTCATCAACGGTGATCGTTCCAATTTTATCAGTGACAGATGCTGAAATTCCATCACCTGTAAAGTTCAGTGTTGTAACAATCCCGATAGGAATATTGTCATCTCGAATAAACAGTGAACTACCACCACCAACAGGATCACCACCACTACCTTCATTAGAAGGAAGAACTGTAAAGTCATAAGAATCAAATGGACCTTCAGCAGTCTCACTAAAAATGTTTGTTACTGATGCTGAGATTGTATATGTTTCTGCGTCTACTAAATTGTCAAAGAATGTTGATGCAATACCAACTACAGCAATATTGTCATTCATTTTCTCAGTAAAAGTAAATCCCGCAAAGGAAACTATTACTGATTGAGTATTTTCAATAAGCGTGCTTTTGACATTTATTACTTGATCTGTGACTCTTTCATCAAACGATAAAACACGACCGAAACTTGGAGTAATAGTAATTGTTGGTTCGGCCATGTTTTAACCAGAGATAGTCTGCACTTAACTTTATTTATTTTGATTCCATGTTTTCTTTCACAGATTCTCTCACAGTTTCTTTGATAAGATTTTCCACATAATTATGCTCATAATTGAAACTGAAACCTTCATTATCACCAGGATAATCTAGGTGTGATTTACCTTCATACTCTACTATCAAGTCATCATCATATCTTGAAGCATGAATGACATAGTTATATTCGATTTCGTTTATCTTATCTTTAAAAATAGTATCTACGTTTGATCCAATATAAACTTTATTATCTTCTATCTTTTGTATATAGAGAACATAAGGATTACCAATTGGTGTTAAAACTACACTGATAGTCTCTTTCTTCACTAATCCTTTCCAGTAATCTGGAAGATTAATAACATTTCCTTTATTTTTTCCGTGCAAATAGACACCAATCTCTGGACCTTCAAGACAAACATGACGTAATCTCCATCCTGGTTTAGTGGGATGAATCATATCAAAAGGCAAATCCTTCTTTTTAGCAAGAATATTTCCAAAATCATCTTTAACGATTGGAGCACTGACCAGCTGATTGGATCTTACCGCACCACCAGCCACTACTGCTTCACCAGCAGTAAGAGATCCACTACAATTTATGTTTCCAGAAAAAGGACCACAAGATACAATATTATAGTTACCTCTTCCAGTAAAAATACCACAATCTGAAAATCCGGGTACAAAAGCATCTGGTGGTTCTTTCCCATCACGTTGCTTACCCTCTTCTCCGTTTGGAATTGCATTAACAAATGGATTTTCTGCCATCTCAATTACTCCTCATTTCATTCTTTACAGTTTCTTTGATAAGATTTTCCACATAATTGTGCTCATAGTTGAAGGAATAACCTTCATTACCTCCAGGATAATCTGTATAGTTTTCTCCTTCATACTCAACGATTAGATCATCATCCAATCTACGAGCAATGATGTGATAATCTGCTTTGATTGATCCACCTGCATTGTTCTTTACAACAACTTGCCTACCCCATCGGACTTCTTGAACAAAAAGTTCTTGCCAATGTCCTCTTGGAGTAAGGTTGATTGTCATATCTTCTGTATTAACAAGACCACCCCAATAACTTGGAAGATCAATAACTCCGTTTGCAGGAACTTCTCCTCTACAATAGACTGCAATCTCTGGACCTTCAATACAAACATGGCGAAGTCTCCACCCCTTTTTGTTTGGGTGGGGCATATCAAATGGTAGATTCTTTTTACCAGATAAAGTATGGGGACCACCCGTTCCAACACATGAAATTTCACCGGTAGTGAAGATATTTCCTTCACCAATAATAGATTCTTCAAACCAGACGTTACCTACCCTCATATTAAAATAATACCAGGGTACACACTCTTCGAGAGGTAGAATTTTTCTCAGATCCTCGTCAAAGTTGACATCTTCATTGTGATGCTTTGGTACATAATCATAAAATACACCTGGTCTACCAACAATAGTTGGTTCCGAACAATCTTTTTTGCCTACTCTCCGGTTAATGAATAACTGTGGATTTTCTTCTGCCATAATTAAATTTATCTCCTTTTATCATAATTATACCCTACAACAGAGTATTCGTCATTATTTCCAGGATAATCCTCTGGAGTTTTTCCTGGATACTCTGATATAAGTTTCTCTCCATCTTTTCTTTCAGCAAAGATGTGATAATAACAATCAATAGGCATGTTTCCTTTTGATTGCAGATGAATCTTTTTCTCGTCGATTCTCTTGATAATCACATCTTGATGTGCTCCGACTGGAGTTAAGTTTACTGTGATTGAAGTTGTATCAACAAAATTTTTCCAATAAGAAGGTAGATTGATGTGATTCTCACCAGTAACTCTACCACGTATATATACATCATTCGATGGACCTTCTGGACATGTATGTCTTAGTCTCCAATCTGCTTTTGATGGGTGTGGAATATCAAAGTTCTTTTTAAGTGAAAGAATATGCTGTCCACCAAGAACTCTTGCAATAACCTCACCCTGTGCAATTACATTAGTTCCTACCTCAATTTGCCCATTAACTGTCAGGTTATCAAAAACCGCAGCATCTCCAACAACAGATAGTGAATATGGAGACCGATTGAATAAAGCAATCGTGCCGGGAATAATTGGCGCTGGAGACTCTGAATTGGTAACAGGACCAATCATAGTTGCTGCACTTACAAATGGAAATAAAGGAGCACTGCCCAACACTAAAGGACCCTCAATGTATGCAGACCCTCTAATTTCAGCTGGACCAATACCCAGTGAAAATGGTGTTCCCTCACCTACAAAGAGTCTCTTTCCAATTGCAATATCATCAAATTCCATTGACATTTATGTAAGTCCCTCCGTTTCCTTAACAACTTTCGTAGTACTTTTTCCACCAAGTTTAGATGGATTTGTCGCAGATGCTGATGTTACACATTTAGTAAATCCAGCATACATTTCCATTGTAGTTTTACAACTAATTCTACCAATACCAGATGAAAGAAACTTCCAGGCATTTTCTGCATCGAGATTAATGACTTTGGCGTTTAAATTAATCTGTTCATTTGCAGTAATATTGACATTTCCTACGTCATTACTACCTGCTGCTTGACCACCAATGATTTCGACATTTCTTCCAATGATTCTAACATCACCATTTTCAGCATTTAATACAATATCACCCTGTTTTGTGACAACAATGAATGCATTTTCTGATCCTGGTCCATCAAAAAACTCACCAGAAGTGATTGAAAATGCTCCAGGACATCTGGCAACAGTCCAACCTTCTCTTGGTCCATCCTTACATAAAGAAATATAGTGACCCTCATATGATGCTTGTAATTTTACATCAGAGATGACCTCACCAGCAATATCATTTAGTTGAGTTTCAAGAGTTCCAAATCGAATTGAAGCATCACTATTTCCATATTCTAGGCAATAATAGTTTATCTTTTCTGTCATGTGACTTGACCCACACAATCAATTACTTTAACAGTTGGAGTTCCTGCTGGAACATTGAGGGATTCTTCCACATCTTCTCCTAATCTAATAACATCAAATACAGGAACTATTTTAGCATTAATTCCCGTTTTTGACTTAACTATTACTTTTGGCATTTCCTTAAATCCAAGACCACCATCAATTACATTCACATCAATTAACTTACCAAAATCATCAAGTATTGGTTCAAGTTTAGCACCATTATCAGGAGTAACTACAATCTCATCAATATCACTATAGTTGATGCCATTATTTAGAACTGCTACATCTTTTATTGCTAAGACTGCAGGATATCTACCCAGTCCATCTGATGGTTCTTCTCCAATAGTTATCTTATTAGACTCGACTGTTAAAGGTGTTCCTCCAGATCCACCAACAGTTACAGGAACTCCATTCGAATCAGTTACAGGAACTCCCCCAGTAGTCACAGGTGTTCCTCCAGTTCCACCAACAGTTACAGGAACTCCATTGGAATCAGTTACAAGTGTTCCTCCAGTTCCACTAACAGTTACAGGAACTCCATTCGAATCGGTTACAGGAGCTCCTCCGGTTCCACCAACAGTTACAGGAACTCCATTAGAATCAGTTAGAGGAACTCCTCCAATTCCACCAACAGTTACAGGAACTCCATTAGAATCAGTTAGAGGAACTCCTCCAATAGTCACAGGTGTTCCGCCAGAACCACCAGCAGTTATAGATAACCCACTAAAATCGGTAGTTTCTGTTATTGGTTTTGGAGTTGTGTAATTTCCAAAACTTTTGACTGTGATTGGAACAGTTTGTCCTTTACCAATAATGGTATCAATAACATTTCCAAGATTATCTACAATCTCTGATGTAGTTCCAAACGGTGCAGATATTTGGTCACCTGGTTTTACTCTAACTGTTTTGTTTGGAGAGTAAGCAGTGTATCCAAATTCCAAAAGACCCTCAACATCTCCAGCCTCAAGAGAATTTGAAAATGGTTCTGCTTGAATCGCATCAATAAGTTGCTTAGGAAGATCTAAAATTGTGGTCAATTCAATATCAAATGGAATTGTAGTTCCAGAACTAATGATAGATCCTTCTGGAATAGTATTATCAAATGAAACTACTAGGTCTTCAGTCAAAGTTGTTCCTTCTGTAAGAAATACTTCCTTTCTAGCAACTGCAAGAGTTGCTCCTCCAGAACTTAACACTCTTCCTCCAGAACCACCAACAGTTATGGGTGACCTATTAATAGACACTGGATCGCCACCATCTGATCCAACAGTTAAAGGTAATCCACCAGTTCCACCAACAGTTATAGGTGTTTCATCTGTAACTTCAAATTCTCCTGTCTCTGGATTTATCGTAGGTATAGTAGGTACTGCTACATTTTTTCTGCTATTAGTTCTAGTTGCAGAAGATATTGGTGTTCCTCCTGTTGCTCCAACAGTCACAGATTGTCTATCTGCGGTTACCGGAGTTCCCCCTGTTGCTCCAACATTAATAGGTGTTCCCCCTGCTGCACCAAGAGTTACAGGCAATCTACCTACCGTTACAGGTATTCCTCCTGGTCCACCGACAGATAATATAGTTCCACCTTGTCCACCAACAGATAGTGGGGAACCATTAATAGTTGCTGGTCTGCCTCCAGTTCCGCCAGCAGTCAACCTAGTTCCACCAGTTCCACCAACAGTTATTGTATTCTGAGTTGAACGTCTGCGAATTGCATTAGTTCTTCTAGGTCTAGTTGTAGTAAGTGTTGTAGATGCACTAACACTTGCTCCAACACGTAAAGGACCAGCACTAGAATTTATAGGAGTAATGTTAGTAGTTGCATTTGTTCCTCCAGTTGCCCCAGCAGTTCCTCCAGTTGCCCCAGCAGTTCCTCCAGTTGCCCCAGCAGTTGCATTTGTTCCTCCAGTTCCACCAGCAATTACAGGTGTTCCTCCAGTTCCACCAGCAATTACAGGTGTTCCTCCAGTTGCCCCAGAAGTTACAGGAACTCCATTGGAATCAGTTACAGGAACTCCTCCAATAGTCACAGGTGTTCCGCCAGAACCACCAGAAGTTACAAGTTCTCCCCCATTTCCACCAGCATTTACAGGAACACCACCAGCAGTTAGTGGAACTGAATCAACAAGTACTGGTGTTCCTCCCGTAGAACCAGCTCTCAATTCAGTTCCACCAGAAAAAACATCCTCAGAGATAGCAGATGATTCTTCAATATTATCAAGTGTTTGTGGTGGAGTTACATCTTGTTCGACATCTAATACAAGTTCGCCATTTAAAGAATTGAATATTCCACTAAGTCCACCAGAAATTGGTGTTCCACTTCCACCTAGGAATGCGGGTTGCCCATTTAAATTTACTGCATCTCCACCAACACCACCAGCAAGTAATCTTAAACCCGCAGTACCTTCAAGGACCACAGGAGTTCCACCAGATCCTTCTGAGAGAATTAAGTCTGTAGGAAGAGTTGTTCCTGAAGGTATAATTGTTCCTGAAGGTATAGATGCACCTCTAGGGACTGAGAAACTGCTATTCAAAGTTGTACCACCAGGAATTCTTGGTCCTGGAGGTTTGGAAAAGACAACTGTTTGTCCAGGAGTGCTGAAAACTACATTTCCTGCACCAACTGTTGTTCCGTTAGATGCTGGTAGAAAACCAGATCCAGATTCTTTTACAACAACATCTGTTACTGCTCCATTTTGGACAACTGGTTGAAGAACTGCTCCCCCGCCAATAACTCCCCGATCATTCGTTGCTGTTACTACAATCGTTGGTGCTGCTTGATAACCAACACCAGGATTCACAATGTCCACAGCAATAATTTCGCCAGATGCACTTACGATCGGATTAAATACAGCATCGATAAGTGCATTACCACCAATTGCAACTAATGCTGGTGGAGCAGCAAGAGAAGGTCCTGTGTTACATGCTGGTGCTGCACCACCCAAGTTTACACCTGCAATTAAATTAGAGAGAGGACTTGATAATGGAGTGGTTCCCTTAATGCCTGCCCAAGGACTCCACTCTTTAATTTTTGGATGTTGTTGAGTCTCATCACAAGACAAAAATTGTAGAACTGCTGCTATTTGGTCAATAATTCCACCAACACTAAGACCTCCACCAATATTAGCAGCACCACCAATTCCAGCAAACACACCTTGAATAGGACCAAGAACAGAGCTCAATGCGTCTGCAACATCTACTAATCCATTATTTAAAAGTTTTCCTACTGCACCTTCAACTGCACATAAAGGAGCATTGACGTTATTTTGAATAAATTCCTCTAAAAATCCTTTTACAAGAGTAATCAGACCATCAATAATCTTATTGAATACACACCCTATGGTATCAGTTGCCTGGACTTGAATTTCTTCTAGTACTGGTCTCTGGTTTGGAAATAGAAAATAAACAAAATCCTTTACAGCATTATTAAGTGCAGTAATGACTGTTCCACGTATTTTTTGAATTAATGATTTGATAAAACTTGCAACTAGATTTATAACCTTATTGATTTCTGATTTTATAATTCTAGTAGGAGCGGTTGATGCTCCAAAAAATGATGCTGAAGAAGCTCTAACTCTATTAATGACTGCTAGTAAATTTTTAATAATGATTTGAACAGTGTCCAATTCATTTTCTTTATTTTTATCAGCAACTTTAAGTGCTGTCGTTTCATTTCCAGCAAATGCTTGCATTGGATCAGAAATCGCAGCAATACTCACTGATGTTCCTTCTCTTACTGGTTTATCACTACCATTAGAAGAAAGTAATTGATCTTTTGCAGCAACTGGAATTGGACCAGAAAGACCATCGGTTCCAGTCCGTGCCATAAATCCTTCTTCTGGATCAGCACCTTCCAACACAATGTTGTCATTAGTTCCAATAGCACCCATAATGACGGGTTGCTGTGAATCTAGACCATCCTTATAAAATCCAAGTACAAAGTTTCCTTGTCTTAAATTGGGGGTTTGTCTACTTCCTGCTTGTCCAGATCCAGCAGTAACTGGATACAGAACTTCTGCCGTAGCAAGCAGTTCATCAGGAACTTCATCGTCGGTTTTAATTTTTGTTTGATTACCAAAAATTCTTACCTTATAACGATAACCCCATCCTTTGATGTCTGCTGGATCTTCATGCAGTTTGGGGTTAACGTTATCTCTCCAAGTTGAATCGTCAACAACTTGACCGATCCAAAAGTTAGCTCCTCCTGAACCAAATGATTGCTGATCAAAAAGTCTTGTCATCAGTCCTCGTAGATTCTACACTCGTCTGCTTCTGGGTTTGAATCACAATAAAGTTCAAGTGGAGTGGGATCGTGATGATCTCCTGCCTCAATATCTTCTTTATGATTCTTAACGTATGTTTCTAGTTCTTCTAGTTCACTCTCAATATGCCGACGTTGTTGCGGGGAAGTTTGAGGGTTATCAAGGATCTTTCTGTCCTTTTCAATATGGGATTCGATGTTTTCCATGTTTTTACCTATCGTAAGAGTCTCTTATAAGTACAAGTTTAGTTGCCGATCTTCTCGGTGTCAACTTATGACATAACTCTGATATCATATATAGTCCACTATTTGTATTCTCAGGTTTTGGTTTAGATGTCGAGGAAACTTCTGGGATATCTGCAAAGATTATATCACCGACGTTAAGACCAAGATTTGCAGCAATTGTAATCGTTACTTGAATAGTACATGCTTGTTGATATCTCATTGCTGCCTGTGTAGCAACATCATCCAATTCAAGATTTGGTTCTTTTGATTTTTTAAGTTGCTCCTCTAAGTGTGACCCTGGAGGTAAAGTACCAATATCCTGTGGATAATCTAAAAATCTTGATGGACTTTCTATAAAGATTGGATTGATTCTCTCGGCAATTCTTGTTTTTGCTACTGGTACAATTGCTCCTTCTTGTTCCCGAAATGTAAATGGATTTTCTTTATACCTTTGATCATATGGATTAAAATCAAATCTCTCTGTGTTGTAGGTTCCAAGTTTTAATTCATTCTGAAAATTTATATTATTATCAAATGTATAATCTAGTATCTTTGCATCATATCCACCGGGAATTCTATCAGTTGTTTCATTATAAATGCAACTAAATTTTGGATCTTGTGCAAAAAGTTCATCAAGTGCTTTAAACTGGTATCCAAAGTAATTTTCATAGAAAAAATAACCAGCAACCTGTCCTTTCTTAAATGGAACAGATTTTTTAGCAAGAGATATACACCAATAAAATGGTTTTTTATTCACTCCAAGAAAACTATAGTTATTTATCGTCTCATCTACAAATATATCTTTTCCGGTTTGTAAGTCTTCCCGTAAAATTTTTACAAGACTATCAGATATTTTTCCTTCATGTTTTTTTCTAACCCTTTTAGATTCATTCATCAAATATTCCATTGATACCATACTAATGCGGTATGTCTGAGTCTTAGTAGTATTACCCAATTCATCAAGAGTATCGATGTACATTTCTAATTCATATTCATTACCATAATTATCTGTAAATCCAACCTCAACTTTCTCACCACCTGCAAGTTTTAGGTCATCAAAGGTACTAGATATAGGAGCAAAATTTGGAAGGGCAGCAGCATCTACAACAGTTACAGACATTCTGATACTGACATCAAAGACGCTTTCTTCATAGTTCATTTCAGTAAGAAGTAATCTAATATCTGTTTCACCAGCAGTATTAGAAAAAACTAAAAATTTTGTTATGTTTGCACTTGATAGTGCATGATTGACTCCCATTTTTATCCTGCAAAAAGACTATCAGATACATTATTTACTCCACCACCACCAGCAGAACTCGTAGACCTAATAGGAATTGGTTTTGTCTTTGTTATAGTTCTCTCTGTAATTACTGGTTGAATTAGAACTCTAGTAGATTTTTTATCATAAGACATTTTTGTTTGAAGAGATCTGGAAATATTATTTTCATTCTTTTGAATAAGTCCACCACCCTGATAAGCAACGTGAACGTGATTCCAGTGTCCACTTGGTTCATTTACTTCGTGAAACAATTCTACCGGAGTTGCACCCTTACTTGAATTAAATTCTGAAATTGCAGCAAGAATTTGAGTTTGGTCATCAGTTCCAGTATAACCGTTTTTTCTATATGCATTTGGACCAAAACCACCAATATCAAGTGCCCTTGCTCCTTGAGATTCATAGTGTAGAGAATTTGGGGCATGACCACTCTCTTTTGGCCAAGGTGGATGTTCTGGGTGTTGGTGTGTTCCAGAACCCCAATCACCAAGACCCTTAAGGTCTAAGAATCTTCCAAGTTCACCAGCAAGTTTAGATCCATCACTTTTTGGTCTTGAAGAAGGATCTGCTGTCTGCATATTAGGAGCAGAACTTTGCGGTTGCTGTTGTGCCATCTGTGCCTGTTGTGCTTCTTCTTTCCTAGCACCTACTGCAGAGTTAAAAGTTTGACGAAGACTTTCAGCACTCTTTACTGGTTGACCATAGAAACTCTTACCACCTTTCTCGGAGGATGGTAAAGAAGCAAATTCTCGAGCAAGTTTATCAAGAACATTTGTACTTAACCCTTCTGCTGCCAAAAGTTCTGGAGTAACTCCTCTGAAACTAGCAATTCTATCCAAAATCATCTTATCTTGCATTTCTGGAGTGAATAAAGTGTCTCCAGAAAGTCCCATATTTCTTTGTATATCTCTCAATGTATCTGGCATAAACTGATATCTACCAGTCGCAGCAGATTCCCACCGACCACCTGTTGCATATCCAACATTTTTACCATTGAGTTTACCACTCATCATCATGGCATGAACTTGGTCAATAGTTAATTCACCTTTTTCCAACTCTGGAACAACTTTTCCTCCAAAAATAGTTCCATAACTCTTTGTTGTTCCCTCTGCAAAAGATATTGTGTCCAGAAGTGCCATTTGCTCAGGTGTCCCTACACCAGCTCCGCCACTACTTCCTGTAAAGGAACCAGATGCACCGGGACTGGTAGGATTAGTTGGATTTTCATTGTTTGATTTGGGTTTAAATAGACCAAATAATTTATCAAATATACTTTCTTGTTTTTTCCCCTCCTCTTCTTCTACTGCCGTTAAATCTAATCTTTGCAATTCTGTCTTTAGGAAATTACCCATATTGATTGCCTTGGCAGAATTATCTAAAGATTCTACGTCTGATATAAAGTCAACTTCACCGCCAGTTTCCATTTTTGTTGCAACTTGTGCAAGTTCTCCAGGAGAGGAAGCAATGCCGTCTATATTATCAAGAGTTGCAAAATTAATAAGATTTGCACCAATTGCATTAAATGTCCTGGAATCTGGTTTAATACCAAGTGCAATCCTAACAGCAGTTGCCATTGACTCACCAACAATAGGAATTTTTCTGAATTCATTTCCCAATTTAGTAAGTGCAATAATACCTGAAGGTTTGTAGAGTGATTTTATCTTTTCTCCAGTTTTACCACTACCCTTCAATGTAGCACCAACATCTTTAATAGAAAGTTCTGGAGATTTAATTGTTGGAATAATTTTATCAGATTTTAATTTCTTTTCTTTCTCTTCCGCAGTTAATCCAACAGTACCACCCTCTTCTTTCTTTTCTACTTCATTTTTCTTATCAAAATCAAATACATTAAATGTCAGCGCATCAGCAATACCACGTCCTACTCTCTGTGTTACTTTTGCTACATTGGTGACAGTATTAGTAACACCTTCGGTAATATTTTTTACTGCATCGGTTGAACCTTTCCAAACATCACCAAGTCCACTTGGCATACTATCAAAGAAAGATCCTGGGAACATTGATTTGCCCAGATGTGCTGTGAAGAATGGAAGTCCAAGACCAGGAATAAACATTGACAGGTCTGGGAATGCTGTCAACCTTCCATCTTCCATATAAGGTTGAAGGAAAGGAATCCATCCTAAAAGTTTACCAAGAGTTGTTTGAATTCCAAACCCCTTTGGAATTCCTATGCTTGGGAAGTTTCCTATAAATCTTGAGAAGATACCACCAATAAAGTCCTTGATGAACTGAACCGAACTACCAATCGCATTTATTGCAAAATTAAATATTGACTTTGCAACATTACCACCCATCTTTAGGAGATCCCAAAGAAGACCACCAGGATTTAAAAGGTAAGTTACAAATTTCAGTGCGCCGCCGCCTATAGTCTTGATAAGATTAAACAATCCACCAACTATAAACTTAATTGCACCCGCTCCGCCTTTCAATGCATCAAATAATAGTCCACCGGGATTTAGAAGGTAAGTTACAAATTTCAGTGTACCACCACCTATACTCTTGATAAGATTAAACAATCCACCAACTATAAACTTAATTGCACCCGCTCCGCCTTTCAATGCATCAAATAATAGTCCACCGGGATTTAGAAGGTAACCAACAAACTTTAATAAACCGCCACCCACATTTTTCAGTAAGGTAAATAATCCTCCACCAAATATCCAGTCAAAGATTGCCTTGGCACCTTTACCCACTCCAGTGAATATTCCCAGAATATCTTTTCCGAGTTTAGCACCAGCAGCTCCAATACCTCCACCAAAGAATAACGTTCCTAGTAAATCACCAACATACTCACCAATAAAACCACCAAGAATTGTTCCCACAACAGGAACAGGAATAAGTGATCCAAGAGCACCACCAAGAACAGTTCCGATTCCACTGAATATTGCTTTTCCAGGCGATTCTCCACTCATTAATGAGATAACCGCACTAATAATACCACCAATAACAGGAACTTTGATAAACTTACCAATCTTTCCTAATGTTGCAAGTGCTTTGATTCCACCTTTTCCACCGATCTTATCAGCAACAGCAGTAGCACCTTTTCTGAAAGTATTTGTAACTCCAGACCTACCATACTTGCCGCCAAGACTCTTTACAGCATCCTTTCCAAATCTCTTTTCTGCAGCATCTCTTCCAAATCTATCAAAATATTTTCTTGCCGAACGAGAAGTAGTTGTTCTTTGTCTTCCCTTACCTCTACCAGAGATTGGTGTGGGTCCTTTACGACCTTTTCCAATACCAGTTTTTCTACCTTCACCAAAGTCTGGACCATCTCCTGCACGAGCAGCAGCTAGACCAGCAACAATTGCTAAGTTTGCAAAAAGAGTAAATGCGCCACTGAACTTATCAAAAACCTTAGCAGCATCTTCGCCACCAATATTCTTAATAAACCCTGCGGTTGCATCATATGCCTTGTATCCCCAGTCAATGAATGTTACAAGACCGTTCAGTATAACACCAGCAAAATCAGTAATAAAGTTTACTACAGGAGCGATGAATTTTGCTAACTCAATTAATTTTGGTAATAGTGGAATAAGTCTAACTGCAATAAATCCCAGTACGATAGATGTTAGATAATTCTTAATACCTTCAAATATATTACTAAAAGGTGCTTTTACTTTTTCTTTTGCCTTTCCAAGTATTCCACTACTGCCACCCTTTTCATACCCCTCTTCCTTTTTACTTCTTCTTGCATTTTCTCTTGATTTTCTTAACTTTGCTGCTTCTTTCTTTCTTTGTGCAAAAGAACTTTTAAGAAGTTTGTCTATTTCAAGAGTTTTGTTCTTGATATACTCTACATCTTCTTCGAGAGTACTCTTTCCAGATACAGGAGTAGATTGTGGTTCAGTCGTTGATTGACTATCAGAAACGTTAATCGTTGCAGGAATGAGAGTTGTTGATGGACGAACAATAATTGCAGATGGTTCGTTATCTTCAACCCGAGTTTCTTTATTTTTCTTTCCTTTTATTCCTAATAATTTACGACCAACATTAGCAGTTCTAGCAAGTCTAGAACCTCCACTAAGTAATTTTGATCCGCCTGATAGTATTGCTGGTAATGCCATTTTTTAAACTAGTCCGTACATAATTCTTGCTTGTCTTCTTGCAGCATTATCAGAGATTGTTACACCTGGAATATCAGATCCACGTCCTCCCCCTTGATCACTACCACCACCAGAGGATTGTATAATTGCTGGGAGAGTATCAATCATTGACATATCATCCATTACTGGTTGCTCAACTGCCAATGATGGTTTTGATATCGCACCAAGTTTTGCTGCGGTGGAGTTGCTATCTGTTCTAGCAACTAAAGAATCAAGTGCTCTAGGACCACCAAGTCTCATTACAGTATCAAAAGGCAATACATACTCACCAGGTTGTGCCTTAATGAGTTGCCTATCAGCAGTTGCACCTTCTATATCTATCCCAGAATTTTCTTTGACTTCTCCAATTTGGAATGGATTCTTCATTCCAGACAAGTCCATTCTTGGTATATTCAAATTTAAATCTTTTCCAGAATTTTCTTTGACTTCTCCAATTTGGAATGGATTCTTCATTCCAGACAAGTCCATTCTTGGTATATTCAAATTTAAATCTTTTCCAAGAGGAGATATAGATTTATTTTTTGCATTTCCATATAATTTTGCTGTTACTGCCGCAACTTGACCTAATCTTTGAACTTCATCTTCAGGAATTCCTTCTGCTCTTGCTTTTTCTTTTGCTGCTTTTGCTGCTGCAAACACGAGAGGGAATGAGGCACCCGTCTTTGTAGGATCAAGGAAACTATTCAGCGTCTTAATATCCATTTTTTCAATTTCTGCAACAGTTGGTTTTTTAGCATCTTCAGTTTTTTTCTTGACATCTCCACCTGGAACTAAGCTTTCTGTTGGAGATGACGTAACTTTTGACCCTACTTGAGCAAGAGATGAAGACTGAGGTGAAGATGATTTTTCTTCTTTTTTCATCGGAGTATCTTTGGCACCTCTAGTTGCCATCATTGCTGCTTTAACTTCTTCCACCGTATGCAATGCTCTATTTCCACTTCCATAATAACTATTTCCCGTATTTGGGTCTGGTAAGGAAGCCCACTCTCTTGCCATTTCTAGCATTGCGCCATTCAAATCGTCGTGCTTTCCAGTTAGATATTCATATGCATATGGTCTTTTATATTGAATCAATGAAATGCCAAGCTTATCTTGATTTGCTTCATTAAACTTATCATCCTTACTTAAACCTGAAGCCTTTAATGCAAACTTCATCGTTTCTGGAATGATTTGGTATCTACCAGCAGCAAATAATCTACCAGACGCTTGATTTTCCATAACTTCTCCAATGGTCATGTCTGGAAGATTCTTTCCTAAGATTGATGATGAATTATTAGTACTTCCGACAATTCTTCCTCCCCTGGTTCCTTGATTCATAGAATTGTAACCACCTTCACCTTTGGATATAAAATCTAATAATGGACCAAATTTGCCTCCGCCAGACCCACCACCCGATCCACTGCTAGATCCTCCAGTAGTGGCACTGGCACTTCCAGTGGCACCAGAAGAAGATGAACTTGGAACTAAACTTTCCGTGGGTGTTGAAGTAACCTTTGATCCTGTTTGTGCATTTGAAGCACCACCACCTAGTTTTGGTTTTGAAGAAATTTTAGGTTTAGATGGTGCAGGTGTAGGTGTAGGTATAGAAGAAGTAATGGGGGCAATTGGTTGTACCGTTTGAATTGGAATCGCCTGCCTTGCATCTCCAACTTTACCAGCACTAGAACTTGAAGATGTTGATGATACCACATTATCAGAACTTTTTTGTCCAGGAATGCAATTAATAATCTCACATACTCTTTTAACACAAGTATCAATAATATAATTGATTGTTTCTTGTGGAATTTGAATGGTATCTTGAGTTTCTTTGTTTGATTTATCCAACCCAAATATGGATCCCAGTCTTCCTATAAGTTTACCAAAAAATCCTTTTTGTTCTGGTTTGTCATCATCCATACTAGATGCATTTGTTTTTGCTCCGGGAACAATTTGAGTTTTTGGAGCAATTGATGTTGTTTTTTCAATTTCTTTTTCTTGATATTCTGGTGATGATGTTCTTATATTTTCCCCAGAAGATTCTTTATTAAGATCAGTTTCTCTTTCATCCAATAGTCTTTTATTTTCTACATTAGATGCACTATCTCCTTCCTTTTTATAATCTTCGCTTGGTTTGCCACCACCAACCATACCACCAGAAGAGAAAGCAGGAAGAACATGTCCTCCGCCAGATGCTGCTTGAACCTTTGCAGTCTTTGGTTTGTTTGCACCAGGACCACCAAATAATCTGTTGAGTCCTAGGAAGTGATCTGCACCAACAGCATTTACAGTTTCTCGATTAACAACAATCTCACCAGGACGTGCAGCAATCATCTGTGTATCAGGACCTGCTCCACTTATCTTCTCACCAGTTCCACTACTAATAGTATCAAAGTAGTTTGGACCCATAGCAGTTGCTGCTTCCTTGTTGATGACGACATCTCCAGGTCTTGCAGAAATTAATTGAGTATCAACACCAGCACCTTTAACATCAGTTCCACTATTTCCAGTAATATCCCTTGCAGGATCCTTACCAAAATTCATAATATTATCCATACCAAATGCACCCATCTTGATAAGAGGATTCATCATTAAGGTATCGGTAATACCTTTATTATCCATAAATCCCTTAATGCCACTAAACATCTTCATGTTTTTGTTTAGCAGTCCACTTGCAATTTGCATTCCAGGTTGATTTGCAAGGTAACCACTGATACCCTTTTCATCTAGGAATCCTTTAACATTACCATAAAGACCGCCAGCTGCATCCATTGCAGTATTACCGAGTCCCTTTTCTTTAATATTTCCTAATACTTCTTCTCCTTTTCCAAGTCCAAAGGCACCCATCTTAGCAAGAGGATGCATCATTGCAACATCTTTTATAGTGCCACCCAACCCCTTTTCTTTGACTGATGAACCAAAGGACATAGCACCTTTAATTGCCATTCCACTTGGCGTCATACCAAGAAGATTTAATAAAGGATTATCTTTTTTCTTATCTCCTTGCTGTGATTGTTGTACCTTCTGCTCTTTTGGTAAATTTGAATCATCACCTTTAAATGGAACTAAACCACCAGCAGCAAATCCAAGCATATCTCCACTGATTGGAGCACCTGTTGTTCCACCAAAATCTTGAGTATCTTCTAGTTGCGTCTTTCCTTCCTTTGCTCTCTCTGGATCATTTGATGGTGTTTCCGACTGCATCATACCACCAATAGCAGCACCACCAATAATCGCAGTTGCTGCGGCAGCAATCGGATTCTTTCGAATAACCTTGTATAGTTTTGGTATTGCAAACTTAAGAAGTCTCGCAGTCATCTTAGTGACCGAGAAAACCATACTAGAAATAAATCTACCTAAAGAGTTACCAAAGAGCAAATATGCACCAATAAGTGCAGGCCAGAAATCTTTTAGGAATCTACCAATACTTTCAACCTTAGACTTATTATCTGGATCACTGAACCAGTTTATCAATTTAGTAATTGCTCTTCCCAACAGAATAGCAGTCAAATAATTTATGATTCCATCCAGAATATTGCTGAATGGTTTTACTGTTTTTTCAAATGCTTTTTTGAACTTTTTATCTTTCTTTGCTTCATATCTGTCTTCTTTCTTACTACGTTTCTGATTTTCAAAAGACTTTCTTTCTTTCTCTACTTGTTTTCCAAGGAACTTGTTTTGCTCAGTGAGAGTTTTAAAGATAGAATCAACAGTCTTACGAATAATACTTACATTCTTTTCAAGACTACTGTTGACTTTTTTCTCCTTCTTTTTGGAGTCTTTTGCAACTTTTTCCTTCTGAGTATCAGTTTTTGATTCCGGTTCTGGTTCTACGTTTTGCTTCTGTTCCTCGGGTTTTCTGATAGTAAGAGATGAAACTTCCGTTCCAGGAAGCATCCTAGTACTTGGAATAGACGAAGGTGGAGCACCTGACCCACCATTACTTCCAGAACCACCACCAGTCTGAGTTTTTGGTTTTTCATCTACACCTAAGAAGTTATATACAAAGTTCTTAAATGCAACCTTATTACTTCTAATCTTAAATGCTTTCTTTCTTTGTTCTGGTGTTAATTTCTCACCACCAATCGTCCCATCTTCTGTAATTTCTTGACGAATCTCATCAAGATTTTCATCTATATTTTCTTCATTATAATTTACTTGTCCACCAGAAGCAAAAGAACTTATAAAGTTAATAAATCCACCACCAGATGCTGCTTGTACTTTTGCCTCTTTGGGTTTATTGGAATCAGAACCACCAAATACTTTATTGAGATTTAAGAAATAATCTGCTCCAACTGAATTAACAGTTTCTTTGTTGATTACAACTTCACCTGGTTGAGCAGCAATGAGTTGAGTATCAACACCTGCACCCGTAATGTCCTTACCACTCTCTGTTGTTATTTTACCACCAGAGAAGAATTGCTTTAAATTGATTTTTAAAGAACGATTCTTTGAACTAGAGACACCAGAAGCACCATTTACTCCAGATATACCATCTATGCCAGATGCACCAGAGATACCCGAAGTACCATCCACACCAGAGATACCTGAAGTACCATCTACACCAGAGATACCTGAAATACCATCCACACCAGAAGTGCCAGGAGCACCTAGAAGATCAGAAATACTATAAACACCATCTATAACATCAACACCTGAGGCACCATCTATACCGGATGCACCATCTATACCATCAACACCTGAGACACCTGAAGTACCATCAACACCAGAAACACCTGAAGTACCAGAAACACCTGAAGTACCATCAACACCTGAGACACCTGAAGTACCAGATATACCATCAACACCAGAAGTACCATCAACACCAGAGGCACCAGGAAGACCTAGAGACTTGATAAAACCAGAAGTACCATCAACACCCGAAGTACCAGGAAGACCTAGAGACTTGATAAAACCAGAAGTACCAGATATACCATCAACACCTGAGACACCTGAAGTACCTGAAGTACCATCAACACCCGAAGTACCATCAACACCTGAAACACCTGAAGTACCTGAAGTACCATCAACACCAGAGGCACCAGGAAGACCTAGAGACTTGATAAAACCAGAAGTACCAGATATACCATCAACACCAGAAACACCTGAAGTACCATCAACACCTGAAGTACCAGAAACACCAGAGACACCTGAAGTACCATCAACACCTGAAGTACCAGAAACACCAGAGACACCTGAAGTACCATCAAGACCAGAAACACCAGGAAGACCTAGAGACTTGATAAAACCAGAAGTACCAGATATACCATCAACACCTGAAGTACCAGAAACACCAGAGACACCTGAAGTACCATCAACACCTGAAGTACCAGAAACACCAGAGACACCTGAAGTACCATCTACTCCTAATAGAGAATTTAAGAATCTAGAAACACGATCTATACCCGAAATACCAACACCCTTAATATCTTTACCACTTTCTATGGTTACTTTTCCACCAGTGAAAAATTGTTTTAAATCAATCTTTGATGGACGATTGGGCGTATTAGATACTTCAGAAATACCATCTACACCTGAAGTACCAGATATACCATCAACACCAGAAGTACCATCAACACCTGAGACGCCTGAAGTACCAGAGACACCTGAAGTACCAGAAACACCTGAAGTACCAGATATACCATCAACACCAGAAGTACCATCAACACCTGAGACACCTGAAGTACCAGAAACACCTGAAGTACCAGAAACACCTGAAGTACCAGAAACACCTGAAGTACCAGAGACACCTGAAGTACCAGAAACACCTGAAGTACCAGAAACACCTGAAGTACCAGAGACACCTGAAGTACCAGATATACCATCAACACCAGAAGTACCATCAACACCTGAGACGCCTGAAGTACCAGAAACACCAGAGGCACCAGGAAGACCTAGAGACTTGATAAAACCAGAAGTACCAGATATACCATCAACACCAGAGGCACCAGGAAGACCTAGAGACTTGATAAAACCAGAAGTACCAGATATACCATCAACACCAGAAGCACCTGAAGTGCCTGAAGTACCAGAGACTCCATCAATACCTTTAGTGCTCTTACCACTCTCGGTTGTTATTTTTCCACCGGAGAAGAATTGCTTTAAATTTATTTTTAAAGAACGATTCTTTGAACTAGAGACCCCAGAAGCACCATTTACTCCAGATATACCATTTACTCCAGATATACCATCTATGCCAGATGCACCAGAGATACCTGATATACCATCTACTCCAGATATACCATTTACTCCAGATATACCATCTATGCCAGATGCACCAGAGATACCTGAAATACCATCTACTCCAGAAGTGCCAGGAGCACCTAGAAGATCAGAAATACTATAAACACCATCTATAACATCAACACCTGAGACACCATCTATACCATCTATACCATCTATACCATCTATACCATCAACACCAGAGACACCTGAAGTACCTGAAGTACCATAAACACCCGAAGTACCATCAACACCTGAAACACCTGAAGTACCTGAAGTACCATCAACACCTGAGACACCAGGAAGACCTAAAAACTTGATAAAACCAGAAGTACCGTCAACACCAGAGACACCAGAAATACCAGATATACCATCAACACCTGAGACACCTGAGACACCTGAAGTACCAGAGGCACCGTCAACACCAGAGACACCAGGAAGACCTAAAAACTTGATAAAACCAGAAGTACCGTCAACACCAGAGACACCAGAAGTGCCAGATATACCATCAACACCAGAGGCACCAGGAAGACCTAAAGACTTGATAAAACCAGAAGTACCATCAACACCAGAAGTACCATCAACACCAGAGACACCTGAAGTACCATCAACACCTGAAACACCTGAAGTACCATCAACACCGGAAACACCTGAAGTACCTGAAGTACCATCAACACCAGAAGTACCATCAACACCAGAAGTACCATCAACACCAGAGACACCTGAAGTACCAGAGGCACCAGGAAGACCTAAAGACTTGATAAAACCGGAAGTACCATCAACACCTGAGACACCTGAAGTACCAGATATACCATCAACACCAGAAGTACCATCAACACCAGAGACACCTGAAGTACCAGAGGCACCGTCAACACCAGAGGCACCAGGAAGACCTAAAGACTTGATAAAACCAGAAGTACCATCAACACCTGAGACACCTGAAGTACCAGAGACACCTGAAGTACCAGAGACACCTGAAGTACCAGAGACACCTGAAGTACCAGAGGCACCAGGAAGACCTAAAGACTTGATAAAACCAGAAGTACCATCAATACCAGATATACCATCAATACCAGATACTCCCAATAAGGAATTTAAGAATCTAGAACCACGATCTACATTCGAAATACCAACATCATTAATATCTTTACCACTCTCGGTTGTTACTTTACCACCAGAGAAGAATTGTTTTAGATCAATCTTTGGAACATCACCTACTCTTCTTGAGTAGATTCCATTTGGAGTAATATTCTCAATGGAGTATTTCTGTACTGGAGCAATTATATACTCCGATTCTCTTGGGTAGTTGCTGATGGGTGATACATCATACCCTTTATTTGACTCAGTTCTTAAGACAACATTTGTCTGATTTTGTTTTATGAACTGGTCTCCTGTTGGGCTTTTATACTCTCCTTTACTCCAGGAACCAAAACCCTTCTCTTCAAAGGTATCTCCGGGTTGTAATTGGGAGATTGTATCTGCATAATCTCCACTGATAACTCTATGAAGTTCAACAGTCTCGCTTTCACTACTGGTTAATTCTTTAAGAGCACCCTGTAAGTTTTCTGTGAAGAATTTTATATCTTCTTTGTCTTCGCCAGAATAGTCACCAGTTCTCAATAACTGATTTACTTTCTGGTAAATTTTTGTTTTATCTTCAGTATATGCAAATATTGATGCTAGTTTTTCTGGAGATAGTTGTTGAAATGGTTGATACTTGGACTTTGCTGCATCCTTCCAGGATTGAGGATATGTGGAAGGAACAAATGATCTTTGCTTAATATACTCATTTACAATGGTATTGTAGTTTTTTACTACCTCTACAAGACCACCACTACTGAAAGTCTTGTAAATGTTATTGTAAACATTACCAATTGGATTTTGCTTTTCTTCCTGCCTTTCTTCATCATAGATGAATGGTAGAGCAAGATCAGAAATATTTAATCTACCAATCGGTGTTATATTATCTACACTACCTACACTTTCCCCTTTATCTTTCTGATTTTCTAAAAATGATCTTTTTAGAGAAGAAAAGAGGCCAAAAAACTTATCTGGGTTGAATTTCTCTCCTCTGATAGTTTTTCTAATTTTTGGGGGACGACCTCTATACTTCTTTGCCATTAGAACGATTAGTGCCTAGCGTGTTCTTGCTTCATTTTTTCTTCTTCAATATGATTCTTGAGGAATGTAACGTAAATATCACGTTCCCATGGAATCAAGTTTTCAATCTCAGTCAAAGAATATTTATGGAACTGCATCAAAGAGAAATTTAACTCATAATAGTTCATAAGATCTATATGAATCATCCCTATGCGAAAAAACTTGCCAGTCCCTCCAATACAACCATACTGCTTTTTCCAGTCTTTGGATTCTTCACTTTGATTTCATGACTAAGTTTTGGCATAGTTTCAAAGAATGATTCAATGCCTTTGAACTGAGTTGAGTTCATTGACTCCAAAAAGTCAACAATCTCTTGCTTAGTGCAATCTTCTGCTGCCCAAACTTCTTCTGCTGTGTAAATTTTATCAATACAAGAAGCAATAAGTTCAAAAGATTGATTCATCTGACTTCCGCCTTTGAGATCAAAATTACTCTTTACAAATTGCTCCAAAGATGGATACTTCATTTCAATCATAATACTATCATCAACCTTGATCTTATTGCTATGCTTCGGATCTTTTTTAACTTGAATTTCTTCTAAGTCAATGCTGACTGGTACTTGAGTTTCGTTATCATCTGGACAAATAATATTAACCTCAACTTCTTCTCCAACTGACTTTCCTCTAATATTAAGGAAGAGATACTCAATATCAAAAGTTGGTAGATCTTCAACCTTAATTCCTTTTGTTTGAATGCAGTTTTTGATAACAGTTTTAACTGCTTTCGTAATTTCTTTAGTATCTTCACTTTCCATTGCAAGAACGAGTAACTTCTCCTCCCTCACAAGAAAAGGTCTAAAGTCAATTAATTGTTCAGTTGATGGCAAAGTCAACTCATAAGATGGGGTTACAATCTGGGGTAAAGGCATAATTTTTTATGATTAATAATTCATTCCGTAATATTTATAGATCATTGAAAGGCATTTAAATTAGGATCAAAGTTCGGATTACGCCCTCTTTGTTCTGCAGAAAAAACACCATTTAATACTCGCTCAACATCAGCAGCACCGAGATTAATATCACCAGTATTTGCAGAAACAGTTTGCAATATAGTACCATCGCTAAGTCTAATGTTACCTCCTCTGCGTCTTTCATCTCTTGGTGCATTATCTCTTGGTATTGTTGCGGTTGATCCTTTATAAGGAACAACACGAATCAGATATCTTGTAAAGGTAAAGTTGACCGTTACTTTTAAAAGTTGAGATGAATCGTAACTCACCGGAATCGAGTTTATTGATGTTGGATATGCATCAACAAATCTATACTCTGTATACACTCCTTTCTTTTCATAATCTTTTTCAAATTTGTTTATAATAATTGCTGGAGATACATATTCAGATCTAAATCTCATTCTATGAACGAAATCGGATCGTAGATTAGGTCCATAAGATGATATTACTGGGTTACGTACCAATGGTTCCCCAGAAATAAAACGAATCCAGTCCTCAAAAAAGAAAATATTTTTATGATCAACATTCACATAAAAACTAAAACTAGCAGTGTCATCAAATGATTTTCGATATGCAATTTTTTCAGTTACACCAATATAATCATCCTTTGCTTCATGCGTCAACAAAGAAGATCCTGGAAGTGCTGCTTCAAAACACGCCAAGTTAAGAACATCCTGCTCAAAATCATTCAAACTCGGTTTACTCTCAAAGATATCGGTTATATTTGCCAATATCGAAGGAGGGGGAGGATATATCTCGACAGAATACTGCGATGTTAGTGAAAGATTAAGTAATTTTGTTTTAACCTCGCTCATCATACGAGCAACTGGTTTAACCGGCATCTAAATACTACTGAACCACTTATTATATGTAGTCAATGAGTAGAGATGGTAAATTCAGGCAGGGTAGATTCAATCCACAAAATCCTGAAAAGTACCTAGGAGATGTTCGCAATATCATTTATAGGAGTTCATGGGAACTAAGATTTTTAAGATGGTGTGATCAGAATGCAAATATTATAGAATATGGTTCGGAAGAATTCTTCATCCCATACATATCTCCAGTAGACAATCGGATTCATCGGTATTATCCTGATTTTATAATTAAAGTACGACACAAAGATAAGTCCATAAAAAGATATGTGGTTGAAGTGAAACCAGACAAACAAACACGTCCCCCTAAACAAGGAAAACGTGTTACAAAATCTTTCATTTATGAAACAAAAACTTATGCTGTAAATCAAGCAAAATGGAAAGCAGCACAAGAATGGTGTAAGGATAGATTATTAGAATTCAAAATCATTACAGAAAAAGAACTAGGTATCAAGTAATGTCTGAGCGTTTCGATTTACTCTCTGAAAGAATTGATAGGTTATTAGATCCTGACGACATTATGTTAGAGATTATAGATGTTTACAACGATACTGAGTTAATACCCGAACCAGGTAAACACTATACATTTGTCTATAGTCCCAAAACACCTGGAATCATTTACGATGAATTTCCTCTCGTAGCAGTCTTTTCCGTTGAAAAATGGGGATTTAAGGGTCTCAATTTTCATTGGGGAGCAATGAGAAACTATACTTGGGCAGAGGTAGTAGGATATCTGCATATTATACCAAATGAAGATGCTGGTAGATTGAGAGCAGTTCCATACCGAAACTTCAAAACCTCCCTATAAATAAAAGAAAAATCTCACAATAGATGGAAAATTTCAGATATCCATTATCACCAGGTCAAGGTGATTTTATTATGTTTATAGCTAGAAAATATGAAGGTGGTGGGGTTGAATTTGGTGATAATGGTCTTACGACTAAGCGTCTTGGTGTTGAAGTTGCAAATATAGTTCTACCTATTCAATCATCAATTACCGACTCAAATGGTGTTGATTGGAAAGATGATAGATTAGATCCTCTTAGAGCAGGAGCAGCAGATATTGCCTCAGCTGCTGTTGAAGGAGAAGGAAACGAGTTTCAAGGGAAAATAGGAAAAGTTTCGGAGTTTCTTAAGAAGAATAAAGAAACTATAGGAAATGCAGTTGGAACAAAACTTATTGAATCGGCATTAGGTGTGAATTTACTCCAAAGATTTAGTGGTAAAGTAATAAATCCAAATCTTGAGTTGCTATTTAATGGTCCTACGTTGAGAAATTTTACTTTTACATTCTTTATGGTTGCAAGAGAACCAAGAGAAGCAGAACAAATAAAAGGGATTATAAAAGCATTCAAAAAAAGTATGGCTGCTAAATCAGGTGGCGGAGCATTTCTAGAAGCACCAGATATTTTTGAAATTAAATATATGGATGGAGATACCGGTCAACTTCATAATTCATTGAATAGAATCAAAGCATCGGCATTGCAAAATATGAATGTTGATTACACTCCTGCTGGAACATACAGCACATTTGCTGATGCTAATAAAACAATGACTGCATATAGAATGACATTACAGTTTGGAGAACTTGATCCAATCTATGATACAGATTATGATGATCACCCAATCGGATTCTAAACATGTCATTTTACTTCAGATCTGTTCCTGACATTGATTATGTCAATCGCTTTCCGAATGCAAAGATTTCGGAATATATTCGGTCAAAAAATCTTTTTACAAGAGTCAAAATCAGAGATGAGATTTTTCAAAATCTTATGTATTTTGAAAAATATAACGTTATAGGTGATGAAAGACCAGATAATGTTGCTCAAAAGTTTTATGGAGACCCAACATTTGATTGGGTAGTTTTTCTAGCAAATAATATTGTAAATGTCTATGATGAATGGCCATTAAGTCAACAATCATTCGATAATTTCCTTACTGAGAAATATGGAACTAATGATAAGATAAATCAAGTTCGTTTTTATGAATCTAAAGAGGTTTTAACTTCTAATGGAATAACAATATTGGAAAAAGGTCTTATTGTTCCATCAAACTATTCTGTTACCTTTTTTGATGCTGCTCTTGGAAGAGAAGTTATAAAAACTAATATTACCAATGCAGTTACAAATTATGAATTTGAATCAAGAATAAATGATGCAAAAACAAATATCTTTGTAATCAAACCAGATTTTCTTCAGTTGGTTGTTGATGATGTTGTAAGAGCAATTGAATACAAAAAAGGTTCCACTCAGTTTGTGAGCAGAACCTTGAAGAAGACGGATAATATTAGATTGTTTCAGTAATTAACCATCTGCAAGTTTTTGGAAATATGACAGAGTGTCGTCATCATCGTCGTCACTTGAACTTGAACTCGACAGGGAACTGAGTTTTTGACTCAATTCTTCGGGAAGTTCAGACTCTTGTGAACTTTTGAAACTTGGAGTAAAAGAAGTTTCTTCACCACGATTCTCACGACGGAACTGCTCTTCCTGTTCAACGGTCTCTTGATCTTGAAAACGAGGTGTTCCCTTAGTGCCGAGAACATAATCAAGACGCTTCTTCAGGTCATCATAAGACTTGAATTGATCGGGGGCAGTCAGTGCAGTCAGAGAGTACTCTTTCTTCCATAGTGCCTCAAGAGCATCATCGTCATCCAGTAGGGCACTAGGACGATCAAACTCAGAGGAGTCATAGTTCCAGTAACCTGCAACCTTCTTCAGTTTCAGTTTGAAGTTAGCACCCTGCCAGAAGTCAAAGGGGTTGATAGGGTCTTCGTCTTCAAACTCAGGTTGCATTGCTTCCATGATCTTATCAAAGATCTTCTTACCGAACTTATAAAGAAAGACACCACCTTCGTTCTCAGGGTTTGCTTTATCTTGAACAACGTAGATATTAGAGTAGTAAGACAGTTTACGCTTTTGCTTACGCACGATTTCTTTGTTTGCCTCAGTTCCAGTATTCCAGAGTTCACGATTGTACTCGGACACGGGATCTTTACCACCAGTAGTGGTCAGAGAGTTCTCAATATACCAACCACCAGGTCCCTGGAAGGCATGTGAGTACATCTTTGCCCAAGGGAGATCTTCACCATCAGGGGCAGGCAAGAAACGGATAACGGCATAACCATTACCGGTCTTATCCATTTCAGGTTTCCACAGGCGATCATCAACACCAGAGGAAGTAGTATTCATCTTCTCAACTTCCTTAACCAGTTTAGAAGTCAGGGAACCAAGAGAGGATTGCTTTTTAAGATTTGCGAAAGACATAGGATTCTTTGTGTTTGTACGTATTTGGCTTGTGTGTACCCCGTTACTATAGCAGGATTATGCACCCTTGTCAATCTGGTCACGCATGGTGACGATCAACTTACCCATATTAGCAAAGACTTGGTTAATATCAACATCTCTTGACATTCCCATATCCCTTGCAGAATTGGCAATATTTTCTTTCATTTGAATTGCTTCTGGATCATTGGAAAGAGACAAACGAGTATACATAACTCTTTGCTTTTCAATGAGTTTTTCCAGAAGATTTACATGTTCGATCTTTTCTTCCTTCGTCATAGAGGGAAATTTGAACACATTCTCATAAACTTCTTCTTGAAGTTCCGTAATTTCAGCAATTTCATTTTGAACTACTGAAGAATCAAAAAAAGTCATTTTGCCCCTATAACAAAGTTTTTTAAAATATCGGTATAACGTTGTACGTCTATATTTAGGAATGGTTTATATTTTTTCATTCTTCTTGATACTAATACCCAAACCGGATCATCGAGTATTTTATCGTATTCCTTCGAAAAAGAGAGAATACTGTTTAATATCATAAACGACTCAAATGATATATTTGACTGTAAGTACTCTTTGAATATTTGTGGATGTCTACCGTTTTTAATCATAAACATCTTATCAAAATCTTTGACACTAAAAATTGATTCAGTCTCTTCCTTGAAAGTATAAGTTAAAGACTGAATTCTCTTTTTCCATGCCACATAGTTATCATCTCCATTTTTGATGATTTCACCAATCCACATTTGGTCTGGATCATCACATGATGCAAAATTTGCTACAAAAAAATCTTCAATTTCCCTATCTGGTTTTTGTCTTGATAGTTTCTCAAACCAGTAACGATCTCTTCTTTTATAAAAGGATTGTAATGATGCACGACTCTTTCCATGATATTTGTGGTAGTCATAATTGTCCTTGCAAAAATGCTGTTTCATTGCAAGGTATGTCTTATAACACTCAAAGGGAGACATTTTAAAAAAAGTAATAGGGGCGATTTTTGGCCAGAGATTTTTTTCCGACTTTTTTGGAATTAAAGGGGCAATTTCGCACGGGAGGATCGCTTCAAGTAGTTTAACTTGATTGCCTCGCCACGAATCTTTTCTTTCAGTGGTTTTGAAATTAATTTTGGTACAGATTCTAAGTCCAAGTTATTCTTCTCACAAAAATGTAGAATAGCATCGATGTAAGTTAAGTTCTTATCATCTTGAACTAGTTTTTCTATCTCTTGTGCGAATCTTGACGGACAATAGAATTTGTCTTCTAGTGCTTTTTCAAGTTCTTTTTCCATAGGTTTCCAGTTTGTGTTCCACAAACTCTCTAATGTACTGTGCGAGTAATTTAATGTACTTGCCTTTATCATATTCTTCATAGACTACACATTCTCCATTTTCACATGCCATTAAGATGACGAATTTTTTCACAGCAATACCAGTCAATTCATATAACATGCACGCATATGCTGCACATTGAATGAAATAACCATCAATCCACTCTCTTGGTTTTGGTTTTTTGGATGTCTTAAAATCAATGATAGCAAGTTCGCCATTGTACTCAGCAATACAATCAACTGTTCCTGCTACACCCAGTTGTTGACTGTATAATGATTGCTCAAGTGCATGAATATTATCAATTTTATTGATCTCATCCTTGGCAATAAGGAATAAAAACTCAGAGAGTGGTTGTACTAGTCCGGTTTTAAAGTTTATATTGTTGAGATGATTTTCGGTCAGAGTATGAAAGTCTGTTCCACGACTAGTTGCTTTTCTTGTGATCGAATTTGCCTTTTCTTCACCAATTTTCTTTCTCCACTTAGCAAAGAAATCTTTGTTGTGGTGACTAATAACAGAGGTGATGGATACTAACCTGAAAACTTCATTACTATCTGGATCGGGAACTTTGTAATAACGAACGCCGTCAATAGTTTCCCTGTCGAGAGAAGGGATCTCACAAATCACATGATTAAAATTCATAGTTACACAGTTTCACTTTTGGCGAGAAGATATTCTTTAACAATACCAGATCTTACAATATCATTGATATCAAATTCTATTATATCAAAAGATTGCATTCTACGCAAAATTTTAAGAAAATCTACGATACCATTCCTCTCATTGGTTTTTATGAGATCAGTTTGAGATCCATCTCCACAGAACATAATCTTACAATTCTCACCAACACGAGTAATGATAGAATCAAGTTCATGAAAATTCAAATTCTGAAATTCATCAACGATAATGATTGAATTGTCTACTGTTGTTCCACGAAGAAATGATGTGCTCCAGAACTTGATAGTCTCTTGAGTTTTGAGATTACCATATAGCATTTCAAAGTCTGCATCAGAAGACATTTCAAACATATACTTTACCATATTCTTGTATGGAATTTGATAAAGTGATGATTTGTCATCATGATCGCCAGGAAGAAAACCAATTTCTCTGGTCGAAACAAGAGACCTTACAAGATAAACTTTCTCGTATGGTAGATGTTCATTCAACACATCTTTAATTGCATTATACAAAGTGATAAATGTTTTACCTGTTCCTGCAGCACCATATGCAACAATGTTCTGACCCTTTTCATAAGCATCAAATAATGTTTTTTGATTATGAGTAAGTGGTTCAATGTCAATCAGAAGACTCTCATTAATAGGCTTCTTTTTCTTCATCTGTTTTGCAGTCATTCCGACTCCAATATTATCATTAGAGTTACTGCGCTTTCTCCTTGGCATACTACTTAACGAATTGGTTTTACTTTAGATCCCGGTGCTTTTGATGCTTGGTGAAGTACATCATTCCAACCGGGGTTTTTTGCGACAAGTTTATCCTTCCATTCACCAACTTCACCTACACCAGGACAGGTGCTGGGATCAGAAAAATCTCTTTCCCAGTTTGGATTGTCAATTTTCCACTGATCCCAATCGTAAACACTCATCACAACGTCTTTTTGTTCACCAGTTTCTTTATTTCTTACGGGGTAAGTCGCCATTTGCTTATAATGTAACAAAGTTATTTATCATTGCCAGTCAAGTGCCTTTGCAACAGTTGGAAACTGTCCGGCAAAAATACACTTACACTCGTTGGCAATGTCCATGTGCTCCTTCTGTGTTCCGTGTGCTGACCGTAGATTAATGTAATGAATCCACGAGCGGCAAGAACCTGTCATATACATTCTAGTTGGAGTACAGAGTGGGAGAACCATACGAGCACACTCCTTTGCAACTCCCATCTCAAGCATTTGATTGTAGAGTGCATATGATGAACTAAACAGAGTTTGCATCTGCATTTGCAGTTTCTGAATTGTAAATTCATCAAGATCATCAATACTATTCTGACGATTTTTTGTATCTTGACGACGAAGTTCTGGCAGTTCTACTGTCTGTAAAAGATTAGCATCTGCATACCGCTGACTAAATTCCTGGAAGGTAAAACTCCTATGCCTCAGCACTTGAGCCGCGATTGCTCTGGTAGTATTGATCTCAAGAGTCATAAATGCTTGCTCAAACACAGACCAATGCTCGTGCTTAATACAATACTTCAGAAGACCTTCAAATGAAGGATTCTCCTGATTATTTGGATTTGAAACGCGAGCAATGTATGCCATATTTTCTTCTGGATTTGGCGTACATTGTACAAATTTAACTTCCATTCAACATTCCTCACATAGGTTCTCTTTGTATTCTTTACGAACTTTCTTTACTTCTTTAAGTTCTGCCTTGATCATTTTATATGCACTCTCGGAATCAATTTTATTGCCCAACTCTAATGCAACAATAACTTCAACTCTTGTGCCAAAATGTGATAATGCTTTTTCAAAGCAATTTAAATCATCATACATTAAATCCCTCCTCTTTAAGATACATTATAAAGTACATGTCTATATTTGTACAATCTTTGTTGCCTCTACTTGCCCACACATCACAAAATTCATAGACCTGCTTTGTATAGTCATTGAGATAATGTAAAAGTGCTCTAAAAGTTTCTGCTCTTAGATACATTCTTTCCTCAGAGTATACCCATTCATCTTCAGTGGTTGAAGTTTTTTTGTAGAGAGATTCTTTTTTAATCATAGTCCCCATCTTCGTCATTGATATCTGCGTACGTAGGACTTGGATTTGATTCTTCCACCGTCCATGATTTAATATCAGAGTACACTTCAGATTCTAACAAGTCTACGATAGATTTCAACTGTTGAACTATGTCCTTTAATGTTTTCTTATCCATATTAGTAAAGTCCACAATACACTTTTACTTATAATAAAAAAACATACCTCTTGCGAGGTATGCTCTTAAGAAGCACAGTAACTTCATTCACACGGAAGGAAGTTATAATATAGCATAAAAAAAGAGGGTCGTCAAGACCCTCTGATTCATTTGTACAGAAAAATAATTTCTGCATATAAGATACCAAGAAATACTACACAACCTAGGGACGTGAGTCCAGATATCTGTAATGCTTCCATGGCGATCACTTGTTATAAGTGCGACCACGATAGCAGAAAGTGCCATGAGTTTCCCCAGACTTCTGCTCGCACTGATAGTCAACACCACGATATG
>Ga0208645_1000416_pt1 | contig 47033 bp, 57 predicted proteins | sample VirMetDEL_Sep_01_FD_184519 | JGI IMG/M metagenome (GOLD analysis project Ga0208645, IMG submission 184519) | Aqueous microbial communities from the Delaware River and Bay under freshwater to marine salinity gradient to study organic matter... | ecosystem: Environmental > Aquatic > Marine >... | reverse complement strand
CGGAGCGGACGTGCATTATGCGGGATCGTGCGGGTACATGATGCGGGGTTCATGGGGTTGGTGTGTACATGTACGCCGGGACGATGTGCGAGCGACGGAGGGCGTACGCATTATGCACGATCACACCACGTGAGCCTACATCCCCCCTGGCGATTAGGAGCGGAGCGACGACCCTGGAATGGCACGAACGCCGCGCGCGCATGCGGGCATGGAATGGTCGATGTAATATTTCCTAACAATTAGGCTTGACGGGGTAGTGGCACGTTCGAAGGATGGGGGTATGAATGATACCGAACTTCTCGTACACGATGGCGAACTCCATTACTTCAAGCTGACCATCACAGACAAACAAGAGGCTTCAGTCTCCGGACATGTCCAAAAGGTGCTCGAGTGGCGGGACAATAACAAACCCTACAGCTTCGAGGACTACTTCACCTTCACCATTAAATGGGACGGGGATCTTCATGTCGAATTTGTGGATCGCGGTGCTCTTACCCTCTTCGGCCCCCTGGAGGTCGTTTATCACTCCCGGTTGATGGTGGAACTCTACCAATGGGCTCAACGAGAAGTACCAATTGAACAAGACGAATGGATCGAGAATTTATGAATAGGGATAAATACAAGGACATCCGTAAACAACTCGGCACTCAAGCCACTGTTGCGGAGAAACTGGACGTTCGCCGGGAGACCGTCGCTTGCCGGGAGTCCGGCAGGACCACCATCTCCGTCGAGGCCGGACTCGCCATTTTACAACTACTCGCCCAGGACCGGGCGAAAAACAAGAAAGGATCGAAGTGATGGACTACACCCCCGAAGAGCGGCAAATGCTCAACAATGACCTCTACAAGCTGCAAAAGCACCGTGCGGAGGTCTCCGATGAACCCTTCTTTACTTTCTACGCAGGTAAACTGCTGACGCTACTTCCGAAGGGATGCCCCAGTAAGCAAAAACTGGATAAACCAGAAGTCTGCTCCATTTTGCATGACATGGCGGTGAAAGGACACCCTATCCTCGGTCGCCCCGAAGGGAGCAATCAGTATTGGCTCCAAGTCGGTGACCAGGCAGTGCCGAAGATCACCCTTTCCGGTGTTGATCCCGCGGAGTTTGATCAATTCTGCAAGACGGTCGAACAGACCCTTAACAAGACGCTCACCGTTGCCAAGCTGGTAAAGCTCTACAAAGCCATGCAGAAACACTTTCAGGGGGGCGAAGGATGAATATTCAGCAAGAAAACCAACGGGCCTGCGACCTGCTTCGCCAAGGGCATGTCTTCGATGCCTGTGAGATCTTTGAGGAGATCGTGATGACTACTGGACCGGAATCGTCTCCAGCATACAGCAATTGGCTATTGGCACAACAGTACCGTGATGACATTGATCACCGTGGTCTCTACATCGACCACCAGCGTTACCAACGCAAACATGCAGTGAATGATCGGGACGTGTTAAGTTTCCCGAATGAACCGGACCGAAAGAAGAAATTACGCATCGGATTTGTCTCACCGGACTTTTACGCACACTCGGTTTTCTTTTTTCTCAACGGACTTTTTGAGCACTACGACCGGGAGCAATTCGAGTTCATTTGTTTCTCTGACCGTGACCCCAAAAAGGAGGATCGCCAAACTGATGTACTGAAGAATAATGTGGATGAATTCTACCGTATTCATGGGCTTGAAATGGAGTTTGTTAATAACTATGTCATCAGCAAAAACATAGACATATTAATAGACCTCGCAGGGCATACAGCACAGAATCGACTGCCCGTATTTATAAGAAGGGCCGCACCCGTACAGGTGACATGGTTGGGGTATCCCGATACAACGGGGCTCAATAACATGGACTGGAGGATCACCGACACCTATGCCCCGACCTACCATTACCACACGGAGCGGGAGATTCTGCTACATCCTTTCATTTGCTACACCCCGGAGCCGAGCTGGGACCGCATTCATATCAGGAACTCCCTAACGGAAGGCAAGACCGTCTTCGGTACATTCAGTGAGCCCAGTAAGTTCTCGCCAACCATCTTGAGGCTCTGGAGTGATATCCTAGAGGCAGTACCGAATTCGGAGATGGTGTTCAAGTGCCGTAGCGGTAGCGATCCGGAAATGCAAAAGAGATTCCTGGAGCGATTGGAGAAGCAAGGGATGCCTATGGACCGGGTAAAGTTGTTGGGCTTTGTGCCTTCCAATTTGACTCACATGGCATCCTATAACTCCATTGACATTGCTCTGGATACGTACCCCTACAACGGAACCACTACGACCTGCGAAGCACTCTGGATGGGTGTACCCGTGGTAACGATGGTAGATGAACCAGGTGCACGCCACTGTGCTCAAGTGGGTCGGGCTCTGCTCGAAGCGGCTGGATTGCCGGAATTGGTGACCCGCAGTGAGTCAGGATATCTCATAAAGGCAATGGAGCTGGCGGAAAATCGCGAGAAGTTACTGGAGATGAAGCAGGGGCTGCGTCAGAAAATAAAAGACAGCGATTTGTGCAATGCTCCAAAATTTGCGGAAAAGTTCGGAAAATTCCTTCGCCATGCATGGGGCGAATGGTGCGGACGCATGCGTAAAGTCCGATAAACACAGGGCTGAAAACTTTTTTGAATTAATTTCAAGAAAGTGTTGACATGGGTGCATAAGTGTGGGATATTCTAACCACATTGAGGGACAAACCTCACCGACCTGACGGTTTCAGGAAGTCCAAAACGAAAGACAGAAAATGAATATTACAGAAATTATCTCAGCCCCTAAAGCAACCCTTTTAATTAAATCTGCTGTAGAACCAGCATTTACAGCATTTGGTTACGATCACCCTGAAAAATATACCGCTACTGCTCAGATCATCAACCCAACAGCGGAGCAAATCGCAGCAGCACAAAAAGGCGAACTAACTACAACCGACAACGGTCGTAACTTGGTTTTGAGTTACCATTACATTGATGATCTGTCTGACAATGTTACCGGAGACTGCTTGGAGTCTATTGGCCAAAATGAACTGAAAAGAAATGGTGTTGATTCAATTTTCCACCTTCATGTCGATGTCGTTGCGTAACGAATATAAACCTTCACCAATAACTTTATACCATGAAAAAAGAATACACCATCTACAGAATCAACGCGTGGCAAAAAGGCGGAAACAGCTCACATGAGCAATACATGGTCCTCCAACCTCATGAGGTCGAAGACTACATCAAAACAAATTTTGATCCCGAAACATGGGATGATGGGGTCTACCATAGCAGGGAGACTGAATACCTGACCGAAAATGAAGCGGAAGAACTCATAAAGTACTACCAATGACACGCATCAACGCAGGAATCCCTCCCCGTGACCTCTCGGACAAGCACTTACTTGCCGAGCATCGGGAGATCAAACGCATCCCGAATGCGATAACCTCTGGCAAGGGCAAGCTGGAGAACCTACCGACTGAGTTCACTTTGGGGACGGGTCATGTGCGGTTCTTCTACGATAAGCAACTTTATTTATTTGATCGGTATCACGATCTGTATGTCGAATGCGTACGCCGTAAATTCAATGTCACGTCTTTTCATGCGGCTTGGGAGGATACCCCAAAAGCACTCTGGAACGACTGGACCCCAACAGCGGAGGCTATTGCCCTCATTAAACAACGAATAAAGGAACGATCATGACAATCGCAGACTACTTCATCCTCACATATCTAGCAGGTATATCCCTTCTATTGGTAGGGGTGTATTTCTTGACCACGAAACGATCTTAACTTTCGCACCCTGGCAGGCATCACAACAACCCTCATCGGTTATTGTCTCTATTGTCATCTAAAACCACCGCCTGTCGGGGTGCATCACTTTCAACAAACTATGAACAGAATACTCAAATTACTTGGATGTCTCTTCCGGGGTTTCCAAAAACCGAAACGACAGTGGTTGGTGTTTTGGTACGAACCCTTTGAGTTCGGTCATATTGATCACGGTCAAAAAATGATCAGTGCCGACACAGAAGAGGAGTCTCGTGAAGTTTTCTCTAAGCAATTCCCACGCTGCAAGATCAGTGGAGTAATGGAGGTCAAATGATGCTTGCGATCAATATTAACAATCGGTTCCGACTTGTCGGGCCACCACAAAACTCACTTTATGATACGCAGGAAGGTGTTTATTGTGGTCCAGAATCGGAGGTCAGGCTTTTTGCGAGCTGGACACCCCAACCTGCTGCTCTTGCCGTCAGAAGGCTATATTCTCCAGGTGCTGCCCGGTATCGGTATCTTTCCGACGAAGAGAAAGAGATAGTGGATTCTTTTCTTGCTGGCTACAAAGCCCCGCCAGTAAAGGAAGGACACATTCACCTGAGAGTGGCGATGGATAGCAAGAACGCTTACGTAAAAGCGGCCCAGGCAGAAGGGAAGAGCCTGAGTACGTGGATTTGCGACAACCTCAACCAAGCGATAACATGATTAAACGACCGTTAGACATCAGATTTGCTGACAAAGTGAGAGATGGAATCAAGACCACTACGGTCCGAGATAAACCATGGCCCGTAAATACACCAATAATGCTCCACCATTGGAGCGGGAAGCCTTATCGATCCAAGCATAAAGATGTAGCGGCAATCAAGGTCACAGGATTCTGGACAATATGTATCTCAAAGTATCGGGATGGCTCAATGCACTATATTTGTGGGAGGAAATCAGACATTCCACTTTACCAAGCAGAAGGATTTGAATCACAGAAAGAAATGGATGATTGGTTCAATAAATTGGTCCAATATGGAGAGACTATTGAAAAAACTCTCATAGCATTCCACACAATTGAGTCATGATTGAATTCTTCTTAGAAGTCGTACCACCGACCAGCACCCACCAAGCAGGGCTCACCATCCTGAAGAACCGGAAGACTGGCAAACAGTTCGTGGGGAAGAAGAAGACCAGTGCAGGGAAGCAAATGCAAAGAATGTTTTGGTCATTGTTGCAGGAGCATGCCCCAAAGGAAATGCTGACGGGTCCACTTCAACTCCAGATCTGTTATGTCTACCCCTGGCGTAAGTCAGAAAAGAAAAGCAACAAGTTTTCGGGGTGGCTTTGGAAGGACACCAAGCCAGACTGCACAAACTTTCCGAAGACATTGGAGGATTGCATGACTGACCTCAAGTTCTGGGAGGATGATAACCAAGTTGCCCAATTGCTGGTCGAGAAGGCATGGGGTGACAAGGTGGGCATTCGGGTGAAGGTAGTGCAACTCAACCCGACCCAGCCTCCAAAGTGGTACAAACAGGAGGAGCGAATGACGTGAAGGGTCGCCTGGATCGAAGGTCGAAACATGCTGCAAATCCGATGCAGCAAACCCTCTTGCCGGAACCTTTTGACGAGGGGCCAAGGGATGATCGGTTGATCCGATTGCATAAATGGGCTGCGATCATGCATCCTGGGCGAGTTTTCAACCGTGGGGAACTCCACCGCATCACAGGAATACCAGAATCTACAATAAGAAAATGGGAGCGTCAAGCTCTTGAAAAACTCAAAAAACTGAAAGAAGTAAAGGAACTCAAAAACAATGGATACAAATAACGCTGAAAAAATACGCGATGCCCTACTTCAGGGTAAAATCGAACCGGGTGACGTGCCCGACGAACAAGTGCCGGAAGTGCTGAAGCTGTTCGCTAGGGACAAGAAGCTCACTGGAGCCGCGACGAAGACCATAAAGGCATTCGAAGGTTATGTGAAGAAACAAATCGAAGCTGGAGTCGAGTACGATGGGTTTTTCCTCAAGCCGGGTTCTGTAGCCAGGGTGTTCAACAACCTGCCGGGACTCCATAAGAAACTTGCTGCGGATTACGGATGCGATTCAGACACCTTCCGAAAATATTGCTCCATCGCCACCAGTGGAGTGGAAGAAATTGTCAAAGCAGGACTTCCTCCGGGGACTCCTCCAATGGTAATAGCTCAACACATAAATGAGCTTTGTAAAGAATTTGGTACAACCAAACAAAACGCACCAACACTGAAAGAAGTATAAACAAATGAAAATATCATCAGGAAAAATCTCCGCACCTGTTCGGGCTGTATTCTACGGACCGGAAGGAATTGGCAAAAGCACGTTCGGTACATGGGCTCCAAAGCCTTTGTTCATCGACGTTGAACGCGGCACACGCCACTTGGAAGTTGATCGAATTGACGACATCAACGGGTGGGAACATATCGAGTCTGCGGTCACTGATCTCACCAAAGATCACCATGGGTATCAGACGCTCGTTATCGATACCATTGACTGGGCTGAAAAATTGGCGACTGAGTACCTGTGCTCTATCCATAACAAGGATGGCATTGAAGGGTTTGGGTACGGCAAGGGGTTCATTTACGTGAAGGAACTCTTTGACCGTCTGCTCGGCAAATTGGACGCATTGGTGGATTCAGGAATGCACGTTATGATCTTGGCTCACAGTATCAGCAGGAAACATGAAGATCCTGGTCGGGCTGGAAGTTATGACCGCTACGAACTCAAGCTCTCCCGGCATGTTTCTCCGCTGATAAAAGAATGGGCGGATCTGCTGGTCTTTATGAACTACAAGACAGTCATTACCGAAGGTGACCGTGGAAACATTGTCGCTGGCGGAAAAGAGCGTTTACTGTACACCACCCATACTGCGGCTTATGATGCAAAGAATCGTCACGAACTCGACGACATTCTTCCAATGGAGTGGGATGCGATTGCTCCAGCCTTCTCATACAAGCGTGACGCTGCGGCAAAGCCAAAACCAAAGAAGGTGCAGGCAAAACCAAAACCGGAACCACAGTTTGCACCCGTCCAGCCTTTGGAAGAAGAAGAGGAGGAGGATGATATCCCCTTCGATCCGCTCACCGAAGAATCTACTCCTGAGCCTGCAACAGAAGTGCAAATCAATAACTGCAAAAACCTTTGGTTGCGATGCGTCGAGGATTTGGGGCACAAGCCTGAGCAACTGACAAAGCTTTGGCAGTTCTACAAAATTGACGGACCTGCCGGGATGTGGTCGAAACTGACCAAGCCACAAGCCGCCGATGTCATCGGATTCCTTTCCTCCAAGTTGGAAGGATAACAAACAAACCTAAACACACACGAATACATGAAAGTATCATTCAAAGCTAAAGAAGCAAAGTCCTACGAACCATTGGAAGAAGGGGACTACAAAGTTCTCCTCGCCACTGCGTGCGAAGGCACAAGTAAGTCTGGCAATAAAATGGCCAAACTGGAATTCCTTGTTGATGGAACCTCCAGAAAAATCCCTGAAACCATTCCGTTTATGGAGTCTTTGGAATGGAAATGGCAGCAGTTCGCCTCGGCATTCCAAGGTGAGATCGAAGAAGGCGAGGATGTTGAATTCGATGTCACCGACTTTATCGGGACCACTTGCTGGGTTCACCTCAAGATCGACACCTACATGAAGGATGGTGAGGAGAAAAAGGTCAACCGCATCGCCTACTACATCCCTGCGGACTCCGCACCTTCTGCGAAAGAAAAGGCAAAGAAAAACCATGCGGCTCCTGCTCCGGTTGAGAACGAGGACGAAGAAAATGATTCAGTTCCTTTCTAAAAGGTAATTCCTTGATGGAACTTCGACCGTACCAGCAAGAGGCTATTAACGCCGTCAAACGCGATCTCTGGGAGCATCAACGCATCCTGGGGATCGCGGCGACGGGGGCCGGAAAAACGATCATCGCATCGGCATTGATGAGTAAAGCCAACGGGAGAGCTTTGTTCATCGCCGACGCGAAGGAATTGGTTCGCCAGAATGCCGACAAGTTTCACCAGTACACAGGGAGGAGAGTAGGTGTTGAACAAGCATCATTCCATGCCTCTCCGAACGACAAAGTGGTCGTTGCCACTACGCAGTCCATCTCCCGCCGCCTCTACAAGTACCCCAATGATCATTTCTCCATCATCATTGTGGATGAGGCACACCGAAATACGCTGGGAGCACAAGCACAGGAAGTTCTCAATCATTTCCCGAATGCGAAGGTTCTGGGTCTGACGGCAACACCGTGGAGGAAGGACCGAAGACAACTAGGGGAGTACTTTGAGAAGATCAGTTTCGAAATTGGACTACCACGCCTCATTCGTGAAGGATATCTGTCCCGGATATTGATCAAGTCCGTACCACTGCCTATTGACCTGTCTGGAGTCCGCACAAAGCACGGTGATTACAGGGAAGATGACCTTGGGCATGCACTGGAGCCACATTTGGAGGAAGCCGCCCAATTACTGGTGCAGCATGCTGCGGATCGCAAAACAGTGGTATTTCTGCCACTGATCGAAATATCCAAACAATTCCGGGATGCCTGTGAACGGGCAGGGCTTTACGCGGTGCATGTGGATGGAGTGGATCGCAATGCATTGCCAGAATTCACAAAGGGGGATGCCCAAGTCATTTGCAATGCGAGTCTTCTGACCACAGGGTGGGACCACCCGCCGACAGACTGCGTATTTATGCTACGCCCCACCCGGTCACTGAGCTTGTTCCAGCAGTGCATAGGGCGTGGAACCCGGATTTACCCGGGTAAAGAGAATTTACTTTTACTTGATCCAATGTTCCTTACAGATCGCCATAAGCTCATTACTCCGGCTCGGCTGGTGGCTTCCAAGCCAGAGATGGTAGAGTTGATGGATGAACATATGGAAGAAGAAGGCAGCGACCTTTTGGAGTTGGAAGAAGAAGCAGAAGCTGATCACATGGATCGACTTCGGGAAGAGTTGGAAGCCAATCGTAGGAAGCAAGCCCGGATCGTGGACGCCATGGATTTTTGCCTAAACTTGATCCATGCCCCGGATGTCGCCAGCTACGAACCGGAAACCATATGGGAATTACTGCCGCCGACTGAGGGGCAATTGAAATCGTTGGCAAAGTTTGGGATGGATGATATCGGGATATCAAACCGGGGGCATGTATCCAAAGTACTGGACCTACTATTTACTCGGCAACGTGAAGGATTGGCCACACCAAAGCAAGTCAGGCTATTGACCAAACTTCGGTATCCTGACCCCGGCATGGCAACTTTCGAAGACGCAACAAGATTCATCAGTGAGACAATAGGAAAGAAGTGAAAGTAAAGATCGAAGGAAAAAGGACGAAAGATGATGGGCCAACAGATTACAAAGAGATTGCTCGAAACATTCTTGGTAATATCGATTGGCAGGATTCTCAGACGGGGTACTGCTTATGCCCAGGGCATCTTCTACACAGAACTCCGACAGGAAGCAAAGACACCCGTGTCAGCATTCATGACGAACTACCCCCGACAATTCACTGCTTCCATGACTCCTGTAATGCTGAAATCGAACGAGCCAATGCTTTATTTCGGTCTGAGCTAGGAAAGGCCGATGCCCGACTGGAGCGGAATGCAGTAGGGAAACGTAAGTTCCATAGGTCCGTCCCGAAGAAGGAAGACGTTCCCAACGATACTGAACGGTTCCTTTCGTACTGCTTTGATCCGGAAGACTACGTTTCTATTGAAGCCGTGCAGAGTGATGGCAAACCTGGTTCTGGCATGAATCATCTGACCTGTCGTAAATGGATTGGTGGCATTGATGGGGATACGGATTGTCTCCACCCCACTGAATATGGGGGTGAGGAGGTCACTGGATACTATGTGCGGATCAATCCCATTAAAAGGGGTTCACGGGGAACGAATGATGATGTCACCAATTACCGATACATCCTGCTGGAGTCCGACAACATCTCCAAAGAGAAGCAGGAAAAGATTCTTCGCAATTCCGGACTCCCTATCGCGGCCCTCATCGATTCTGGCGGAAAATCGATCCATGCATGGGTTCATGTTGATGCGATCAATCTTCAACAGTACCACCAACGCCGACAAAAGATCTACGATTCTCTTCCCGAAGAGTATGAGATTGATGGGCAATGCAAGAACCCATCCCGCTACTCCCGACTTCCTGGAGCCTTCCGCGGGGATCAGGAGCAAAAGCTTTTAGGACTGGGGATTGGGCCACGGGACTATGAAGCATGGGAGGATGCCAAGGATGAGTCTGATGAAGGTCCAGAGTTCGGGCCGAGGAAGCTTCTGGACTTCGATGTAAAGAACGACCCAAACAATCTTTTGGGGGAACGGTGGCTTTGCAAAGGGATGGTTGCCGGGTTTGTTGGGCCGACAGGAGCTGGAAAATCTACCCTCATCATGCAAGCCATGATGAACTGGGGACTCGGCAAAAATCTCTTTGGAATCAAAACAATGAAGCCGCTCAAGAGTTACATGATTCAGTATGAGAACGACGATGGGGATTTGGCAGAACAATTCCAAGGAGTGAGTAAGTCGATGGACTTGACTGCAAGTGAGCATGAGATCCTTCAGGAGAACTTGATATTTCGCACAGTGATGAAGCATGTCGGTATGGACTTTGGGAAAATTGCCCAACGAACCATTGAGCGTCACAAGCCGGACATCCTCTGGGTGGACCCCATTTCCATGTACATCGGGGGGGATTTGTCCGATGCGGAGTATGTGACGGAATGGTTGGCGAAGATGCTCGTTCCATTGGCAAAGGATACAGGAACCATTATCATGCTCGTGCAGCACACAGGGAAGGCGACCATGGACGCAAAAACAGCAAACATGATGACTGCCTCGGACATGGCTTACAAAGGCTTTGGCTCCAGCATCATCGCCAACACTTGCCGGGAAATGATCAATCTGGCGGAGATGCGGGTTGGACCAGGTGTACCCCGGACCTTCCGGCTGGATCTCTGCAAACGGCGAAGCAAGGCGGGAATGCGAGATTACGAAGGACACTTATCAAACCACGTTTATATGCAGCACAGTCAAAAGAATGTCTCTTGGGAATTGTGCAAAGAACCTGAAACACCAAAGAAAGGGAAGTAATGAATCACGACGAACTTAAAGAACTGTACCGACTTGACGAACTACTCCACCCGGAGGGTAAACCCTGGGAATGGTGGGATCGTAAAGCAACATTTAATTGGGTGTCAATGTTCCAGGAACCATCTTGGTATGAAGATGTTCAATACCACCGTAAACCTACCGCACCGAATTGGGATGAGGAGTTATCACCCAGGGAGGTAGCTGAGTGTGATGAACTTCCTATAGGCTATGAGGTTGCAGGTGATGATGGATATGTAGCAATACTCTTCTGTGGTGCAGAGATATGGAATCAAGATTACGGATGGTTGTATGAGCAAAAAGCCGACAACGACATCCTCAACCACTTCAAGAAACGCAGGGAGCAAGCACTTGCAACCTACGGAAACACAAGAGACAATCCTCTATCTAAACGACAACAACAAGCCGCAGAGGACATAGCAAGCACCGACCCAAAAGAGCAATCGGCACAACAGAAGGCACAGCACTGCTTACTCCCGCCGTTGTTCCTAAAACAAGTTACCGCTGTCTTGGAACATGGTGCAGAAAAGTATGGTCCTTACAATTGGAGAGAGAGTGATGGAATCCAGCAGGATGTCTACATCAGTGCAACCTTTCGCCACCTCATTGCTATTATGGAAGGACAACGGCTAGACCCAGACTCAGGACAACCGCACTGGGCTCACATCGCAGCAACCTCCGCAATCATGATTGATGCATACAAGCATGGAAAGCTAAAGAGATGAGTAGTTTAAGCAACAGTCAAAAAGAGTTCGGAGAAGCTAAGATAAAAAAAGCTGCGGAACGGTGGGATGTCACTCCACTACAGGCAGCAAAAATATTGGCAGATCTTACCTACATCAACAAAGAATGGAAATGGGTGAATATGGATATGTTTCTTCATGAATTCATTTCTTCAGAAGCATGAAACGCGGCAAAACAGAAAAAGAAACCCTCGACCTCAACGGGTGGGGAGTCGGTGACATCTTAGAAGGTGAGGATCAATGATCCTCTCTGCCAGAGAATGGAGGAAGGTAGGAGAGCAGTAGCATCGCTACTGCGAGGGGGGGTCCTTCTCTTTCTCCGCATCTTGTTTTGCCCAAATCTCTCTGATCCCAGCAACAAATTGCTTTATCTGGGAACGATCCATTCCTTGCAAAGCTTCATTTAATTCGACCGATTCTGTATCATTCATTTAATATTTCCTCCATGGCACTGGCGTAATCCGCCTTTAATGAGTCAGCACTATCTCCTTTGAGATGACCCCAAATATCCTTTTCAGGATACCAAAGTAAAGCTTGTAGATCTGCATTAGAATAGTCAAGTCCATGCTCATCCTTTAATTTTTTGCGAGCAATCTCAAATGCCTTGGTAATAACTACACGTTCAAGATCAGATGGAGAGTCTACAGGCTTAGTTCGATCTTTTATGGTTTTCCCAATAAATGCCCAGTGTGGTTTGCGTAGTTTACGGAGTGCATCAGCACGTTTCTTAGCTTCTTCTATTTGAGCATCTGCTTTTCTTTTTGCTTCCGCATATTTTTGTAAATCTTTTGGAGTTTTAGCCTTTTTCTTCTGAATTGCCAACCTTGCTTCTATTACTTTCTTCTTAGCATTAAGTTGTCGTTCAATTCCGTTGTAATAAGACTCCCATTGCTTTGCTAAAGCTGCTCCGAATTCACGCACTTCTTTAGCATTCTCTCGTCCTTCCGGAGTGGACTCATCGAATAATCGATTCAAGTCAGCAGTGGAGATCTTGTGCTTTGATTGTCCGTTTTTATTAACACCGCCTTCTAGTCGTAAGCCTTTCAGGACTGGAGGTAATTCAATAAAGGAATCCAGTTTCTCTTTTCCTCGCTCACTTCTCTTTCTTACGGAATAGATCAATCTACCAATATCCTGTGCCGTTAATTCAGGACGAACAGAATCACCAGTAAGTCTACCAAAAGTACGTCTCAACCAAAGGTCAACAGTGACAGGATCATAGTTCCCTAAAAGATTTTGAAGGAAACCTTGCCCAATCTTTGGACCAAATGCAGCGGACCCCTTCACGGTGTCATCCTGATATCCAGCAATAGTTACATCCTTCTCTTTAATTTCAGAAATCAATTTACTTAAATCACGAACAGTGAAGTCACTTTCAGCAAATTTCATATATTCATCCTGCCCAAGTTCCTCAATCAGTGTATCGAACAGCTTCAGATTTTCTGTAATCGCTTCGTTCTTATCTCCGTGCTTCTTTGTGTAATCAAACGAACCATTATCCTTCCAATATTGGTACTGATAAATACCAGCCTTCATATTATCCTTCACCTTCATATTCTGGGAGGTGATAGCAACCGCAGCGAGGAAAGTATGATATTCAAATCCCTTATCCTTAATTTCAGGAAATTTCGTTGCCGCCAACTCAAGCATTCTCTCCACTGCTGACGTATACCAGTCAGTGGCGTTTCCTACTTCCGCAGCTTCACGAATAGCATCCGCAACCAATTGATCAGCAAACCACTCAATCTCTGCATCACCCATCTCCTTTGCAGTCAAGGTTTCCCCATACTGTTCAAGGAATGACTGCCTCAACAGTGCTGCTGCACCATCAATGTCTTTTACGACTCCCGCTTGTTCTGGATCGTCCAGGATCTTTATGGCTAAATTATTGGATAATCCGCTCACGCCTGGCGAGTACCGAATGTCGTCGCTCGAAGGATTGAACCTTTCGCTCAAAGGAATGATGTTACCCTTTTTGTCGTAGGTAACGGGGTCGGCGGACTTGATCTGGTTGGGGTTGAATGTCACATAAACATCATGAATCGGAGCACTTGCAGTATCTTCATAACTATCCCTTGTGTTTCGAATGATAATTCCGTCATGCCCTTTTGCTTTTGCTTCTTGAATTTGTGCTTCTTGAGTTGATGGGCCGCCCCGTTTGCCCCATCCTTTACCCCTTGCATCAATTATCATCGGATTTTGAAGATCTACATAAAACTCAAGCACTGCTGGATCTCCTTCAGGAGCAAACGCCCTATCTGATCTCGCATAAGTTTGAGCGATCCCCTTGTTTGGCGTAAAAAATACAGGGACATTCTGAGAATCATATCCAACATTGCTTTCTGCTTCATCTAACAATTCCATATATCGGGAGGTAGGATGATTTTCCTTCTGTCCCTCAATATTCAATTCTACTTGTATTTGCTTGGCACGTTCTGGATCTTTCACAAACCGAACTAATCTTTGTCGATCAAATACTGGATGTGCTTCAAGTGTCGAGGAGTCTGGAGTTCCATGGTATAACAATGGCGATTGATAACGATCACCGCGAGCATTCGAAACCATCGACTGCAAGACCTCACGGTTCGCAGCTTCGTCCTGAGCAAGTTCCATGTAATCCGCCTCCGTGTACACAGGCTCTGGCGTACTCTCGACATAACGGGAGTATTGAAGCCTCAGAACCTCTTCTGATGCGGGAGGTTGATCTTTCTTCCAAGTCTCGTAGTCGAGGTGCGTGCCAGGGAAGTACCGGATATCGTCAGCATCAAGTTCCTCATGTATTCGCTTCTCCAAGCGATCTAAAGCTTCTTTGACTTCCTTTGGTTCCCAGTCCTTAGAAACATACTCAACAAAGTCTGGAGATTCATGAAGTGATGATGTTCGTTCATGATCACGAATTGATATTTTGGTTTTTTCGCCTGTTTCGTCATGATAGACATCCAAATACCAAGATCCCGTTCCAGCCTGCTCCCATTTAGTACCATCAAAGCCTTCAGGGATAGCAAAATGCTCAAACAGTCGATAGCTGTTAAGCTTATTATCAAACTGCCCACCGAACTCATCTCTCCCAGACTCTTCTATTGCTTGTCTAAATAATTCTTCAATATCCACTTTTGCCTCTTCAATTGAATCATATATATACCCATCAATATTTAATGTATCATCTTGTATTTCGATGGAACTACTCGCTTCCACTTTCCCATCCTCATAAACCAGTAAGCTTATTGAACTAGAGACATCTGGGTGAGTATATTCATGCTCAACAAAACTCGCATCGGGGTCATCTATAATCTCAACTGAGATGTCCTTAATTGAAGGTCTTGGCTTTTGTTCTTTCAGGATTTCTTCCAATGCTTTTGCTCTCGATTCAGCCGATTCCCCAGGATAGTAGTTCTCCCGAATCCGCTGGTAGGAACCCCCTTGACCAGACTCCCTCGAAGTAAGGGGACGATCCAGATCTTTCTTCATACGTGGATTCCCAAGATCAATCCAGTTCGTCCGGTCCAATCGATACGAATTCAGTGCAGTATCCTTGGCATCCTTTAGTGCTGAAACACTCCATGAATATGGATTAGGAGTCCGGCCAGATTGTGAACTTGTATTAGGATCACCCAAACCGATTGATTTGCGAATAAAATCACGTTTTGCTACAGTTAGCCCAGTAGCTCCTGATAGCCCTTTTGAGTAATTATTGAAGTAAGTATAAACATCCTGGTAAAACTGCCCCACATCCCCGCTATAGAGGCTTTTACCGACCTGCGAATTCATTTTCTTGGCTCCATTGGCCATCACCTTGTCCAGATTCCAAACTCGATAAATCAAGTTACCTTGTTTGGTCACTTCAAACCCGGTCACAAAAACATTTTTCTCTGCTGCTGCAATTGCCTTATTCTTTCCAGCTCGCATAGTGGATTGGTACATCACGGATATTGGTGTAGCATGGAGCCCGTGCTTCAGGTAATCATTTAATGATCGCAGATTCTCAAGTTGATGAGGATTAAAGCGTCCGGATTGCTCCAGGAAATCCAGTAATTCGTCGGGAAGGTAACGTCCTGCAATAATTGTCTTCCCGTCGAGAGTGATTCTTGGAGCGACCATATCGTCATCCACCATACTTGCATCAATGATCTGCTCAATTTGATCGATGTAGTCTTTCGTCGCTTGGTTGGACCTTGCTCGTTGGGATCGAATTTCCTTCTGCACCGCATCCTTCACGCCCGTATCGACTGCATCCTGAATTGTGTCCAATACGGTCTTTTGCTCGGTATTTCCTGGAGGCAGTTGGGTATCAAGCAGGTCTTTTATCTCCTGAGATGTCTTAGCAACAGGCGTGTTGCTTTTAAGCCAATCCTCTACCGTTTTCCCAAATTCCTTTGCGGCATCCTCTGCCTCTTTAACGGATCGTCGAATGAGTCTTGGATCTCGGACCCGCCAACTCCCATCAGGTTGAACCTCAATTCCATCAGGTATGCCTGTCTGTGGATCTACTTTTAGCATTCCGTTAGCAAGCCACGCCTTCAATGATTCGGTGGATGGATCTGCTCCAGATGGGTCCCAATCTTTAGGATCAAGAATCTCGGCATAAGTGACTCCATCGCCGGGAGCCTCGGTCAATTCCAATTTCTCATTGATGGACTTGGAATGGTTATACCCGTCGAATATTTCCTTAAACTCAGGAATCGCAGAGAACTCACCAAGGATTGAGGACTGAATCTTCTTATTGCTACCAAAGAGTCCTCCCAGTCGTCCCAATACGCTGGGTGCTCTACCTGAAAGGCGAGAGCTATTTAATGCCTTTTCTAAATTCTTTGCCCATAGAGGTTTCCGAAATGACTTCGCATAGGATGGAGTATATTTCGTTAACTGTGCTGCCCCTTGTTCAGCGAAGATCTCTTCAGCGATATATTCCTGAACATACCTCTCGCCCTTAGCATTAATATCCCTCGCAGACTCAGGTGTCAGTAGACCCATATAATGCCGGGTAAGTTCCTTAAAATTATCGTTTGTTTCGACAAATACGTCTCCACGCCGAAGGTCAGCACGGGTCAATTGACTCCCTAATGAAGAGACTGCTTCCTGTGAAAGTCCCAACTCTTGCGAAATCTGCAAGGTTGTCTTGCCAGCAGTATTACTTTGCATGATTTTCCGGCGGGTTGCCGGGTCCAGTTTGAACTTGGCTTTGCCCTGAGCATCGACCTTTGCAAAAAGACCTCCTTTTCTATTGTTTACATCACCAAGTAGGGTTGAAAGTATTTTTTCCCGGACACCTACATGCCGAGCAACATAGTGGGAATGCTCATGCTTCGCTACATGACGAGCAAAGTGCCTCATCCAATCCTGCCGGGCAGTATTAATTCCAATTTCATTTGTGTTCGGGTTGTACCATCCCGCAGCCTGTGCCGGGTCAGAGATTATTTTTAATCCGGTATCCGGAAATCCCCCCATAGCCCAGGCAATCGACTTCTGGTGTTCAAATGAAAGCTTACTGAATGCGTCACCCGTAGGTGTCCCTTTTAGCATTTCCCTATAGTTTCTGGCATTGGTTGCCGACAACTTATTTACCTGTGCCTGACTGGCAAATGGAGTCAATGAGCCAGCAACGCCAAATGAGCCAGCAAGTCCAAATCCAACAGTTCCGCCTGTTACAGCACCCTGCCAAGTCCCCCCAGATCCAAGAAATCCAATTGCGGATTGCATCACCATTGCCTCTAAAGTCTGTACGGATGCGACCCCCCCTGCCACACGAGATGCAAACCGTCCAACCGGATCAAGTAAAGGAAACGCCAATTCGTATGCCTTCAGACCTGCTGTACTACCTTTAGAAACTGGAGAAATGACATTTCCTCCTGCGTCAACTGTTGCCTGCAATGCCCTATGGAGTGGTTGGAGTCTTGCACCTAACGCAATATTTGAACCGATCTTCTGCATATCCCTTGCAATCGCACGAACCATTGGACTACCTAACAGCACCCCACCAATCGCACCTGCAAAGCCTGCCCCCACACCTCCTACACCTGCGGCGACCGTCGTTTTGATTCCAGTCTCCAACCATCGTCGTGCTGAATCTCCTATATCCGGTGCAAATTTCACAACTGTAGCATCGAGCAATTCATCGGCCTTGTTCATAATCCACTCAGCCGTTTGCCCCATCATGTTTATAGCGTGCCCGGACATTCTCTGTGGTCCTGCTTGCATCAATTCCTCGTACATATTTTCTGCACTACGAGCAACGTCTGCCAACTTCCCAGCAGCATCATCTGAAGCTTTTACTGCATCATCCAAAACCTTTCCCGCATTTATGACCTTTGCCGGGTCGCCCAGAACAATCTCCCTGCCTAATGCTGCCTGAGCATCGGCAACCGCAACCGCTGCTTCATCAGCAGCATTCTTAGCAGTCTTTAATGCACTGCCGAATGTTGCATTAACACCCGTTCTGACTCCAGCCTCTACACCTTTCTTTCCAAGACCACCCATTGGCACTAAATTCAATGGATCGAAGACGAAAGTACTCAAGATTTGATTCCTTTGTGCTTGTTGCGGATTTTGCCACCATTTATTAGCAAGGTCATGGGCTCCAGCAGCATAGACTGCCTGATTGGATAAAGCCCTTAATTGAAACTGTCTCTGGCGTTCGTTCTTTGCCTTTCTATAGAGTTCTTGTGCCTCCGGACTAGCTTCATCGCCCGGCTTTTCAATTCGGTCCAAAAAATATCCTCCAGCGTTTTCACTAAGTAACTGGTAATCGCTACCCAGCCCTCTCCAGCCTGCCCCCATAATATCACTGACTTCCTGTGCTTCTTGTTTGCCGTGGACTGCACCCTCCCAAAACTCTTGAATCAGTCCCTTGCCGTCCTTTGACCCGACCGCACCCTTCCAGATCTCGCCCAATAGATGCTTGCCTGCGTCAACTGCTTGACCGAGTGTTAGATCTTGCTGCTTTTCCATGCCTCTGCGAACAAACCAATCGAAGACCTCCGGATCGTGTAGATGGGTGCGTCCTTCCCGGTGAAGTTTCTCAAGACGGTCCAGCCATTCCTGGTCTTGTTCTTTTAGCTGATAATAGAAGTCTGCACGTTGACCATATTCTAAGAGTGATGCTTGATGTGCAGCGAAGGGATCATACTCCTTAATGACGTTTTTGTAGTGCCTTAACTCATCCTTATTTCCAAGAAATTTACCATCCTCGGACTTTTGGAAACTCGTGGGAAACCAATCCCGTGGATTCGGTGCGGTAATTGTTTTTGCGTTGACCATCGATTGGATTTTACCAGCGGCTTGGATGTCTGCTGCATCACCATACTTCTCATAAGCTTCCTGCTCACTTGCTTGCCGCTCCTCCAATTGTTGTATAATTAGCTTTTCGATACCCGTTCTCGCCCAATCGCCTTTGGGTTGCTTTAATACGTGTCGGTAAAAATCATCAGCGTCTATGGCCGTGGGGTCGTCTTCACCTAATCCTCGCCAAGGGATTGTCACAAAGTCTTTTACACTGCCTCCTACACGATCCACAACCCCCTTCGCTTGGCGATGTTCCTTGTACTTTAGGTTAGACTTCTTTCCGATATTGTAAATTCGCCCTCCACTTGCTGACTGGGTAGTGCTATACCCCTCCTCTTGGAAGAAGTTTATCACGTCATCCGTCAATCGACCTGAATCAATCATACCAGAGATTTGGTCCCAATTAAAGTTTCCTTCCTTCGCTAACTCAATTGCATTAGACCTTTCCACGATACTTTGAGGAATTACAGGGTCATCAATGATCGAGAAATCAGGGGGCTTGGAGTTTCTCCAATTGCTTATTGCGGTTTTTACCTGGCTAACCGCTTCCTGGTCGCCTGCTTTTGCACGCTCTTGAATTTCAAGTGGAATCCCCTCAAGGATCTTTACCCGTTCTTCGCTTGTAAATCCCATAACTCAATTCTCCTCCAAAAGCTCTTTCACGTCATCATTTGTCACCGGGTCATCAAAGATCGAAAAGTCAGGTTCCTCTTCACTTACGGCGGGATTCGTGCCCCCTAAAACAGCTTTCCCTTTATCATCCACATACCAGCGCCCTTCAGACTGCATGAATTGTTTACTGGTTTGATATTGATCCAAAAGATTATTCAACTTCTCCAACCAAATTTCTTCACTATCGCTGCGTTTTAGTCCTGCAACAGAAAGTCTCGCACCTTCCTTATCAGATAATGCACCTTTAAGTTTAGAAACATTATCCAACCATTCTCCAGTTGAGATCTCATCCGCAATTGCCATAGCTGCATTCCTAGAACCGCCTTTGAGAGTGCCTTTGATCCACTCAAAGATATTACCCCAACCTCCTGCTTGAAAATCACCCTGAGCAATATCATTTCGTAATCGACGGACCCGATCCATTTCACGCATCAGTTTAATTTGGTCTTGGATAGCATTACTGCGTTCTTCAGTCTTAACGACTGTTCGCTCCTCTTGCTTTTGGGTGAACTCAGTTTCTTTGCGTTGCTCTTCCTTCCGAGTCTTTTCAGCAGCGATGTCATCGCTGATACTTTTCTCAAATGCAGTCAATTCATTATTCAATCGGTCTCCATGCTGTTGACTGCCTAAGAGAAGATTGTAATCTCGCTTCAGTCCATAAACATGCTGGCGACGCTCCTGTGGTGGCAGAGATTGAATCCTCTGCAATTCAGTATAAAAGGAACCCACATCCTTTGCCTGGTCCGCTGCCATTGCTTCAGCATGTGGAATAAGGGCTTGTTCTACATTCCCAAGATATTGTTGTGCTTGAGGCCCGTAGATTGGATGATTAAACACGGTTGCAAAACGCGACTGTAGTGCTGCTGTTTTTCTCTGAATATTAATCAAATGCTTCTGGCGAAGTTGACTATCGGGAATCCCCGAAGAACTATTCAAGTCCGTTCCAGCCTCCTCCTGCAATACCTTCATTTCTTCAACCAATGTTTTCAGAGAGGTTGCAGCGGTATCATCCATCTCCCGCTTCTGATTCAAATTGAACTCATTCGTCTCATTGGCGATTTCCATGCTTCGCATGTTCTTTTGATGCGTGTCAATCGCTCGCAATTCCGCCTTAGCCAATCTCTCCGCTTCACGTTGCTGGCGTTCTTCTTCCATAGAGAGTCGACGCTTCCGCTCGAAGAGGTTCTGCCCCGCTTGGAAAGCATTGATGAACGTGCCAACGGGATTGCTTTGAACTGTAGGGGCTTGTGCGTAAACTGCCATGGTTATTGTCCGTATTGAGATTGAAAGAATCCGGCGGTATCTGCTGCCGCTTGTTGTTGATTAAGAACATTCCCAGTTACTCCAACATTCGCACTATTTCCTCCGCCAAAAAGCTTGCCACCGAGAGCCCCGCCTAACGGTCCACCCAGAGCGAATCCAGCAATGCCCGAAATTGCACCAAGAATGCTGGATCTACGTTGAGCCTGCATCTGAGCCTGTGCATTGTAGAATGCCTGCCTGCGGTCCAAATTCTGGGACGCAATCTGCATGTTCTGCCCTGGAGTCATCAACATGGCTTGTGGTGACATCGGATTGATACGGGGCGTGGATTGAAAGAGTTGCTGCAAGGAAGAGGTCGCCATCCGTCTACGGAATTCGACCATTTTCGTGTGCTCAATACCCAAATCCCGAAGGGCTGAAAACTTATTGAAGTCCCCGGCGGTTCCCCTACTGATCCCCATCTCCGCTGCTTTACGGGAAAGATTCGCCTCCACTTCCTTCGGGAGTCCGGTTGTGGAGAGATCCTGCTGAAGTTGATTCATCAACATGCCCCGGACTTTTGAGATCCCAGGCATTGCCTGCTCCATCAAATCAAGGGCTTGCTTCTGGGTGCGTTCGGAGATTTGGGATGTGAGGGAACTGGCATCGTCCAAATAACGACGATTGAGGGCGAAGGTATCCCCCATCACTTTGCCAGTGTCGAGTTCTCCAGCGTATTTGAGTTTCGGTTTGCTAAATAATCCCATTGTTTTGCCCCTTATGTTTCATAGCCAAGTTTGCGGATACAGAATGCGGTATAAGATGGAGGTCTGTTTTCGTGTGCGTCTCCGCTTCCTGTTGACCCTGTTTCCGTAGTCGCACTTGCATTATAGAAAGCATCCCCACCAGTTGACCCGGCTTTACCTACTTGTGATTCAACTGGAACGGTGTGTGTGTGTGCCGCTAATTCATCCTCCGTCAACGGGTGCGTCTTCGTTCCAAATGTGTAACCTGCTGCTTTATACTTCTCTGTACCTCCGAAATCTTCAGCATCTGTATCATCTACAGCAACAAGAGAGTGTCCTTTAACCGCAGAGAATGCTTCCCAACCAGGATTCAGTCGAACTGCTTCCGTATATCCTGCTCCACCAGTATAAAGAGAATTGTCCAGATACACAAATTTGATATCCCCCGGCGATCCATCCTGAGTCACCCAAGCAGACCCCGTGTACATCAACATAACATTGATATCCGTATCAAAGTAGGTCTCCCCTGCTACTGCATCACCTGGGCGACTATTTGAATCTCCGCTGTTTGTGACATTGACTGGTCTCCATTCTGATCCAGTATAAGCTTTGAGTGCTAATGGTCTTCCGCTTGTCGCATGTACTTGAACCCACAGGTCATTGGCATTCGCTCCGGTTGGCTCTGTAGGTTGAACCAGGATGCTCCTGACCTTGTCTGAATCAGGATCATCGGAATTGGTAGCCACTTCCGTATATTGACGGATCTGGGTCAATAATTCATCCAACGCAGTAGGTGCATCTGTACTTGGAGGAGTTGAACCCTCCTTTAAAGAAAGTTGATATTTAACAGGCATGTTACGTCAGTGTTATCGGTGTGGATCTTTCGGCAAATTGAGGCTCGGCCAGAGGCTTGAGATACGCTTGAATATAGTCTATCTCGCACCGTCCTGTCCATTTCAAACGAAACTGGAATGAATATCCGGCAACTTTATTACCAGGAGGAGTCTTCAAAGTGTAGCGAGGAATAAAGTCGGTCGTCGGGGATGCACTTGCCAGAGTCACCACCAGCGTCTCCCATGTCCTCCATGCTGTTTCGTTGTCTACTCGGTACTCAAAGTCAATTGAGAGGTTGTCTTGAATGTTGGACAACCAAACATCCATCCGTCCAAGGGTCTTGAGCCCCATCGGATCTTGAGCATTCATTGCCCGTGTGACCATTATTTGCTCAAGACCAGTCTCTTCAACGGTCGTGGCTCCGTCTTTTTGGAGTTCCCAAAGTTCGTCTCCGCTTCCTGTATAAACGACAGCGTAGCAAGTGCCGTCCACGTCGAAGAGTTGCCGGAAATAGTGGTCTGTCGGCAAACTCCAGTACCCGTCAAAGCTCACTGGGGACTTCCCGCCCAAACGGTTCAGGGATTCAAAGTTGATACTGACCGCACCCTCGTAGACCCATTGATGGTTGATCAATTTCGGCAAAACGGTGGTGATAAATCGATCTCCGGAATGTGTGGAGGAATTGTGCTTCAATCCCCATTTCTGAAACTTCTCAGGGATTTCCTGGTGCAGTCCACCATAACCGGGAGATTGCTGTTCACCTACCGCCATCCGTAGGGACCGCAATCCATTGGATGAACGAAAATAAAGATCATTGTTGACCGGAACAATGCTATTGGGGCCAGCGACACCTATGGCAGGGAGGAGTGGGGCTTGGAAATCTTGAACACTGGTCCATGCGTCCCGGTCGGTTACATCCGTGCGGAGGGTATGACAATCGCGGGTCGTTCCAATCACCATTGTTCCTTGTCCGGAAGCTTTATCCTGGGTCGGAACCTCGTGCAAAGCAGTGATTTCATTTGGGAAGGCGAAAGAACCACCACCGAAAAGATATCCGGTCTCGGTAAATTTCAATGCAGTGGTAGGGTCGCCATTTTGGAGAATATCGCCGACCTGAAGGGTCTTGCGTTGTCCACTGGACACAAGGTGAAGTCGACCATTGGCAAACCGCATAGCGGTCCCCACAGGGACAGTGGTGAGGTTATCCCAATTGCTGCCATCGTATTGAATTGGCTGCTTTTCTCCATCCTGACTGACAAGGACTCCAGCAACTTCCTCAAATCAGACCTGTTCCTTCAATGGGTTGGCGTCCAAAGGAATATCGACCGTCAGGGCAGAAGTTCCCATCTCATTCCATATGCCGCTGTAGTAGGAATACAACATGGGTTTGTCCCAGTCGTAGTAGATGGAACCCAGCGGGAATGAACGTGGGGTAGTTTTCGCATGGGTAGCGGAAACATCGCCACCTTTGTTCACCATCATTGTGAAGGTCTTGTAGGGGACATCTGCCGTAATGGTCAGCGATCCATCTCCGGCTGTTGCATCTGCGGTCACGTCCGATCCAAACTGAGAATTGATTGCTGCCGCCAAAGCTGTTGCCGTTGCCGGGTTGCTCGTTGCCCAATCGACAGGAGAAGATAATGCAGTGCCATTGATCACTACGTCAATGGTGTTCACCCCAGGATCATTCGTTCCAGCAGTGATGGTGATCGTGTCCACCTGAGCGACCACATCCACAGGAGTGGGGTAGCTTGAATTGTCACCTTGGGGGATCAGTTCATTGGGGACATAAACGTGCCCGTTTGCTGTGGTATTGACCAATGAAGCTGCCGCAGAACTGGTTGTCGTCACTTCCGTAATAAATCCACGTCCTGCCAATTCTGAAGTCAAAACTACATCATCTCCAGAATCAACAGCATCGGCAACAGCACCTAAGTCTCCATGTGAGTTTATGGCACTGGCTAGAGCGGTAGCTGTTGCTGCATGACTCGTTGCCCATGTCACTCCAACCGTTGCGTTGACCAGAGTTCCATCAACGATGGCGGTAATCTCCACGTTAATATCCCCGCCACCTGCTGTAATCGTAATGGTATCCACTTGTGCCGTGGGAACCTCCCAAACAGTCACATTGGATTTCAATACCTCAATGAACTCACAGGCAGGGTCATTCGCACCCGGCGAAGCTGCATCTTCCAAACGGTAGATTCTCCCGTTAGCCCGAAGAATGATTTGATCTTGGGATTTAAAATGGGTGATGCCTTGAAAATAGAGTCCATTCGCTGAGTCGGTCGGCAAGTCTGCCTTCTTTACGAACCTGGGGCGACTGCGTACCCGTCCGCCCCGATTGGTGATGTTCTTGGAATCTGCATACTGCTCTGGTCCGATGAACTCAGGATCATCGCCGCTATTGTGCCCACCGACTGCAAGGGCAAATCGGTCGGTAATCAAATCTCTTCGTGCAACAGCCATTATACATCCCCAATGTCACCGAATCCTCCAACGATACTGAATGCGGGTTGTTGCTCATGTGGATGATAACGCTGGTTCTCACCCTTCATTGCATTCAATGCCCTCTGGAAATTTGCCTCTGCCTCATCGATCAATCCCGCTTCTTCCTTTGCCAATGACATTATCATCAGTCTGAGAGCAGGGATATTGGTAACGACTAGGGGAGTGTTATCACCGCCAATTGGGATTACCCGGCGACGTGCAACGACATCCACAATCTCATCGACGGTACTGGTTCCGACCTGATAAGTGCGAAATGGAATACTTGGCCAGTACCCGGACCAGCGACCACCAAACCATTCTCCATCATTGAGATCCTGATAGACCAATTCAAATGGTTTTCCTGCTGCATCCCGTTCGACTCGGTGAATTTTGAAATATGCTTTTGCCGTGGGAGTCGGCTCTTGATCCCGATTACCGGGAGTGATTGTCACCGTCTCATTGTCAGCATAGATAGTGATATCTTCCGAGTCCTCAGAATACGCCTTAATTCGCATCCCTTCTGGCTGGCGATACACATAGGTTTCCCCCATGTCGTCGCAGGTTAATGGTGCAATGCTGCCCGGTTGTTCGTTTTGGGGATTCAGTGTGAACCATGGGTCTGTGATTTGCAGAGATCCAATATTGGACCGTGAACAACGATACACAGAGTCAAACTCGTCAGGAAGGACTAGCACCCCGTCGTGGCAATTGATTTGCATCCGCTTCAGGAAGATAGGCCAATTGCCTTCCATGCTCAATCGCTCCTGGGCCAAATCCACGTATTCCTTGAGTCGTTCATCATTAGGAGTCATCCCCGTATCTGCCGCAATACGGGAAAGCTGGGATTTAACATCTTTATAGAAGCGGAGCATCTTATTTCACGCCTCCTGTTGCGGATACGGCTGCTGGTCGCTTGAGGTCTTTGAAGTACACAGAAATGTTACCCGTAACTCTGTTCGCATGTTGAACATCTATGCGGTCGATAATGTGCTGATCTCCTTCAAACCTTGCATTTGATGCAGTGATACTTCCAGAACTCACATTACCTGCCCGATTGTATCCAAACTCCCCAAACTCATGCTGTGGTATTGTATCAATAGTAGCCTCAATGGCTTTCTTAACTGTAGAGCATCCAGTAAACAGCAATATCGGAAGGAGTAGAAATAGATTCTTCATGGTAATTCCTTTACAATAAGTTCGCAGTTCTCTTTGTCAAATTCTACCCGCTGCACAGCAATGCCATGGCTTCTTGCCCATCGCCGTCGTGCCTCTTGCTGCACTCGGTCATCGGGGCCAAACTTCATTTTTCTCACGTAGCCGTACCAGACACCAAGAAAGGCGAGGATAGCTTTCACTCGTCCAACTTCCTTGGTTTCCACTTGCCTTGCATAGACTTGAATCGCATCGCAGAAAAATCCATCGCTTGAGAAATTGGAGTCAGTGCTTACCTTTGGTCGCATGTCATCATGCAGCAAGGCAGGCATCCGAATAGTTTCTCTTGGAATAAAGAAATCAACGATCTTTGGTTGTGAAGAGAAGTCAGTGACCTTTCCAGGGGGAACTACCCAAACTTGCTGCGTCCGTTCCAGTTTGCTCCGAAAATCCTTGTAAGCCTTTTCAAAATTCAGTGGATGGGAAAATGCCAATTCATCAACAATATCAGGGGCTATTGGTTCGCCAGCATATTGATAGATCAATGGTTGGTACGTCAGGCCATTCTTCCCGTCAAGGAGGCTTTCGTATTGGGGACAATGTAAGAACTTAGCCATGACTCTTGAGCTTGGATATAATCACAGCTAACTCCTGCTTTATCTCTCCAAGTGTCCTTGACTGCCCTTCAACTAACTCAAACAGCTTGTTGTTATTTTTACGAATATCGTCTATCTGCACACGCTGCACTTTAGTTTCTTCTTCCAACTTACTCACCTTGTCGTATATCTTCTCATGAGCTTGGTCAGCGGATGATGCACGTTGCGTCAATCCGACAACTTTTGTCTTGAGTTCACCATAAGCCATGATCGCTCCTCCGACTACTGCACAAGCACCGACTCCTGCGAATACTACATTTGCGTCAATTTCCATTAGACAATATCAGGGTCTATGTAGTAAGCTGATTCAGGGTTACTGACTTCAGCTTGCCACTGTGCTTCCGTGTAAGTGGGTTTCCCGTACAGAGTTGTGGGTTTATTGCCACAGAAGCCGATCAACCGCTCCGTGCCGTTTGCCACGAGAGGAGGATCGAGAACAACCTCACGCCCATAAGTTGCGGCGACTTGCTCCATGTTGATGGTATCAAAATCTGCCACAGGGACAGTGCAGTATCGTTGTTCTTCGCTCATAAATTATGTGGGTACGTTGGTTGAAAAGGTTGGTGCGTTAATCAAAGTGCCATCGTTGCCGCCACTTCCTTGATCTGTGATTGTTGTGCCAGTGCCACCGTCATTGTCACCCATGCGATACCAACCTACTGGAGAATAGGAGTCAAGATTGGCTGGTACACCACTATTGTAGATTGCCGTGATCTGTGCAGCAGATAATGCTGTTGAGAAATATGCAGCTTCATCAATCAAGCCATCGAAGTATTGAGTTACAGCACTATTTTTATTAGTAGCACCAACGCAAAATGTATCTATTCCTGTAATGTCTGTGAGCCATGCAGTTATGTCGGTAGTAACTGTATAACCTGCACTAATATCTACACCATCTATGTATATTTTTGCAGTAGAACCATCGTGGGTTACAGCGACATGATGCCATACGCCGTTTGTCCAACCTAAATCACTTGAAGATAATACCCATTGAATAGTACCTGTAATAGAACATGATGCTCTTACTAAAGTTTGTGTAATTCCACTAATATGTATCTCAAGCTTACTATCTGCATTAGCATCTCCAAAACCCATTATGGTTTCAGCAGTATTAGGTGATGCGTCTGTAGGTGCAACCCACGCAGAAAAAGTTCCTACATTATCTGAGGATACGACACTCGCTAAAGCATTGGCCGCCATGTATTGATTAGTGCCGTTGAGGTCTATGGAGTAAGTGTTGGTGATTACTGCTTCTGGTACGTCAGAAGACCATGTTGGCCCATTCGTTAGAGTACCATTACTGGCTGAGATTAGGTCGGTAGCTACCGTGCCTGTGCCTTCATTTAGTGGTAAGTATAGTTTCAGGTTACTTCCTGGGTCATAACTACCATTGGTTTCCCTTAAATCAAATGACACACCGCTATTATACAACGAACCGATTGCCGCATCGGACAGTACAGTATTATATATGGCAAACTCATGAAACCTAATATTAAGATTTCCACCAAGAGGGCCAGCATTTCCAAGATACACTGCACTATCACCAGTTGCACCTAATGGGGATGCGTGTTTAGTGTTTGTATCATTGATGTCTGGACTTCCTGTGTCACCATCTCTAAAAACCTTTATCGTTGAGCCTGTGCGGGTAAGAGTGACAGTGTACCAAGTGTCATTAGACATTGCCGCACCGTTGGTAAACGCATTTCCACTACCAGCATTTGTCACTAAGGTAAACGTACTACCTGATGCACTCCATCGAGCTGATATATGCTTAGTGAAAGAACTATCTTGACCGATATAAAAGAAGTAGTCGCTATTGGCTGTTGCCTGAATGATCTTAAATCGCATATGAATAGTGAGGTCGCCCGTCCCAATATTCGCAAATGCGTCATAGGCAGAGATAATATAATCATCTACACCATCGGAATCTACGGAGTAGGTATTAGTGAATGCTACTACCTCCTCCTCTTCTACTACGGGTATCACAGTAATCCCACTACAAGCCTGTATTGCACTACAAGCCTGTATTGCGTTACACGATTGTACTGCTGACAAACTCTGCATTTTTAGTAGACCCAGGAACCTTGAGCAAATACATAGTATGTACCATCTGTGTAACTGGTAACATTCGCTCGAATACTACGGTAAAAGCCATCTACACTTTGAACGAATGTGTACCCGTCAGCTTCGATAGTTTCTGAATGAATCGTTACCCAGTCGCCATCTGCTACCTCGACTTGGATTTCGATGGTTGCCCCAGTGGTTACACTTGCTGCATAAAGAATAAAGTTCCAGCCCTTAAATTGTGAGGCTACAATCGGATCTCCCGCCCCAGTTGACGTGACTGCATCAAGGATTATGTGTTCATTAATTCTGTTTGTCATAAGTGTCCTTATCCTAAGCTTATTTTTATATCTGTGCCATCACGCCATAATTGTCCCGCTACAGCAGGGTCTGATGTGGGAAGTCCATTAAGTTTAACGCCACCCGCTGAACCATCCGTCGTCAACTGTAATGGAACCGCATACGCTGAACTTGCATCATTATAGAAAGCGAAATCCATTGATCCTGAGCCAAATCCGACTTGCATCAATTTCTGGTCTGTTGCTCCACCATCGTCGTTCCAGACTACTGTAGGAATATCAGCAACTAATCGCAAGACTGCGGCAGTAGGCGATGCATTTGTATTTTGCACAGTCAATGTCGCTTCGCCAGTGTCATCCTGAATAATGACATCTCCCGTAAATCCATGCTTATAGTTAGAAATTACTGCACCACCATACCCTATTGTGTCTGTAGCACGATCATAAACAATATCACTATTGAAATTTGCGTATTCCAGTATCCAGAGCCCATCTTCCTTATTGAATTTGAACACAACCTTATGGCTTAATTCTGTGAGGCTTGGTGTTCCGACATTATCAGGAATCCGTATGTTTTTGGTTGTGGTCGCAGCACCAATCACTCTATCAAAAGTCAGGGCATTACTAACACTGCTGATTTTTAACGTCAGAAGGTGACCGTCGGGCCAATCAGTGGGCAACAATTCAAGAGTCTCCGCCTCTGTCGATGTGTCTAACTCAACAATGTCTGCCTTATCCGCAGTTGTGAGTTCTTCCTTTGTTAATTCCGACCGCGTCGGAACTGTCGGGGCGAGCAGTGATCTTGAGTAGGCTACAGATTCCATTTTCTCTAAAAGTTGGGGACTGGGAGGGGTCGAAACCTCCCAGCCCCATGTGAATGATAGGATCGAAGATTATAGCCCGGAGATGTCGTGCATGATCGCTACACCGAGATCCGGGTTCCGTGGTTTCGCACCAATGCGAATATCTGCAAGGTAGTAACCGCGGTTTCCACGGTCATTGTCGCCCTTATAGGTCTTGGTGTTGATGAAGTGGAACTCACCGGAATAATCCTGTGGATCAAACTCCATACCGTCGAAGGCAGTTGGGGTACTGGCTTCATACACACACTCGTACACGTCCATTGGAAGGATCGTCGCGACCTCGCATGTAGCAGTCTTATAAGCTGCACGAGGTTTATGGCGGAAGCCAAAACTCGTTGCCTCATTTTGCGTTGGATAAACGAAGGTTCCGTTAGTAACCGCCGTTGCGTCAGCAGCACGCATTGAGAAGACATCAATAACAGGGATGAAACCTTTGATTGCACCTTTGTAGCCGAACTTGGCTAAACGGGAACCTGGGTCAAACCAGCGAAGGTCTTGTGCAAGGTTGGATTCATCCCGCCAGAGGTAGTTCTTCACCTTTGGAGAGCAAACCAATGGAAGGACAGGTTGGCCGTTGACTTCACCAACTGCGAGTTCATCAGCAACTCCACGAGCAACCAAATCCCAGTACAATTCTTCCAAGTGCCACCATTCCAATTGTGATGGGGTAGGATCTCCGGTTACATTCGAGAAGTTCTGAGTGTAATCATCTTCCTCAAGTGTCCCTGCGGTAGCATCTGTGGGGATATACTTGTTAGTAACCATGCTGATGTTCTGCACACGATACCAGTCAGAGAAGAACACCTGAATGAACTCCTGGAGGGATCGACCAAATGCACCCGCAGCCTCAGCAGCCTGCCATGATCGTTTGATGTCATCCAGAGCAATATCTGCCGTCTCAAAGGAGATTTGGCGGATTTCGAAGGTACGCTCGATTTGACCACGGCGGATCTCGTACTGAGTAGGATTGCCAACGTCAGCAAGAGTACCCGTACCGACCGGAGAATTTACAGTGTTCGCAGGATTTCCAGCAAGCAACGCATTCGGATCGGTCGTGGTGGTACTGTTCTCACCAATGTAGTTGGTGTTGGTCGTACCTTCGTGGTTGGTCCGTTTGATTTGCTCCATTACGAAGTCTGTCAAGTCAGAGCCAGCAGCAGTCGCGTTGAATGGGTACGTCTCAGGAAGTTCGTGAGTGTAGGTAACGATTGTAGGATTCTCTCCGTCAGCACCCGCGTATTCACGGTGATTGATGAGGGATCGAATCGGGTTTGCCCGGTAAAGGCGTTGGATAGTGTCCTTCTGGTACTGATTCCGTCGGGTCCGAAAATAGTTGTTTAGATCAGCCATTGTAAAAAATAAATTGAAGTTGTGGTTTTACCGGGCTGAAGCACAAAGACAGTTCAACCCGGAGGTTCTCTGTCCACGTGCCATCGGGACTGCTAGGCATCTACTGTCACTACGGCGTCACTCGTAGCGGATTGACCGTGAGGCACTACCTCACATCTAAGTTGACTACAATCTGAATGCGGGAATGTCTCCCGTCAATAGCGAGTTATGCAACTACCCAAATGCCGCTCTTGCTGCCTCAATATGATCGAGATCTGCCATTGATGTTGATTGAGTCGAGGTTGTCCTTGGCTGGTAGGTCGGTCCTGCTGCCTTGATCGCATTCAACTCCGTCTCCAACGCTTCAATCCTCGCCGCCGCATTGGTTGCCATTCGCTGCAATCCTTGGCTCATCAAGAATCGGTACTGAGCCGCCTCATTCGCCATTTGAGCCACTTCTTGCTGACCGATATTACCAAACGCCAATTGTTCTGCGACCTTAGCCACATTGCTCAATTCTGTATTATATGCTTCGATATCCACCTTGGTTGCGTCGTCAGCATCCGCAGGAATCTCCATAGGTGTGAGCACTTGCGAATATGCTCCAGACACTTCATCGAAGATTGCACGGGTCTGTGCTTGGAACTCTTCATTGGCCTTTTGAATAAACTCTTCGGAGTTTTCCGAAATAGCATCTCGCTCACTGATTTTTGCTAAAAGTTGTTGAGCCGCACTGGAGAATCGATCCCCATTGAATCTGGAGAGCTGTTCCAGAGTATCAGATACTGACTCTGCGAATTCCTTGCCTTTGAGAGCAGAAAGGGCTTCCACATTGATATCAACACCTTCTTGGTCTGCAATTTGCTTCAGAGTATCCTGGGCCTCTTGGATCGGTTTCTCGTACTGATTGAAATACTCTGGATGAGATTTGAAATCCAATTCTTTCAACCGGGAAGAATATTGCTCGTTCTGAGTCTCCAGTTCCTTCACACGGGCCTTCAGGGATTCCGCCGCAGCATCATCACCTGTCGGGCGTTCAGCAAGTTGCTTCTCTAGCTCCGCTACACGGGCAAGGGCTTCATTCTTCCGCTCCTTCAGAGTATTCCAGTGGGCTCGGTTATCGGAATCTTCCGGGGGAGGGGTGAGGTCGCTATCGTCGTCGGGTTTCTTTTCCTCGGTCTTCGCTTCCTCTTTCCCCGTATTAATCCCCACGCTCTTCAGTAACTCATTGGCCGCGTTTTCTTGCGGCTTGCTGGTTTCTTTCGAGCTTTCTTCTGTGGTTTGCTCTTTCTTTTCATTTTTTACCTCCTCTCCAAAAATTGCTTTAGCGTCCGCCAAGTGGGCGGCAACGCTCTCATCATTTTGTGCTTTTGCTTCTAGTGTGGTTTCGTCTGACATTTTCGATCCTTTTAGTATATTCTGAATAAATCTGGTGTCTGGAATTCTTCCTCAATGAATTCCTTTCTATTCGGCACGGTCGCTAATCCAAGTAACTCATTGCGATAGGTCGCCCATCCTTGTAATTGGTATAGCCGTGAAGATGTGTCCACTCCGTTTGGTGGAAATACCGACGGACGTTTAGCCTCCAGGAAACTCAACGCCATTTGTGTGTCTGGCAGTTCCAACCATTTCGCAATGCGTTCACGTTCGCCCTGCGTCATCTCCCGTTCTGTCGGGAGGATGCGGGGAACTCGCTTAATTAAAGCTGTCGGCTGGGTTTCCTTCTGGAATAAACTCTTGAGTAGGTTCATTTGGTAATTGTTCGGGTTCTCCGAATTGTTGTTGGTTTGCAAAAGCCATGGCGACCTCCTGGATCTTCCTTATCATTCCCATGGCTGTAGATTGTAATTGCTTGAACACCGCAGAAAGTTCCTGGTATTCAGCATTCTTGTATTCATCCTGAGACAAGTACTGCAAATGTGTTTCGATGTGTGGTAGACTGGTCTCCAGTGCTATCATCTGTTCCTGGCTCAGTGAAGGTTGCTGTGGAATTCCCGCATTGGCTGGCATTCCAATTTGTCCTTCCTCCACGGTTTGAGCAGTCCCCACAATTTGCATCAAGGGTTCGATGTGGGTCATGATGTGGACCACATGATCGTCACGCTGGGAGACTTCAATTGGAACGCCGTCACCGAGACTAGTATTTTCCAGTTGAGCAAGTCGCTTTGAAGATGGGTCTTCCAGTTCATCTCTTGGTTTAATGTATCGTTTGACCGAAGATGCCCCAAGGGTTGATTCCAAGTATCCCTCAATAGCCGAGGTCTTATCCACATCGTTGGATGCCAATTGGAGAAGTTGAAAAGTGATCTCTGCTTGGAGAGCTGCGGATGTTCTGCCTGGGTCGGCTCCAGTACCAATTGCATACTCCATAGTGTGCAATGCCTCTTTTGGAATAAGCCCACCTTTCAAGCACCGTTCCTGAAAGAGTTTGGCATCTGGATCATCATTACCCCTACGCATCAACCGCTCCAATTGCTTCGCCATGATGTTCTTCGCGAACTGCTTCAGATACAGGGTGGAGTTCGAAACTTCGACCTGTGATTGAAGGTTGGCAAGGATACGGGCCTGCGTTGCCGTGTCAGTATTCTCAATTTGGCTGGACTGATCACGATACCGGGCATTATTAAAGTTCACCGTGTCGTTCACGATTCCAATAGCATCCCTAATGGATGAACTACCAGGATAGTTCGGTAATTGCTCCAAGTCGCGTGGGACGATATTGTACGCTCCCATATTGAGAATGGGGATGGTGGTACGTGTACCTTCGGAGTTATCGCGGAAGTTCAACCCTTCAATGGTGCAACGGTCCAGGATCTTACACTTTAAACGGTTCATTGCGATGGAGGTTTGATAGTTTTTGTAACCAAACCCTCTCACACTGTGGAACATTCCATTGCCTACCTCAAAGAACACGAAGGAAATATCATCGGAAATGTCCTCGCCCCGGAAGCTGGTGTTGTAATCGTCAAAAATGAATCCCGCTTCAACAAACTTGTCACTGAAGATGATCTTGGACACTTTCCCATCCCATTCCTTCACGTAGATGGTGACGACTTCGATCATACCATGCTCTTCGGAAAGCTGAGTACTTTTGTTCCGGATACGGTCCTCAACCTTCACCCAGTCCTGAGTGTCAGTGTTCTTGTTACCACGGATGGAATGATTGAGCAGTTTCTTGATCCCATCCACATTCCACCCGCGAACCGTCGATGCCTTCTTGTTCTCTTCGGTGCGGATTCTTTCCCATAGTTGGGAGATCGAAAACTCTTCTTTCACCAAAAGTATATCCTGGTTGGAGGAAGATGCGGGAGCCCGGTCGGGAACCATAATGTCATTGGTTCGGACTGGCTTCCAACGTGCCGTATCTCGGTTCGGGAAAAGGATTGGACCGACTCCATACAGCAAATGGTTTCGGGAAAAGTTCAAATAATTCAACACATACTCATCACCCCAATCCTCAATGAATCGATTGAAGTTTTGCATAATGGTTTGAGCCCATCGGTCACGGTCTGGGTGATCCGTATGGATCTCCACGTTGATGAGGTTGCTGGTATCGTGCAATAATCTCCAGTAGGAGACTTGGGCCTGCTCTAATGCACTGGCAGCATCTCCGAAGTTGAAGTTGGCTCGCCATGATTGGCCTTGTTGTGCCAGTTTTGCTGGGTCGTAGGGTTTACCTCCGTTGATTTGGTTCTCAATCAACGCAAAGCCTTTTTCCCGCTCTTCGTGATGCTTCTGCATCTTGGTGTAAAGCGTATGGGCAGACTGTGCGTCACCCACCTTGCGTTCTTTTACCTCTATCTCCAAAGTATTCATTTGTGTGGCCTCGGTTCGTCCTGCACCCAGGACTCCGGAATCCTCGAACAAATCTGATGTTCGATTTCATCCGGGTAGTTGGTTGTGTCGTTCCCTAAGTACGTCCGATGAGTCAGTACTTGATCTTTGAGCCTATCAAATGACGTTCCCAGAATCTCTAGTTTCGAGTCTGGGTCAATGTATTTCCATCCACCAGGCGGTACGGTTTCCACTGTTTTTAAAAATTTCTTAGAAGTTTCCATGACTGAACTCCTCTACTTGTGTCTCGCTATACGCAACTGCCCTGTCCATCTCTGCCTGCACATCCCTTAATACTACAGCAGTATCCTCGGTAATCGCACCTTTTCTTTTCAAAAGCTCTGTAAACAGCACAAATGCGTCCGCATGGTCAGGAGAATACCCCAACCGCTTTTTCATATCCTTCTTGGTCTCAATCGACTCTTTCTTGGACTTCATTTCGAACCTCCGAGCCGCCAATTGTTCCCGAAGCTTCTTTTCCCGGATCGTCACATTCCCGATCAATCCGGCTTCCATGAAGACCCGGCACGAAAACCAAAGTTCCGTCACGAATCGATCAAATAAGTCCGCACAGGTCGAATCGTCATAGGCCCGCAATTTCCGGTCACTAGGATTCCCGCCAAAGTCGCATTTATTGATCAATCCCCACTCTTTTCGAAGGATCGCGTAAACACCACGTCCTGCTCCAGTGGTGTCCATAATGAAGTTCTCCGGTCGAACGCCCCTCAAGGCACACTCACGCATGACCTCATGGGCAATCACGTAGTCTAGGGGTTCGCCGCCTATCTGTACCTGGGCCTTCACAGTGACGGATTCAATAAAGTTGAAGGCGTAGTCGGACCCGTTCGCCGCTCCGTACTCACCAAACTGCAAAATACATTCGTCGTCCCCTTCAAACGCAGGGTCCAGCGTAGCACATGGCGTTGGTGGATAGTTGTACAAAATCCGCTCCAGGGCATGTCCAAGGATGTTTTTTGAGAAGATGGAGCCCATGGACCCCGCTGGCGGGAACCATCCACGCACAAATATCCACCATCTTGCAGATTCAAAACCATACGCTTTTTTGATCCGGTCTACATACGCTTGGTCGATCAGGAATGGGAAGTACGGCTTTTTGCCTTCGGGTGCAGGGTCGCGGAAGTTTGCCGACTTCAACCCATCAAGGCGAACACAAACCCCACCTCTTGCAGTCTCCCAATGCAAATCTTCGTCAGGGTCGATGGAATTCCAACCATGTGTCGGCTCGCACCAACTTCCAAACTCTCCATTCTCATTCTCAGGGTTGGCCAGCATCGCCCATCGGAAGTCATTGTCGGTCATCAAGTTGGATGCTGCATCAAATATCGCTTGGTGCGTACCTTCAGCCTCATCAATGATCACATAACGGTGATTCCGGGAGTGATTTCCTTGAATTCGGGTCACTGCCTCTTCGCCACGGTCAACAGCAATCCCCTCAATGATGTATTTGTCCTCTTTCGGGTTCTGGGCTGGCCGAATCGTCATGTCGTACGGGCGAATGTGCATACAGTCCGCCCCACTCTGCGAAATGATTGAGGTTTTGTGAGCACTCACCACGTCGGACCAGAGACGCTTCTTGAGTCCTGGAAGGTGGGTCGAGGTCAGGGTAATAATCGTGTTCGCTGCGTCCGCTAGGTAGTGCGTATAGGCAATATGGGCCATTGTATGCGTCTTGCCGGCGGAGGCGTGTCCAATCACCGTCATCGTCCGATAATTCGACCAAGCCCACGTCATTAGCTCCAGATCCGCCCTCCATCGAGGGACACCTGGTGCAATTTCGCCCGTGTAGAGATGGGGCCAAAGCATGAACATGCAGTGCTTCAGGTGTAGATGCGTGTCTTCCGCATTCGCCAAGCACCAAAGCTCTATCTTCAGGTCGTCCCAGTCGTCAGGGAACTCGTAATCATAGCGGGTGATCATTCCTCACCATCCATAAACTCCACTGCCTGCGAAAGCAGCTTGTAATACTTCGATTGGTACACTTGCCCTCCTTTTTCCGCCAATTTTGCCAAATATTTCCGGATTGGCTCCATCCGGTTCTTTAATGGACCTGTCCGGAGCATGTCTTTGGCGACTTCGAGGTAATGGTAGTATGCCTTGGACACTCCCCCTGCACAAGCGACTTCCAAATAAGTCTCAATCTCGCCTGCCAACACGATTTCATCATGCGTAGGGGCATAAACCTCGACCGTTCGCTCCATTGGAGCCTCAATTCCCGCCGGAGCAATGATTTCCTTCGCCCCGTACTTTAAATTGAAGGCTTCCGGGGTGTAGCGATTGATTTGCAACGGTTCATCGCACACTTTTACGAACCAATCACCCTGGTTGAGCACCATTGGTTGACCTCCGCCAGATCTCATCCAGTATCGGTTGACGGTTTGCGGAGTTTTCTTGTCAAAGAACCCGATTTGCTGGGTCCGGAACATGTTTTTCGCCCATTCCGGAAGATTCGGGACTGCCAGGATACCTGGAGCCATTCGAAAGCACTCAAAGGGCCCGAGACTGGGGGAGTTGATGCAGTATTGACCGAAAAGACGGTTCTTAATTTGCGTAAGCTCGACCTGGTTTAGTTCATTCATAACTGTAAAATCCAATCGTGGATACGTTTATGGTATCGGGCATCCTCTAATGCATCATGAGTGCTAACAGGCTTCATTGAGTCAGGGATTCTTAACTCAGCCGCATCCAATATCTGTTTAAGATCAATGCAGTACATAGGGAAATGCTCAGGCAGGTCGATCATTCGGCCAAAGATCCAGCAGAACACAACCCAATCGTAGTCTGCGTAGTATCCGTAGAACTCTGGAGACTTGTCGTCGCCGATGAAGTCCAAGATTAATTTTTTCTGTTCAACATCATTTGCCCGTTCAACGTCATATTTCGCCTTCAGGTGAGGGAGGACGTTATCGAAGAGCCATGGTGTTTGCTGACTAAGTTTCCTGGACTCAGGAGTCTCAAAGTACAGTTCTCGGCCATCCTCAGAAACCATACCAAGAGAGATCAACTCAATTGATCCAGGTGTTTCGTAAAATTCAGTATCTAGGTAGTATCTCATGCGATGGGAAGCAGTATAGCAGACAATCCATCAATCAGCCGAGGGACTTATGCAACCCCTAAAACAAAACGGGGCAACCCGAAGGCTACCCCTTGCATGCGTGGGTCTCGTCGGCATGCCAGCGACTCAATGAAGGGGAGTTCACAACCCCTCGCCCCGGTTCTTACTTTCCTGTTTTCTCCTTCTTAGGGGAAATTCCGTGGACACCTCTCCCTCATACGCTCCAACCGAGGGTCGTCATCGTCGATATCATCCTCCGGGTCGTACTCCCGCTCTTCCTCTTCACCATTGTTGTGATCCATGAGATTATCGAGGTAGCGTTCGTGCTCCCGCAGCTTTTGGTTAAAGTCCTCGCTGTGCCAGTTGTAACTCATTGCCAAATCTCCAAATACTCCGACTCCATTACTCGATGATTACTGACCTTCGGTGTCGGCTTTCCCCGACGCTTGAAGACTTCCTTGAATGCCTTATCGACATCCCGAAACATCCCATGTCCCCTGCCTTCTGACTTTTCTTTAGAAGCCTTCACTTTTACCGTTCTTACATTCTTCATTTTTGCGTTATTGGTTCAGGTTATTTGATTCAAGGGCTCGCTCAACCGCCGTGGTAGCCTCCCCAAAAGTTTTACACTCTCCCACGATCACCTTACGCCCCCGGAACGCCGCCCAGTGAAAACCATCCTCCTGGTGATCAATCTTCCCGTGAATCTTCGTGAAGACACCATGGTCTCTCTCACCAGCAATGTACTCAGTCCCCTCAAGGTGTGTTAGTATCCAGTTCATGCCAACTTCATTGCGAGGGTACGGATGTCTTGATAAAGAGCCGCCTCTTCTTTACGGTAGTTCTCAATCAAAACTTCTTTCTGTTGCAGCTCGTCTAATAAACGACCATTCTCTTGTTTTTGCTTGATGAGTTCCTGCAATCTGTCTTGAGCTGTGTCGGTAGCAAGCGTGGCTAAATTTGTTTGTTGGGATAATTTCTTCTCTAGCTTATTTGTTTGCCGCTGAAATTCCTTCTCTTTTTCCTCAAGCAGCTCCTCAAGAAATTTTTCTTGATCACTCACCTTTACGTTGAGTCCCTGTATTTTTTTCAGAGCGTCGGCTCTTTCTGCCTCAAGTCTTTTTGTCAGGTTCTCAATCTGCTGTTTCAACTCAGCTACTTCTTCAGATTCCTCCTCTGTCGGAAGCGGGTCGAGGCGGCGGTAATAGTATTCAGTGTAATGAAACATCATATCAGATGAAGTGCCTACGGCTGGATCATTGTCACTTAAAGACTCTGTTGCCATCCAACTGAGATTACGATATTTTTTTCCTTCATCTTTGCATTGCTGCAAAATCCCTTTTTTATTCTTCTCGCTCAACGACCAATAGTCGAGTTTCCCCGCATCGACCAACTCCCGCTGCTTACGGTAGTGGTTCTGCTCAAAGTCGTGTCTGATTTGTTCTTTTGTTTTCATAGTTTTAGTTAGTAATTAAAGCAATAACCCCCTTACGATCCCCTCGTGATACTGCTCCGCACGAGCCTTCGCTAAAGCTTCCGTCTTGTGATCAGAGTACTGCAATTGCACTCCATCAACTGAAAGCACCCGGCATCCCCACCCCCATTTCTCCCGCTTTTTTACTTGGTAACGACCTATCGGAGTGAATGCCACAGAAACACTTTTGTCCCTCGCGTCACACTCCCACTTCAGCGGCTTGATCCTGGCCTCACTCATACCAACCCCTCCCTTTTTAGAAACGCCTCACCGATCGGCAGCCGCGTCTCCCAATGCGGCCCGTATGAAATCGGCTCCATCTTTTTCAATGCCTGATTAAACGCATCAATCGCCGCCTGCACCTCCTCACTTGGCTCTACATAATCCGCATCAATGGGTTGGTAATCCTCTGCAATGGCATCCCAATCCAACACCCTGGGCCGATTTGGACTCGGATTCACCAACCGGCAATGCCACACAATCGCGTCATTACACAAATCCTGCCCCGGCTCACAAAGATCCAAAGCCAACTCCTCAAAATCCTCCAGACTGTGTCCATAATCCCCCGTCACTAGACTCATAATCACACTGCCCGGCTTTTCCTCACGAGCATCTAAAAACTTCTTTAGCTGGCTGGCATCCCGGCAACTCGGACAAACTGTATACACCGCCGCCGAGCTCGTAAAACGATTATTACATTGAGTACATTTCCGTGGGCCACCCTGGCAAGAAATCGCATACTCCAGCATGCTCTCGCCTGCATCAATCGGATACAGCTTTTTATCCACCTTCCCTTGCAAATAACGCTTTGTCACTGGAATTAAAAACTCCCGCTTCAGCTCCTCCAATTTGTGTCTATTCGTGTCCATTCGTGGTTCCTCACTCATCCCAACACCTTTCACCCCGCTTGGTCTCACGCCAACGAAAAACCAATGCCCAAATAATGAAGCCTACCGCGAACACTATAGAAAATGCTCCGATGGCCGCCAGTATGTAGATCAGGGTATTCATGCCAAGTAATGCAACGCCACCTTGCGGAGGTGGTCAGGGTTTGTGTGAATGGTTTCTTTAAGGTCGGGTACTTTCATATCCTTTACACTTTGTTAGAAATTCTAACACCTGTCAAGCCCCCTCTTCAACTTTTTTCAACCTCTCCTCAATACCCTCAATCACCCCTTCCATCCAACCGCCATGACCACGCTCAAACTCGATCAACGCCACACCCCGGGACACCGTGCTCTTGCTCTTCTTTAACATCTTGGCGATCTGCCCAAATGATCTCCCCCGTACACGCAGGATATAATAGAAGACCTGGCGAGCCAACGCCACATCCCCAGGCCGGGCATTCCCCAGGATCTCTTTCTCCGATACCTCCAACTCTGCGGATACCGCCGTCAACTCTTCTTCGTAATCATTCATGCCAAGACTTCTCCTCTTCTGAAAGTTCTTTTGAATAGATATACCGTTGCACCTTCTCCTCATCGTAATTTTTTATCGCATTGTAGATACGAACATAGACCTCGTACTGTACCCCAAGTTCAGATACCCATGTCTTCACGATGCAACCGATCAAATCGCCATCTACCACAACGATATCTCCAAATATATACTTTGCTTTATTCATAAATTCGGCAACCTCTCCTCCAGCACTTTCAAACTCTTCTCCATTTGACGGATCTCAGACTCAATCTGCTCCGCCCAGATCCGATTTTTCCGAATACTGCGACCCAAGCTGGCATCATGCTCCGCCAACGCCTCCTTCGCATACTCAACTCCCGTACTGAGACAATCCATGGCATCGTTTAATGTGTCGTAATCAACAGCCACCATGATTGGTTGTGGACCTTCCGGGTCTTTCTCCACTATTAAATCACTCATCCTTCAATTCCTCCACTATCTTATGGTGATCCATTCCACGCCATCCAATATAACTGCTACGCTCTACACGCCACAACTTGCCCTCAATGTCACGAATCCGCTCCGTCCCCAGCGGAAGGAACAAAATACGTCCTGGTACACCAATGTAGTCTACCTCTGTCTCTTCGTTTGTCATAACTTTACCTTCTGATACACCTGATTATGTAACCATCCTATCTGATACGCATACGCCTCACTTGATTCTCGACTCAATTGAATCCCTATACGATCAAACAAGAATTCTACCGCATGGAATATCTCATGAGCCAAAAACTCATGAAAAGTATCTGAGTCATTCGAAACTCGCATGATTGTTGCACCACCGGATAACATCACTGTTCGACCACCTGTAATCGAACACGTCTCTAACGCTTCTATGCTATCAGGATCTAAAGTGATCCCCTTCTCTTTCTTTAAGAACTTCTGAAGCTGCTTATCTGTGTGAATACCAATATCAACCAGAATATCAAATGGATAAGTCCCATGGTGAATAAAAAACATCTGCTTCTTTATCTCTTTCTTTGTCATATCATTCTTCTCCCTATTAAAATGCACTCAACTTCCCTATCCATAAAGCACGGGGTCTCGACCTCAACACATGAATGTACATGCCAGCATACTTTGATCCATCCAATGTATAAGGCAAATCCCGGTGGCTTTGATGGTTTCGCTTCCGATACTCCGACAACTCCGCCCTCAAATCCAACTCCGTTTGGGTTCCTATTATCAAATCCTCCGGCTCCATGTCATGATTCGTGTGGAATGTAGTGAATCCCTCACGTATTTTATTAATCAATTCTGTCTTCATATCATTCTTCTAAATTATAGCCACAGGACAGGTTGAGGGTATTATGAGTGGGGAAGAATACAAGAACCCCTAGCGACCCCCTCCTCCCTTACGCATGCATAGCCGCACACACATGCTGTCCTGTGGCTTGAAATTGTCACTTCTGACCTCCCCTCAAGCTGATCCCCAATGTCTTCTCCGCCATCTCTACCGTCGTCTTCGCCGTCAACTGAGTAGCCAACTTCCCTACCTCTTCTGGACTACTGAATCCCCACTGAGCCAAAATCTCCTCCGAGGTCTTCGCCGCTGGCTTCTCCGATTTCCTCCGAATGTGCTTTCGCTTGAATAAACTCACAACTCCCCCTCCTTCCACATCTTACTCACCAAATAGCCAATCCGGTAACTCCACACGTAACTCAGCAACAAGTCACGTGTGTCTTCCTCCCACATCCCCTTCAAGTTGAATCCATTACGCTCGTAGTCTTCCGCCCATCGATACGCCTCCGGTCCCGTCATCGCTTTTTTGCGACACAGAATTCCCTCCAGCTCCTCATAAATTTCCTCAAACTCCTCCTGGTTTTCCGGTGTCCCGCCATCCACACAGTCATCAAACCGAGCCCATACCCCATCCACAAATGCATCCCAGTCAAACCCGTCAATACTCTCCGGTGTCAAATTAATCGACCTCCGCCAGTACTTTTCGTTTGTCACAATCCACTTCGCCATGCGGTTGAAAGAAAAGCTGGACGTCAACAATGCATTCGTCACCAACATATCCCCATCCCTCACAATCCACTCCAGCATATCACCCCTACCCGTCACTGTATGCCTCCCCAAGTCACTGCTCACTTCCAAATACCCATCGAAATACAACAGAATGATCTCCTCCCCTAGTGGTCCACCTCCCCCCAGTATCAAATGCCGGTTCGGGGCATTGTCCTGCACCACCGCCGGCCTGTACCCTCTCAAGTCCGCCTTCAGCCGACTCAAACTTAACTCACTGTATTTTGCTTCTTCACTCATAATTCTGATTCCATTAATTCCTCCAATAGCACTCTCACTGCTCGTTCGCAGGTTCCTGGCACAACTCCATTTCCGAGCAGTCGGAGACGGTCCACTCGATGGGTAGTTGGGTCCACCCGACTGGAAGTCCCATTAGTTGCTCCACCCAATCTGGGTTCAATTGTCCGAGGTTCTTCCCACTCGTACTGCTGCTCTCCGGGTCTTGCTGGCCATCCTCGCTGAACCGCATCCGCTTGGTCAAGGAGTCCTGCTTCTCCAGCCCCGTAATCTTGTCCCCCTCCGAAGCTTGTGGGGTTGGCCAGTTCTTCGGGTCTACTTGCTCCCTCAGATTCGCTGGTGCAGTTCTCCCTTTTCGGGCCCAATCGAACTGCCTTTGTAATGCCTCCGGACTCCGACTCGGCATGTAATCCATCGTGTTCGGGGTTGCCCAGTTCTTTACTACCTGTGTCGCTTGACTCAATCCCCATGTTCTGTGTGACCCCGTCTCCTTGTCGTATGCCCTCTGTCCCACCTCCACAGGAGTTCCCTCCTTCGTCTCTGCATTCTCTGGAGTCCATCCAGGTTCTTGTGCCTTCGGTGTCGGCCACCCCGACGATGAACACCCGCTTCCGCTGGTGGCTTGCCCCGACTTCACTCGCTGAGAATACGCCCCACGTACAGCGATAACCTGTTCTTTCCAACTCTCTAAGGACATGGAGCAATACTGGAGTTCCTTCCGGGTCGTTCCAGTCGCTTCCTTTGAGCTTGCTGCTGATGATTCCTTCGACGTTTTCAAGCACAACCATCCCTGGTCGAATAAGTCCAATTGCTTGTCGGACATGGGGCCAGAGGTGTCGGGGATCGTCGTCGGCTGCTCTTGCTCCTGCACAAGAGAACGGCTGGCACGGGAATCCAGCACTGAGGATGTCCACGCATCCTCGAAATCTCCATGCCGGGAACGTCTTAAGATCCGTCCAGACAGGTGCTTCACCCAACTCTCCCGCTTCCATCTTTGTGACCAGGTTCGCTGCTGCGAAAGCTTCGATCTCCACATGAGCGATTTCTCGGACATTTGGCCAAACTCTTCTGAGTCCAAGCCCAATTCCGTCATATCCGCTACAAAGCGAGAGGTGTGTAATTGTTTCGGTAAAATCCACATCAGCCATTCCTTAACTCCACCACTCCAGTGTAGGGCTTGAATTCTTGTTGTGTCCAAAATTCACTATGGTGACCCACTACGGTTCTCTCATAATTACTCTCAACCACTACCCCCCTACAGATGTCCGTAAACATTACGACGAACTCTCCATCAACATGGATCATTAACTTCGGGTACTCCGGCTTATCCTCCGCCGGGCTGTCTATTCTCTTCGATTCTATCATTTCGTTCCTTTCGTTCACTACATTCAAATTTACGCGGTCAGTCTTCATTTCTTGCCCTCCACACATAAGGGATAACGATCCCCTGTAATCTCCTCCAAACGATCACGCATCTCCACTGCCTCATTCAGTGCTCTCGCAATCCACTCCGCCCTCTCCTTACTCGTCGCATAGCACAACGACGAATCCGAACCCGCCGGAAACACTCCCCACTCGCAATCGAACTGCACCGCTATCGATCCTATCTCAAATTTACTCATCACTCGCCTCCCAAAATTCACGACTCAACTGCCCAGCATGGTAAATCACATCCTCCAACGCTGTCTCTATCCCCATGTGAGCACTCACATCCCTCTCCCTAGTTGAAAATACTTCCTCGAAGGAAATACTTCCACTACTCACAGAAAACTCATACACTTCATTACTCAATACCTTGCCGCTTAACGTAGATACCGATATCTCAACCCCCTTCGATGTCACGTCCAACTCCAAACGTCCAGGCATGTTATCGCCCTCTACGGCTCGATCTTTTAACTCTTCTCTTAATTCACTCATCTAATCACTATATCATACCTTGTTAGAAAAACGCACACTTTATTTGCGGAAGGTTGGTTATCTACGATGTTAGAATATATCACAAGCAAAAAATGGGAGTATCCGTTGTCTGGGTAGTATGATGAATGCGGTAGCCTCCGGCCAGCGGGGGTGGGGGCCACCCCCTGGGGGCGGTGGGGGTGGGTATCGATCCGGGTGGACTGCAATGGGGTGGTGGGGGTATCGATCACCATCCGGATGACCCAGAATCAGATGGTGACGCAAATATGCGAAGCTGATGACGCAGATATACGAATTAGACATAATGACTATTGTGCGAACAAAATAGCGGTAGTGATCCTAACTTGAATATTTGCGAGCGTCCTTAGATATCTACCGAAGCGTCAGAGTTATCTGAGTTATCGTCATCAGGCTCCACTTTTTTCACCTTACGCACGGGTGCGTCCGCGGCATAGTAGACATTAAAGGTGACGCTACCTGGCTTACTGGCTCCAGGACCGTCCAATCCCATGGCTTTCCGGGCGATGTTTGAGGCCCTGTCAGCGATCTTGATCGCAGTTTCCATCTTGTATAGATCACCCGCGTTGGCCTGCTCCTCGAAGTGGTCGAAGGCAGTGGACGTAGCGGCAGCCGACCTACGGGCGAGGTCCGTTAAGAACTCTTCAGTCAAACCTTCGGTTTTTTTGGAGAGTTGCCTTGCCCTTGAATCAGCAAGTTGCATGGACTCCTGAAAGGTTTGTTTAATGTCACTCCATTTATTTTCTTTAATCTTTGCTTTGATACCGTGGACAGGTCTACGGAGGATGGAGGCACACTGTTCTACGGAGAGGTTCTCCTCGATATAAAGTTTCCTGAGCTGTTCAAGTTCCTCTTGTGTATAGTGTTTATTACTATTTTTTGCCATAGTTATGTAGAGGTGCTATTACTAACTGGATATACAGATTGAAGGGATGTTCTTAATGTCAATAGGTCGTTATCTACATCAGCGAGTTTAAGAGCTTCTACATCCCTGAGTGCGGTTTCGATATCTTGTTCATTCATGTGAAGTAGGATAGCATACAAGTGGCTTATATGGTATAAAAAAGTACAACCGGAGCAGAGGAGTCTGGGAAATCGACGAGAAGACACCGATGTGCCTAAACTGGTACGTAGGCATACCCTGACCCCCAAAAACGCCTTCTAGGGGCAACCATACAAGCTTCCTGACAATCTCAGCCCAATACCCATCCTGCCTGCACCTATCGCCAGTGAGTGTGTGGTGGGTAGATTGTCTGGGTCGGACGGTTCGACTTTGTGTGTCGTCGCTGGTATGTGACGTGTACGATCTGTAAGTTACGCCTGCGACGTTCATTGCTCCGGGATCTCCATCCCTTCTTGATCGGCTGCGTTTCCGGTTCCCCTTTAGCCTGTTGGTGTGGGGTCCCTGTAGTGCCTGTGGCGTTCGAGCGGATAGCGGATCGAGAGGTCGTAGTGTCGTTGGGTCGTGAAGTCGATACCTAGACCTACCTTCCCTTTTTTGAGCCCTGCGGGTGGCCTCAAGCCATCCCGCTAAGGGCGGAGTGTCGTTATATTCGACCCTTCCTTTCGAGAGAACGTAGTTCTCGAAGGAAGGAAGTGCGTGTGTACGGGGGTGTCGCGTGGGCGACGGAGCGGACGTGCATTATGCGGGATCGTGCGGGTACATGATGCGGGGTTCATGGGGTTGGTGTGTACATGTACGCCGGGACGATGTGCGAGCGACGGAGGGCGTACGCATTATGCACGATCACACTACGTGA
>Ga0208645_1000415_pt1 | contig 47123 bp, 34 predicted proteins | sample VirMetDEL_Sep_01_FD_184519 | JGI IMG/M metagenome (GOLD analysis project Ga0208645, IMG submission 184519) | Aqueous microbial communities from the Delaware River and Bay under freshwater to marine salinity gradient to study organic matter... | ecosystem: Environmental > Aquatic > Marine >... | reverse complement strand
CAAGTTGCTTCTTCTCCTTCTGAATGCGTCTTAAAAAAGCAAAATGAATGATTTGAGTAAAGTATGCGAAAGGATTCTTTGATTTTTCTGGATCGAAATTATGAATGTATTGAACGCAATTTTCAATTCCATCAGAAATCATATCTTCACGGAACATGTAGTTCACAAAGTTTGGTTTATATGAAAGGTGTGTTGCAATCTTTAAAAAACACTCACCAAGATAGTTTGGAATCGGTGGTTTTCCTTCCCACTTCTTTCCCCTTTCTTGTTTTGGTTGGTCAGTGAGATCTTTATCAAAAGTCTTTCTATATGATTTTTCTACATTATATCGATAAACAATCATTGCTTCTAACAATTCCTTATTGTTTACGTAATGTTCTGAATTTTTTTTGGACATGTCATTGCCGTATTAGTATTTATTTTGTTCATATTATAACACTAATACTAAAAATTGAAAACCTTTTATTAAAGGCTTGACAAGGTGTGAAAATATGAGTAGAATATCTTTGTGAAGATTGAAGGATCAAATATAGCTTATATTTAAGGCTCTATTGATTTATTGAATATTTCTTCTAGTTTTTTTCTAGCAGATTCAACGGAATCTAAGTATCCCATATTTTTAGATAAATTCACTTTACCAGTACTAGTATCAGTGTTGGTATTGATATCACTATCATCAAACTTAGAATTTATATTATCTATATCATCAATAAAAGAATTATAATTTTCATTATAATCTTTATAAATTTTAATTAACTTTTTATTTTTAGTTTCTGTCATTGTAATAATTCTTTCAGGTCTGATAACAAATAAATCATCATTTGTTAATTCCAACCATGATTTAACTTTTATTTGAATTCCATATTGAGTAGAAATTAATTTCATGGTAATAGGATTTTGTAATATTACCAATGGATCTCCATCGTTTTCATCAATTGATACCAATGCCATTAATTCTTCACCTGTTATAAGTTTTATAATAGAGTAAAATTCTTCTTGCATTAATTTTTAAGGGTTATATTTATGATATCGTAGTTAAAATTTTCTTCGTTATAAACTTTTATTCTTTCGATTAAATGATTAAGTGTATAGTTTCTCCTGGATTTGTAGGAAATGTCGTCAGCAATGTCATAGAGAGTTGCCTTTGTCTTGTTATTGCTTTTCCTAAGCACCCTTCCAATAGACTGGAGATTCCGAATTCTAGATTTGGATGGAGAAGCAAAAATAACATTGTGGAGATTTTTGATGTTAATTCCTGTGCTGAAAGTTCCATATGATGCAATGATAATTGCATCATTTTCTTTTTCAGTAATTTCTCTTACTAATTCTCTATCTTTTGTGTCCACTCCACCATGAACAAAAAATACTTGACGATTATCAATTTTAGAATTATTTATTAAATTATATAATGGTTCTCCATGACCTTCGACTCTTGCAAAAAGAACTAATGTATTTCCTTTTAATTCAAGAGAAAGATTTTTAATAAAATTATTTCTCCTATTGTGATTGATAATATATTGAATTTCGTCTTCAAAAGTTTCAAATTTATGAGAAGGATGTTTCAATAGAAGAACATTGATATCTAATTTAGCAACATGCCCCTTCTTCATCAACTCATCTGTTTTTATAATTTTGTAACTAGGGCCAAACAAACCCTCCAGTACCCATTTATGAGTTTGAGTTCCATCAAGAGTCCCTGTAAAACCAAATCTGTATTTTGCATCTGAAAGTTTTGACATTATAGATATTAATGATTTAGATTTAAACTGGTGCGCTTCATCTCCAACGACCACATTAAATCTTGAAAAATATTTTCGTGGAAGTTTATAGATGGATTGCCAGGTAGTGATAATTACCTGAGAATCTGTTTCTCTTTCACGTCCCGCATAAATCTTGTGGCAATATGAACCTACGTCCCAACCATAGTCTTCAAAGTCTTTATACATCTGCTCTACTAGGGAAGTCGTCGGAACAACTATCAGAATATTTTGTCGCTTTTCAACGTAATATCTCACAAGAGAATATATCATCAATGACTTTCCAGAAGCAGTTGGGGATATCAACAACTTTCTATTATGTTTTAGGGCGTCGTATACTCCCTCTACTTGATAATCACGAGGAGAATACTTACAAATAAAATTCATATAATCTTTGACACCTTCCTTTGAGATAAAATCATTCGTCTCAAATGGAAGACCATAAAACTTATTATTTACAAACTCATAGGTATATCCATGATTATCACAAAACTGTGTGACTTTATCTAATAATCCAACGTAGATTTCTCCACTTTGGGTGTTGAATAAATGAATTTTTCCGTCCCAATACTTACTACGGTATTGAGGCATAAATTTTGCGCCGGGAACTTCGAAGGTAAATTGGTCTGCTAACTCGTAGCAGACATGTGGTTCTGCTTTTACCTGAAGATATACTTCGTTCTTTTTTGAAATAATCAAATGAGACATAATCCATAGGATTCACCTACAGATATTTAGTCTGCATTATCAAACTTGAAATCCAATATTGCTTTATATAATTCTGTTTTTAAATAATTGAGATGCTCTTGTTCATACGGGTGTCTGGATGGATGACCTTCCCAAGTCTCAATTCTTTTGCATACACAATAATATAAAAGATGTATATCTTCTATACTAAAATCTAAAACAAAAGGTGATTCTTTATCATCCATTAGTTATATCCAGCAGTAAATTTCATAAATTCAATAGCATTTTTGATTTGAAAAGTCCTATTAGAAATAGTCTTGATAATATCTTCCAGAAACTTAAGTTCAACATCATAATAACGAATCTTAAGATCTACTTTATTTAACCGTTCATCGGCATCTAGATACCTCTGTAATGCCTCTTTATCTCTTACCTTATACGGAAATGGTTCTTCTACATAGACCTCTGCTGGTGCCTTTCCTGTATAATAGTTATATCTTTCCAGTCTAACTCTATTATAAGACTCTCGTGCTTTCTCTCTCAATAATGTAATGGTATTATAGAGAGTATAATATTTTGAGTGAAGTTGGGGAATTTTGAGTGACTCATCATGTAGATTATCAGGATCGATTTGGGAATCTCTTTCCCACATTTCCTGAATTTGATCAAGGTTCATAAGGGAGTTCTATTATCAGATGCTAAAATATTATACACAGTATACTTGAAACCGACCTCTGCTGTAAAGTAGTTTATATCAGTATCACTTGCTTCAAACTCTAAAGAAGTTAAACTAGTGGGAAATAAATCTCTAAATTTCACAATTGCTTGTGTTCTGAAATTGCTATTGAGAATATGTAAACTACCGTCACTAAATTGTTCTTTTAAATCTCTTATTCCATCATCATTTGTCGTTAAATCTTTAAATTGTTGTGTCGTTTCTGGATATCCCAAACCAGTCAACCAATTATGAACTGCCATATAATTTTCCATATTTTCATCGACTAAAAATCTTAATGAAAAATCACCATAACTTAACTTATCTCCAGGAACGTCCAAGTCTTTGAGATAGGTTGGTTGTATCGCAGTTCCCATGTTGATCTCAGGAATTCTAGTAGAATTTGAGAAAAAGGAAACCTTAGGATATTTTGCTAATGTAAATTTAAACCCAATTGGAGATAGAAAATTTCTATTCTCTATCTGATTTGGAAAATTACAAGACATTTTTATTTTTATTTAGATAAAAAAAGAGGGTTCCGAAGAACCCTCTGAGAAGTGAGTGCCCGAAGGCTGATATCACATGAGGTTTTGAACCTTGACTCTTCTGTAGTAGCGGTTGTCGTTGGTACGAAGACCACCAGTGGTTGCTCCACCAGGAGCACCTGCAAATGGGTTTGCAGCCATACCATAACGAGTCTTAAACCCGATTTTTGGTTGGAAGGTGTTCTCACCGACGGCACGAACCATCTGGAGAGGAACATATGGGCAATAGAACAGACCTGCGTCATAAGGTGAAGTACCCTTATAACCAGCAACGTAATACTGAGTATCAGAAACGTTTGCGGAATAAGGATCGATGTATACACGATACTTACCTGCAAGTACACCTGCAAAGGTATTACCGGTGTCATCAACGTTCAGGTTTGCGTTGAGTGCTGGGGTGTAATCGAGTACACCAGCCATGGTCAGTGCGGAAGCAACGTCTGCAGAGCAGAGGATCATGTTGCCCTTTCCTCTACGAGTTCTTTGTGCGATTGCGTTAGCATCACGCTCGATTTGGAAAATCAGACCCTTGAACTTCTCAACAGACCAACGACCGTTGGAGTCAACGTCGAGGTCGAAAGTACCTTGAGTTGCAACGTTTGCTTGAGCACCGGGTTCTGCAACTTTATAGATTGTTCTGATGACTTCACGGTTGATTTCAGCAAGAATCTCAGTTGAGAGAATGTTTGCCAATTCTGCTTCGGCATTCAGACCGTGAATTGCCTTGAGGTCCTGTGCGAGTTCTAAGGAGTACTCAGCTTTCAGTGCCCTTGACTTTGCAGTAACGGTGACTTTCTCGATCGAGAATGCCATCTCGTTGAATGACTGGCCAGCACCGAGTTCTTCAGACTGGGTAACGTCCATACCCTGACCAACTGTGTAACCAGCATTGGTCTGAGCAGTTGGGCTAAGAAGTGATGGATTGGAGCTGTTTGGTGAACCAGTGGTTCCTAAACCAACATTAACTCCTTCAGAATTAGGAGTGTAAAGTCCACCAGTACCGATTCCACTGTTAGAGAATCCAGTATCTGCTTCATCGAACAGTGCCTCAGTACCATTCTGAGTGCTATATCTGGAACGCATTGCGAAGATGAGTCCAGTAGGACCATTCATTGGTTGAACACCAGCCAGGTCATATGCGACCAGGTTAGGCATTGCACGACGGATCAGAGAGATCAGAACAGGGTCGAAACCTGCCTGAGTTCCACCATCAGAAGCAGAACCAACATAACCTGCATTACCTACTGCGTTACCAATTGATTGGGTAGGAGCTTCGGATAGAAATTCTCTTTCTTCACGAAGTGCTCTTTCTTGGTTCTCCAGAAGAACTGCGGTAACCATTCTACGATGTGCATCTTGGATGCCACCGAGACCCTCATGATTGAGGATAGGTGCCCACTTCTCCTGAAGGTGTTCAGCATTGAAACCTTGCATTTGAATTTACCTTGTTAAAAATTTTAGTTTGACTTTATAATTTAAAAAATCACTTTTTGGAAACTCTAGTCAGAGTTTGGAGATATCCTTCCATTAAAGTAGAATGTGAAGCAGAATATTCTGCATCAAAACTTTCGGAAATGTTCTCTGACTCGTCTCTTTGAGCACCAGCATTCTCTGGGAAGTAAGACTTGCGCAGAGTTACTAGTTTCTCACGATATGTATCTTCACTATCAAACTCAACATTTTCGGCAAGAGAAGCGAGTTTGTCCTTCTGGGAAAGTGCAAGACCTTCACAGACTTCGGAGAAGATTACATCAGCAACCGACTCAGCTAATCTTTGTTTGAGAGCAATATTATTTTTAATTTGCTCGTTGAGTTTATCTTCCATCTCATCTAATTTTTCTACCATTGCGGTAGCTACATCATATTTCTCTTCAGGGATAGTTACATAATGTTCTTCAAAAAGACTTCTCATTCCAGTAAGGAATGATTCAGTCATTTCAGTCTTGATGCCATGCTCTACTGCGAGTTGATTTTCAGTCATCCACTCTTCAGCAACATACTCAAGATATGCGTCAACTCTCTCTGTCAATTCCGACTTAATGGTCGAAACTTCCTCTTCAAGAATTTCCTCATATTGTTCTTTTAATTCTTCTTGAATATCAGCAACCTTTGCCTTGATGGCAGTTTCAAAAATGGTACGTGCTCTCTCTTGGAATTCCTCAGAAAGTTCTTCACCAGAAAGAAGTGCTTCAACATCTTCTTCGACGTTGTATTCTACTTCGATCATTTCTTCTTCTGCTACAACTTCAGTTGTTTCTTCCTCAGAAACTTCCTCTTCTGCAACAACCTCTCCTTCAACTTCGTCTTCTTCTTTCATACCTTTGGGCATTGGTTCAGCAGGTTTAGCACCTCTGTTAACAATGTCCTTCACAGTTGCGATTGAAGGTTCTTTTAACTTAGCAGAATTATCATCTGCTCTATAGTTTTCGGGAGTAGGGCCACCGAGATCCTCTACAGAAGGCTGTCCAGGAGTTGAATGGGACAGTTTTTGCATTGGTTCAGCTGCAGCAGCGCCTTTGGTTACTACGTTTTCCATTTCTTGTAAATTGCTACCAACGGACATTTGACTTATAGATTTTTTGTATTAATCTATATTTATTTATAAATTATAGATTTGATAAGAATTCATTAAATAAGTTTAATTTATGTTCTTCAAGTGTTCTTTGATCAACAAGAGTGTTTATTCTCTTTTGAGTCTTTTCTGCAAGTTGTTCACGAAGAATTCCTCCTTCCCAAACCCATTCTTTTCCTTCCATAATTCCTGAGACAAATGCGTCGGGAGCAGAAGGATCAGCAACGATGTCCGCAGCAGTAGCAAGCATAAAATCTTCACCAACAACTTTGACTCCACCACGATCTTCTCTTAAAGATCCAATACCACGAGAAGAAACTCCAAGCATTACACCCTCATCAAGAAGAGAAGATGCAATCTTACCCATAGGTGTATTCAAGATTTGTGCCTTTCCTTTAAAGTTAGAACCTTCCTGAACAAGTGAAGTAATTTTATGGGAAACACGATCAAGGTTTACTGTAGGACCATCGGGATGTCCAAGTTCCCCAAGAGCACGTCCTTTTTTAACAAAAGTTTCATTGTATCTACCAACCTCTTTAGCAAGAGTTTGCATAGGATACATTCTACCATTACGGTTTTTAATGTCTCCCTGAAGAAAAACTCCTTCAATATAAAGTTTTTTACCAGCACCTTTACCTTCGGTGATAATCTTAATGTTTGAAATTTCTTCTGTGATGAGTTTCATTTTTCTTAGTTTGTGAATCCTACTTTAAATCCTAGAACAGTTGCAGCAGAACCAGAAATCGTATCCTGGGCATTTTTTTGAAAAAATTCGACAGCATCTTGTGGAAGTGTTACAGTAGCTGTATCTGCATATCCAACACTAGTACTTTTAGCCACGCTAACCGTAGCAGATCCACCACTATTGTTAACAACTCTAACCACAGTAGCATTATCTAAAGTAGTTGGTGAATTTAATGCAACTTCAGTACCAACACCAATCAATAAAGTTCTGCTAGACATTATTATTCCTCTCCATCTGAGTTAAAATTGTCAAACATTGATGATGAAATATCAGGTCTCATAGCATCGATTTTTTTAGATGCTAATGCATAAAGTGTATCTTTAATTTTATCACTGATTTCTGATGCTGATGAATCAGAACCAATCAGATTTACTATATCTTCCATAAAAAATTTAATATATATTTTCTATTTATATTTCACCACCTTTTGGTTCTTTTACTTCTGTTGAAGATGCATCAATTTCTGGTTCCACTGGAACATTTCCCATCATTCCTTGCTCACCTTCTTGCTCTAAAGGTTCTCCAGTAATTGGATCAATTGAACTTGGATCTGGAATGATACCTTCTTTAATTTCTTTTTCTATCTGTTCATCCATCTCAATCATTTCAGTATCAGTTTGTCTAAGAACTTTATTGCGAACCCATTGAGTAGAATAATACTTTCCAATATAAGGTTCAATTGTTGCAAGAACACCAAGACGCTCATTAAGCATTTCAGTCTCTTTCAATTCTGCAAATTGATTATCATATAAGAAGTCATATTGAATATGATCACTAATCATTTCCCAATCATCAACAGAAACAATATTTTTAAGGATAAGTTGCGTCTTTAATATGTCCGTAAATAACTTAGAAAATCTTTTTCTTAAACGACCAACAAACTTAGAAAACTTAAGTTCATCTCTTAAAATTTCTGAAGAACGACCAAGATTAAATCCACCATCAGAAGCAATTCTAGACTCAGGAACTCCCAGTGATCTGTAAAGTTTTTTCTGGAAGTATTCGATATCAGCAAGTTCTCCAAGATTTTGCCCACCTGGAAGTGTAGATATTTCTGTTCCTCTACCTCCTTCTCTACGAGGTAACCAAAAATCTTCCAACATACTCATATATTTACGATCATCGCGAATTTCTCCCGTGTTTGCATCATAAACTTGCTTGTTACGATATCTCATCATAACATCACGAAGATATTGTTCTGCTTTTACTTTAGGTAAATTACCAACATCAATGTAAAAAATTCTACGTTCTGGTGCTCTTGATAATCTGTAAATTACTAAAGAGTCTTCAATCATACGAAGTTGATTCAATGATTTAATTGCTTTATGTAAATATGAAAGAATAGATCCTTTATTCCTATCAACAAGACCTGAAGTGCAATATGCAATCGAATCTTTTGAAATTTTTACTCCTTTGGTTGCACCACTACTACTATAAGTATTTGTTGGATATTGTGGTTTTGGTGTGTATATAAAATACTCTTCAATCTCTGGTGCTAAAATATTATTTTCTGTATTACGAATATTTGAACTATTATCTTTATTTTTCTTTTTTTCTTGCCTTACATGCTTAATTTTTAAAGGATCAATATATCTTATTTCTTTAATCCCTTCTTCTGGTTTTTTTAAGTCTATAACTTTATGATAGTATAATCTCCCATCAACATACCAATTTCTAAAAATTTCATGTGATTTTTTATCAAAATCTAAAAGCTCTTTAATATGTCTAAATTCTTGTCTGATTGCTTTTTTTAATTTATCGGTAGCATTTAAATTTGAAAGTTCAATTTCAACAGGAGAATCATAAAGATCGCTAACGATTGCTTCATTAACAACATCTTCAATGGCACCATCACATTCTGGATGTAATGACATCTCTCTATATCTTTTAATTAGATCAAATTCTGTTTTATAAACACCTTCAATATCTACATAAGAACCGTAAAATCCACTAGAAATATAATTATCAACCCCGTCCTCATTATTTTGAGGTACGGGGGAAGTTATAGTTTTTGACTTTTTTTCTGAAGAATCTTCAATAGAAAACCCAAAAAGTTTTGCCATATTATAAACTTACTGTACTGTATTATTTACTATTTAGTTAATATCTTCACCACCGGAATCGGGAGAACTTCCTCTAAATGCTTCCCAATAATGCATTTGAAGTTCAACAGTAAATTCCTCAATAGTATCAGTAGTTTCATAACTAAGGTCAATTGTTGAAATATTAGTTGGGAAAATATCCCATATCTTATATGACCTTAGAACAGAACCATCGCGACTAAGTTGATTGACGACAGCATCTTTTTGATATTCTGCTGGATTAATTAATCCAGTTGCATCTGTCATTCTATTAATTACATTCATCCATTTCTCAAAAGCAGATCGAATTGAGAAATCTACATCATTAATGACTGTAATAGTCCAGGTTTCAAAAGTCCTGTCTCCAGATACTTTTAAAACACGTCCCCTAAAAGGAACATCAATTGCTGCAACAGTTGATGCTGGAAGAGCAGCTGCTTTTACCATAAATCTTGATTTTTCCAAAACATCATTATTAATAGATACAGCATTAGGAAATGCTAAAACTACTTCAAAAAGATTTGGTCTTGCACCACCACCAATTAGCTTACTCTTAAAATCACTAATTGTTCTTACTGGTGATGTATTACGTTGTTGGCGACTAGGCATTTTTTTTAAACCTCTAAATTAAACGTTACCGATAACTTCTTCAAATGAAACACCAGTTCTGGTGGCAACGAAGGTAAGACCAATAAAATTAATCGATCTTTGTGGCTTGATATAAATGTCAGCAACAAATTCATTATTATCTATAATTGCTGCTGTATTATTTGTTTCATCACAAATAACAACATAATCCTGAATTCCTCTCTTCGCTTGAATGTCGCGAAGGAAAGGTTCAATAATATTTACAAAGTTTGTTCTTGTAATTTCATCGTTAAATTCAAAAAGCTGATCATTTGCCGCAGAAGTAATAGTTTTTGCAAGATATACAAAAAGACGGCGAACATTGATTCTATCAAATGCTGATGCTTTTCCAAGAGCAGTTTTGTCACCGAAAAGAACAATTCCAGATCCAGGTGTGAAAATAACTGGATTTACTCTTGCTGAATATAATCTATCTCTTTGAGATAGAGATGGATTATATGCCAATTTAATTGAATTGAGAATTGTTCCTCTTGTTGTTCCCGCAGGAGAGAACCATGGGAAACTATCGACATCATTACGAGCACAAATACCAGCGATATCGCCATTTAATGGAACATATCTGAACGTATTTGCAAATCTATCAAACATATACTTGTATCCACTATCAAACACTGCATAAGAAGATGCAGTTAATGGTGAATAATATTCTAATACTTTATTTGTAATAGTCTCACTATCATTAACAGTTACTGTTCCAGAATCAGTATCTATTAAGAATGCTTGTCTATATGGAGAAATAAACGCAATACAATCTTTTCTAAAGTCTGCAATTGAAATTAATTGTTCTGCAAGTGCCCTTGCTTCATCAATAGAGTAGTTGGCAGAACCCATGATCAAGAAATCTACAATAGAATTCTCATCATCTCTAAAAATATTATATCCACTTGATAATTTACCCAATGTTGTTGTAAGAGCACCGGAATTTTCAATGTTTGTTGATCCATCATAATTTTTTCCGCCAGTTAAAACATAATTTAAATTCCCAGCTCCACCAAAAATAATTGGACCATTATTAATATCTTCACTATTTTGATCCCACCCTTTATCTGAGAAAACATTCCATTCAGTTAAAAAACCAGAGTCTGTTATTCCACTAGGAGCACCACCTGCAAAAGTATATGCAGAATTATCTTTTAAATAACTTCTCCAGTATGAAGGACTTCCAGTCGAAAATTGAGCATCTTTTGCTTTTGATAGATTTAAATGCCTTTCAAGAATTGATCCTGAATTTCCAGTAATTCTACCATCACCATCAATGAGAACAACATGAACCTCATCAAATCTTGCTCCTCTCCTTGAAGCATAATCTGATGTTCCTGGTCTATCAGCAATTGAACTCCAATCAATCGTATTGACAGTTTCAGTACCACCAACACTATTAGAAGAAACTGATATTTTTTGATTTTGGAACCAATCAGAGGTTGAGTTGCACGATTTTGCTATAATTGTTCCACTACTAATAACATTAGTTACAGTGAAGAATTCACTATCAATTTTGAAAAGACCCCCAATATTTAATTCACCACCCAATACACCACTTAATAAAATCGAAGTTTCATCTACATCTTGTACTGCTGAAGATAAAGTTCCTGCTCCAGCAATCTTAGTAACTACTTTTACTTCGTCTCCATCTGAATGGGTCAAAGCAGCAGTACCATCTTGTGCTCTTGTTATCCCAGATATAGTTCCCTCATTAACAGTAGCTGCTCCACCCAAGAAAATAATCTCATTGCCAATGATAAGATATTTGTCAGAAATATTTCCTAAATTAGATGTTGAAATTCCAATAGTAGTGTCGCTAGGAGATAAGTTTGCTCCACCTGGTTGATCTAATAATAAAGTTTCTTCAAGATAATAAGTATCTACACTGGTTCCTTGTGTATGAGTAGCAGGAGTGCTATTCAATGAACCTCTTGTTGAAACAGTAGTATCTGCTGGAACTGTTGGTGAATTAACATCAACTATTTTTATATCGCCAGTATTAAATCTATATATTCCATTATACTGATAATCTTTATTTGTTTCCGTGCCATTTTCATCGACATGAGAAACAAATTTTACTTCAACTCCAGCATTAGTTCCAGCAGTAGTTACACCAGTAACAATTCCTTTAAAATATCCATTTAATGTAGATGTAGTTCCAGCACCAGATACAACAGTTCCTGGAAGAACTGTTTGTGATACACCCATACCAACTTCAATATTGGTATAACTATCTAATGTCAGAGTTTGATCTGTCTTTGAATCAATAACCGCAACTCTTAATCCATTTGCCCAAGAACCTGGATTTTTTGCAATAATTGTGCTTCCAGGAATTATATTTTCGTCATATTGAAGTTGCTCATAATTTTCTACATTTTTAATTTTTAATGTAGCACCACTATCGGTAGAATTATTTAATAACTCACTATCTGCTCTAATGACTCTTAAACTACCCCCATAAGCAAGATATGAAGATGCAGTCATCCAATGCTCATAATGCTTATCATTGCTATATGGTTTTCCAAAATTATCTAATAAATCTTTTTCTGATCCAATCAAAACTGGAAGATCTACGGGACCTTGTGCAAAAGGAGCAACAAGTCCACCAGATCTTGCAGAAACTGGATCAACCCTTCCCGTAGTAAGATCTACCTCTCTTACCTTAACTCCAGGAGATGCTAAATTTAATGGCATCTTATGTGTCCTCGCATCCATGTGATCTAAAAATATTTATTAAAATATACTTTTTCACTGGGGAAACGGTGCATGAAATCTACCAATCAGGATATTCCCAATTCCAATTAGTTAATGTCTTTTTATTTTTCTTTATTCTTATTATGGTACATTCTTTACATTCATACGAATATGATGAAGGCAATGTTTTTCTATTTTTTCTTGATAGATAGTAGTCTTCTATTAAATTTTTAATTTTCCCACATACTCTACATCTTCGATCAAAAAATAGTAAGTGCTCAACCTCTAATTGATCATTTATTTCCATCACATATAATCCCACATATAAGACATATCCCCATACTCATCTGTATACCATCTATCACCAGTTTTATCTACAAAACTAGATTCATTATTAAACCCATCAGAAATAAAACCAAATGGTGCCATATCTTGATCTATTTGGTTTTTTTGCTCCTCATATATTCTTTTACGTACATCATTATCTGTCATTTCTTTGAAATATTCTTGAGCAACTAACCAAGAAAAAATCACGAGACACATTGCCAAATCATCATTACATCCTTCTTCTGCTTCAAAAGAATTTCCTTTTTGAGCAAAAGTTGTCAATTCTGATATGATTTCATAATCACTAGTTATTAACTTATCATCTTCAAGAAGAGTTTTCAAATTTGAACAACCTAATTTTTTAACTGCTGAAGTCGTTCTTACCCCAAGATATGTCTTTTTACCACTGAACCCAGATCCAACAATTTGTCCATTTCTACCTCTCATAGCACACATTAAAATATTTTCATATTCTAAGTCATATTGGAGGATACTGGCAACTTGATCTCCAATATCATTCACTTCAATTAATAACCAAGACTCATTATACCCCTTAGCCACATCCAAAATTATATTTGGAAATAACATCGGTTTTATCTCATTATTTCTATATTTTGCTACTACTTTATATGGAAATGTTGTAATATCAAAAACTATAAAAGCGGAGTAATCATTTCCTAGTCCACGGGCAACGTCAACTGTAATTAAATAATTATGATCATTGATTGGATTTTCGTAAATATCTAACCCAGCATTTCTTTTTATTGGTTCATCATATACTAATGTTTTGAGTTTTGCTGGATTGATGAGCGTATTGACAGAACCTAAAAATTCACATTCAAATTCTACTTTAAATTGCTGCTCAGAAGTATTGGCAATTGTTTGTTCTTTCCATATAACATCTCTACCAGGAACTTCTGACCAATGAACTTCCGTAGGAATATATTCATTCTTTTTTCTTTCAGCATCATGCCACATGCGGTAGAAATGATTCATACCGTGTGGAGTAGAAACGATAATTACTTTGGTGTTTTTGCCAGAAGTAATAGTAGGATAAACAGATGCAAAAAACGAGTCAGCAACGTGATTTGGGACGAACGCGAACTCGTCGAGAAAGAGGATGTTAAAAGACATACCTCTGACAGCACTTGCAGACGTAGAAGATGCCAATATTTTACTGCCATTTTCCAACTCTAAAGAACCTTTATTCCATGATATGATACCTTGCTGCATCCATCTTGGCAAGTTCTCATATGCAGTTTGTAATCTACTAAGCAATTCTCTTGCTGTCGCTGCTTTATTTGCCAGAATTCCAATATTTACACTGTCATTAAAAACAGCATAATGTAAAAGGTAAGATACAACAGTAGTTGATTTGCCAGTCTGTCGTGGCATCTTGCAGATATTAAATCTATTATTATGAAAATTATGAATTAAATTTTCTTGAAACCCATATGGATTAAACTGAGTTAAACCTTCATCCAAAGAAACAATCTTTACATAATTATTTGCAAAGTAAATCGGATCTTCTCTACACTTAATGAATTCAATAACCTGCTCTTGGGTAAATTCAATTGGTGTATTAGCTTTCTTAAGATTAGGATTACCAAGATATACGTTATCAGACATTATCTACAATTAAAAGATCAAACATCGATGATACAGTTGCATTACTTCCAGTATACGTTCTTACTTCAAGGTCAGTTTTTTCTGTGAAGTAAATTGGAATACTAAATGTAGTGTGCATGTTACTATTATATAGATTCAGTTCAGAAGCTACTCTAAAAACACCACCAAAAGGTCTTTGAAATAAACGAACCGTATTCTCTTGGTTCTTATTCATTGTTGCTGCAAATGCTTTCAGGAATCCATTTTTACCTGCAGGAATTGTATAGAAGGTAACTTGAGTTTGTCCCATTTCCGCAGAGATGAAACATACTGTATTTGCTCCTTGTGTAAAAGAAATATCTCCTACATTAGTTGATCCTGTCATCACAAATGCTCTATGGGTTCGTAAAAACTCTACAGTTCCACCAACTCCGACTGTTCCATTTAGAGTAAAATCTTCTTCTACTTCATTATAATTTGCATCAAGTCCTTGAACTTTTACTGTTTGTGCTCCAGAACCACCATCAGTATCATCACTAGAAGTAGATTGAACTGTTACTGTTGCTGCTGTAATTGGAAACTGATAAGCACCTCTAGCACTCCAAACAGTATCATAAGTTGCGGATGTAGTTACTACTGCACCAAACTTATGGACATTAGCAATTTGAGTTGTAATACCAGCAGCAATATTTAAATCAAACTGTGTATCTCCACCACAAGCACCAATGTTGCCGTATTTATCGGCACACATATAGACTTCAAATAGACTTCTCTCCTGATTGAGGTAGTCTTGTGTAATTTTATTCCACTGTGCCATAAATTATTCTCCCCAAGTCAATCTCTCTGGTTGATATCTCTTAATTCCAGTGATTCTCATAGTATTGTTATTGATTGTATTTGATGGGTAAATATTATGTACTATCGCACCTGGGTATTCAGATTGAAGTTGTTCCCCAAGATCTTGTTTTGATGGAATTCTTTCACTGTTAATATCAATACGATAAAGATTACCTTGCCAAACTACATCAGCAGTATATTTTTCACTAAAATTTTGTTTTTGTTCTATTTCTGAAGTTGAATTAATATTCAAACTTCCATTAAAGTCACCATTAATAGTGACGTTTTCTGAGATTAATTTTTTCATTGATCAGCACTTCCAACGACGACGGGCTTTACAGATTGCTTTGTCTGGGGTCTTAGAACAATCAATATTATGCATTTCTTTTTGACCCTCTGAACGGGAACAGTATGATGAACGTCTCTTTGCATCTTTGCTTCCTGGTTTTGGATCACCAGTTACAGCAGTCTTTAACTTTGAACCTGGATTCTCACGACGATATGCTTTGACTGCAGCAGGACTCATTCCATCGGTTTTATCTTTTTTATTTACTGATTGCCAATCTTCACCAAACATTTTTGGACCTTTGGTCTTTCTTTCTGCTGCTGCTCTTTCACCCTCAGTAGCACCCTTCTTAGCAAGATTTCTTACTTTTGCTGCACGTTGCTGTTGTCTATGTACTTTTGGGTCAATTGCTGCTGGCATTATGCTCTCATCTAGTTCATTTCTCCAATCAGAAAACTCTTCTTTCTTGACTTTTATTTTTTTAGAATCCCCAGTCCTAAACTTACCAAATGGAGTTGGAAGTTCTTCTCCATATTTACCCTTACTCTTTTCAACTTTATCCTGAGAATCTACGTCACCATCAACATCATAATCAATTCTTTTTGTTGCTTTCTTGGAAAGTTTTTGTAAATTTCCACCACCAATATTAGATTCTTCTTTTTCTTCTTTCATTTTTTCACGTTTTGCTTTTGCCTTTGCCAGTAATCTTGCTTTAGCATCATCTTGTTCTTTCTTAGGAATAGCAGTAACAGCACCTACCTTTTGATCAACATCTCCAGGTGCATACCCTTCTTTCTTCACACAGTTAGGAACAACTTTTTTACCTTTCTTTTTCATGCCTTTTTGAGTATAACCATCCCAACACTTTTCATCAATCTGCTGACCACCTTTGATTGGTTCTGGTTCGACAATATCAAAAAATTCATATTCAGTTGCCTGGAAATCATCTCTCCAGTTAGAGAACTCATAAGACTCTGACTTATTGCCCCAATTGGCAGCACCTTTTTTACGGCACTTTACAAGTGCCCCAGATGCATAAGCAGATGGCCAAACTTTATATCTTTTTTTTACTTTCTTGTAGCAGGCATCTTTTTCTCCCGCCTCTTCATTGGTCACATAATCTGCAGCAGTATCGATATAATCTGCTGCTTTGGTAATTTTGGATTGAACCCATGCTTTGAGTTCTCCTTCTCCATTTTTTCCCATCTTTTTCTCTAATCTTTTTGCTGCATTTTTCAAAGTTTTTAACTCTGAACGTGCCATAGAAAATTCATGATCTTTTTTAGTTTCTTCAGTTGCCACGTTAATTGCCTTTCCTTTACGATTTGGATTTTTATCTTTTCTCTGTTTACGATCAAAAGCTCTTTGTTCTTCTTCATCATCCAAATTTCTTTTCATTTTAGAAGAACCACACTTAGGTTTTGTGGTTTGTCCAGGTTGTTTAGCGCAAGGTTTTCCTGCGTATTTACCGCCTAACTGAACCCAACCAGGAGTTCCATCAGAAGATCGACTTTTTTTAAACCAATCGTGTAAAGAACTATCACCACTTTTAGATTCATTCATTTCTTGTAGAAAACAAGACTATTCATTATTATTTAGAAAACCCTGCTTCAAAAGTTTCTGAAGTTCTGAAGTTGATCCAACAAATAGTGCATTATTAGTCACATTATTTGTAGTTTTTTTACCATCTTCTTCAACTTCTTTAAGTTTCATTTGAAGTTCGATTAATTTATCCGTTGCATCGGCAACATTTTTAATTAATTGTCCAGCAACTTCATATGCCCTAGGACTGCCTCCTTCACCCGCAACTTCCATAATTCCATTAATTGCTTCCTGCCCCTTTTCAATTAAGGAATAAAAATTTGCACGACTATATTCATAATCTTTCTTTATATCATTAACAATTTCAATATTTTTATTTTGCTGTTCTGGTAGAGATATAGTTTCTTTTTCTGTCTCAACTATATTTTCTACATTTAATGCTTCATTGATAGAATTATATTTATCTAACATGGGATTTAAATATCTGTTTGTTTTGTTGGACTATATGTTTTCGAATCTGGCAGATATTCCCAAGATTGATTAAAACCAAAATCATCTCCTGGTTCTACAAAGGGATCATCTAAATCATTTATTTCACCATCTTCATTATAATCTTCTTTTGCTTTTGGTGTAGCCAAATATCTCAATTCACGTTTTGCAGTTGGTAGATTAGTATTTGTATACATATCGACTTGAACTTTCTTGATGAGACCTTCTGTAGATTCTGCAATAGGACCAAAAATATAAGTTTTAGCGGTAAATCTTAAAGTATATATCAGTGCTCTTCTTTGAGAAAAATCACCTTCATAATCATCTTGAAAATCAATCGAATTCATAATTATTGGAATATCTTTCTTTTCACCTATTGAATCCACTAAATCAATGGTAATATTGAAAGAAGGTTGAAAAAATGGTAAAATTTGCTCAATAATCTGTAAAGCATCATCACTTAATTTTGAATATATACTTAATTCAAAATCAATATTATATGGAACTGGCATATAAACTTTTTTTATATTGCCAGAATTATCTACTTTTTTAAAAGTTTGTGTAACACTAGTTTTTCTGTCTCCATCATAACTTATTCCAATCATCTCAAATGACATTCTTGGCAAAACTATAGATATTGGTTTTTCTAAGTTTGCTTGCTGTTCAATTTTTGCCAAAAACTTTTGTGTTGGACCATAAGAAAGTGCAACTTTTATATCTTCTAATAAATTTTTATTGGTATCTAAATGTTGAATATGAATATTATTAAATAATGTTCCAAATCCTACAATTACCTTTCTTATAATTTCGTGATAAAAATAATTTCCTAACATTTTAATATTCTCCGAAAGGATTGGATTCAGTAAAATCTAAAATTGTATCGGCTTCAATTTCGATTTTTTCATTATCATCATAATTAGTCTCTTCTGAATTATAATTATTATAATTTTTTAATCTATATGAAGCACTAGAAGATGATCCCACTACAATCTCACCCTCATAAAAATTAATATTACTGGAATTTGAAGATATGGAATAAACTTCTAGTTTATTTTCGACAGAATTCCAAGATTTGACTCTTGCTTTAACTCCAGATGTTGTTCCAGTAATTATTTCATTATAAACATAAGAACCAGTTCCTTCAAAATCATTTGGATTAGATAAAGTGATCCTGGGATCATCTGTAGTTATACTTGATGTATATCCAATTCCAGGATTCTTAATATTTATGTCTACCAATACTCCATTAGAAATTATTGGTTCAAATATAGCTGTTGTTGCTCCAACTACATTTTGGGATGGTGGACTAATAGTAATTGAAGCGGTAGAATTTGTATATCCACTTCCCCCATCATTAATCGATACTCCAATTACACCAGTGATTGATAGATCAGTACTTATACCACAAGTTGCAATTGCACCAGATCCACCACCACCAACGATTTGTATTTGGGGAGCTACTGTATATCCAGCACCACAAAAATTGAGAAGTATTTCCTTTATTGATGTAACACCACCCAAAGTCTGCATAACTGCTTTTGCTTTTGCAGTATTTCCCCCTATTAAATCTGGTGATTCTATAATTACATTTGGTGTAGAAGTATAACCATATCCATCGTTATCCAAATATATTGTGTTAACATATCCTTGACCAACAATTGGTGTCACCCTAGCAGAAGATCCAGTACCAACAAATTCCAAAGTAGTTATATATCCTTCATCCTCTGTGACTCGATCTATTTCATCTATACTTGTATCAATAACCTCATTTTCATATTCATAAAGTTCACATAAAAGTTCATAAACATAATTTTTTCCAAGTTGATAAAAAGGTTTTTCAAATTCAACTTTTTTTATTTCGAATAATCTTTTACCCAAAGGAAAATAAATTAAATCACCTTCTCTTGGTCTCATTAAAAGATCGGGATCTTCATTAACATTATTTTTTTGCATGAAAGGTGTTATAAAAATTTCATACCTTTCTCTAGAAATTATAAGATTTACTTCATTTTTTAATCTTAATCCAAATTTTGTCATTAAATCACTTCCAGGAGCATATCCCTCATAATTATCTAAATATGCTTCTATCATAAAACTATCATCAAATTTTGATGATTCAACTTCATTTAAAATATTATCTACTTTTATATAATTTCTTGGCAAATAATATACGTCAATTCCGTACATTTTTAACTGCTCATTAATCAAATCTTGTACCAGAGACTGCTCTCCTCTTGATCCCTGAAGGAAAAATGGGTTTAATGCCATAATTAACCTATCATGTCGTAAGGTGGTAATTCATATTCATTCATCATTCTTTGTTTAATATCGGCAATTTCTTTCTCGGCATCATCATAAATTTGCCTACCATTTAATTCTATTCCACCTGGTAATTTAACTCCATTAAACTTAATTAAATTTTGTCCCCATTGTCTTTTTATCAATGAAGTTAGATATGTTTTTAAAAAACTATCATTATAAACTTTGGTGAATGATGTCGGATCCAATGCTCTATAACAATCTATGATTAAATAACTATCTTTCTGCACTGTATCCCAATCCAGATCTAGATAAAGTCTATCTTGTCTTTTATTAAATCTTATTTGTTTGTCAGTTGTCAATAGAAAGTCAATGTCTTCCAAATATCTTTTGACCATAGAATATTGTAATAATTCTATTGAATTGAAATAGTGTAAATCATTTAAGAATAATTGATATTTAATACTAAACATTCCACCAGAGATTGAACTGGTATCAATTTTAAAAATTTTCTCAATACCAACTACAGATTCTGGAACCTGAATAAAATTTGATGATTCGTAAAAATTAAAATTACTTGTAATACCATTTACAGTTGAGGATGTTGTCGTAGTTACTATTCCAACTCCATCTGGACTTTTTGCTTTTCCTCGGTCCAAATCATTTTGTGATATTTTATATTTAAGGAACATTTTTTCCACACCATCAAAATGACGTTCATTAAAATATTGTAAAGCATCATCGACTAAATCATCGATTTGCTCTTCACTAACATTAATCTCTAAAACTGGTGCCCCTAATTTTCGGAGACAATAATTTACTAATTCTTGTCTCGTAGTTGGCTTAGCCACTATTTCTTACCCCCATCAAAATATGATATTGGTATTTTTAAGTATTTATATCTTAAGATCTATTGCTCAATAATTCTTTCAATAATCCTTTTATTTCTTCAATATCTTTTTTAATTTCATCTATTTCTTTTCTTTTTATTTCTTTTTTATTTAAAGAATTAACATATTGATTATATGAGGTGCTATCTGAATTTATAATAGCACCTGTATTTTCATCTCTATAAAGATGACTATAACCTTTTACCTTTATCATCTTACCGCTAAAACACGAATATCATTAAATTTTGGAGTTTCTGCTTGGTTTGTTCCAGACATTACTATTTTTATCATAAATCCACTGAATAAATCTAAATTATCTGCGGTATATTCATAATCTGAAAATTCTCCATCTCTACTTGAAGGAACTCTATTATCTGGAAGACCGCTATTTTTAGAAGGATCTAAGACTAAAACATCCCCATTACCATCTATTGTAATATTATCATATCCTGGGAATAGTTCAAATGATTGACCTATTTCTGAAGAATCTTCTCTTATCAAACTATAAAGAACTCTAAAATCTGTAGACTCTGGTCTTTCGGCACTTATAATAACCTTCAAAGAAGTTGCAGGATTATCTAAAGAAATAATATTAGTATAATAAGACGAAACATGTGGATCATCTAATATAGAATTTACTCTACTATCAGAAGAATAATTATTAATTGGATTGTTCAGTCTATTACTGTAAAACTCTGTAAAAGCAGTATTTAAATTTAATACAGGAGATAAATTAGAATCACTAGTATTTAAAGTTATTGCAGTTGTGAAAGATTTTTTTCTTGGAAGATTAGTTAGATATTCATTTTGATTTTGTTCTGAACAAACAAGTCTAACAGAATTAAGTGTATTTAATGTATTTAATTGAACAGGTTCATATCCATTATCTTCAAAAGAAGACTCTGATCCATTAATGCTTGTTCCGGTCACAGTTCTAATACTAGAATCGACGGATGTAATCGAACCTGGTGTTAAAACATCATATGTTGGCAAAACTGAATTGTAAATAATATTTTGAGACGCTTTAACATTAGATCCCCCAGCAAATTTAAATGAATTGAAAGAAAGTTGTGGGGTAGAAGTGATAGAAGAATCGGAAGACCTATCAACCCCCCTATCAACTCCTCTATTAAACTCTATATAATAACTATCAGATTCTATCGGACCAGAAATTGGCATAGAAACATTATTAATTCTTCTCAATGAAACACCAGCAAGTTCATATTTTTCAACAATAGTTCCAACTGGATGTGTAATTGCTACAGTGGAATCAAATCCTCTTCCATTTGGTGAAATACTTAAAATATTATTAGATACATTATTATATTTTATAATTTCATCACCAATTTTAACATATCCTGGATTAGAGGAGGAAACTGGAAACCCTTCAAAGGTACTAAAATCGGAAGCGTCGTCAATCGTAATGCTATTAGATTCTGAAATAGGCAACTCTTCTACTAATTGCTTTAATGGAATATCAGATTGTATATTATTAATTAAAACTTTATTTGCAGATGAATACATTCCATGATTAAAATGCTCAATTTTTAAATAATTTCCAGAATTTATTCCATCATCTCCATAACTTGAAGTTATAGTTGTTCCAGCTAAAGATACAATTTCTCCCGAATTGTTATAATAACTCAATGCAGCACCAACAGAAAATTCTTTCCCGGTTCCAGCATCACCAAATTCACCAATAACATTATCTAAGTATAATGTATCTACTCCATTTATAGAACTTATAGTTATCAAACAATCACTACCTGTCAATCCACTAGTAGAAGATGTAACAATACCAACAACATCTCCAACTTGATATCCATGCCCAGCATCTAATATAGAAATACCTATACCAGCAATTTCTCCATTAACAACACTAGTAACGTTTAACTTAAGATCTTGTCCTTGACCAATTACATTATAAGTGCTGACAATTTCCGGAGTAGTCATTGAATAATTATTACCGGATTCTGTTATATCAACACCTGTAACAGAACTTCCAGTTCCAATTACAACAGATTCTCCACCATTACCGTTTACTCCTGCTAATTTTCTTGTTGAAAGTGTATTAATAATACCTATATCAGTAATAGTATCGATACCTATTTTTCCAGTTTTTGGAAGAACAATTGCAGGATTATTATTTAAAGTTGCTACATATCCATTACTTTCATTTAAGGGTGGATTATAAAAGTATGCAGTACCTGTAGTTTTGTTAAACTGTGCTTTATATAATTTAAATTTAAGATCTTGGTATTGATTTGTTGTCCATATTGAACCGTTCTGTGACTTGAATAAAGTACCCAAAGCAAATTGTTTAGTGTATCTAATACTATCAACATCTGGTAAATTAGTAGTACTAACAGATTTTTCTCCCATAACTGCTGTCCATAATGTATATTCATCACTTTTATCTGAAATTATTACAATAGCATACTCTCTTCCTGGTGCAAGGAATATAGGTTCTGGGAACTTAACATTAGTCGCTACGGAACCGTCATCAGAAGTATTGATATTGACTGTTTCGTTTCCATTTTCATCAACACTTCTTGGTTTAAGGAAAACAGGACTACCTATAACTTCTAGTGTTGGTGTTCCCAATAATGTTGTTCTAACTTCTACTCTGACTTCGGCATTTCCCTGGTCAATAGATTCGAAAAATAGATCTACTGATGTTAAAAATACACCATTACTATCATCTTCAGTATCTATATTTGACTTAACTTGAATATTTCCACCAACAGTAAACGTTTGTGCTAAAGGATCGAAATATTCAACGCTAGCATTTCTACTTATACTCGAATTCAATGTAATAGTTGAATTTGTAGTATCAGTAATTCTATTAGATATTGTATTATTAATAGTATTTCTTGTCCTATTTTCTCTTATTGTTGACTGGAATTGTATAACAGTGGCATTTGCCGAATAATTTGTTTCAGCAAAAGATATAGTGGTACTTCCAGGAACAGGAGATTCATTCTTTCTACTTGATGTCAATCTATAAGTTTTAGTGCCAGTAGAAATTCTGTTTAGTGGTCTCGGAATTTTGTTTGGATTTCTTATAAAGAAAGAAGAAATTAGATCGCCATAATTATCGGATATTAATCTAATATCTTTAACAAAAGATATAGACTTACTAGTTTGTCCAACTAATTGCATTCCTTTAACGATATATCCATAATAATCACCTTGTGCATTTTCAGAGAGAGAAGTTGTATCAATGTTCAATATTTTTGAATTGGAACTATATTGACTTGGTATAATTTCATTTCTCAAATATGGGTTTATATTATAAATTTCTGATGGTGAATTGAAACGTCCAAATTTATGATTAGGTGTACATACTCTAAATCTAATTCTTTCACTGCCATTCACATATCCAATTACAGTTTCTCCAATTTCAAAAGAAGAAGATGAACCATATTCATTTAAATTTTTGTTTTTAGAAATTTCAATTAACTTTGGAATTACATCAATGTTGCTATTTCCGTCTAAAAATTGATAAAATCTTGTATTAGGTTTTAAATTAGATGCTTTAATCTCAACATTTCTAGATCTGATAAATTGATCTTCAAAAGTGCCAACAATTCTATTGTCTATTGTTGTGTCTACTGTATCAAAAGAACCACTTGATGTGCTCCTATCAAATGATACAGAAGTGTCTGTTGATCTTGAAGTAGAAGACGAAGATGAATTAAAAGATACACTCCTGTTAATACCATCTAATTCTCTTCTTGTTAAATTTCTATTTCTTGGAGCTGCAGGTATTCTTACTCTTTCTGTTGAGTTGAGATTTGCTCTTAAATTCTGTCTTAAATTAGTAATCAATCTATTAGTCAGTGAATTATTTAAATTAATAGATTGATTATTTAAATTTCCAATTATAGTTCTATCTTGTAGTTGAACAGTTCTAGTCCAATTATCAATACTTGGGTTTAATTGAACACTTCCACTGTATACTACAACATTAAATGGATTCACATTTTCAATTTTCGTTGCTATAGATTGTTCTAACCACCCTATTTCATCATAAGAAAGAGTTAGGGATTTTCCGGTTTTTTGGACAGATGGATCTAATAGTAATAAATTATCACTTAAGTCTAGATTTTGGGGGTTTAAATCTTCACTTGTTGCTATTAATGAGTCTAATGAATCTCTTGTAATATTTGGAATTAAATTTCTAGATGCAGTATCTACTATGGTTGTGGATAAAATTGTATTAATCCTACTACTATCAACAAAATCATCCACAAAAAATCCACTCTTAAACCTATTTCTGCCTTCAGAATCACTAATTTGTAGTGATTGTGTATTTAATTCTAACAAAGACAAACTAGTAACTTCTTCCAATACATTGACACGATCTTCTATAACACCGATATCTCTCATAGTATATCTTTTGTTATCTCTCATTGATATAGAAGCGTCTCTAGGGTCATACAAGTATGCTGGAAGCTCAATTGTACATAATTCTAGAAGTTCACTTTTTTTAGATGGTGGTTTTGGAGATTTTGCAGAAACACCTTTATCTACAATAAAATTGCCATTAGTATCTAAATAAACTTTATCTATTCTTGGTAAATAATAACTTTGCGTAATAGTAAACCTTTCATTGGGTGCTAAAAGTTTCAATGGAGCAGTATTAAATGATGTTGTTCTACTTGTAAAATCAAATGGAGAACGATCATTTGTTATGCTTGGATCAAAAACTTCTACTCTAGGTCTAAAATCTAATGTATCTGTTGATCTAACGCTCCCATTGATGTAAGGAATATCATTCAAAAATCTATTTTTATCATAACTATTAACTGTAAAAATATCACCATTATCATTAGATGGGACAGTATAGTGGTCAAAAACAACTAATATTTTTCTTGATGGTTCTGAAGTATTTTTATTTCTTACTAATTTAGAGTAATCATAATATTGTTCTTTTTGACCTCTATTTAATTTAAAGGATTTTGTTATATCTTTATATGAACCTATTTGAATTTCTTCTATTGTAGTTGTAATGTCAGATTCTTCAAAAAATACAGTTTCGCCAACTGAAAATCTATTACCATTTAAATAGATAATTCCCAAAATATTGTTGGGGTTTGATGGGATTGTTGAGCTGTTTGTAACAACTCTAGCAACAGCATTACTTTGAGACCCTATTATATTTTCCCCAATTAAAGCATTTTGACTTACATTGGATAAAGAGGAGAATTTAATTCTATCTAAAATTGGATCATTAGCATTAAAAGATTCATAAACTGCAAGAACTTTCAATACATCTGGATGATTTAAAGAAATTTCTTCATCTTGAACTCTTAGTCCATAATATTCGTTATATTGAAGTCCATCATCTAATGAATTATTTGGATCAGTTCCTGATTGCAAATACTTTGATTTTTCTACTGATAATACTTTACTTCTAGATAAGTTTTTAATTTTACTTTGAATACCACTTTTAAATATAGTGGTATTAATTACCATATTAGTAGAAGAAGGATTCAATCCCCTAAAAGTAATGTCATTTCCAGAAAATTGAATTGCGGAAGAATTCAAATTATCAGCGATAGCACCAGTTGATCCATATATAACCGAGTATCTTTCTTCATCGAAAGAAGTCCATGAAGAATTATCAATATTTGAAATATCAGTATTTGTATTGAGAATCAGAGAACCATCTACACCTACAGTTTTTCCTACTATTTGGTCTATAAGATAAACATTAGAACCTGATAATTCTACAGAAGATATGTTAGATTCAGGTAATTCTGTATATAAAGTCCCAGAACCTCTTATTTGGGGTGCTCCTAAAATTGCATTTACTTGAATATCAGATCCTGGTAAAGTTCCATCATAAACATTGGGAACACTTTGTATTGCAGATACGGTAAATGATAAGAAATCGTTAGAAATTGATGAAATTCTATTGTAAGTTTCTAATGACTGTCCAGGTTTTTGGTATCTAACTATACTATCAACTCTAATACCAAGGAATTTTTTTCCAGTAGATGTAACTTGACCACCATTTGTTATTGTAATCTGAGAAATATTGTTAGGAAAATTGAATTTACTTAAAACAGAATTTGCAGTGAAATTTGAACCATACCCAAATGGATTTGTTTGACTTACTGATTTTATATTTTGCGATCCATAAGAGATTTGCTCCGTAATCGTCCTTGAAAAGTCTATACCATTGACAATCAAAGATTCTCCCTTAGAAAAAGTTCCCGATGTCTCTCTCAAAAATATAACATTTGATGATCCATCAGATACAGCAAATCCACTAGCACCAGAACTTTTGCCTTTAATAAAGTATGATTCTTTAATTTCTGTAGCACTTACTGGTGAATTTAATGTTAACTTCGTATAAGTTTGTATATCATATAATCTTAAATCCCATATTGTGGAATCATCTACATATGGAGCATTCGACAAATTAAAAGAATATACTCTAGCTTTGCCTATTTCTGTTCCTAAACCTCCCAACTGAGAATGTAAAGTAACAACTTCTCTCAATTTTGGTGTCCCAGAAACTGTATTTACAGTTAAAATATTTCCTATTTCGTATGAAGTTGATAAATTTGAAATTGTAGCAGTATCTCTTGGTTTTTCTACATCTATTATTTCGGTAAAATTTTTCTCTATATCATAACCACTAACATATGCTTTTCCGGGAGATATTTGTAAACATGCTAAGTCATTAGATGGTGTATTACCTTGTTCTGTTAAAACATCATCAAAAAATATTCCATTACTTACTAATCTATCGTTTAAAGAATTTAGTAACTTTATTTCAAAAGGTCTTACTGCATAATTTCCAGATTCATCAAACGTTCTTTCGGCAAAATAGTCTCTTATTTTATTATATTCAGTTTTTATTTGCTTTTTCTTAAGTTTACCATCTTTTACTCTTAGTAATTCAATAAAATTGAAATCTTCTAAATCTTCAAGTGATTTTTTAACCAGGGTCAAAGTAATCTGCAATCTGTCTGCTCCTGGAGCAGAATAATTTGCAAATCCTTTTGCATTGTCATACAAACTTTCATCATCCTTTACTGTTACCAAGTTTTCAGAAACTGATAAACCAACTCTATAAGATGGATTGTTTGTATAATAATCTAAAATAATACTTTGATCTTCTACTGCAACAAAATATCCTCTAACAAAATAAACACCCTTAGAAATAAATGCTGCCGATCCAATAGAAGTTGAGTTCGAATCTATTAAAGTAGCAAAATTAACACCCGAATTTATAGTTGTATTTCCATATTGAACACTTTGATTACAAAATATTGATTCTCCATCAATAAATTGTGAAAATTCAAAATTTTCATCAGATTCTAAGTAGCTTACATATAAAGTGATATAATTTATTTCATTACTTTCTGTTGGGAAAACTACCTTTCTAACTTTTGCGGATATATTAGACTCAGTTCCTACAATAATTTTTCCAATAAAATTCTCAATATACGTTGATATGTCAACACCAAATTGATTTGCATTTAATCTTACAGCATAAAATTGATTTTCATATGTTATGTTTCCAGGGATTACCACTGATCCCTCACTAAACACATGACTACCAAAATCTTCTATTTGATTTTGTAATATAGATTGTAAAGTTGTTAATTCTCTGGCTTGAACTGGAACCCCGGAATTAAATAATACTTTATAAAAGTTTTTGGACTTATCAAAATCGTCATAATATGGGTTTACATTTAGATTAGTTTTTTGTGACATTTCTTAAAATTCCAGGATAATTTTAACGTCTTCTTTTTGTCTAGAGTTTCTTGAAACCAAAGATCTATTATCAATATAAATTACTTCTCCAGTACCTTTATTTATCTCTGGATTTGAGAGACCATTTGTAAATGATACATCAAGATTTATTTTTTTATTATTTACTGTGGTTGATATACCACTGAAATTTACATCTATCGATCCAACGGGATTAATAGTTCCCCCATCAGATTGAAATTTTATATACTTACCTAAAATAGAAACATCATTTCTATCAGTTTGGTCCACATTATTTGCAAAATATAGAGATCTATCTTGATAATATTTAATTACCTTAGTTTCATTATCAAAAGAGGCAACATAACCTCTTGCTGTTCCAATTCCGGGTATATTTTGTGTTATTGTATCTCCAATATTTGGTATAGAATTTACAGTATTAATTTTTATAGCATTTAAAGAAGAATAATTATTTTCTTTATAAATTTCCGAAGAATTATATTTTTTAGGATTTTTTATAACTCCAATTTGGCAAAAATTCGTGTCCACTGGAAAAGATTTTGTGGAATCATCAAATCTAGCATACAACAATACTTTATCTGCGCCAAGTTCTTCGTATATATTATATCCATGTCCTCTCGATGGTGGAATTATTGGAATAAGTTTAGCTGGGTTTTGGACTGTTCCAGAACTTCCTAAATCAACTATTCCATAAGTGTAACCAGAACCTCCAGAAGTGACTCTGGTTGTTATGATACTTCCGGAACTATTGACGGTTATATAAACCTTTGCTCCTTGTCCATCACCTATTATGTTATATTCACCAGTAGTATATCCTGCACCACCATTTTCAATATATACGGTTTTTATTTGGTTATTGTTTAAATCGGAATTACCATACTCTCTTATAGATTGAATTTGTGGATCGGAAGAAGATGACCAATTACTTGGAATAGGAATATATTCAATAGAATCAAATTTTATAACTTCTGATGGGGAAATTGAATATAGATATTTCCAAATATACCCATCTCCACTAGATCCAGCTTCCGATGGTTCAAATTTTATGAAATTCGGTTCATCTACAGAAGGATTTCCTAGTGGGTTTGACCCAGAAGATCCATTTTCTATGCAAATATAAACTCTAAAATCACTTGTAAGGACATAATAATTACAAGAATATAATCTTGCTTTATTTGAAACTGGACTTAGATTATTTGTATCATAATCATGTCTGTACATATCATAACGTGTATTTGGAGTCCAATCAACTCTCCTAACAACACGTCTTACATTATCAGAAGTAATTTTTTTACCAAATAATGAAGTATCTTTATAATGTGATAGATAATTTAAATTATCCACGGGAATAAGTGGATTTGATGGATTATCATCCCATGTAGTAGTTCTTCCAAATCCTACATCATTTCCAACAGAACCAGGATTTGATAAACCAAGAAAAATATAATATGAATTTTCATCATTTAAAATAGAATTTATAAAATTTTCGGAATTATTAACTCTAAACTGATCCGTTACAATGGAAGACATTTTACACGTGTTTTTTAGATATTTATAATTATAATAACAATATCAAATTAGATTATTATTTTTTCTATTAATGCTCCTGTATTTCTGAGCCCAGTATCTCTTCTTTGTACCACTGGGAAAGTGCTAAGATCAACATCAACAGTTTTATTAGTTACTGCTATCGAAATAGGTTCAGTTCTGTCCATGGTATATAATCTTCCCCAGGAGAATTCTCCAAGATATTGACCAGTACTAGATATACCGTTAATATCAGATGATGAGTGTACATTACAATAAATTGTAGCACTATTTCCAGAATTATCAGTTATAAGGTCAACATAATAAATGTTATCCAAAGTGGTAGTTCCAATTCCTATAATATTTGAATCATTGCCATCGACTGATGTAACTCCATACCCCAGATTAGTATTTTTTATGAGTATTGGATATCCAACTTCTAAGTCATTACCAAAGAAACTTCCTCTATCTAAATTAAATACCAATGATAATTGACCAGAACTTACAGTAGTACCAATTCCTGTTATTGTCCCATTAAATCCTTGAACTCCCTGTGTTGTTCCAACATTCTCAATAATTAATTCTGGTTCTGGTACTATAGAGTATGGAGTAAAACTATAACCAAAACCAGGATTTATTATGTTTATTGGAGTTGTTAATATTCCAGCAGAAGATATAGGAATTGAGGCTAAAACAGTTGTGCCAATACCAACACCAATTTCTGGTGGATTTGAAAAAATAATATCTACACTAGAACCAGTATATCCACTACCACCATCAATTATATTAATCGATGTTATTGATCCACTAGAACCTACTTGTGTGGTTATGATTCCAGTAGAAGAATTGATATTATCTACAACTAAAAATTCAAAATTATATGGAGCAGATCCCTCATATTTAAAAATAGAAGAATCATCAATAAAAATTTCGTTATCTGATGGTAAAAAATCTTTAATTACTTTTGCAGTTGGATAAATTTGAGAAATAATTGTATTTCTAGTTTTGTTTACAAAAACACCATTAATTATCTTATCTTCTTTTTGTCTAGTTAATGACATAGGTCTTTCATTATTAATATCAATTCCAGCACCACTATACTTATTAGTTTCAAATTTATCAGAGAAAGATAAATCATAGACCGTTCTAGGATCTTGTGTTAAAGTGTCGGAATTATTGTTATCTCTAAATATCTGAATTATATCACCCCTCTCAATAACAGGAATAACATCAGTTATTGTTACAGCATCTACGCCACTAGAACCTAAGTAAAAATAAATATCAATATCATCTTCTGGTTTTGGTGGTGTAATAAACTGGAATGATGTTCCCCCGTTAAAGAAGTATGCTTTTTTTGGATATTGAATAATTCCATTAATTACAATCAGTAACAGATCTGAAAAATTTTCTTTAATAATTTCATCGGAAGATTCAAAACTTAATAAATCTCCATTATAATATAATGGGAATATAGTTCTAGAACCATCTTGATAAAATTTTACAGAGTCAATAACTTCAAAATCTCCATATTGGAAAGTTGCGAATGTATCTCTATATGTTTCTAATACGGTAAAGATAAGTTCACTTATTGGTGAGGATAATCTCGAATCTGTTACAAGACCAACGGGTTTAAATACATCTCCCTTTCTAAATGAATATCCATTTCTAGATATTGAAAAATCTGTAACTGAAAAATAAGTAGATCCTATTCCAGATGAATTTGAAGAATCAACAGAAATATTAAGTAATAATCCAGTACCTGTTTCAGTAGTGTTTCCAACTCCTAGTCTAGATACCCCAACAATTTCTAAATTCTCATAAGATGGTTCAGATGTGAATATTTCTGGGGAAGTATATCCAGATCCACCGTCATTGATAGTAAAGATGAGAGTTCCACCAATACCAACAGATGCTTCAATCGAAGCATTATTTCCTGAATGTCCTTCTTCGTAGATAGTAACTTCAATTGGAGATAATCCATTATATCCAGATCCAAATGTTAAATTTGCATCATATCGATAAGCAACTCCACCCCCAATATAGGTATGTGGTATAGTGCTAGTACCAACATAACTAATAAATGTTCTATCTGATAGTATTTTTGTTATTGGAAAATAATTTCCTTGTGTACCATCTGGAAAAATTGTTGTAGTTCCTGCTCCACTTGTACAGGAAAATTCTAATCCTTCAAGATATACGAAAGAAGTTGAATAATCAAAATCAGAATCTACTGTTACCTCAAAATTTCCATTTTGATTATTATATGTTGATGTTGTAATTGAATATGGAGATCCAGTATATGTTGATATTCCAATAATATTTGTGATTGATCCTCCTGTAACTTCTGGTATCACAGAAGCTCCAACTAAAGGTGCATATCCAATTCCATCTGAAGAACCCAAAGAAACAATAATTCCACCTCTTGGAATATTATTTTGATTTATATCCGCGTCAAAAATAACTACAGATTCTGGATCAGATATATCAGACCTAATTCCAGTAAAAGTAATTGTAGTTATTCCTGGTAAAGGACTTATCTCCTCAGTAATTTCAAAATTTCCAAATAAATTTCTTTCAGTAGTAGGAGTTTGAAATACTCCATTTATAAATGTAAATCCATTTCCTCCACCAGTCCCAAGACCAGAAGTATTTCCTCCACCTACTGTAAGAGTGAAAGTTCTTTCTACTCCATCGAATTGGGGTGATATATCATCAAATATTTGATTGGAACTATAATCATTTCTTAAAAATACTCTAGAAGAGAAATCATAAGAATATGGAACTAAGTTACTTTCATCTCTTGCCGAAAGAGAAGAAGACCCTACTGGTTCTTCATTAAAGAATATTCTATTATCTACAATATTGAATGAACCAGTATAAGTTTGTACATTTGCCCCAATTGAGTGTGGCGCTGCGTTAGAACCCCAAATACCTCTTTCCACTTGAACTAAAAATTCGCTACCAAAATTTAATATTGGTCCAGAATTTGTAGTGCCTAATCCAACATTTATAATATTCATATATTCATCATCTATTTTTAAAACATTAAGCGGATTTATTGAAGATATACCACTTAAAGAAAATATTTCAACTTCTGAGGTAATATTTTGTACTAGAGTTTTATCTAGTTTTAAATCTATCGGTGGATATTGTGTAATATCATTAAGAGTTACTAATATTTTTTCATTTTTCTTTTTCATAGTAAATCTATGATTATTTCCAGTTCCAATATCAACAAAAGTAACCGCTATTCCAGACCTTGTAGTGGAAATTTGGAATTCAGTATCAGTTGGATTAACTATAAAAACTGAAGAAGGTAATAAATCTTCTACACCTTCTAGATTATTTCTATATGTAAGTGAAATAGGTATTTGGTCAAATGCATCATCTGCAGTATAAATAACCTCCTCATCTGGACTAAAAAAGTGACTATCAAAAGTAAATTTACCTGTTGATGGATTTAAATTGATTAAATTGGATGGATCGAAAGATTTTGAAAAAATATTTTTCCCATTGAATGTCAATTCAAAATCTTTTGCAGATACCCTACTACTATTTTTGGAGAAATATGAAAGACTTTTAAATTCAGTTATTAATGGTCCAATATTAAGAATATCTGGTTTATTTGAAAAATCATATAGTTTATAAAAACATTTATTAAAAGATACTACTGTATATGATTCTGCAGTATTTGGATAAAAAACTACGTCAAAAGTGTTGTTTAGATTATATTGAGTGCCGAAAGTTCCAACTCCAACAAAATTATCATCAATATTGATAGAATATGCTTCTTGAAGGTGAATATTAGTTCCATCTTGAACTAAATGGAGTTTGTATAAAGAACTTGATTGCCCATATCCAACATGAACTAAAGATTCTACCGCATCAATATTAATAGAATCTAAATTAATAACATTACCAGAATTGCCTGGTGTTACTGATATTGTATTTAAATTTGATTGATAAAAAGCAGATTTTTCAGTCCCAGGAATTTGAGATCCAGATAAAAATCTGTAAAAATTATTGCCAGAAGTAATGTTTTTAAAATTAGTTATCTCAACATCTATCAACACATCAAAATTTGTATTATTTACATAATTCAAAACTAAATTTGAACCCGAAATTATTGAATCAAAACGACCGATAATATAATCATTTCTACTAATGTTTGAAGTATCAATGTAATTTTCTGAAATGTATGTATTTGTTCCATCATGAGTAATATATAATTCTACAAAATTGCTAATATTATTGACTAAATCTTTTACATATGCAGATACATGTAAAGATATGGTCTCTGATAATGGGTAAGTTGATATTTCAAAGGTGGATGGTAAAACTCTCTTAGTTACTGCTATAATATCAATATATCCTATATCTTGCACTCCATAACCTGCAGTGAAACTTCTAGCACTTGAAAATCTTTTTTCAATATACTTAATATCATAATCTGAATTAATGTCATCTTTTGCAGTTATGAATAAATATTTTTCTCCATCTGAATTAGTTTCAACCAAAAAATCTACAAATTCAAAATTTTCATTTAATTCTGTTCCAGAATTAGTTACATCGTATCTTTCTGAAATGTAAATATTATCAGTATTTTTATTAAATAATATTACTAAATTGGACAATTGAACTTCAGATGAATTGATATTACTGGCCTTAATTAAATAATTATAATATTCATAAGACTCAAAATAGTTCATAACAGAAATATTTTCCGAATCAAAATTATTTTTGAACAAAGAAGAAATATCATCGACTGGTAAAACTTTATTAGTATCGCAATTTACATAATCTGACAATTTAATAGTTTTTAATTTAACAAATTTAGAAGAATTTTCAACAACATCTATGTCAGTTACTAAATCTAATACATTGATGGTATCGACTCTTTTTTCATCAGATAATATATTATAAAAAACTACTTCATTTGCACTAGAAGATATTCCAGTACGTTCTCCAATCGATGTTACATTAGTATCGGCAAAGTTTTTAAGTCCTGATGTATGTACAAATTTATTGACAGGTGATTTTAATTTTTCCCATTCTATGGGACTTTGAATTGAATATGAGAGATTTTGATAATAATCATTATCACCTAATACTTGATAATCTACATTTAATTTACCTATATCACTTGACCATCCATCATTTTCCTTGTAAGAATAATTTTTTGAGAATATTCCTTCAAATTCATACAGTTCTTTAATGGTCGATAAATTCAGACTTTCTTTTCCTTGTATAACATCATTTTTTGATAATTTATAAGTACCAATTACCTTAAGACTATCTATAGAATCGTTTGAAATTACTTCTAAATCTGTAATCGTACCATTTACAATTAATTTCTCACCAATCTGCATATAAGACGGAGAAATATTAACAGAAAATACTGGATATTGATTTTTATTAATAATTGACCCGTTAGAATCTTGAATTACTTTTGCTATTCCAGTATTTGTAGTTAAATCTGAAACATCAATAGTAACAACATCCCCATATATTGATCCACTAGGTGTATATGATAAAACTTTAAAAAATGAATATCCATAATCACTGGAATTAAATCCATCTCCACTAATGCTATCTTTTTGTATTCCTTCTACAAAAACTTGATCTCCTGCTAAAAATGGGAAAGTGATAAATCCTCCAATCGGGGTTGTTATCACAACTTCAAAAATCGTTGGGGATATAGAATTAACTCTTAATATGCTTACTCCATTAGAATTTTTAGTTGCAAAAAGTTCTGCCGAATTTGAAGAAATTCCCCTAGGTGAAGAAACTATATCTAAACTAATAATACTACTGCCATTAAAGATAGGATTAATAATTCCATTATCTATAATTCTTCTAGAAAATTTTTCAACAACAATTATTTCTGGTTTTTCTGTATATCCGGATCCGCCATATATCACTTGTGCATCAGAAATATAATTAAAATCTTTTAATATAATTTTGGGGGAGATTGACGCATTTACAGATAAAGTTTTATCAAATGAATATGGCAAACTTTGCGTCACATTTCTAAAAGACTTAATTTTCCTAATACTATTAAATTTTGGAATAAGATTAAGACCAATACCATATTGGGTATTGACGCCATTAAAGATTGGAATTTCTGAAAAATATCCGCCAGAATAAAGAATCTTAATACTATCAGCACTACCTTTTTCAGTTTTAGATGTAGTTGTATATTGAATGATATCACAATCTGATTTTAAATATTCACTTCTTTCTGGTACATTTCTTACTGAAATCTCAAATGTAGTTAATCCTACACCTAAAATTCTATGTTCTCCATTATAAGAACTTTCAATATATGAAATAGAAGAATAATCTTCTACATTCTTATCAAGTCCAACAAAACCCTCATTATTTTTCAATGAATAAAATAGTTTTTGTGGAATTTGCTCACTAAATTCTAAAGTTACATATGAAGAAATTGTTCCAGGAGAACCTTCCCTAATAATATTGAATTGATTTGTTGAACCAGTAGAAATAAACTCGGTATTAAAATTATTATCATAGTAAATATTAAAATTATATCCAGATAGAGAAGAATCTGAAAGATCAAACTTCAAATCATTGTTGCGAACAACATATATCTTGGGATTAATTAAAGAGAGTGATTGATTAATATTAGAATAACTAATTGTATTAAAATCTACTACATTTACTGGAATTTGATATGTATCAAATAAAGTTTCACATAAATTTATTGTATTATTATCTACTTTATGTACAAAATATATTTTATCTGCAGATGAATTGCCTGCATAATCGTAAAAGACTTTATCACCAGTATTTAAACCATGATTATTAATCGTAATTGTATTGTCTCCTAAATCTACATCCGTAGAGAAATTAAACTCAATTGGATCTATTAAAATTTTATTAATTTGTTCATTATATAAAACTTTAACATCAGAAGAAATCCCAGATCCAATTAATAAATTTGGTTTTATATCCAATTTAACTAAATCACCAACTTCCAAACTATGAGAAGTTGACAAAGAAACTTGTGCTTTTATTCTTCTTAAATCAAAATTTTCTTGATTGAATACCGTTTCAAAATAATAATCATCATAATTATCGCCATCCTTAACAATAAAAACCTCATCAGTTATTAACGAAGTTTTTATTCCTATAGTATTTGGATTTTTGTCAACCACATATACAAAAGGTGGGAGATCATAGGGTGTTGAAGTGGAAGTATTTTGAATTTGAATATTATCTACATTTGGTGTAATATGTCCATTTGGATTAAAATATATTCTTTGATTAGTCTTAAATGGGTGATTTTCTAAATGAATAGTTTTAGTTTGAATTGATCTACTTATAGTTTCATTTCCAAAATTAAAAGATCTCTCATAAGAAATACCAGAAGTAGTTCCAATTCCAATAGATTCCTTTGGATTAAAATATATTCTAATATTTTGTTTTGAATCAAAATAATCTATTTCTTTTTTTATAGTAATCTTATTTTGTTTAAAAGTTACCCCAATTCCAGAAGAGTGTGAAATTAATGAATTTCCTCTTTTAACTCTTAATACTTTTTTATTTGGAAATACATTAAGTACTTCCATCACTTCTCCACCAATCTGTATACTACTTCCGGCAGAAACTTTATTTGAAACATTGGAAAGATAAATTTCGGTAGTTTCTGATCCAGAAGGAATGTCTTGAATTAAAGTTTCAGTTAAATCTGAAATAACTTTTATTTGATATAGATCATCGAAATATTCTATATCTGTTGTTGTACTTGCATTAATGGAAACATAATCCCCACTTTCAAATTCTGTATATGGTGAAATATAAAAATCTATTTCACCCTCATTCCAAACTGCCGTATAATTAGTTTCTTCATTTATAATAGATTCTATCTTTTCTATAACTTTTCCTTTTATAGATCCAATTTCTGCGTCAATTTTATTTGTTGTATTATCTGAATCAGAATTCTTAAATATTAATTTTTCACCTACCTTATAATTTTCTCCACCATCAAATATTTCTATATCAGAAATAATTCCTTTTTCTACTGTTGTTAATTCTATTTTTTGTTTGCTATAATTATAATTTTCTGGAACAAAATCATAATCTGCCTCCACATCAAATATCTTATATGGAAAAGTATTTCTAAGTAAAGAAGAATTTTCAAAATCAAATGATTGATTCAACTCTTCATTTTCATCCAATAATTTTCCCTTAAAACAATCTCCCACAAAATATGGAAATGTGGGTTTATTTGAAATTTCATCTATAGAAGCGTGATAAGCATATGTTCCATTTGGAAAATCTACATTTTTTTCATATCTCCCATTATATTCGTCAAGATCACCACCACTAGTCTCATCATATGAATAATCTTCAATAAAATACCCTGCAGGAAAATCTGAACTTGATGGTCTATCAATAATATTGGATGTATTTAAAATATAACTAGATTTTAATAGTTTTCTTGTAGATGTTATATCTTCTGGATCGGAGTTTCCATATGGTCCATAAATTGGATATCCATCATATGCCCATCCGATTATACTAGATGATTGATTTCCATCATCTTGAAAACTATTTTGTAAATTTTGATAATATCCGGAAACTGAATAACTTAGTCCATCATTATAATCTTTAAGTATTTCATACTGATTATTATCATTATTATCTTGAATCTGATTTATAGTTAATTCTCTGACATTACAGTCAATTATACAATTAATTCCAGAAGGAATTACATTAATTGAACTATTAGATGAATACCCTATTCCAGAATTTATAATTTTTACATCAACAATTCTTTCATTCTCAATAACTGCTCTTAATTTTGCACCATATCCTTTACCTGAAGGATCTACTACTTCTAAATCTGGAACAGAAAAATATTCACTTCCACCAAAATCAATATTTACACTAATAACCTGACCATTTATTATCAATGGATTTAATCTAGATTCAATACCATTTTTAATTAAAATAGTTGGTTTTCTGTGAAAATTAATTATCGAAGAACCATACCCAATTCCAGATTCATATAGATGTAATTCCGAAATCACACCTTTTACCACTGGCGTAGTTGTAATTAATTGTGATCCTGATATTGTTCCTAAACCAATTGGATTGTAATTGATTACAATTTCTAGATCTGGATATTTAAATCTGTTGTATCCAGAACCAGTGGATAAAATATTTACAACTTTTTTTCGCTCAAAATTTGAATAATAAGTTCCTCCAATTCCAGCATCGCATAACATAAACGAATCAGAATTTTCTTTAATTACATAATATTGGTTTTCAGTTGATAATCCAGAGATTGGTTGTGGAGAATTAACCCCTAATCCAGGGATAGGTGCATATTCAACTAGTTCACCAGTAGAAAATCCATGATTTTTAAAATTTATTGTATTTGTCTGTGTACTTATTCCAGATGGTGATATTAAAAGAGATTTATTAGTTACTTGTCCACCATCTATAACTTTAATCTCACTTACAGTATTAAACTTATCTGCAGTTAAAAACTTCTGAATTCCAGAAAGATTAACATCACTAAAAGTAATTGTATTGATTCCTGAAGATGAATCATTAAAACTATCAAATAATCTTATAGTTTTAGAATTATCTACTTTTACATAGTAACGATTATTATTTTTTAACGTTGATAATCCGATACCAATAGTGATATCTGAATTTCCATTATTTCTGTAAATTACTTCTTGATTTTCATAAAAATTATGTGCATTGACAAATGTTATTTGATTTGTAGTTATATCTATTCCTCCACCAATATTAGTAGATCTTGCATCAAATAATACTTCTCTTCTTTTTTCTTCTACTATTGGTATGAAATTGCCACCCTTAATATTTCCACCCTTAGATTCAACATTTAAAACTTTATCTATACCAAATTCTTGATCGTCCACAAAAATATCTTCTACAGTTCCTAAAAGAGTGGATGTAACTAATGCAGTCCCACCTATTCCTGAGGATATTTCTATTTTAGGTGGATTTATGACATCGTAATTAGAACCAGAATTTAATATTTTTACATTTTCAATAGGTCCATAATAAATCTTATCCAATGTTTTATAATTATCAATTTCAACTCCATTAATCAACATACCCGTTTTTCCGGGTAATGTTTTTTCATTTGTCCCCCCTTGGGGAAATAAATTGAATTTTTTGAATAATTTTTGTGGGTTTAAAATTTCAGATTTTTGAGATTCTATAATAAAAATATGATCTGCAGATTTGTCATCGGGATATAAAAAATTTATTTCTGAAGAATTGCCAAGTTCAATAAAATTTTGAGATCCATGTAATTTTATCTTTCTTGCTCCTAAAACTTCTACATAATAATATTTTTCATCTTCTAACCCAGTAATAGGAATTTCGGATTTATATATTATTTTTTCGCCACTTTTAAAATTTATATCAGTATTAAATGTAATAGTCTCATAGAAACCTGTTGTCTCATTTAGATCGCTAAGAGTTCCATTTTCTTGTGAAAAATTAATTATCGATTTTTTTAGACTATTTGTTATCTCTGTTCTAAAATAATTGTTAGTATCTGGCGCTGATGGTAAAGAATATGAGGAAACATATGCAAAATTATCAGCATCAAAATAAATATTTTGAATATCAGAAACTAATGAGCGATTTCCATATTTAAATGGAATAGTGGAAAATGCTTTGTTAATTAATCTTCTAATAACATAATTTCTTGCAGGATTTGAAATAAATCCCTCAAAGTTTGATAAAACAATATCAGTTTCCAATCCATTAGAAAAAATACTTTCTACATATGGATAATTTTGATTTGTTGGATATATGACTTCTTTACTTGCTGCGTCTAAAATTTCTACTTGATCGCCTATTTTTAATTGAGAACGATATACATCAGTTTTTATTTTAATAGTAGAAGAATTAATTTCAAATATATTAAATGAAGGTCTAACATTGTATATCCAAGAATTTGCAAATATTTGCTTATTGGTTTTGGACACACCAAACTCAGTCTCTTCAACACTATCCCCAATATTATCGACACTTACAATATCATTCTCAATAAGTGAAAATCCATTGTAAGAATTTAAATCTAACTTATTTAAAACACCATTAATTTTTATAGTTATTTTTTCACCATTATCATCATATCCATAATAATAACCTTCAGAATATATGGACTCATTTTCTAAAATAGGATTATCTATACCAGAACATCCTAAAAATTGATTGAGACTTTTTTCTTTATATGTAATGGTATTATTTAAAGAAAATATTGTTCCTGATTCTTCAAATCCAATTGTAGAATCTACTGTGAGTATAGATGACCCAATTTCAGTTTTATCAATACATTTTGTATTTGGAGTTAGTTCGAATTTACCATTAATTGAATTTGAATCGTCAAATCCAACAAAAAGATTTAATTTAAAATATTCCTCTCCTAATCCAGTATTTAAAACCTCAACAGAAGATACCGATGCATTTGTTTCTGGATTAATATTGCTATATATCTGATTACCTATTAAATTTTCTGGATTTCCTGATATTTTATCAACTATTAAAACTTCTTTTCTTATGTAATCTGCAGATGATGGTTTAATTAAATAATTTTCTAAATTAATTATTTTAGAATCAACGCCAAAAAGAACTCTCAATAAAATTTTAAAAGATTCATCAGTGCCTTTTGCACCATAAAAAGAATTAATTCCTTTTAAGAAATTTCCTACATTTAGATCAGAAACAAATTCTCTATTTTCGAATCCGGGAGAAAAAGTATATTTTATTTTGCTATAAAGCTCTTTTAAAAATAAGTTACTTAGATTTTCAATTTGTGAGTTTTCGGGATGTGAAGAACTACTTGTTTTAGTAAAAATTAATTCACCTTCATTCTCATCATCATGATAATTTGTAATTGCACTAAATCCACGGACACAACCAATAAAACTAGTTGATGTTAAATCAGTATATGTAATAATTTCATCATTTATTTTCAGAAGTCCATATTCTTTTGGAAATCCTTTCGTATTAGAAACATTGATAACAGTGTCATCAATTCCAATACTTGATGTCAATTCAATAGAATTTGAAATAACTTCTGATGTTAAATTATCTAATTTTAAATATTGATCTATATTCTCTGATATATCAGTGGGACCACCTTGATATTCTTGAGATATGTAATATTGTTTTAAAAAATCTACAAGTTTTGGATTTTCATCCAAAATAAATTCAGGAAGTTGATTATCTATAATATCCTGAACTTTTATTCTTGTATTAAATCCAGTTTGTATCATTTATTAGTCTCTTGTTAGATTTCCGTTGGAATAACTTGATGTAAAATAATCTCTACTAAAAACAGTTCCAGAAATTTCTTCTCCCGAAGAAATAACATCTCTTATCATATTTATTTTACTTTTAGAAATATCCAATTGCAAATAAAGATCTCTAAGAGCAACTACATCATTAGATTCTGGAAATGCTTGGATTTCTATAATATTATCTGGCAATACTGTAGAATTTATAATCAATGTTCCAATATTTATTTCTCCTTTAACATAATCAACTGTACCAACATCTTTTACAACAATTACAATATCCTCACCCGATTTCTTTACGATTGAAATAATTCCAGTTTCCAAATCTTTATTTGGAGTGTCTGTAAAGTATACTGTGCTTGATTGATTGGGAACAGTAAATCCTGTTGATTTAATGTTAAAACCAGATTGTTTTACATGAAATCTATTTCCAAAACATAACTCATATTGAGTATATTGATTAAGAAGAACATTTAAATTTCTTCGTATTTTAATTTTAGTAATATTTGAAGTTATAGAGTTATCTGTTTTATCGATAACTTGCATCAATTTACTATATTTAAATCTACCACCAAACTTATTAATTTCTACTGATTCTGAATACTTATTTAAAGAGTTTAAAATTCTTGTTTTTAATGTTTCTGCAGATGAAATTTTATTATCATCATAATATACATAAGAATCTAATTCCACATACAAATATTTAATATCAACTATTTTTTGATTAATTCCAGAAATAGAATATTTTTTTATTTCTGATAGTATTTTATTTTTATTGAATTCAGAAACAAATGAACCGTTTTTTGGTTTTATTGCAATTTGTACATTTCCATATTGTGGAGGGTCTAATTCTTCACCCCCAACAACTGAAACTGAATCTGCATCTGGATATATTTTTTTAATAATTGAAGAATAATCTTCCGCAGTTACTGCTCTATTTTGTGTTGAATAAATTCTTGGAGCATAATATTTAATTGAATCTACTGATTCAATATCAGCACCATTTTGTGCTGGTGAAATTGTAGTAATAGAAATGGGATTTGGTGAAACTACATTATCATTACTGTCCACGAGTGTTCCTGAAAAGGAAAATACTCTTGGACCATTACCATCTTTTCCATCTGTAATTATATATTCTGCTGTAATAATACTATCATGTTCTAATTTTTTTCCAAATATACCATCACCAAAAAATAGTTCATACTTTTCATCTTGTACTTCTTGAATAAAGCAAATCTTTGTACTTTTATCCAAGTTTAAGATATCTTTTGCAATTTTGTATTCAGTTCCAAGACCTTGCTCTAAAATTGAGTCTTTTACATATATTTTTAACTTATTAGTGTCTATAAAGGGGTTATTTAATATAAATCTTTGATCTGAAGTAGAACCATCATATCTAAATGTTTTTGTTAGAAAAGTGCCTTGAGATATTTCAATGTTTTCAAAAATTGCTCTTCTTACTCCATTTACATTTTCTGTTGGGGATTGAATATCATCTACAATTGAAAATAAATATGAACTATCATTAGTTTGTCCAATACAAACTAAACCTTTCTTTAAGGTCAGTGTTGGAGTTTCTGTATCCTGAACATCAACTGTAAATGTTACAGTTGCCTTTGCAGAATTTCTGGATTTTGGTACGTATCCGATATTCCTTGCTAATGAAACGACATTTTCTCTTACTGTTGCAGAGTCTAGAAAAGACTCATTAACAATCATATTAGAGTTAAATGCTGTTATATATGTATTATAAGCAAGAGTATCTATTAAAACCGAAAAATTGGAACCATCAAAGTCAAATCCACTAAAATCTGAATTTGCACGAAGATAATCTTTGATGGAATCTTTAATTTGATCGAAATCTAGATTTGTAAACTTTGTAAAAGGCATTTTATTATCTTGTTGCCTCTAGTAAAAATGAATATTCTTGTGTTGGAAACTCTTGCCCTATTATATCAAATATTATTTCAACATTAAAAGCATTTTGGTCTGGTAATGGTGTTACATCAATTTGAGTATTTTCAATTCTATCTTCAAAATTTTCTAATGACACTTGAATTTGATCAGCAATTACAGAAGCAGTACCAAAATCTACAAAATCAAATAGACTTGATCTAACATCACTTCCAAATAAAGAATTAAAAAATTTTTCACCTGGAATTGTTTGAATAATATTTTTTACTGATCTGCGAATTGCTGATTCATTTTTTAAAACTTGCAGATCTTTTGTTACAGGGTGTGGTTCAAAAGATAAACTAATATCTTTAAAAGATCTTGATATCTTTTGAATCGCCATTGGTAAAGAGCTTTCTCAATTTATTTATAACTCATTCTTTAAGATTTTTTTGCCCTTTTTTGATATCATCATGCATAATTTCCTGAAGAACTCTTTCTTCTGGGTCATCATTGGTTTTATGTGGCAATGACCAGTAGTCTGTTGTTAAACTTGTCGTTCCCCATACTTCTCTCATAATGTTTTTACTCCTATCGACGGGTGAATTTGCCATTTTTGCCTCTGTTTATTAAAAACAGAACTTTTTGAGGGGTTTCTATCCCTACTTTATATTTATTTTATCCAAAAACCTTTACGCAAATAGTCAGAATCTTTCACATAATGATAATCATCATCTAATTTGTGATTGAAATTATCCCATATAGGTATTGCTTCCGTATTATTGTACCTAAAATCAGGATTTTGTCGAAAATGTACTTCGATTAGTTTATTTCCTATAAATTCACAGTTAATCCAGTCATAATTCCCCTTTAAATCATTTAAAATTAAAGGAAAATTAACCTTGTAATCAATTTTTTTCCATTTTTTCCATTTATATAATGGACTATGCTCATCACGAATTCCTAATACCGATAATTTTATTTCTTTGTTACAAAAATCAACACTGATGTGATCTCCCTTAAAGATTTCGCACCAAAATTCTGCAGGATGAAACTTGTCAGTAGTTTTGTCAATGTATTCGATACGAGCAAAACGTCCCATACCAAGTAAATTCATACAAGGACGTATAATATAAAAGTCAGAATTAGGAACATCGATACCAGTAGGACCGCATGTATAACCTAACTTCTGACTTAAAATTAATTTATTATATACCCAAAGGTCATCATGATGGATTTGATTCCATTCCTGATTTCCTTCTAAGTACATTTATCTCCCTTGACCCCTATAAGCCTTCTTCTTTCCATTACGAGAAGTAGCTGCATATTTTGTGTTTTCACTTGCCCCTTGACGAGTTTTTTTGGGTTTGCCAGGAACATAACCAGTTTTTATCAAACCAATCTTTGCACGAACTGCCATAATAATTAATCCTCCTTCATGATTGTTTTTAAATCTATTGGTCTTGGTGAACCTTCCAGATAATAATTCTCTGAAAGTTCACCTATTATATCCATGTACTCATGTTCTGTCAAATTTTCATGTATTATTTTTCCCTTATGGAGAATTGTATATTTTGTCATCGATATCAGATCACTCTTGTCTTTTCGTGACCAACTCTAATACGAGGATCGCACCAAATTTCATAACCTGCTGTGATTGCATCAAGACAGAAACTTACATCCTCTCCACACATATCTTGTACACTGCCAGATTCAAAAACTTGCATCTTGGGAGCAAACCATGGATACTTCATTTCTTCATTCTCAAAAACACCATGCTTGATTAATACCCACCCAAATCCTGTATAGTCAACAGTGAATGGTTTACGACGCTTGCTGATGCTTTCAATTGTCTCATGATTCATCACACCTCCATTCCCTCGGAAGTCCTCTTCGTCTAACCAGTGTGCCACTGAAGTCGTTTTACCGTCCTCTGTACAATACCAACCAGCAGCAATGTCTTTATCCATTAATACTAATTGATAAAATTTTTGAGTGTTGAATACAATGTCACTATCAATCCATAATTGATAATCATATTCTAATTTACCATCCCACGGAATTTGATTCGGTCCTCGCAGTACATTCGCTCCTAAACATTTGCATCTTGCAAAGTTTACCATCGATGAATAATCTTGCGAAATTTGAATGCTTGCTCCGCACTGTACTAAGTCAAAACAAAGTTGTACAAAACTTTTCAAGTATTGGTAGGAAACGCCTCTTCCAGGTAGACAAAATACTACTGTCTTCCCTTTTAGCATCTCTTTTGCTAAATCATAATCCCATTCAGGTGCAGCATCTGTTGGAGCATTTGCTTTTACTGTAAATCCTTTAGCCATAATAGAAATCGGTTACGTCAGTATCATACCCTATTATGTATAACATGTCAATTTACTCAGTACTACTTACGATAATGCAATTATTGTCAACCTCGATATTTACTTCCGTACCCTCATACCACTTATTCTCATCACAAATCCACTGAGGTATTACAATATAATGCTCACCAGATACTTGATCGATCTCTATGGTCGTAAAATTTTCTGCGGGATTTTTTTGCATATCTTTGAACCCTTGTGCCATTTTTTATATATGAAAAAATTTTTTTATGGGAGTGTTAATCATTTCTTTTTTTTCTGATATATCCATTCATCATTTTGCTTTATCCATGTAGTACCATCAGCACGAGTTCTAATAGTTCCATCAGGTAATGGTTTTCTTTTTGGTTTATTTTCTTTCGAACTTTTTCCTCTGGGTTTAGGATTGTTTGTCTGATATACCCATTCACCATTTTGTTTTATAAAAGTACGGGGTTTTCCATTTACTTTTCTTGTTGTAACAGTTCCATCAGGTAAGGTATTCCAAGAAACTCCCTTTAATCCCTTATTCCAAGGAGGTCTAGTGCTTGGAATTAAAACCCAATCACAATCTTTCTTAATATAATTACTAGAATTTCCTTTTGCTTTC
>Ga0208645_1000414_pt1 | contig 47324 bp, 51 predicted proteins | sample VirMetDEL_Sep_01_FD_184519 | JGI IMG/M metagenome (GOLD analysis project Ga0208645, IMG submission 184519) | Aqueous microbial communities from the Delaware River and Bay under freshwater to marine salinity gradient to study organic matter... | ecosystem: Environmental > Aquatic > Marine >... | reverse complement strand
TCTGATACGTACTTTACCTCCTGGGTCAAATTCTACAAGATTTGGATTCACATACTTAGTAGCAAATGAACCCATAGCAATTGGATGTTCTTTGAAAAACTGAAATATCTTCTTCCACTCATGATGCTTAGCATGCAATGCAAAGTCCTCGTTACACGAAATATCATAAGTTATGTACTCAGCATGGGTCTGGTTAGGCTTTTGAACATCTGCAAAGTATGCATGATTGTTCATAGCTGTAAGAATATCCTCTGTGTTTGTAGCTATTGTAAGACCCGTAGGTTTACTACGTTTCATATAACAATAGCTACAATCATAAAGACACCCATGCCCAAAGGAAGGAGAAATATAATCAGTAGAACGTCCTGATGGTCTAATGACCATACTTTTACGTTTTACTTTCGTTATCATCTACAGTTTTATTTAAGAGTCCTTGGGGTAAACATTCTTTAGTTACGAATAGACATTTAGACCAATTGTCAGTTAATTTTGTTACTGATTTAATATCCTTTTCACTACTCCATTTTTCAAGTAATGATGTAATAGCATGAGCCGCATCGTAAGCTACTACATAGTATGTATTATATTCGGTTATTATTTCAAACAACTCAGGTTCTATTATTTCTTTTTTACTCATCTTTTATTATAAATTTACAACCTCACATGAACCTCCACTACAAGCAAGTTCTGCTGAAAGGTCTGTGTTATCGCTTATCTCTATTACTTTAGTAAGATCAAGTTTTGTTAATAAAGAATATCGTTTATCAAATTCTTTCTTATCTATTTCTTCAAACGGTGCTTGTACATAAGTACCACCATCATAAGGAAGAACGGATAAGCCATTAAAACTTTCTCTATGCTCCCACATCCATTCTACAATACCTTCCCATTCATCAGGTTTTACTGATACAGTAGCAGATACATTATGTGTATTTGCTCCATGGATATGACCTGAACGAACCCATTCTGTATTCCAACGCTGAACACGCTCTAGCATTTGCAATGCTGTCTCATCTTCTCGCAAGGTTGCAGAGTCTGGAGCCATTTGAGGAATTTCAATAACTGCAGAGTTAGGAATAAGCTTCATATCATCTACAAGTTCAGGATGATGTATAGCAAGATATTGATACAATGCTTCATCTTTGTTGCACTGCATACGTCTGATGTAGTACTTAGAATGCCATGCATGTATACCAGAGCTTGTGCCTACAACACATGATGTAGTACCACTTGGCTTTACTGTAGTAATACGAGCCGCAGGGTTAATATTTATAAGTTTTGCTGTATCATAATTAGATACAATTGCAATACCTGCTGCCTGTTTAAGATCAAGAGGATATACAGCACCATTACATATACCTGTCATACCTACACCTACAAGAGCATCTTTCTCAGTAGTCTCTCTCCATATAGGTCTTAAGTAATGGAAGTTAGTAAAACCTGCTTGTAGCGTACCGAAGAACGCTGCAGCTCTTGCTCTATTATTAAGATCAAGTTGGTCTATTACATTACCAGCATTTATTTCTGTCAAATTACAGAACTGAAACGGTCTTAATGCTATCTCACAACAAGGATTGGTTCCCCAGTCCTTATCATTTGTAAGATATGTACCAGGTTCTCCTGATCCTGACTCTTCAATTTTCTTCCATAGATTTACAAAGAACTCTTTTGTAATCCTGTGGCGTAGTAAAACAGCAGAGTTATTAGCACGTCCACGTTGAGGATTCTTTTCCCACCATGCTCCACTTTTACATGCTATCATTTCATCATCATCTGCAGAAAATAAAGAGATAAGAGCAGCTCGTCTAATGCCTCCAGCAAGTACAGCATCTGCAATATGACATATCATATCATGTACTTCTATAGGTGTGAGCTTTTCACCATCTTCTTTACGCTCAAGCATAAGCTCAAGATTGAATAGACATTTCTTAAGTGGCTCAGGCCCAGGAGCTTTACCTCCTGCCGTAACTAACCTTGCACCTTTAGGTCTAATATCAGAAAAATCAAATACAGGCTTTGTCTTTCTCATACCAAAGTATGCTGACATAAGATGACGGACTGCATCAGCCCACCCCTCAATAGAATCTCCCACAAGATACTTCTGTTTTTTCTTAGGCTTATGTATATCAGGAAGATTATTTACATGGTCACGTTGTACAGAATAACCTACGCCTGTACCACCAAGTAGTAAAAACATAGTTTCACTAAATGCACGGTAATCATCAATAGGAAGATAAGCGCAATTGTACACTCTGGATTCTGACTTTTCAATAGCAGGGCCAGCAAACTGTGCACCTCTCATTGACATCAATACTTCTTTGTTATACAAATACTTAGCGTTCTCTTCTATCTTATCTACAATTGTTGGATACCGTTTCTTCATCATTTCTACGTAACGTGTTACTATCTCATCCCACGTTTCTCTTCGTTCTTCACTCGGTACATACTTAGCATATTTGTTAAACACTACGATGTCACTGAGAATTTGATTGCTTTTGTCCATTTTTGATTGATTTTTAATTAGAAAAGACATCAAAGATACGGAAGGTCAAATGACCTTCCAATCTTTAATATCAGTTTTTACTTCTTTTTCTTGAGATTTTCTAGCTGAGTAGCCAGTGCCTCGAAGTTCAGCATGGAGCTCCATTACTTTACGTCTTGCACGGGTTGTGCTTTCATAAGAAGATAACCCATTCGTGCTTAATAAAGTAAGAAACTCTTTCACGGTCATAGAATCTATATTATAACCTTTATTGACAAGATCATCATACCAGACTCTAGACATAAGCTTGCGATCAGACTCCCGTAATCGGGAATCTGACTGCAAAAGCTTTTTTACACGTTCATATTGTTCAGACGGTTTTTGCATCACTTTTAAATTTAGGACGTATAGTACCATATTTATCTTCTATACTATATTTATTGGTAAACTCTCCATTACTGAAAAATAGAATCTGATTATTCTCAGCATATTTACCAAAACAAGAAGGCAAATCTGTTCCTATAACAAGAATATACATGTCTTTGTAATATCCTTTATCTCTATCAAAGCGATCATATCCATCAGTGACAAGAATAGCAGGCCTATTTTGCTTTTTAGCTTGTTTTATACATTGATAGATATCAGTTCCACCATTGAATAAAGGCTTAAATAGATCTTTTTTCTCAATTTCTCTTAACTCGCCAGTGTGAGCAAACAAATAGGTCTTTCTAAGAATATTCAATTGCATAAGCCTGAAAGAAAGTAAGTGCGCTATCGTGCGTCTAAAAGATCCATTAAAATCACCTCCATATATTTTAGAAGTCATAGAACCAGAATCATCTATATAGATATCAAAACTTACATGTTTAGTTTTCTTAGTAACCATAAGGTCATCAAACATGGCAATATGAGCAAAGTTCTCTATATTGGAGATAGCCTCTATCTCATCTGCTTCAAATATGGATTCTTCAAGAACTTTGTCTTTACCTGCAGTAGCTTCGATAGCATAGTCAATAGTAGATTTTAGAAAATTAGCTATTTGACCTTTTTTAATAGACTTAAGCTTACTCAGTACGTCCTTAGGAAGAGTCTCTAATTGTTCTATATCAGAAGCAGCATCTCCACTAAGCATACCACCAGGCAAAGATTCAGCTTTATCAATCTCTTTCTTTATCTGATTCTGTACTGCATTAGAAGCTTTGTCAATAGCATCTAAGATTTTCTGATTAGGTGCAGCATCAGGGTCTCCTTCTGCTTGCGATTGCATACTTTTGGCAAATTGTTTTAGATCTTCAGGATCATGTTCTCTTAGTAACCTGGCTAACATATCTACAGTTTTACGGGTTGCTAAATAACTATACAGTGTATTGTTATTAGTAAGCTTTTGAAGTAAATGATTATCTACCCTTGAAAGCATATAATGCCACCAGTATTTATCAGGTCGAATACTATACTGTTTATCAGAATTGTTCCAATGCTTATAGATATCTGATAATAGATTATCTCCTCCTTGTTCTTGAATAAAACTATTACTATAAGGAATAGAACCACTGAGATTTGCAAAGACAAGCTGTCCTTCTTCTTTAGGAAAAGAATTATTGATGATGCACTTAGGTTGTGCATCATCAATTCTTTGTTGTCTTTCTTCTCTTATTTGATAATAACTTTGATAGTTAGTACTATGATTATTATAACGTGAATACCTCATTAAAATTCAAAATTTAGTGATGATACAAAACTTTGCTCTACTAGACTATTATTGCTAATAATATTAAGAAGTTGAGATTTAAGATCAGTTGCTCTTGTTTTATAGCTATTCATTTTACCAAGCTCGTTCAATTCAGTAACGATCTGTCTGATAAATACAGTAGAATAACCACTATTTCCAGAAGACAATACACTAGGTAATTGCTGAATAAGAGAAGAAACGTTATTTTCTCGTTTGGTCTCTAGTTTAGAACTAAGTGCAGCAGCGTGGTTAGGTGCCACAAGACCGCAAATATTCAATAAAGCTTCTTTATCATCATAATTATAGATAAGCTTTACAGCTTTAATAATCTCCACAAGAGCATAAATAGTACGATCCGATACATCAGGGTACACAAGGTCAATAAACTTATTAAAAAGCTTTTTGTCATACTGAGCATTTTTAATATCTTCTTTGTTTGGGATAGTAAGTTCTACTGTCTGAACTGCGTTGTGCTTATCACAAATATTTTTCATAACATCACTGCCCACACGCTCAACTTTCTGCGTAAGAACAAAACGATCCCAGAAAGGATTCTCAAGTTCGTCTTCAGGAATAACATTACAAGAGCCAGCAAACGTAGTCCATTTACATTTCTTGATAGTGTCGCCATAGAACAAAGCTTTCTCGCGCATTACAGATAATAGAGTATTTCTAACACCTGATGTGCCTTTGTCAACCTCGTTAATCAACACAAACTCTGCATCTGCAATAGGAGCATCTATTTCATACTTCTTATCTTCAAGCAGCGCTTGCATGTTTACACGACCTTTGATCTCTGAAGTACGAGTACCCTCGTCAAGTTCGATAACAAAGGTTTTTTCTCGCACAAGGTCTTTATTAAAGTTATACTTACTTGCAGCATAGTCAAGTAAGGCTTGTGTTTTACCCACACCTGGTTCGCCTAGTAATAATACAGGCATCTGTACAGACTCGCCAAGAGCTAAGATTTTAAATACATCTTCTTTTCCTACAAGTCTAGTTTTAATGGTTCTCTTTTCCATTTTTAGTGATAAGTTTTAGATTAAAAATTTCAAATTGTTCTTGCCACATTGGAAGTGGCTGTATATTATTTACTGCTTTATGCAATTTACTCCCTGGTACAAATACTTTTTTGTATTTATCAGAGAACAGATCATATCTTCCAATAAGAAAACTATGATAGTCTTCTAGATATTTCTCTGGTACTTCTATCATATGCATTACATGTCCAGGCGCAGCATCGTATATGCCATAGCAGGACTTGTGCGCTTCTACACGCGCCTCAAAGTCTGTGTACTGCTGCGTAAACTTAGGATTGTAAAGTATATGAAGAATTTCAGGTTCGGGAGGCTGAAGAAAATCAGCTCCCAAATATAAATTCCTGAAATTAAAAGAAGGTGTTTTGCTTATGAAGGGAAGCATCATAGGCAAAAGGAAATGTGTAGTATAGTTTCTAGCTAAACTACTGGATGATATCGAGGGTGAGCGACCCAGTGCGTTTAAGGGACTCAAGGTGCTCTTTACGCATATCCCAAAGACATTCTTCCCTATGCCATTTGAGTTCGTGTAATAATTGATAAACACTCTTTAATTCCTGACCTGATTTAAGAGTACCGCCAGTATAAAGACTACGTTCTATATCCTCATCACTCATTTGAAATACAAGAGGAGGGTTTTCACAGTCCATTTCGGCTACAATGAATCTAAAGTTCTCAAGCTTATAATCTTTAAGATTTTGGTCTTTATTCATGTAATCTCTAATAGCTGCTGTGTAAAACGCACCTTGTCTGAAATATCCATACTGAATATAACTTTTCTCAAATTCAAATACAGATTTACCTGTGGTCTTTAAGTCAGTTGGAATTATACGCTTATTAGTATGGTCTATTATAACTCTGTCTAAATAAGCCTTACATTGAACATTTTCAAGTTCAAAGAATATCTCCATCTGATCAATGGTCTCCATCAATGGATGAGAAGCTGCATCTTCTATATAGAATTTAGTATGCTCATTTGTTTTAAGCATATGTACAACTTCTTTTACTTGAGCATATTCAGTTTCACTGAGTAATTTTCTATCACCTGCTTGCAGAATCTCATTATAATATTTCTTTGCTTCAGAATTAGGAGCTTCAAACTTTTTAAGCACTGCTGCTTTACTAAGTTTAAATCCTGATTCTTTGTAAGCAAGCTCAAATAGATCTTCAAACTCTACATGCTCAGCTCCTTCCATAGAACCATATTGTACTAATTTTTGACAAAGATCGCCCATCATACCAGAAGGACGCTCAATTGACATTATAGCAAATTGGTCTTCAAACTTTTCAGGTTCTGTTATCAAACAATCTACTGCGCTACCTTTTGAAAAATATCCTGTTCTTACTTCTTCAGGATTTAGTACATGATTCATGTACAATTTTGGCGAATGGGCAAACAGATTAAGAGATGATACACTCATCCTATGCGCATTCAATTTTTCATAATCTATCATATGATCTGTATATTAAATACTAATTTTCTATCATCAGAAGGTATATAACTTACTTGACCAGCGCTACGTACATATGCAACACTGTCTTCTGGAATCTTGCCCTTCTCTACAAGAGTGTCCATAAACCATTTGACCCAAGGCCATTGATTATCGCAATCCCATTTATCAGAAACATAAGGTTTATATATATCAAGCCACACACGTAGATAACACCCAGTAGGTATTTCTATTTCGGGTAAGTTGTCAATATATTCTCCTAAATATCTATGCATCCAACGAGCTACTTTTGCCCTGGCTGTGTAATGTAAAGAACCATCGTATATTCTTTGTCCATTTATTGTCCAATACTTAGGCTTACCTGCTACTAATGGATTTGCAATTACTCTATTTTTATTGTGGTCTACTAAATAGCCCTTTTGATCAAAATACAAATGACCTGATTTTAGTTTAGCAAGATGCTTTTTAGGTATTTTATTATTTTTTTGATCAATTCTTTTAAAATACTTTGCCCTACGTCTTTGACTGATAGGGACTTTATCTTCATAGTTTGGAATAACTACTTTCCATGTCTTTCCTATTTTTGACATTTTACATTCTTTAAAAATTCAACCGCACTGCCTTCTCCTTCTGCTTTTATAAGATCTGATATGTCTTTTTGACGTTCTACAAATAGCACATCTATTGTAATTATGCTATCAAATTCAGATCTTAGATATTCATTCAATTCTTGAGCCCCGTTACGCCCTGATTGGTCATTATCAAATATAATTGTGATAAATTTTACTTGTTTGGATTTAATTATCTCTACCATTTTTTCGTACTGGGTCTTAGTATTTTCTGATTGCGGAGCAATAGCAGAATAACCAAGACTATCTAGTACCATTACATCTTTTAGAGATTTTGTAATTATCAAACAATCTACTTTTTCAGGAAGTTGTGTCTCACCTTGTATGTCAAGCTCAGTTGTATTACTTAACCATTTAATATCTGTATTAAGAGGTCTATAAACTTTAACTGAACCTGATGGGAATTTGTAACAAAAAATAGGCTGAGTATATGCATATCGTAGTATTAGTTTTTTATCTAAAAATATAAACTTACCAGAATACACATTATACTTATTAAGCGTTTCAGCATTTATATTGTACGCTGCCCAATAATCCAAATCAAACTTTGTAAATACTTGAGGTTTAAATTGAATTAGTTTTTTACGATTTTCTTGTTTTTCTACATTGTAAACTACACGCTTGGGGGAGGAAAAGGGGTAAGCGGAGGTGTGTGATAATTTTAGACCTAGATCTTTATCTATTATACTCAATGCTTCTTTAAAATCTACATTGTGTATATGCATTACCAGGTCAAAACAATTACCAGACAACCCATTAAAGTCTTTAAACTTTATGCTCCCATTGCCTGCCATATATAAGACAAAAGAGGGGTTTGAATCCTCTCTAAGCGGGCTAGAGTAAGCTTTGCCTAGTTTGAAATCAAACCCCATATAATGCCTTATAATGTAAGACTCGCTTACTAATTCCAAAATATTGGCTTTAGTAAGCTTTTTAGGAACTCGTATGTTCCTTGAGTCATACATTAGTTGTTATTTAAAATGGCAGATCATCGTCTGTACTTGCAACTTCAGCAACAGCTTTAGTCTCTTCTTTTTCCAACTTATCGTATTTACCAATACGTAGTTTACTAGGAGAAGTCTCCATTGTTTCTACAAACGGAGCGTAGTTAGGAAGAGAAGCGTAATCACGATAGTTGTATACAACTTTTAATCGAAGAGCTTTGCTGTAATCACGGTTCTGCATTAACTGCACTACATTATCACAGAAAGAACTCCAATCTGCTCCTGATACTACAAATTGATCTGCAGAAATAAACTGAGTACAGATATGCTTAATTCTGATAAGCATACTGTTCACTCTACGACTAACAGCATCTTCTTTAGATTCTCCTTCTTTAGGTGTAACATATTGAGGATTAATTTCAAATTCGTTATGCATTAAAGAATTACCATCTGAATCAGTAAAGTTAAAGCTAAGATAACTATTACCATTTTTATCAGCTTTTTTCTCTAATCCACTGAATTTAACATTCTCATTAATTCCTACAGGAATAGGACTCATACCATTTCCTGCATCTACTGTAAGATCTTTGCTAATAGAATACATTTATTTATTTCTATTTAATTAAAAAATATCATCGAAAGCAACTTCTTCTGTTTCAACTTCTTCAACAGTGCTTTCCTCTGTTGTAATAGCTGCTGACGTTTCAGTTGTGTCAGTCCAATCTTCTCCCTCTCTAGTATCTTCAACACTAGTAGACGTAACCTCAGTATCTTCAGTTGAAGCTGTAAGTCTATAGAAAGTATATCCTTCGTATTCTGGATAAGTCACTGGTGTCTCATCCACGTACAAAGTACACTCTCCAGTACTAGACAACCCAAACGTAGATCTAAGATCCCTGTTGTGAGGTTTGTTTGTTGCATACCCTTGAGCATTGATAGCAATACCATTGTTATCTGGTGCTAAATACACATATGTGTGCTTTTCATTTGATTCAGGATATGCAAATCCAATGCGATTAGTATTTTTTGTAATACGTAATCTACTTACAAGATTTGGAGACAATCTCATTCTACCGTTGTCGGTTAGATTAATACAAGAAGTATCTCCATACTTGTTCATTCTTTCTACTTTTTTACCTACAAGTTTCATTTTAACTATTGTATTCGGTTACTGTTTCAATTACATTATTTAGATCATTAGTGATCTTTAGATCTTCAAACATGCCACGAGGCGATTTAGCTGTAGTAGTGCCGTCACTTTGCGTTACAAAGTATCTTTGAATATTACCGTTCTCATCAGGAGACACATCGGTAAATAATACTACGGTAAACATACCTTCTATATTAATTTTCTCGTCAACAAGTTTACCGATAGTTTTGAACTTCAGTTTTCTGTTGCCTTGTAAATCTGTAGAAGCTTCAGCATGACCAAACATTGTAAATGTAATGTCATCTCGCATGTTTTTACCAGTATTGATTATTTCCCAGGCATGTAACCCAATATCAGTAAACTTATCAAAGCCACGTTCATTAGCTCTACGCATAAACTCGTTAGCCATGATATATTGAAAATCATCAATAACCACATTTTTAATATGTGGCATATTCTTATCAATATGTTTTAGCATATTGACAATCTTCAACGGATCATCCGTACTTAGGTAATTACCAGTAGGATTTTCTTTTGATAAAGGCGCATATTTTGACTTCCAGCCTCTAAAAGGAAGTGGTTTATTTGCTACGTTAACGATAAACGTAGACTTAGGATCAAGCTGTTCTATACTAGTGGATTTGCCACTGCCTGATTCCCCAATTACTAAGATTTCTTGACTCATTATGAAAAAATTTGATTGTATTCGTCTACTGTGTTATGTTTAAGATTATCTAGCATACTTAGTACTAAGCCACTCTCGCCATCGCGGTTTTTAATCACATGCCAATATATCATACATTGTGTGTGATTGGTTGGATGGACAACAGGTAGATTTTTAGGTCCGTATGTCTGAAGGTGTAACATAAATGGTTTATGCGATACCATCACATAGTCTGAACCATGAAACACAGCATCACTACCGAAGATGTCTTTCTTCATAGGATAATGTTGCATAGGATTCGCTAAACGCTCGGACTTCTCTATCTCTCTGTTGAGCTGACTCAGTGCTATAAAGATACATTTTATTTTCTTCTTAACGAACATGAACATACCATAAAGTCTAGATAAAATTTCACGTTCTGCGGCACCTTGAGCACCTCTAGTAAGTAGAGTATGGTCAAGAAATATAACAGTACCATAGTGTTTGCCTTTTATCTTTTTTTGTTCTTCATGGAATTTCATAATTGTACTGAATATTTCTTGAACTGTGCCAGGCACGTCCACATAAAATATATCGTAGTTAGAAATCTCATTGTTAATATGATTTTCTGCTATTTGAAAATCGCCATCTGACAATGAAGCCTGACCTGAATACAGTTCTGTAACAGTTCGTGACATCTTCGCTGATATTTTCCTACCAACTTGTTTAAGTGCCAACATCTCGAAATTGAAACTCAGCACAGAAAAGTTTTCGTTAGGATTATGATCAAAGAAACTTGTCTCTAACTCATTTGCAATACTTGATTTACCTGAACCTGACATACCAGCAATAGTCATAATAGTATTCCATTCGATACCGCCCGTTAGTCTGTTGTTCAGTTTAGGCCATCTTGTTTTAAGCGACCTAATTGCACCCTTTCTCCTCTTATCAATATAATCTAAAGCTTCGGTACCAGCAATACTGATATGTTTGTAGTCTAGACTATTCGATTTTTCCGCCATAATTTACTGTTTTAACAGGTTTGTAATTAGGGCCACTAATATGACCAAGAACGTCACGCCATATCTCTTGTAAGAGCCAGTTTTTCAGTGTTTTTAGATACGGAAGATTACCTGAGTCAGTATATCGTCTGACATAGTATTCAATCGCATCTTGCATCTGTTGTGGTGTTGCTCTTTTACCAGTTATGATTTTAACATAAAGTTCTTTAATCTCTTTAGTGCCCTCTTTCAAATAAGACTCCGTTCCATTTGTACGTCTTATCTTTACAGGATAAGCATCTAGGAACTTTTTAAACTCGGTATCATATACCGAATCTGATATTTCAGTGATGTCTTCATCACCTAGAAAAGGATTATCAGATTTTTGATCAGCATAACTATCTACAAGACCGTAAATAAAATCATCGCCTTTCTCTGTACTGATATATCCTTTATCGCCATCAAGACGCAACAAAAAACCTTTAGTAACAAGTTTACCATACACTGAAAACAGTTTTAAGTCTGTGAATTTCTCTTGGTATTTATCTATAAGATGTTCTTTATCATAGACTTTACAGTATAGAATAAAATACTCCCTAAGAGATAGATTGTTTTCTATCAATGTTTGAATAAATGGTTCACCAATTGCTACCATAGTTAATAGTTTAAAGATTAGAATAATTGTCGGCTTGGATTATAAGCCTTTCTCTCTCGTATAAATACTCATCTTCTTCAGGAAAAGAATATTTGTATTTAGATATCTGCCAGTCTCTAACTTTTATACTACTTCGTCTAACGACTCGACCCACTTTACTTTGTCTTTTTGAGTTCTTTTTCTTACCCATTTTACCTCTTGACTACCTTTTATAAATAGATTAATGTAAATAGCCTCTTTGTTATCATCCGTTTTACGCAATGTTCTTCCTTTTCTTTGGATGTTATCTAAGGCTTTGGAGCTACCAGCAGCACATATACCAAGACTGCAATCAGGAACATTAAGACCTGCATTAAGAGCCTTTACTGAACTAATAACACGTTTATTAGAACTAGCAAAATCTTCTAATGCTTTGTCTCTTTCCTTTTTAGACAGTTTTGAATGAAATGTAACGCATTCAGCTCCAAGGGTTTCTTGCAGTTTTTCTGCAAACTCAATAGACTCACTAAATACCAATGCTTTTCTATCTGAGAATTTTTTAATTATCTCATCAGTCATTTTGACTTTATTTACAGCATTGTAGCAGATCTGTTTTCTCTTTTGCATAGTTGTATAAAATATGTTTGCCCATTTTGCTTTGTCTCTATTTTTAGACCTTCGCCATTTAGTGGCATTGGCAAACGCACTGTATACTCCTCCCAAATGAGAAGCAGCCTGATTGTAAAGCTTATCCACCCTTTGATATTGAAGAGCTTCGAGAGCTGTAAAACTTACACCTAAATTGTAGACCCTGTGTTTTGATACCAACTCTAATTTGCTGGCTTTTCTAAGGTCTGTTTTCATCAATATAGGTGAAAAAGATTCTAAGTATTCTCGATACTCTTCATTCTCAGGGGGAGTAGCAGTTAGACAATAAATAGTCTCCCAGTTATTGTATTCGTAAAAATTACGATACACATAAGATAGAGTAGTGTGTACTTCATCTACTACAACTATAGACCATTTCTGATTTGATAGTTTGTAAGCAGATTGGATACACATAAACTCCACTCTTGGCAGAAGATGAGATAATTCCCATTTTCTGAACTCGTTAACCCATTCATTGTCTCTCAGGTTTTCCGTTGGCACTATAACAAGTGCCTTATTACTTTCTGACATGTTTAAGATATGCTCAATTGCCATAATACCTATCCTGGTTTTACCAAGACCAGTAGCAGCAATTGAAGTACCTTTCATGCCATTTTCTTTCCATGTATTAAAATGTAGTTGTTGCTCAGTATCTTTTTCTATATTCAGATTTAATGTTTTTTGCATGATTGTCTACATAATAAAGTACATGACCAGCATATTCTGTATATAAATAAGAATTTTTGTACTGGTACTCTTTCTTTTTTTCTTTTACTGCTTTTTTATAGGCAGCTCTAAACTCAGCAAGCTCTTGTTCGTCAAGAGCAAGCTCAGTTATAAATTTCATATGTCCCATTGGAATAATGTAAAGTTACGTTATTTTTCCCATTTATCGCTGATATTCGGGTCAGCTTTTAGCAATCCAGACGGAAGTATTTCAGCTCCAGCCTCTTCCATAAGCTTAGCCATAATACCTTTCCATTCATCAGCTTGATCTGATTTGCATATCGTATCAATTTGATCGTGTACAGTCATTACAATTTGTACATCGAATCTTGGATTTGCTTTCAAATACTCTCGTATTTTAACAAGAGCAAGTTTGGTCATATCAGCACCAGTTCCTTGTATTGGAGTGTTTTTACTGGCACGCTCAATAGCGCCTACTTCCCCTAGTTTGTCTTTACGAAATTGAATACCAGCAAACCAGTTTTCAAACCATCTGACACGTCTAAATGGAGAATAAGTACGAATATGACCTCTAGTCTTACCATATGTACCAAGCGCTTCTAAAAATTTACCAATAGAAGGAAAAGCTTGAAAGTATTTAGCAATAAGATCTTCAGCCTCTTCATTTGATATATCAAGCGTCCATGCAAGTTTATGTGGGCCCATGCCATAAGCAAGACCAAAGTTTACGGTCTTAACATTGGTTCTAAGTTTTTTATGCCCAAAACAATTGCATTTTTGCTTAGCTGATACATAAGCACAGCCTTCTTCTGCAGCATTAGCCCACTCTTGACCGTATACAAGATCAGCACATACAGAATGAAGGTCTTGTCCTTCTTCAAGAACTTTACGCCACACAGGATCTTTAGAACCTTCAGCTATGATACATAATTCTTGAGAACTGTAGTCAGCAGAGACATATACATAACCTTCTTTTGCAACAAAACAGTTTCTGAATTTATTGTCAGCAGGTATCTGTTGCATATTAGGAGAATTACTAGCTACACGACCAGTATTTAATATTTGATTAAAACTAGTATGTATTCTACCATCTACACGTACATTCTTTAGAAATTCTTCACCATAACTAGTAGCGAGTTTCATTGCTTCCTTATATTTAATATATTGTTTTATAATAGGAAACTTTTTAGAATGTATTATTATCTCTTTGCCGTTAACATTTTCAAGCTCAGGTAAATATGTTCTAAATACTTGAAGGACTTGTGTAGGACTAGACCATTTGATATTAATCTTACGCAAATCTTGAACAGGTGTAAACAAATCACCCTGTACATATCTAGCTTTAAATCTTTCAAGTCTAGCATCATTCAATACAGCAGTATCAAGTTCTGACTCAAGCTTCAAAGCTTGATCATAAGAATTACTTGCAATTTCTTTCCATCCAGGCACATCTAGTGGTATACCGTTGTATTCGATATCTGCAAATGCAAGAGCAGCATTATTCTCAAGATTTAATACTTTTTCAAGTTCAAAAGTTTGAATAGACTGCAATTGCATTTCACGCATCTCACATAAATATTTAACATCATTTGCGCCATACACTATTTGATCTTTATCAAAAGGTTGACCAGCAAGACTGATGAATCTATTACGTACCTCTTTATCCATAGATAGTCCTAAATACCTATAAGCTAGATCTTTAAGACCGTATCCATAATTACGTTTACCACAATTAAGAACTTGTTCTGCAAGCATGGTGTCATGAACATTTTCAAGTTCAATCTTTGCCCATCTTTTAATTACTTTATAATCAAATCTTACATTGTGTAGTATTTTAACGATCTTTTTACTTTCTAGGATATTTCTAAACGGCTCAATAGAAATATAACGAGTGTCAACTACAAATTGATTTGATTTATCGCCTATCTGAAACATTACCATTTTCTTAGTCAAGAAGTCAAAACCTTCAGTTTCAGTATCTACGCCAAGTACATTTTGATCCTTACAATACTTAACAGCCGTTTCAATACTGCATTTAGCAGCAAAATCACGTTTCATTGCTTCATCAGGCCCTATAAAATAAATCATGCTACAATTTCTTTAAAAATCTACCAGATATTTCAGTGCCCATTTCATCTGAATTAAATTCATTGCTGAATTGATATCCTTTTTCTGTTTTTTCAAACGTAATAGTATAACTTTTCTCTTCTATTCCATCTTCAAACATCATAGAAATACCTTCAATAGATTCTATACATTTATTAGTAACAGTATCCATTTTATGGACATTAGAAAATGCACAAAAAGCAATGTATTTAGGATTTGAAATGGTAACAATCTCATCTATTTCTGCTACCATTTTGTCTTTATCTTCCAGATATACTTCTGGTATACGAACTAATTTTGCCTTATTGTTTTGTAATCCTAAAAATACAACAGGTATAGCATCTTCTTCTTTTTCAATATCAAAATACTTTTTAATAACTCTTAATTTAAATTCTGAAAAGTTCATAATTATTATAATTAAACAAGGTTAAAAATGGGAGAAGGACTCTTCCTCCTCCCTTAAACAATTTAGAATGGTAGCTTAGGTTTGTTGAATAAACCCCGTAGTTGCTCTTCTATTTTACTAGGTGTAATGATAGCCTTAAACGTAACATATCCTATAAATAATAAAGCTACCATTATCATAAACATTGTAAAGAAAATTACAATATCATATGCAATACCTACTGTAGTTACTTTATGTGGAGGTGTGTTTACAATAAGATCTAAACAAACCATTATAAAAGAACTACTTAGTAATACATATATAGTTATATATAAACCATATATTAACTTAGATAATATATTCATGATTACTCTATTATATCAGCATTTGCTAAGCTATTTTTAAAAGCTTGTATTTCACGTTTAGTAGCAGGGCCACATCCTTTTATACTTTCCAGATCTTTGTCTACATCAAGATCCAATAACTCTTGCAGTGAATATACATTTGCTTTAGATAAAGCTTCTTTAGCTCTTTTGCTAAGTGCTTCAAACTCAATATAAAAACTAAGTACATTAAGTGCTTTAGCATCATCTACAGTAAAATCTTCTCCTGATTCTACTATATCCTCTTCTTTTAGATCATCTAAAGCTGTATCAAGCATTTCTCTTGTTTCAATGTCTATTCTTTTTCCATAAATAAACACTGCAATTAAAACAAGAGCTCCTATTAAAATTATTATACCAAGTATTGTCATTATTTCTCTAATTTTTGTTTAAGATCTGTTACTAATTTTTCTAATACTGCTGCAAACGTATTATTGTCAAGCTCATTTAAGTTTATTGAAATAGTTTTGTCTTTATTTTTTGGAGTATCCATTCTTTTTTCAGCATTGTTAAGAATGTCGTAAAACTCCCCTGGATTATCTGTATTCAATAGATTTTTGAGCGTTTCTTCTGCATTGTTTGCATTTTCTGGATTCTCATTCGGAACTTTAAGAGTAATATGCATTGTAAAAGAAAAAGGCAATTCTTTTTCTATTATATGTTCTGCTACTTCTTGTAATTCTTCATAAGATTTTTTGAGTTTCTGTAATTTTAAAAGTTCATCATATATTTTTTTAGCGTTTTGTAAATCTTTTTCAAAAGTCATCTTCGTCTGTTTCTAAATGTTGTTTAAATTTTTCTACATCAAAATGAATTGTTTTGGCTATCATTTCTCCTACTTTACTTTTTAGATCTTCTTGTACAGTATCTTTAAGAGTATTAATAAGGCCATTAGCATCAATCATAAACATAGCTCTAGCTATACACATTCCTATGTACACATAAAAAGTTTGTAATGCTGCTTCTGTTTTAGGATTGTCAGGTAAAGCATAATAATCAAACTTATCTACAAATTTATTAAAAGTAGTTTCTATTGCGTCTGATTTAGGTTTATTTGGTTTTTTATCAAACTCTAAACTTTTCTCTATGTCTTCGGTAAGAGTTTCAGAAAAGCCAAAGCATTTTCCAATAGAATCTACATTGTGATTTAATTCTAATTTCATTTGATTTTAATTTATATTAATCATTGTGTATATTAACATTACTGTCATTACGTTCATCATAAACCACATAGGGTATGCATACTTCTTGAATCGTAATGTATTGCGCTTATCCCAGCGTTTTATTTGATAGCGTTTCATTTCTCTTTATTTTTAGGTTCAACGCAGAATCCGCAGGTCTGTTTGTTTTGTTGCTTTTCCGAAGGTAATTCCGAACCCTTATTCTCTTTGGTATCAAAGGTTTCATGGCTTTTCCCGTTTGTTGATTCCGCACGTTCTTTTTCCCACTCAACACCAGCTAAGAAGGCATCTCTGAGTGGCTTCAATCTGTCAACATCAAAATCTTCATGAATTGGGTAGATTTCCAAAGCTCTATCTTTTGCTTGCTGTGTATTTATTGGTACTTGCATTTCATCCCAGCATTGGAGGAAGGCATCTCTTGACACTTCGTGTAACTGGTTAACGGTTGCTATGTGTGTCTTTGGATACAACTCCAACGCCCTTTGTTCTGCTTGTTCTCTTGTTTTCATTTGTACGTGTCTTTGTAGTATGTATAACCATCAGTTATCGGTGTAGGACTACCAGCGCTCCAATTTATGTTAGCTGCGTTATGAGAATCCTCAATCTGCTCCCGTTCCTTTTCGAGTAGTTCGGTTGCTTTATCTTCAATTCCGTGATAGTCTAAAACTTCACAGATTCCAACACCCTGAACATCAGCTTCTTGTTTTGATGACTTGATAATGTCAATCAACTGTTGCATAGCTGTCTTTTTCATTTTAATCGGTTTTTGTTTTAGCACCATCTCTCAATGGTCTAGCTGACAACTCCTCAGCGTCTATGAATCCCCTCAAATGTCGTTTCAGGGTACACTGGATAAACTTATTCGGTAACTAATCCACCTATTTCGTTTATCTTCTTTTATCATCTATAAGGGCATTTCTGCAGCTATAGAGTGAAAGGTCGTAGGTTTGACCTTTAATATTTAGTCAGGACAGGATTCGAACCTGTTCTAAGAGAGGTCACTTAACACTGATGGGACTTATACCATCACCCTCTGTATTGCCATACCGTGCTGCGTCTACCAATTCCGCCACCTGACTAATAAAAAAGAAACCATTCTGTCCACTCCAATTGTGGAATACTTCTTTGGCATACGAACCCAAAGACCACTATAGAAATCCTCTTAACGAATTAAAGAGTACATTCATCCAGACCTAAACACTTCTTGGATAGTGTTGATAATCTTCCGATACTAAGTCCGTAGGGGATTATCTGTCTGTAATGAATCAGAATGGTTTCAATAAATTATCACCTGCCAGATGCCACTCTGGATGCTAATTAGTTTAATATTTACACCGCCAAAACGGGATTCTTTCTGTCAAAGCACAGAACAACAGACAACGCTCTTTGGCGAGAACTATGATAATTGCAAGTGTGCGTAGGTCTATCCCCATTCTCCTTGCGAGGGATTTGGAAGTTATAAGCTTCTCCACCTTCTATTACTACTGTCTATTGTTCTCAGGTGAATTTCAACAAATTGTCTTTCTTTGTCTATTCGATATTGTTCACACTCTCCTGTGTGCGTTGGATGCTGCAGCATCTGATTGTTACTATCTATACAACTTGTTGTTTTACTCTTTAATCGTTAACAGATATCTATTGCATTACCACCAAGAAGTATAATATATTCTATCACCCTCTTCAATGGCATCTACTGCATTATTCAATGCATCAAGAGTTTCCTCTTTATAATACGCATCTGAATTGTTGCCGTGAAAGAATCCTCCTCCTTCTGGTAAGTTATCAGATATGATCAACTCTTTTAGAGTATTTATATCTTGTTCTTTTAGTTCTACTTTGCAGCAGTTAAAAACTTTATGGCCTCCGAAAGATTCTGTTCCTTCTCCTCCTTTTTTGAAATAAAGCTTAGACATAAACTGTTCAAGGTTTGGATGTTTACGCCAATAATGAATCTCTTCTTCTTCTCCACTGTATTCAAAATCTACTTCTTTTCTGTTCTTTCCTTTGTATTTATAAAGATAAGCATCAAGTCCCATTTGCATTTGAATTTCAGATTAATAAAAACATCGGGATGATGTGGATACCCCGAATAAGAATACACGCCCACTTATACGTGCTTACTAAATATGGATAGTTATTTAAGGTTTTCTCTATCCCAGCAACCTGGCTCTTTGATTTATATACCGCAGTGATGACTTGATTATATCTGCGTGTTAATAATATAGACCCAGCAGTCCTATGCAATTAAGCAGTCTTTTTACATTCTAACCATCGTGGATACTCAATACGAGAGTAAAAAGCCTATTGACATTCAATTTCGGACTTGCCGATCTGGTCTACATATGTAAAAGTTGGAGCAAAGCCTGTGTTTATGGGCGTACATTCCCACTCAACGACCAGATAGGCCAGTGTCTCACAAACCCCCCAAGTTTCCTTGTAGATTCGTGTTGGAAACACAAACTAAACTCCAAATACAACTGAATCTTCAGGTTGCAACTTAAGATAGAGCACCTGATGTCTGGTTTTTCACAGCGTCACTGAAAGCAAATTTGCTAACAGCTACTTGGTATTCTCCATCTTCTGAAGATATCAGTTGATTTAATAATAAATATTTCCCCCTCCACTCGCACTTTAACGTATCTGAGCATACCTTGAGTTTCGCACCTCCGTGGTATTCTAAGTAGTGGTCAACGTTTCTTAGGGGAAAATATAATTAACCTTCGTAATTAAACTCAGGTTCTCGCTCTTTCCAATCTGGATATAATTGAGCGATTGCATCGTTCAAGCTATAGTCGTGTATCTCATATTTGAGACCATTAACTGTACCGCCTTTGTTATAATAACTAGGCTTTAGCTTGTTTGATTTCTCTACAGATATATGAATGATAGTATCTGAATTAAACTCTGTAATGATTATATATTTTCTAATCATCTGATAAAAATTTATAGAGTTCTTCTATTTGTTCGTTTTTAATCTCTTGATTAAGCTCGTCTAGTTCTTCGTCTGTGTATTCTGACATTTGAGTATTATTTTAAATAAATAAATAAATAAATAAATAAGCAAAAGACAAAGTACATAAAGTACAATGTCTAATGCTTAGTTACAAATGTTTAGAACACAGAGTCTGGTTCCTCGTCAATCAGTTCTACGTTATAGGCTTGAGTGTTAACAAGCTCGTGACCTGCTGACTTGAAGATAGAGCTAATGCTTTCTCCTTTGAGTACAACAGCAGTATACGTAGTTGCGCTATTGCCATTGACAGTGTACTCTTCAACAGTGCGAGTAACAAAGTCACCTGGAATAGTCTTACCTACCCAAGCTTTTAGTTGAGCAGGTGTAGCAGACTTCCATACAGGTTTGCCGTTTGCGTCCATCTGTTGCTGAAGAACACGAGTTCTAATCACGGCAAATGGGTTGTTTGGATCGCGAAAATGCGCCATACAATAGCCACGACCATCTGAAGTCTGATTGAGTTTACCGTCCACACCTGTTTCGTCATCAATGATAGGTTTATCAGGATTACGAGACAAAGAAAGTGAGTCTAGTACAATTGTAGCGTCTGGATTAATTGTGTTTTCGTCCATTGTTTTTGGTTTTTGGTTTTTGTTGTTGTATTTGTTATTTATTATTTGAAAAGGTTCAGTATTCAGAGCCCTAATTTGGGACGTGTAACTCTTGTCAAGAGAACGTTGCAATATAATTTTGCTCTGTTACTGAGGGCTGATGCGTACGTAAACATTCGGTTGCGTTTTTGTTAAATGCACAGGCAACTCTGTGACTGACAATCATCGAATATGCTATAATGTACGTATCAATAGTGTTTGTGACCAGTAGCGGAAAGAGGTCAAAATGGCGTTTGGAAGAGTAGCAAGCACAAGGTACACTGCACTTTACATAAGTACATTGCACATTGCACGAAAAACAGTACTCTCCGCACGCGCACAAAGTCAAAAAGGTGGTTGACCATTGCGTGTATTTGTATTTGAATAGTGTATTTGTGCATTGTGCATTTGATTTTGCCCTGTGCCAGTGCATTGTGCATTTTATTTGCATTGTGAATGAATAAAGTTTTAAGAGCAAAGGGCGTAGTGCCCCTTGCTCGTCTCAAACTAAAAGTCCAACTCGCCAACGCCTAGTGCAACAACATCAAATATAAAGACAAATATAGTAATGATGTAAGTCCAGACTTGAACTGTAGGACAGGTTATAACCTCAATCAAGTTAAATGCTTGACCGAATGTTGCTAACCACACAGAAAGAATTACTATGTGCAGAGTCTGAGACCCTACACATAGAATTATGATGAAGTTCCTGAGCTGTCTCATCCGAATGTTGTGTCTTCGTATTTTGACAGGTCAATCTTCCCTTTAACAACTGGCTTTGGCGGCTCAGGTTGTTTAAAGAGGTCAGAGTTCAATAGCTTTTCAAGTTTTGAGTCTCTGCTGTAACGACTGCCCATAGCTCTGTCTATCTTGTTCTCTAGATGTCTGAATGCATCGTGAACAGCTTGACGTTCTATAGACTCGTTGATGAATTGGTTTAGAGCATCCATCTGCTCTTTGGTGAAATTGTTTTTTGGCATAGTTTCTATGTTTTTAGTTAATACCTAATTGCCAATATGTCAAATAGATGCTTGACTCTTGCGTGCATTTGAATGTGTAATGTCTAATTTCATTTGAGTGTGTAATGTGCATTTAAATGTGTAATGTGCTATGTGCATTTGAATGTGCTATGTGCTTTGTCCACAAAGAGCAGCTTGTGTTGCTGCCCCTTGCGGATGAGTGTTTACCTTCGTACAATGTGAACTGAATAAGGCCAACTATCTCGAAGTGCTTCTTGCTCTGGTGTCTTAGGTTTCTCTTTGTAGAGAATGACAACAGAGCCGTTATCAGCTTCTTCGTAGATAAGTGATGCTATATCCAACACTCTTGTAACTTTCCAAGCGCACCTGTCTACGTCTGACCCAATATGGTCTTCAGAGATGAAAACAGACTGTTCACCTTTGTAATACAAGTCGCTTTTGTCAACCCACTTAAATCCAGTACTGTCTCTTCCCACTAACTCAGTGAGAAGCTCAAATACTTTTGTGACTTCAGCAGGTCTTAGACCTTTAGAAGTTAACCACTTAGATGAGTTGTCTTGATAGTTTTCCATAACGTATATAGTTTGAGGTTAATAATTACTTATCAAGTACCCATAACTTGTAATAAAAAGAGGAGTAGACCATCTCGGCCTACCCCTCCTTCCGCTACTAAAACACTGAATCTTCGCCATCATCGCTATCCTCAGAGTCAATCAATCCCATCTTAGTTAGATGGTACTTGACATCTTTGGTAGCTACGTGCCAAAGTGTGTTCAACTTACAAGACTCAGCCTCAGCCTTTGTTGCAAAGAACTGCGGAATCATAAAGCCACGCTTAGCACCGTGCTCGGAAATCTCCAAGCCTAGTTCTTCAGCTAGCTTTGCTTCTTCACGCATACTCTTCAACTCTCCCATCGTAACAAACACGATGTTAACCTGGAAGTTGCCACGCTCAGTTGCTACTACATCTGGTGTAGAGCAATGAGACTTAGGCTCAGAGGCTGTGATGAACTTGTAAGCGACTAGTTGCTGTGTCGGTTGTGACAAGTCAAACATAGTTCACAAGTTTTGGGTTAATCCCCGACCTTTGTTGGTCTTTGCATTGCTGCCTGACGGGGGATACTTCCGCCAATGTTTGACAGGGGTGTTTGATTTTTGGTGGATCACTCTTTCGAGTACTCAGATTAAAATTTTTTCAGAAAATTTTTTAAAAAATTACTTATCTTTGTACTCAATGACAACCCAGGGAAGAACTGGGGATACCCTGCCAAGAGAAACAATGGTGCAATGAAGCAGGGCTACTACGTCTAATGTCGTGCGTCCACAAAGCACGACAAACCTGTCAACGATGACAGAAAAAGCGCAGGCGCTTCTCAGCACGAGTTTCGGGGTTTCAAAAAGCACAAAAATTCTAGGGAGGGGGAAGAGTGCTATTGGTAAAATATAAATGTATATATTTGCGCTATAGTATATCACAATGAAGAGAGTAAAGAAAGAAAGACTTAGTAAAAAAGAGTTTATTCCTAAATATCTTAAGTTAATAAATGTCATCCTCCCCCTTCCCTTAACTAGTAAGGAACTAGAGATACTATCTGCATTTATGGAGCTTGAAGGCGATCTAGTAGAAAATGATAGATTTGGTACCCAAGCTAGAAGTTATGTACGTGAAAAGTTTGGGTTTAAAACCCATTCTAATCTAGATAACTATATAAAGTATTTTAAGAACAAAGGGGTTATTTTTTCTGATAAGAACGGGAAGCTGCAGCTAAATCCTAAGATATCTATACCTAAAAATGAAAAAGAAGTAGAGCTTACTTTTTCTTTTTCGCTTCTAAGTAGCTAATGAGGCCAGACGAAAAAATAATAAAAAAGCTGGCAGAAGAAATGGGAATACCTCGTCCTGTTATTACACATATTGTAAGCCATCAATTTAACTATGTGCGTCAGTCTATGGAAGACGGGTTGCTTGATAATATTTTATTACATAACTTTGGAACGTTTAAAGTTAAAAAACAAAGAATAGATGCTCTTATACGAAGCCTTATTAGAAAAATAAGAAATGGTACAATTGATAAGGAAGAGGGTAAGAAGGAAATAAAGAAGCTATGGAAAATAAGGCAAACAAAATAAATAAGGCTATCGGGTTTTTTGAGAAAGAAAAAGCTGAGCTACAATCTACACTTGCTGAACTTGTAGATGAAATAGAGGAGCTTACTCCTTTTATAGATATAAAAAATATCGAAGTAGAAATTCTTACAGTTGCAAAAAAGATCTCTAACAGAGACAATATAATCAAACAATTAAAAGCAATTATTTAATGGAAAATTCCAATGGAATAAGCGAAATGCCTATAATGACGGCAGAGCAAAGAGAAGCCTATGAATTTAACAAAATGGCATCGCACAAAGAGCTTAAAACAAAAGATGCTCATACTATTATGAGTGCTCTTGCTATTGGAGGTGATAATGTAAAGCCTCTTTTTAAAGACTCAGAGCGTAAAAAGCTAGAAGGCAAACTTTATAACCTATTAATTGAACTATAATGAATCTACTAGAGCAACATCAAAGAAATGTAGAGCCTCAAAAAGGAGTTCAAATGACTTTATGTAAAACATGCAAGACATGTCCTTCTGTTTCTATCCATGAAGATCTAGAAAATGTAATACTAGGGGGAAAAGAAGAAGGATTTACTGTTTGGCAAAAAGGTCATTTTAAAGATCTTATAGATGAGATCAAAGCTGGTAAATTTGACAGATTTGTAGAAGGATTGTAATGGGGGCACTTAAGAATATAAAGGACGGATGGAGTAATTACATAAAAGCAGTACAAGAATCTGCTGAGCTTGATCCTAAAATTAAAGAACTTGCAGATAAACGTGCAGAAATCTGTGGAGGTTGCGATAAATTAACTGAATCAGGGCTGTTTAGATTTGTAAATAGGCTTGTCCCAGGCGCTACTCCAGCAGAGCCTAAGAAAATGGTAAAGACCAGGTTTTCTGTATCTCCAGAAACTGCAGCAAAAGCAAATGATGTGTATAAAGGTTACAAATGTGGAGAATGTGGATGTGCTTTTCCAGCTAACACCTATGCACCTGAAAAGAAATGCCCACTAGGAAAGTGGTAAAATAATAGGTATGAAAAAAAGCATAAAAGATGTAGTAATGATAGGTAATAATATACTTGTAAAAGTAGAATTACCTAGCATAGAAACAGAATCAGGCCTTGTTGTAAGCGAAGATACTGCACGGGAAACTCAAAAAACTATTAGCGGACTAGTAATGTCTGTCGGCCCAGAAGTTAAAGACTTCAAAGTAGGAGAAGACATTTTATTACCTCCACATGGCAGTACACCTGTAATAATAGAACGTGAGGTTTTTCATGTATTTAGAGAAACTAGCTTATTTGCAAAGTTTAAATGAAGCTATTTGATCTTAAAGAACGAACTGTAATTGTTTCACCAGAAGCATTACTAATACCAGAGTTTGAAAAACTTTGGAAAAAAGACAAAACAAAAGATAAGGGAGTAGCTATAAAACAGCTTTCCTTTATCTATTTTGTATGTGATTATAGATCTCCATATAGATCTGCACATACAATTAATAAATTAGAAAGTATAGTTGGTAAAGACTTTATGAAAGACGAAAACTATACTCCAGATCCAGATATGCGGGTTGCAATGGAAAAATATAGAGAGCTACAGCGTACTCCTTCTATGTCTTTGCTAGATGCTGCGAAAAGAACAGTCCATAATTTGACTGATTATCTTGAATCTGTAGATCTGACCGAACGTGATAAGAATAATAGACCAGTATATAAGCCAAGTGATGTAACATCAGCATTAAAAGCTATTGGTGGTATTGTAGACTCTCTTAGAATTGTAACAGAAACAGTTCAAAAAGAGGTGTCGGAATCAGGTTCGCTTAGAGGACAAAGAAGAAAAGGAAATAGAGAAGATCCACGTTAAAATGACATTTACATTAGAGCAAATCAAAGATGCTGTAAAAGCAAAAGGCTACAAATGGTTTGAAAGCGGTATATTTAATCTGAACATTGTAGGAATCCGTAATTCAGAAACTGGGAACGAGATCACAAACAAATTTGATGATCTTATTACAGTATCTTATAAAACAGATAAAGATACTTGGGTATACTGGGAAGCTGATTGTACAACTGACCCAGGTAAACACTGGGCAGAAAACCTGCTGAATCCAGATGGAGTAGCTATTCTTGTACCAGGTCAGTATAGAGGAGCATATACTATTGGATTACACCAAGGTAAGTACGAAGCTTTGAAACAATCAGGCAAAGTAAAAGTATATAGAGATGATAATCTAGATGATAACTACGATTATGATCCCAACTCTATACAAGAAGGTGTTTTTGGTATTAATATACATAGAGCATCTTCATCAGGTACATCAACTCAGATAGATAAATGGAGCGCTGGGTGCCAAGTTATTGCAAACAATTTAGATTTTGCTGAATTTATGGCAACAGTAAATGAAGCTGCAGATCATTGGGGTGATCTGTTTACATACACTTTAATAGAATCGAAAGATGTCAAAAATGAGATCGTCTAATTATCCAGACGCAAAAGAAAAAATAAAAATTAGACGCAAAGGAGTGCACGCAAAAACCAAACACTCTAATAACAAGGCTTCTAAGAACTATGTCAAAAAATACAATGGACAAGGACGGTGAATTAACAGCAGAAGAAAGAGAGTATATTTTATCTCAAGCTATGGAAAATGCATATATCGTAGCTGTTGGTAAAATATCCTATGCAGAACTTGAAGATTCTGGGGAGTATTGGTTTCCAGATCTTGAAGATACTGATACTATGCTACAGCCTGTAATTGATTACTATAGTGAACTAGAAGAATACGAAAAATGTCAGGAGTTAAAAACCGTAATGGACAAAGAGGGAAGATACAATCCAATGAGAGCAGCAGTATTAACTCGTCACGGAGAATAATAGCAACTCCTTGGGATGAGATAGATCCAACTCTTGACAATCCTGTACGACATACAGGACAACAGTACCTTAAATTTATAAATACCGAAGAGTTTAGTGAAACTTCTAAGTATTTTTTAAAACACGGTTATTATACTGATGCACCAGAAGGTACAAGCGAATACATAGAATTTTGGGACGAACAAGAAAGACGCTGTAAAGAAGGCTACACTGTAGGAGGTGTGCGTATTACAGGTGAGCACTACGCATATCTTAACTTTGGTAGAATCTTAGCTACTGTAGAACAAGGAGGTCGAACTAGAAAAATTGACACATTTCCTAAGTTCTTAGACATGGACTATTATTGGTACCACGAACTTGAGCAAGCAGAGCTTAATGGCGAAGGTATGATAGTAGTAAAAGCAAGACGTAAGGGTTGGTCTTACAAGAATGCTTTTGGTATGGCGTGGAAATACCATTGGTTTCCTTTTTCTATATCAATTCTAGCTGCATACGAAAAAACATTCTGGGCCAATACTATGGAAATGGCTAAGAATATGATAAACTTCTTAAATCAGCACACTGATTGGGTAAAAGGGACTCTTATAGATAGACAAGATCATATCAAAGCAGGTTACGTAGAAAAAGATCCTATTTCTGGTGTCAATATTGAAAAGGGTTACAAATCAGAACTTCTTGCACTTAGCTTCAAAGATAGTCCACAAAAATCAGTAGGACGTACAGCAGAACGTATGTTATTTGAAGAAGCAGGGGACTGGCCTGGGCTTATGCAAGCATATCAACGTTCTTATCCTCTTTTTAAGGATGGTAATATTATGATTGGTATTCCTATTCTGTATGGTACGGGTGGTAACAGTAAAAACGGAACTAATGCTGATTTTGAGGCTATGTTCTATAATCCAAGTGCCTATGGATTAAGAAGTTATGAAAACATTTATGACGAAAATGCTATTGGAGAAGCAGGTTGGTTTGTAGATGATGCATGGTACAGAGAGCCATTTGTAGACAAAGCAGGTAATGCATTAAGACCAAAAGCTCAAGAAGATATGGATCTTGAGCGAGAAGAAAAGAAAAAAGCAGATCCAAAAGCTTACAATATGATGGTGACCCAGCACCCTCATACACCAAAAGAAGCTTTTTTGCGTAATGAAGGATCTGTATTTCCTGCAATCGAATTATATAACGTACTTGCTAAACTTAAATCAGACGATAGATATAAAAAACTTGCAACTCCTGGAACATTGTTTGAGGAGGAAGGAAGAGTAAGGTTCAGACCTGACTTAGAGAAACGATTATTCCCGTTGAATAAATTCCCACACGGGCCTAATGATCCTCAAGATGGGTGTGTTGTAGTATATCAACATCCACCTGAAGATATACCTCATGGTCTATATAAGATAGGACTTGACCCTGTTGCTTTTGATAAGTCAGGTGGTAAATCTCTTAATGCTGCTTTTGTATATAAAACTTATCAGAAGTTTGACTATGGTTACGATGAAATTGTAGCAGAATACGTAGGCAGACCAGACAATATTGAAATCTATAATAGAAACTTAGAATTATTATCTGAATACTTTGGTAATGCAGAAATTATGTTTGAGAATGATCGAGGTGAAGTTCTAAGCTATTTTAAAAGACGAGGTAAGCTACATTTATTAGCAGATCAGCCAGATAATGTTATATCTAAAGTTATAGAAAACTCTACAGTATCAAGAATAAAAGGATGTCACATGAACGTTCGTATGAAAGATGCTGGTGAAAAGTTTATCTTAAGATGGCTATGGACAGAGCGAGGTACGCGCGAAGACGGTACTAAAATATATAACATGGATTTGCTGCCAAGTCCTGCTCTTATTGAAGAGATGATTCTATACTTTAGGGATGGAAACTTCGATAGAGTGATGGGATTTATGCAATTAATGTTTTGTATAGAAGAAGAATATGACAGAGAAATTGTAAAAGAGCCATATAAAAACAGTGCAAGTGAATTTTTACTTGGAAATACAAATAACTTTTTTAAAAAGAAATAGATAATTTTGTCATATTTTAATATTTAGTTCTAAATTAAATCCATACTATGGGTAGTTATTCTTTTCCACAACAAAGGCTTACACAAAAGCAAAAAACTAAAAACAACAATGCCTGGGGTAAGGAAGTTGTTGACGAGATAGATAAGTATGACTCTCTTAGTTTTGATGGTCGTGTTGATTGGGATCGTAAACGAGCCAACTACGATTTATTTAATGGTAAGTTATCTAAGAATGATTTTGAGTATGTCTGTGCTCCCTATGGAGATGCTGTAGGTGAGATGCCTGCAGAAATGCGACATTACGATATTATGTCTGCTAAACTCCGAGTTTTATTTGGAGAAGAAATAAAAAGACCTTTTAATTTTAAAGTTGTATCTAATAACCCAGATGCAATTACTGATAGAGAACGAGAAAAGAAAGAACTTGTTGATCAGTACATGCGTGAGCAGATACAAATGAAAGTTCAAGAGGCTATGGCTGCTCAAGGTATTGGGCAGTTTGGAGGGCCAGAAGATGCGCGTGATCCTGAAGCAGTTCAAGCAGAACAGCAAAAAATGGCTGAGATACAACAAGCCATGACACCTCCACAGATTGATGAGTATATGAAAAGAACTTATCAAGGTTCAAGAGAGATTATGGCTACCCAGATCTTGAACTATATGAAAAAGTCTCAACGACTTAGAGAAAAATTTAATAAAGGATGGAAACATGCTTTAATTTCTGGCGAAGAAATCTATTGGACAGGTATTGTAAATGGAGAACCAGATGTTAGAGTTGTAAATCCTCTTTATTTTGAATACGACAAAGATCCTGATATAGACTACATACAAGACGGTCAATGGGCTAAGTATGTAATGAGAATGACCCCAGGATCTGTAGCAGATACTTTTGGAGAGTATCTTACAGAAACTCAAATCAAAGATCTCTATACCGATACCTCTCTTATCGGTGCTTCCCATCCACTCGGCTCTACCGAATTCCACTATGATTCAGATGACAACTTCTTTGACTCTAATTATCCATTTGAATGGGATGGGGATGAATCCACTCCAGAGGGCTCTAGATATTTAAAAGTAGTCCACTGTGAGTGGAGGTCTTTGCGTAAGATAGGTTTCTTAAAGTTCTTAGATGAAGAACTTGAAGAACAAGAAACAATTGTTGATGAGACTTATAAAATGAACCAAGATGCTGGTGATATAGATATTAGATGGGAATGGGTACCTGAAATATGGGAAGGAACTAAAATAGGCGATGATGTCTATGTAAATATTAGACCTAAGCCTAATCAGTTTAAAGATATGGATAACCTACACTCTGCTAAACTTGGCTATGTAGGTATAGCGTATAATAACCTTAATGCTGCTCCTGTGTCTATGATTGATAGAATGAAACCGTATCAATATCTGTATAATATTATTATGTACAGACTAGAACTAGATTTAGCAGCAGACAAAGGAAAAAAATTCTTAGTAGATATAAATCAGATACCGTCTTCTCTTGGAGTTGACATGGAAAAATGGTTGTACTATTTTGATGCTATGGGAATGGCCTTCATTAATCCTAACGAAGAAGGTCAGCGTAATAAACCATCTAACTTTAATCAATGGCAAGCTATTGATCTATCAATGGCCCAGACCATACAGCAGAAAATAGGTTTACTAGAATATCTAGAGCAGCAATGTTCTGAAGTATCAGGAGTAACTAAACAAAGAGAAGGTCAAGTATCTGCAAATGAACTTGTTGGTAATACACAACAAGCTGTTGTACAATCTTCTCATATTACAGAAGAGTGGTTCTACGCACACAATCAACTAAAAGCAGAGCTTCTTACAGCTCTTATTGATACTACAAAAGTAGCTTGGGCTGACAGTGATATAAAAAAGATACAATACGTACTAGATGATTCTACTGTAAACCTTCTAAAAATAGAACCTGCACAACTTACAGAGTCTAATTTTAACATATTTATATCTGATTCTGCTAGAGATCAAGAGATATTCTTGACAATGAGACAACTCGCGCATGCGGCACTACAAAATCAACAGGCAGAACTATCCGATATTGTTAAACTATTCTCAAGTGAGTCTACTAGTGAAATGAGAACGTTGCTTGAAAAAGCAGAAGATACACGTAGAGAACGTGAAGCTCAAATGCAACAGCAACAGCAACAAGCTCAAATGCAACAAGCTCAAATACAAAAACAAATTGCTGATGAGAAAAATGCACTTGACAAATATAAAATTGATCTAGACAATGAAACTAAAATACGTGTAGCAGAAATCAATGCATTCAAAGGGCAAATGGATCAAGATATAAACGATAATGGTGTACCTGATCAACTTGAAATTGAAAGGCTTAGAACTCAAACAGAGTTCAACGAAAAGAAACTTGATGTAGAAAATCGTAAGCTTGATATCAAAGAAAAAGAAATGAAAACCAAAAAGGAACTAGAAGAAAAGAAACGTGCCCAGGACAGAGAAGAGAAAGATAAAGACAGAAGAGCAAAAAGTAAAAACTAGATGGTGTGAAACACACCCTAGGCAATGTTATTGTGAAGATGGGTATTGTGCAATAGCTGCTGGTAAAGATCCAGAAAGAAGAGTATCCCAAAGAAAAACACGTAAACGAAATGGCTAAACGTAAATCTAAAAAAAGAGCTAAGGGATATTTATTGCCTAAATACCAAGATAAAGGTAGAGTAGAAAAATATGCTACTGAACCTATAAAAGAAACAAGTTTTGGAGATTGGTGGGAAGACTTTGAAAAATCTGATGTAGGAAAGTTCGTAGATGCAAAAGGTCTTAGGAAAGAGAAAAATTTTTTTCTTGGATTGTTAGGATATGGAGATACAGCAGAAGAGGGCAGAAGATTTGCTTTAGATGCTGCTTCAATGGTTAATCCTATACCAGACTTTATTAATGCAGCAGATCATTATGACCAAGGTAAGTACACTGATGCTGCACTTTATGCTGGTTTTGGATTACTTCCAGGAGCTGCAGGTCCCGTAGTAAATAAAGTAAAATCTTATTTAAACCCTAGAAATAAAAATCTTAGTAAAACTTTAGCTACTAGCTTAGATGAAGCAACTTTAAATCCAGATTTAATAGAAGAAGTACTGCCAAAAGTGCAACAAATTAAAGAAAAATCTTTAGCATCTTCAGATAATTTAATTTTAGATTCAAAGAAAATAAAAACAGCTCAAGATGATATAGCTTTTACACAAAAGACAAAAGAGTTACAAAGTAAAGTTCCTTTGACTAGAGTATTAGATAAAAATAATCTTGTAGTTAAAGACGGAAAATTATTTAATAATGTAGAGCCGTATACTGTAATGACAGAAAGTGGACTTTCTAATACTACCGTTAATAGAAATACTTCACATTGGTCTTATGGGCATATAGGAGATCCTGGTCATGGTAGTTGGAAAGGTAAATCTACAGCTATTATTAGTGATTATGAATCCTTGTCAAAAAAAGGATATGCCTTAGATTTTGACCCTACAGATACATTTTTTTATAATTCAAAAAATATGGAGGTGCCTGAAGGGTCTTTAATACTTACTAGGGATAAAAAACTGTACGAGGATATAATTAAAAATACTAATCAAAAAAATGTTAAGTATTACCCAAATACTACAAATGATGAATTTGAAAGCATAGTAAATTCATACAGTAAAAAAGAAGGGGATGAGAGTGGAAAAGATTTGTTTGAAAGGTATTTAGAAAAGAATTGGAAGGAAGGAAAAGATGTTGCGCTCTATAAGCCTGCTAGTAATTATAAACCTGTTCTAAAAAATGTCTATGATGAAAAAACTGGTATGTATTATCAAGTAGAAGATCCAGTTTTAAAAACAATAGGATCGCCTTTTGGAGGGGGTAGTAGTAAAATTCACGGCAATACTCCTCTCCATACAATTGAAAGGTCAGGCAACTCCCGCCTTTCTAAAGATGTGTTTGACCTTTATCCTGATAGCTTTGAATTTGAAAACTTACTTAAATATCCTAAAGAAATACAATTAGCAGAATTAGAAAAATATAAATCACTAAAAAGAAGAAAGCCTGGAAGTAAAAGCATAGCTGAACTTGAAAATGCTATGGCTAAAAACAGTGGGTTTAATTCTTACGCAGATTTTAAGAAAAATGTAGGCTTACCTCAATTACAGCAAGGAGGACTTGTAAAAGCTCAAAATGGGTATCAATTACCTAAATATCAAACTGAAGGGAAAGTTTATTCTGGTGGCATGTTGCCTGAAGTAACAATACAACCAGACCAAATAAAATATAATTGGAATGATCCAATTCTTGATAACTCTTCTTTTTATAATCAACAAAAAAGAAACGCAGAAGTTCAAAATTTTGCTAGACAGTTATTTGATGAACAAAGAGGGTCTATAGAAGATCGTATGCAAAAGTATAGAGATGATCCCACAAACCCTCTTGCATATACACCAGATGCAGATTTTTCCAGTATAGGGTATCATCTTAATGAAGGTAATTATGGAGATGCTGCATTGTATTCATTATTTGCTGCACTTCCAGGAGCTGCAGGCCCTATTGTAAATAGAGTAAAACCCTATTTAAATAAACTCAAGTCTTTTTTTAAATCTTCTAAAATTCCTAAAAATTTTAAATCAGAAATAGATTGGGGAAAATGGAATAAAGAAATTCCAGATAATAAAGAACTTATAGAAGAGTATAATACTATCGAGGCTCTTTCAAAAAAAGAAGGTACTTGGATGAAAAATCCTGACGGTTCTGAGTTTACAGGTACCCCAGAACAGTTTGTACAACAGCGAAGTAAAAACTTTAGAGCTGCTTTTGGAGAAATAGATCCTTATTATGCCTATAGAGGAACTCAACATCATTTTCCTGAGATAAAACAAAAAGTATTTACTTCTTTAGATAAGTCACAGGCAGAAAAGTACGCTCATTATATAGACAATCCTAAAACAATCGCTTCTCCTGAACATGGTAACTTTGGTGGAATTCACGAATTATATGTTAAAAACTCAGATAATGCGGCTGACTTTACTAATTTATTAGGTCAGGATTGGGGACATTTAGATTTAAATAGGGATTTAAACAAATATATAGATTTAAATATTAAAGGTAATAAAAAACGTATACCTATATTAGAAAAAGAAATTATAAATGAAACAGATCCTCATAGAAAGAAATTATTAGAAGAAACTTTGCAAAACACTAAAGATAATCTCAAAAGATTTGAAAATTATACTCCAAACACAGTAAATATATCTTCAGGAAAAAAGGCTGTTACTGATAAATTAAACCAAGCGTTTAAAGGAACTAACCCTGCCACAGATGATATTTTAGAAAAAATTATTGAGTTAGACATAGATAATGCATTACTTAGAGATATATATGATGAATCTTTTGGAAGTGTATTAATGGTAAATAATAGACCTGGTAATTTTGTTAAATCTACATATGGAAATGATGGTATGTTTGATATGACTAATCCTAATATTTACAAAGAAGATGGAGGAGAAGTTACTGATCCGCAACCTTTAGCATATCCAAATGGGCCTATATCTAAAGAAGAAGCTCAACAAGAGTTTGAGCGTAGAAAAAAAGCAGAGGATATATATAATCTTATAATACCTTCTGCATACTCAACATTAGATAATTATTTTAATGCATTGCGTATAGGTAAGGATACAGATGTTTCTCCACGAACAACTTTTGTAGATCCTAGAAGCGAAGAAGCTTTTAAACAGTATTTAGATATAAATCTAAATCCTAAATATTTTTCTCTCTCTCCTAATAAACCTTCTATAGCAAAAAATCCTGACGCAGTTTATTATAAACTAGATCCTAAATTAGAAAGACAGATTTTAAAATTTGCTAAAACACAAGATATCCCATTAAACAAAATGGTTGAGTTTAGTGAAGCAGATCTTCCTTGGGATTGGGAAAATATGGATGAATCTGGTTACAATGAATATTCTGCTTTAGGCACTTTTCAAATAGGAAAAGGTATTGATCCAGAAACTAAAGAAGAGTATTATTCATATTATGATAAATATGATTTTCCTGAACATATTCAATCTGGTGTAGAAGGGATTACAGAAGGACTTGGAGGAACTCCTTTTGAGATATATAACAGATTACCAGTAAATCCTAAACGGACTTTTGCGGAAGAAGAATATCAAAGGGCTCTAGAAGAAGATATACGTCAGCAAGAGCTAGAATTAAAAGATTTAGACGAGTTTCAAGAAGGAGGAGAAGTAACTGACCCTGAAGATCCGTTTGCAAATGCACTTCAGTCTAGACAGCCATATAGAGATGATTATATGAATAAACTTTTAAAATATGCAGAGCCTGGTGATGATACGTACATGCGTATAGAAGATGCTTTTGCTGACAAGTTTAATACAGAACTAACTCCTATAGAAAAAATTCATTATAAATTATGGTTAGAAGCAGGTTTTGGTAATCCTCGTGATATTGGTGTATACGATATACAAGGTTATTGGAAATCAGGGCAATGGAAAAATAATTCAGATCCAGATAATCATGGCTCAGATACATTTAAAAAACCAAACCATCCTACCTTTTCTGCAGAGTCTAAGTATAGTAAACAAAAAGGCGGTAGTGAATATATAGGAGGTGTGTGGAGAGAAGATGGTGGATTTATGGCAGGGCCACATAATTTCTATGATAATGATGCTCTTATGTGGGAATTTAACAGAGAACCTAACAGACCTGAGTATTTATATATGGGTTTACCTGCAGTAACAGTTAATGGATCTGATAAATAAATATAGCTTTGGCTATAGAAAATTTTTAAAAGCAATTTACATAACAGTTTTTGTTATGATATTGATATAAACTAAATTATTTTTGTAATCAATTTTAAACACAATGAGTAAAGAAACTTTAGATTCAAAACCAATCACAAATGATCTAGAGATCTGGGATATTGACGATTCCAATCTTGACTCTTTAATTGAAGAACCTAAATCTTCAACAGAAGAGCCTGTTCTTGACTTTGATGCTCCTAAAGGAAAAGCAAAACAAGACATGTTCGATGACTTCGAAGAAGAGGAAACTCCTAAGAAAAAAGAAACTCCTAAAGCTGAAGAGATTGAGGAGGAGGAGGAAGAACTTCCTGAGTTTGACCCAGGAGATGAATTAGAAGAAGAATCTGAGGAGGAAGAAGAGACAGAAGAGAAAACTTCTAAAAAGAAAGAAGAAGTAGTTGAGGAAACAGAAGAAGAAGACAATGAGTTTTCTGTATTTGCTAAAATGCTAAACGAAAACGAACTTCTTGATCTTCCTGAAGACTTTGAAGCTAGTGAAGAAGGACTAATGGATGCTTTTGCTGGTACTATTGAGAGTAGAGTAAAAGAAGAAATTGAATTGTTCCAAAGAGCGTTACCTCAAGAAGGGAAAGACTTGCTAAGACACTTAATGCAAGGAGGATCAGTATCAGATTTTACAAATGTGTACTCTGCTCCCGATGTTACAAGAGTAAATCTTGAAGGACAAAAGAATATTTCTAACCAAAGAGCTGTATTACAAGAGTTTTTAAGGCTAAGAGGTGATAGTTCAGAAGATATTCAAGAAACTTTGCAAGATTACGAAGACTTAGGCAAGCTAGAACAGCAATCTAAGAAAGCACAACAGAAACTTTCTGCTTATTATGATGCTCAAAAGAAGCAATTAGCACAAAAACAAGAGCAAGAACAGGCAGAAAAGCTTCAAAAAAGACAAGAAGTGCTTAATGATATACAAAAGACCATTACCGATTCTCCAGAAATCAAAGGATTTCCTATGAGTAGAAAGGTAAAAAAGGATCTTATCTCTTATATGACTGATAATACTGTAAAAATTGACACTCCAAATGGGCCACAATATGTGACTCAGTTTCAAGCTGACGAAATGGAAGCGGGTAAGAATGTTGATGACTTTATTCTTAGAGCATATTTGAGAATGACAGACTTTAGTTTGGATGGAGTTAAGAAAAAAACTACAACTAACTTATCATCTAAACTTAAAGACCAACTTCAGCGTAGTAAATCAAAAACTGCTACACAAGCTAAATTTGGTGGTAATAAAAAGACAGGCAAAGCTTCTAGTGATGCCTGGATGATTTAATTTTTAACATTCTAATTTTTACAAAATGAGAGCACAATCTAAATTAGCGGTCTTGACCAGACCTTTTCATGCTAATTTCACAGAGGTTAATCACCTGGGTGCTGCATTCATGGCTGAGCCGCATAAATTTGATAAAGTGCTCACCAGAGTGTTCACAGCTACCCGTGTCGCTGATAATCCTCTTACAGCAATGACTAAAGGTATGGGTCGAACCCAAGAAATTTCGTCTTTTGATTGGGAGTGGGAAATGATGGGAGCATCTACACGTCCATTGGTTGCAACTGCTGCAGCTTCTGGAAGTGGTATTTCTCTTTCTGAAATCACACTTACACTTGATGAAGACTGGTTTAAACCTGGTGATGTTATTTCTCCTTCTGCTGGAGTAAGTCGTCAATTAGTACGTATTCAATCTGGCCCTGTTGCGGCTGCTGGCCCTGGGGTTGGTTTTGAGTATGTAGCACGATTGATGTCAGATTCTCAGACAGATGCACTAAGCGCTGCTGCACAAGCTGCAGGTGTTCAGTGGAGCAAAATGTTCTCGGTATATGAAGAAGGTGGTGACCAATCTGGTTCTACTACTTACGCTATGCCAATGAAACTTCGCTCGAACCTTTCAACATACCGTAAAGAATACTCTGTAACTGGAGATGCTGCTAACCAATCACTGGTTGTTGCATTGATGGATGCTAACGGAAAAGTATACAAAGACTACAAATGGTTGAAGTATGCTGAAGCCGAGTATTGGATCCAGTTCTACAAAGAAAAAGAAAGAGGTCTATGGTACGGACGTTCTCAGTCTTCAGTTGCTGGAGCTAATGGACGTATCGCGCGTACAGGCCCAGGTGTTCAGGAACTACTTGAGGATTCTCACGTACACTTCTACAACACTCTTAGTGAAAAACTTATCCGTGAATATCTTCTAGATATTTTCTTCGGACGAGTTGATATGTCTAACCGAAACATTGTTGCGTACACAGGTGAGTACGGAATGCTTGCATTCCACCAAGCTATGATGAACGCTTCAGCTCCTTTTTTGACTGTTGATTCTAAATTTATTGGGGGATCAGGTTCTAACTTGGAGTTCGGTGGTCAATTCGTTAAATATCGCGGCCCGAATGGTATTACTCTTACACTTCGTCACAACCCAGTTTATGATGATCGTGAGATTAACCATATCTACCATGATGAACTTCAAGTTCCAATTGAGTCTATGAGATTCACATTCTTGGATTTCGGTGGTGCAAAAGGTGACGCTAACATCAAGTATGTACACAAAAAAGGTGGGTACAAACTTGGGTACGTATCAGGTCTTCAAACTCCTTACGGAGCTAACAAGGGTGGTATCATGTCAAACGCTAAAGATTCTTACACTATGATCGTTCACGATCAGTGTGGAGTTCAGATTGACGATGTTACTCGTTGTGGAGAGTTGATTTTGGCACAAAACTAATAACCAATTTTACGTAATATGAAAGCTAAAGAAACACATTTAGTCTACGTAAAACCAATCATCAAGGAAAAATGGCATGGTCTAGATAAACTAGGCCGTGCCAAATTTCAAGGAACGTATGACACCATTATGGCATTGTATGATTCCAGAGTCGGGAAACTTGCAACTGGATTAGAGCCAGAAGATGAAACAAGGCTAGGAACTGCTCTTGGAGTAGACCTAACTTCATCATCAGCAAATGAGTACTGGGGTAATTTTAAAGTTAAGTTAGAAGATAAGACTACAATCTTTGACACTAATAAACCTAACGATGAGCTTCAAGTACGTCTAATGCGGGCTAGTAATATGGTTGCAAATTCTCAAAAAGAATATGCAGAAGGCAAGTGGCCTGGTGCAAAGTATGTTATTTATGACGAGCAAGATGAAGTAGAAACTCAAGCTAGAGAAATCGAAGTTGAGGCTAAAGCTATGGGAATCTTTACAAAGCTTACTCATAATAAACGATGTGATCTTCTCAAAGTCTTTGGTAAGTCTGCGGACAATACATCAGAGGAATTCTCATATACTAAACTGTATGAAATTGTTAGAGATAATCCATCAAAATTTATCAAAGTTGCTTCTGCTAAACCAGAAGAGATTAAAGTAAAGGCGTTGATTTTCGACCTAGAGAGAAAAGGAATCTTTAGAAGAAAAGGTACCGCATATCTTTACAATGATCAGCAAGTAGGGTTTGACTTTGAGGATACAGTACTAAACCTACTGAATCCAAAATCTCAAGAAATGCTTGTTAAACTAAAAACTGATCTAGAAGCTAGATCCTAATAATTAGGTATGACCGTACAAGACATGCATTATGACTTCAAGCTGAAGTTCAATAAAGTTGACAGTCAAGACCAGGCAAATTTTAAAGCGCCTGAAATAGACTGGTGGCTAAACGAGGCTATGGAAGTGTTTATGAAGCAGAGGTACGGCATAAATAATATAAAAGGTGAAGGTTTTGAGACAACACAAAAAAGGATAGACGATCTTAGAAACCTAGTTATCAAAGATCAATCATTGCCAGTAACGGCATTGACTATCGACAATTCTTTTGAAGCTACTCTGCCTGGAGATTACATATTTGCTATACGTCTTCAGGCAGAGACTTCTAAAGAACCATGCGGACGCAGAATTTGCGTCTGTACGCCTACGCAGCATGACGATCTGAGTAGTGTATTGACAGATCCTTACTATGAGCCCAGTTTTGAATGGGGAGAAGTGCCAATTGTATATGGTACAAAAAGCGATACAGTTGCTGACTCTAATAAGGTATTTGGATATACTGATGGAAGTTTTGTAATAAATTCGTTCATCCTTGACTATCTTAGACAGCCGAAGCGAATAGCTTTTGTAAGCGGATTGCCTGGACAATCATATAATTATCCAGATGGTAGTACTGTAAACCAAGATCAAGGATGTGAACTTCCTGATCATACCCACAGAGAAATTGTGGATCTTGCAGTACAAATGGCATCGGGTAGTGTTAACTCTCCAGGTTTCCAATTTAAAGCTGCAAAGGTTGCACAGAATGAATAATTATTTTAATCCTTAAAAATTACTAAAATGGAAAGACCTGTAGAAAGTGTATTAGTAGTAAATGATACTGGTGGTATCACTGCTAACACTACAACACTCGCTGCTTTTCTTGCTAGTGGTACTGTAGGAGAACTTGCTATTTTCAACGCAGATACAAATACTGCTGTTGGCACTGCTGCTGCTCTACCTACTCGTCACTACTACGCTGTGAAAGTTAGCGCAACTGAATTAAGAAAGTCTCCGACTTTTAACTCTGCTCCTACTTACCTTGCGGCTATTGATGCAGACGCTGGTGCTGCTGGCTCTGCTACTATTAGCTCATTTAGCGGAGATTGTGAAACTGAGTATATTATTAAAGTACGTCTTGAATCAGAAAAGATTTTTCAATCTTATGGATACCAAGATTTAGTTAAAACATATTCTTATGTTTCTAGATGCTGTGGAAGTGCATGTGGATGCCCTGAAGGTGCTGCATGGGATGTTGCAATGGGTATTGCAGAAAACATTAACGCAGATAAAGAAAATGCTTTGTTTACCTTGAATCCTAATGAGTTTTTGATTGGGCTTGCTTTGCCTATTAACAGCGCTGCTGTAACGGCTACTAACGATTTTGATGATAACGTTACTATTGTTAAAGGAAGCAATGAAATGACAACTGCTGGTGGATGGGATCACAGTGCTGGTGGTACTTATGATGGTACTCTTGTTGCTGGTGATTTTGTTCGTATCTCTGATGAAGATGGTACTGCTCCTACTACTGCTGACCCAATTTATCGTGTAGAATCAGTTTCTGGTGATACTGCTGTATTGGATCGTCCAGTAGAAATGCCAGGACGTACTGGAACTGGAGGTAACAGCACTGACTTTGAAGTTATTACTAAAGCCGTAGGCGAAGCATTTGCTGACTCTAGCTGGTCAATTTCTATTGCTGGTGGTCGACATGCTACTCCTGCTGTAGGTGCTATGTCTCCTATTGCTAATGTAGTAAATAGTCAATTTGTTTCTCTTAACATTGGCCTTCTTGGAGGATTTGATTGTAATGGAACAGTTTCTACAACTGCTCCTACAATACCTTTCGGGCAAGACTGGCAAGTGTCTCAAATGGAATTGAAGAACAGTAAGAATGCTATTGGTGCTGGAAACAGACCAAGCCCTTACAGAACTCCATTCCCATTGAGTCAATTAGGAGCTAACGAGTCACTTACTGTTTCAGGTGAAGATTATCGAGTATTGTCAATCTCTTATGCTGATCAACATACTTCTGCAGCAACTGCGGGAGCTGTTAGATCTCCATATGTTGTAAGACTTGCAATTAATGATGATGCTTCTACTACCTACGATAACGTAGTTGCAGTATTTGGTAACGGTTGGAACGGAATCTCTATCAACTCTGACGGAGTTATTCCTGTACTATAATATATACGGACACAAGGAGGAGAGGCAACTCTCCTTCTTTTGTGTCTGATTTGTTCCAATTTAGCTATGGTATCAAAAACTCCGTTAGATCAATCGTCTTCTTCTTTCAGTGGTAAACTGTCTACTAGAACGTTAATTTCAAAATCTATTGAAACACAACGTAATCTAGAAGTATGTTCTGAAATACAATTTTCTGAAGAGTGTATGGAAGACAATCAAGTGTCCTTAATAATGGACATTGGTGATGATCATAACTTTGTTACAACTACTTCTCCATATGGGACAGATTCTTGGAGTCAATGTGGGCCTTCTGGAGCAATTGGAATTGATGATCTTAACCCTGGAGATGAGGTTACAGTATCTACTATATGTAAACAACCTGTAACGACTGCAGGAGACGGAACTCAAGCATGGGAACTTCCTACGTGCGGGGACGATGCAATACCATCTGATACTGCTATTTATATATTTTATGATCTAACATCTTTTGGAGAAGCAGAAGCATTGACTGCTGCTCAATCTGCAGTAAGTTGGGCAGAGTTTTTACCTAACCACTCAGGAGAAGTTCATCATATTCAAATATGGGGAGAACGTTGGATTCAATGGGCAGAGTTTCCAAAGACGGGTATGTTTGGTGGGCTATTTGGAGATAGAACTCAGACAACTGCTACTATTAACAATCAAATCGTTAATGTTGGTAATCCTGTTAGTTTCAGTGGTAATGGTACTATAAATAGTCCTTTTATATTCGATTTAGCAGGAAGTGCTGCTCAATACCCTACTAATGAGTATGCCAAATATTGGACAGAAGCCCAAATATTACAAGGATTGCAGCCTACGCAAGATTTAAATTCTGGCACTGTCTATCCTCAATATCAAGCAAATACTAAAAACGTACTTGTAATATGCATTGCAGATGAAGCACATGCTCAGGCAAGGTATAAACAAAACAGTAGTCAAGTAGGATGGGCAGATTATCACGCCCAGGGGCCTGGTAATAATACAGATAGTACTAATACATATCTGGGAGTAGTAAATAAATCAAACTGGTCAAACGTAGGTGAGGCTCAAGGATGGCCTTTCCCACAGCTTGATCCGTCTACAAATAATTTAAATACAGTATTTGGAAGTGCGTCCAATGCTGCTTTACAGTATAAACAAGGAACTACAGTATATAATAGTACAAGTAGTAACTATATACTTAAGTTAAATTATTTTGAAGCGTGGAAACAAGCTGCTTTTTATGATGGTATTAAACCTTATGATGGTTCAGTAAGACCAACCATGATGAAAGACGAGATGCAGTTTAATAACTCATCTAATACTACCGCTTCTTGGGAACGTGATTATAGAAGGTTTTCTATGATCTACAATGAATTTTCTCAAAGTCCAACAGGTTCTACATATGCACAAGACGTAGCTGATGGTTTTAATGTAAACTTTTTCGTGTACGCGGGTAGACCTGCAAATCCTAATCCTACACATATTGCTTTCCCGTTACACGTAGTAGGAGCTATTACTGATAATGCTACTTATACAGATAACTCAGGAAACTCTGTTACTACAACTGGCGGGCTCATTGAAGATGATAACTTGCCTTATAGTGGTTTATGGGATGAGTTCAGTAATGGAGCAATTAATACTTTACTTCCACTATCTTACGTAAGTGCTGGAAGCTCCTCAAATGGTCAAAATCCATATTTCGATACTGGATTAGGTAGACTTTCTGCTAAGCAATGGGCATATAATATTGACCAGAATGTCACAGCTTTAGAACCAACGCTTTGGAGAAATAAGTTTTCAGATGATCTTACCAGTTTAATAGGTGCGGGTATTACCTGTGATGGGACGGATTGTTTACGCATACTTGTAATTGATGAGTCTACAGGCCTGCCTGTACCTAACTTTCAAGTGGATATTCCTGAGTACGCTAACTCAACTCCTTTTGTAACAGATTCAACAGGTCAGTTATATGTAACAGGATTATCAGACCAAGCTTACAATATATTAGGGTGTTATCTTTTTCAAGGAGAAGGAAACTGTTCTCAGTACAGTATGCAGATTAGAATAAACTCTCAGACACATACAGTAGGCACAGCTTGTAGACTAGGGTGTACAGACTCAGAAGCTTGTAACTACGATGAGACTGCAGGAGTTGATGATGGGTCTTGTATCTATTTAGACTGCAACGGAGACTGTGGAGGAACTGCTACCATAGACGAATGTGGAGAGTGTACTGGAGGAAATACAGGAATTGAGCCTGGGACTTTATTAGATGATTGCGGTATATGCGGAGGTAATAATATAAATAAAGACATCTGCGGAGAATGTTTTGGGGACGGTACTAGCTGTTCAGGATGTACAGATCCTACGGCAAGTAATTATAATCCAAATGCTACAGTAGATGATGGTACCTGTCAATGTACAATACCTTATTACGAGTGTATTTTAAAAGAAATGGCTAAGAGAATTTTAAAAGATTGTTCTCTAGACTGCTATGGCTCAGATTGTGAAGAGCACGATCCATATCTTTATGAAAACTTTAGAACACTCGAAAGTTTACTTACACAACTTAAAGCATATAATAGAGGGATTTGTGACTCTAGTGCGATAAGTATTATTCAAGAAGCGTTAGAAGCATTACCTATTCTAAAAGATGAATGGGAATGTGGAACATGTAAAGATTGTTAATGGCACTTATAAACTACATACCAGGAGAAAGTCCTAGAGATATTCAACCAGATGATCTCTATGTTACTACAGTTTATTTCTGTAATAACGGATCATGTAGTGGGATAAGTTTTGAAGGAACATGGTCTGAAGTAAATGATTTTTGGTATGATAACGTAACTACAGGAGATGGTTATGCTACAATGCAAGAATGTGATACTTATTGTAGACCAAATCCATGTGAGTTCATGAATTTGAATGTCGTCAGTATGACTGACGAATCTCCTGCGGGTAATGATGGAAGTATTACCTGTTCGTTATCTTGGGTATACGACCAAACACTTCCTGTAATTACTAATGTGCCTATTAATCTTTACGATTCTAGCGGTAATATAATTGCTACCCAGTACATAAATCCGCCTGAAGTATTTACATTTAATAATCTCACTCCTGGGTATTATTCTATAGGAGTAGAGCTGTCTTTTACATATGAAGTAAATGGACAAACGGTAGAACTGCCTAATTGCGTGGTGCGTAGACAGAATGTTGTAATTGCAGAAGATAAGACTGTATTTGGATGTAGTGATGCAGAAGCTTGTAATTACAATCCAGAAACCACAGTTGATGATGGTAGTTGTCTATACAATGACTGTAATGGAGATTGTAACGGAGAAGCTTACTTAGATAATTGCGGTAATTGTGTAGGAGGAAAGACAGATGAAATTCCGTGCGAAGCAGATTGTAATGGTGTGTTTGGAGGCACTTCTGTAATAGATGATTGCGGTGTTTGTAATGATCCTTTATCAGATAATTACAACTCTAGTTGTATAGATTGTGATGGAGTAATTAACGGGCCTAATATGATTGATGGCTGCGGAGATTGCAATGATCCTAATAATGCTACAACATGGAACTCAGAATGCGCTGGTTGTAAAGATTCTTGTGCAGAAAATTACGATGAAACTGCTGAATTTGATTGTAATGGATGCTGTATAAATACAGCAATAAAACTAAACTGTCCTTGTGATAGTACAACAGTTCCTACACTAGAGCTTTATGGAATTTTCCCAGACGGAGTACAATGGAAGGTTGAAGAAGTTATAGATGGAAAATATGCAGAATTAGTTATAGGCAGTGGTGTAAATTATACCTACAACGGAGTTAATTACACACAAGAACAGGATATTCAATATTTAGATAGTGCTGATGTCGTATTTAAAGTAGAAAACGAAATATTACCAGATGGTAGAGTATATGGTTCTACAGGAATAGGACTAGCAGAAGCAGGTGGTAGTATTATAGATGGGTTTTATTCTGTAAAATTAAGACTTAGTGCTGTTTATAACGGAGAGGTCGTTTTAGATAGCCTAGAGGTAGAAAAATGTGGACTTTTCTTATGTAATATAGAAAAATGTTTACAAAAACATATGAAACGGATCATGCTTGATACGCAATGCTGTGATTGTGCTGATCTGAAAGAGACTTTTATAAAAGCTTTTACTTTGTATAGAGCAGTTAAAATAGCAGAACACTGTGCTATTAAATCTGATACAGAAAGAGCAATTAAAAGATTACAAGAGTATTGCAAAATACTTGATAATAAAACCTGTATAAACTGTTGATATGAGCACTGATTGCCAAAAATGTTGTTCTTGTACTGACGATCAGTTAGTTCTTACAGATATGTGGAACTGTAAGTATATAAATTTAGTTAAGACTTTTCTTAACCAATCTTACTATGGAGACAGATGTTTAGCAGAAACTACTGAAAAATTGTTTTTACACAATGCAATGTTTTGGTTATTTCAAACCAATAATGGGCCTACTTTTCCATTAAATGAATATGCTGGCACAGGTTGTAAAGCTTCTACACTTATGGATACTTTTCCTTCTGCTGTATGCACAGATGTAGTATGCGATATGATAAAAAAACTAGAAGACCTTTTAGGTTCTTGTTGTACTTTATCAGAAGGAGTTAAAATAGGTTATTGTGAAAGAGGTAGTAAAGGAGAGTGGGAGGCGAATTATAACAATGGACTTGGATATCAAGTAACAGATATTGTATTCTTTGCTAATCAATATTGGAGAAATACTATTCCTAATAATACGCAATCACCATCTAATAATCAAGTCACTAGTGGCTGGGAAATTTGTCAAAATGTTTAGTGGATTAGGCTTAAATATTTTAAATTCAAATGCTAACCAGCTTCCTGGTGGAGGAGCACCTTCTGTCAACAACGACTTTGTTATTGAAGTAGATACTACTCAGGCAGGATCAGCGTCAGATACTATTATACTACCATTACTGTCAGGAGGTACATACTTAGGTTCAATCGATTGGGGAGACACGTCTACCTCATCGTTATCTTATGCAAACCGAAGTCACACATACGCAGCAGGAGGAACATATACTATTACTATATCAGGTCAAATTGAAGGATGGAGATTTAATAACGGTGGTGATAAATTAAAGATTACTAATGTTTCAAATTGGGGAACTCTTACATTAAATAGTGTAAATGGGTTTTATGGCTGTAATAATATGACCATCACTGCCACCGATGCGCCAACCTTATCTACTACTAATTGCCTACAAAATATATTTAGAGATTGTGGCTCAATAGTTGCACCCGATTTTAGTAACTGGGACGTTAGTACTCAAACTACTGCACAAAACGCTTTCTACAACTGTTCATCACTAACAACACCATCTATGAACTCTTGGGATGTTTCTAATATCCTTAGTTTTCAAGGTATGTTTCAAGGGTGTGAATTGTTCAATGCTGATATAACTAGTTGGGTTCCATCATCAGCAACTAATATGTCGTCTATGTTCTCTGGATACTTTGGTAGCACTTCATTTAATCAGCCAATTGGTGGTTGGGATGTCAGTAATGTACAGTTATTTGGTGGTATGTTCACAACAAACATAGCATTCAATCAAGATTTGAGTGGGTGGAATACATCATCGGCTACCAATATGTCGAATATGTTTAATGGTGCCGTGGCTTTTAACGGTGATATTACAACTTGGGATGTAAGTAGTGTTACTACTATGAGTAATATGTTCCGAGGTGCCTTAGCATTTAATCAACCAATTGGTAGTTGGACAACAACGTCATTGACTTTGACACAAAGCACATTCTTTCAAGCACGAGCATTTAATCAATCTCTTAATGGTTGGGATATGAATGGTGTTACACTCGCCAATGGTATGTTCCAAGGTGCAGATTCATTTAATCAGCCTCTTAACGCTTGGGACACTTCAACGATAACTAATATGGCTAGTTTGTTCGCTGGATATTTCAATACCACGATTTACGACCAAGATATATCTAGTTGGGATATTAACCAAGTGACTTCATTTGTCAACTTTATGGGTTCATCTACTGGTTTATCAACAGCTAATTATGATGC
>Ga0208645_1000412_pt1 | contig 47388 bp, 61 predicted proteins | sample VirMetDEL_Sep_01_FD_184519 | JGI IMG/M metagenome (GOLD analysis project Ga0208645, IMG submission 184519) | Aqueous microbial communities from the Delaware River and Bay under freshwater to marine salinity gradient to study organic matter... | ecosystem: Environmental > Aquatic > Marine >... | reverse complement strand
TTTGATTAAATTTTCCCATAATAGATTTAGTTAATTGATAGTTTTTCCTCCTGCCTCCGTACTATCAGTTTAGAGAGCGTCGTACTCGGCTCTTGGGAGTGTGTACCCGTTGCCGTGTTCAGTTTTGAACCGGACAACAGACCCATCCTCCACTACTGACGACTTCAAGATTCGATACTTTCCGTCGGCCAGTTTCCCACACAAGAACTTGCATGGTTTTTTGACAGGTGTTTCTGTCTTAGGAGCAGACTTAGGGGCGGCCTTTTTGACCGCCTCCTTCGCCTTCACCCCTTCATCCTTTTTCTTTGTAGGCATGATTTAAGGGGTTACTAATTACGCAGTTCCGTCTCCACTAGAGAAGTGGATAAACCGAGAACCAACGACACAGATAGACCAAGAACCACGAGCAGAGTAAGTGATGGTGTCAGTAGACACATCCTCTACGTTGTCAGTTCCAAGAGCTTTCTGATCGGTGATTTCTTTAGGTTCACGCAAATTAGGTTCTTCCAAGACGTCCAAGTAAGCCGTAGAGATGTCGCTAGAAGCAAGACCCCAGTACTTAGCTTTGGTTGCGTCAACGCCACCGTTAGCGTCCGTAGCAACACGAGAAAGTTTCACGTGTTTGTACTTAGCCTGGTAAACGTTTGGAACACCTGCATTTGGTGCAGACACAGCAGCAGATGCTTGAAGCAACTCACGAGCCGTGTTCATCGTGTTTGGATCATCGGTGGTCCAGAGAATGTCGAATGGTGCGGTCATTTTTTCACCGAACTGGTTCAACGTGTTCTCTGAGATTTGTTTTTCAATAGCTTCCAAAGATCCTTTGGAGAGCTGTGGGTTACCAGCAAGCCGGTTTCGGTACGTAGAAGAAGATCCTCGGAGAGTGTGAGCCGTAGAGAACAGAGCGAGAGTGTCCCCAACAGCCGTATCTACCGAACGACCATCCATGTCCGTATAACTGGTTGCAGTACCAAACGTAATACGGTGCTGGAGATCCAGTTCCATACGTGCTGATACTTTCTTAGCCAAATCTTTAATTCGGCGAAGAGCTTCAGGGTATTTACCCTGGTTTCGAGCTTCCCAAGTGATTCCGACGTCCTCACCGAATCGGTACACTCGTCCAACTTTGGTGTAACCCAATTGGATTCGTGACTGTTCAGCTTGGTCGCCTTCTCCTTTGTAGGAAGCGTATTCGTTCGTGTCGAACTCGTTGTATTCACGAGTATTCCCAGTGTTGGCTGGGAAAATTCCAACACGAAAGATGCCCGATTGACGAGCTTCAGGTCGGATAGATTCAACCCCTTGTGTCCACATGTATGGAGCGAGTCGAACGAAATCCGAGAAAGTGGCGGTATTAACATTAGGTGTAGAAGCCATTTTATCGTGTTAGTTAAGAATTAAGCAGTCTCCGTAGCTGGGAGATCAAAAGTACACACACCTTCCGTAGAAGATATGAATTTAACGATTCGAGCTCCTTTACCAGCCGTATCGACTGCAAGAGATTTAGAATCGGAATGAATTTCAACTGTTCGGAAAACATCGGCAGCCGTAAAGGTACCAGCTCCAACAGAGAATTTCGCTCGCGAATAACGAGAGGTTGGGACCCAAACTTGTTTCAGTTTTCCTGCCGTAGCGTAATCACTATCAGTTGCAGCGATTGGTTCAGCAAGGATACCGTAGAAGTCAGATCCCGTTGCGTTTTCTGTACCCATCTGGGTGAGGTTTCCAGTAACATCGTTACTAGAAATTTGAGGTGCAAGCACTTCTCCTTCTTCGATAGCCACAGAAGCTACGATAGGAGATTCGCGCAATACCCATTCACCGTCGAAAGGCAAGAAGTTTTGAGTTTCGTTAGCCATTTTTTAAACGAGATAAGGAAGTAGTAGATCTACCACTCCTTTAGCTCATCTAGTTCGACTGACAGTACCTGAACATTTCGTTTGGACTCATGATGACCGAAGATCTTTCGATCCTTGATCGACTGAGCGCGCTGTAGATTCATAAGGATACTTTGATTGATGTAGTCAATGTACTCGAATGGTACCGAGTACTCTTTGAGTGTTCCAATCATGTCATCTATGACATAAGCGCACCACCGTTCTCGCAACAAAGAGAGGTCAATGCCTTCCTCTGTTTTGATTTTCTCGAGAGTCTCTGGGGTGAAGTGCAGGATTTCGTACTCATCCAGCCCTTGAGCTGTTTCATACTCGTCTCCACGCTTCTCCTTGATTGCCTCAAGCTTCACGGCGATAAGTCCGTTTGAGAGTTCTTCTTCCTGAAGAATTTTCTGGTTTCCAATATACATTAGTTTACGAAGGTTAAAGGGATACGGTATTCTTTGTCGTCATGACTGAAAATTGCACGAGAGACGCCGTCAATGGTTTCTGTACCTTTGAGCTTTACGTCAACCTTGGAGGTCTTGTAGACTGCGAAGTCCAAGTAAGACATCTCTACAACGTTTTTCTTTTTAAGCTCTGCGATTTCTTTCTCCTTCTCCTCTTTCTTTTTAGGATCAACGAGACGTTCATACGCTTTCTGAGCTTTTTCGAGAGCCCCCTGATCATCGAGCGTGAGCTCCATGACTTGATTTTCCACGGCGTCCTTTCCGGTTGAGACGTGGTCTCGCAAGAGGCGCCAAGAGGTGACGATTCGAGGGGTGTCTTCGTCATCACGCTGATACACTGTCACTTTCACGGAAGTTCCGTGATCGACATTTTCAGCGTAACGAGACAAACGTTGCTTGTCTGCAACTTTCTTTAGAATATTATTTTCCTTTTCCAGCGCTTCCATGCGCTTGACTAATTCTTGAATGGTTGTCATCTAATAAGTGGTTAAGAGTTATAGTTTTACTCCCGCCTGAGCGGCTAGGAATTCCATACCAGGGGTTATCCCCGACTTTGTTTCGGTCTTCGATTTCGTGCGACCTCCTCCGGCAGATACTTTCTTTGCTTTGGAGACCGTCTTCTTTTCAAGACCGGCTAATGGTATAGCTAAACTAAGGGCTTCTGACGCGCTTATTGGTTGTCCATTCTTCTGAAAAGCAGAAAATTCTTCAAGAAGTTTGGCAACTTTAGCACTCTTGAGAATAGATTCTTTTGAGATGCTGTCGTTGTCAGCCGCATAGTCGTTAATGGCTCGTCCTATATCGTCCTTTGACCAAGGCATACGTCCAGAAGTCTGGACAGTTTCCTTACCTCCTCCCGCAAGATCCACCTTGTAAGGCCTCTCTGCGTCAGAGCTCCAAGTCCATTCTGGAAAATCAGATTCCAGTATTTCTTGGCGTGCGTCATCGGTTTTGGCCTCTATGAAATCTTCAATAGCGGCCTTCATATAGTGTCGAGTCCTCCATCCACAGGCTTTCGCAATAGCGTCAGCCTTCTTGGGCGTATTCTTATAGATCGAGAAGAATAACTTCGGCTTTGGAGTGTCACCGAACATTTTATCAATGTCATTGGCAACGTGCTCCGAATGCACAACGTATTCGTCCCCATCTTTTGAAATATCTCCCTCAGCAAGCTCTGGGTGTCGCTTGACTTTCTTGTACGTTACATCTTCGGGTTCTTCCAGGAACGATTGAAGCGTCTCTTCGCTTTCTTCCGGCTCCACCGGTTGTTCTGGGTCCTCCTCAGGTGTCTCGTTTGGCAGTTTGGGTTCAGCTTCCTCGCTGCCGGCAGAGGATGGCTGATGGCCCTCAGGTTGTAGATCCGCACCGTCCTCCTTCCCTTCAGAGGTTGGTTCATCTACAGGTTCACTCACATGAGTGTCATCATTTAACATGAGACTATGGGTTAGATGAATAAAAGAGCAGCGTACCATTAAAGGTACAAACCCATTGTAACACATAAAACAGAAAAAGAAAAAACCCCGCCGAAACGGGGCCTAATCACTCAACCAAGAGTGGCTACATTATATCATCCTGATCCTCTGAGTCAATCTGCTTGACTGACTCAAGAATCCATTTGTCCAACTGAATCATCTTATCCAGCATGAACGAGAGAGACCGAGGGTCGTAGTCTTTGAACTCAGGATCATCCTTATCAAGGATGGCGTCCTTCATTTTGTACATCCAGTCGAGTCGAAACTCTCCGGTAAGTTCTAAAAATGTTTCCCCTGACGACAGGAGCATGGCACGGTCTGCCTCACTGAGTTCTTTGAGAAAAAACTCTGGATCAGAGGCCGATTCCAGCTTCTTGTTGTCCGGAAGGGAGAGCAGGCGTTTGACGAGGTTGTGAATTTTCATCTTGTTTAAAATTACTTTCTCCGCCGGTAGGTGTCATCTGCTGAATCGCCTCAGTGCTTATCTCTGGGAGATTGACCCCGCTAATGTGGGCAATCTGTTTGGAGATGGTGATGAACCACTCTGGGGTCATCTGAGGATTAACGGACTGAAGGAACTCAAGCAATTGCTCTCGTTCGAGGAAGCGAGACCGTTTAATCAGCGTAGACCGGTCAATTATAACATTAAATTCGTAATCGGCAATTTTCTTCACGGCCTCAGTGATAGAGATAGTTGCCGCGTTGTTCCCCTCTGGCGTGTGTTTGTCGTACTTAGTGAAGTTGATCTTCACGTTGTCCAAGCCGAACCCCTCATGGGCGATAATGAATGCCAGGAAGGTTTTAAGCTCATGCTGGTACTGTGGAATGTTTCGGTCCTGGACATCTTCCACAGCTTCGACTGATTTCTCTTCGATGATCTGTGTCTGGGTAACCGCCGTATTCTTCTGAACCTCTAGCTGTTGAGGATCAACCCCGGCGATATTCTTGGCGATGTCCATAAGGTCCTGTGTTATCAACTGCCCCTCCTGAGCTGTGAGACCATCAAACTTGAACACGCCCGGAGTCGGCATAGCCTTCGCCGAAAGACTCGATGGGATAAACCACATGGCCCCACGATCGATACGTTTTTCTTTTCGGTACTCGTTAATACTTCGTTTCACGCGGTCATTCCCTCCTACAACATACTTGATCTGATCGAGACGCTGCATGATGTTGTCGATCTTGGAGTTCTCAATGATCTCGTGCATCACTTGTACGATCGCGAGCTTTTCTACGATCCCACGGTTACGAGGAGACTCTGGGTCTGGATACATATAGTTGTCCGTGATCGTCAGGACATTCTCCCCAAAGGAGTCCTTGTAGATGTATTCCGTGTCCCAGACCATAGGGTTGTCCTGGTCAGCAAGAAGTCCTTCGATCTCTTTGGTTTTACTTGGAAGATTATCGGACCGGAAGATAACCGGGAAAGCGTTTCCTCCAACCAGAACAAACTCTTCTCCTGTGGAGATATCTTGTCCTTCGATCACTTCGTAGTATTTAGCTTTCTCTTTTGGTTGGCGGGTGTTGTCCACCATAAACCCTTCTTTGGCATGATCGAGAATCCAGTCTCCGAACCGCGACACGAGAGCTTTCTCGGAATACTGTTTCGTCACAGCAATGTACTGTGCTCGGTGGACATAGCTCTCACTCTTAATATTGCGCGCGATAGGGTCGATCATAATATCGTCCCCGTCGATGTCCTCCAGGGCTGGGAAAGATGACGTCTTTCCTTTTACGTTCCTGATGAACGGACGAATATATCTATCACCAAACGCGATCTGTGACTCCTTGGCTTCACGAGACACGTTCTCGTATCCTGCTACTCGCATGAACCACTCGAGGATCGAGTCAACGATACTGGCTTTGGTTTTTTCCTCAAAGGCCCGCGTGCTTCGATTAACGGGCTCAATATCAAAGTTCGGGATCGACATCTTTCGCATGTAGAGTTCTACCACGATGCGAGTAAGAAACGATTTAAAGAGTTCTGTTTTCTGGGTTTTGGACGACAGAGATATGTCTGCATTGAACACATTATTATAGTGTCGTTTGAGACGAGCCTTCTTGGTTCGGAAATTAACCAGGTCTTCGTACGCGCCGTCATGACGAAGCATGGTAACGAAGTTCTTAATTGAATCGTTTTCCATGCGGTAGTTCACAAACGGATTGCCTTTACGGTTAAGTCCCGTGGCCATTTTTTCTATCTGGTCATCGGTGAATTTGGTGATTTTAGTGTCTGCCATGTACAATGAGGTTACAGAACCATTTTATCATGCCAGCATCCAAAGAACAACAGCGCGCCAAAAAGTATTACGAGTCTCAGGCCAAAAAAAAGCGAGAGATCCAGGGAGTCAGTAGGGAAAAGTTCGAAGAGATTCTTGAGAAATTCTATTTCGAGTACTGTCCCAAGCACGGGTTCTACCGATCTATCAGTGAGGCCAAAAAAAACTCTGGGTACTTTATATATCCCTGGCAGACAGAAATAGCCGAGAACTATATCCGGTCTGTATTTCGTCAGCAGTCAATGGATCTAACGATTTCGATCATGCGTCAGGTAGGAAAAACAGAAATGGTAGCACTTTGTACCGCGTTTGTTTTTGAGTATTTTCAGCACTACATGGGGGTTCCCATTGCCATTGCGGTGTTCGCTCCGGTGAAAAAAACAGCCACGATTATGTTCAAGCGGTCTACTATGTACATCGACCGACGATACATTTCTCCTGACGGGGACACCAAGGAAAGAAAAGAGTCTATCAAGGGCGACACCATTGATTTGTTCGGTATTTACGATGAAACCAAGGGGTCAACCGTTGAGGGGAACACATTTGACGTGATTATCCGAGACGAGGCCCATCTGGGGAACGACGCTAAGTTCAACGACGAAGTAGAACCGACACAGTTCACAAAACGCGGACCGTTGATTCGTATTGGAAATGGAGCCAAAGCCAAATGTGATTACTACGCCTCCGTGATGCGTGGGGACGACTACGACACCGATACGCAGCACAACTACAAGCTTGTGCGGTACACATACCGGGAATGTCGTCCTGTGTTAGAACAATTGGCCGACAGAGGGCTTACAACCGCCAGAACGCGTATTCAAAAGGTAGATAACTACATCAAGCAGAAAGGATCGAAGAATATCGACGTCCTGAAGAACATTTACTGTAAGTTCGTCCTGGAATACGGAAACGTTTTAACAGAAGACCAGATAAAGAAGTGTTCTGTGGAGTTCACGGACTTCGATCCGAAGAAAGGTGGTCATTTATTCATGGGGGTGGACATTGCGACCCTTCACGATAGGACAATAGCCACGGTCATGGACAAAGACCGGAACCTTATCGACTGGATTGTGGTGAAAGAACGTGACACGGTGGCTCATACCCGCGAACAGATGGAACACTTGCACCATGTGTGCGAAGAACGAGGATACTCAAAGCATTTCCTTGCGATCGGAGTCGACTCGACGGGTCTTGGTGCTGGTGGAGTGGTAGAAATCCTTGAAGAAACCTTCGATTGTGATATTATACCCTACCATTTCTCTTCACAGCTCAAACACGACATATATGAGTCGGCGATTGAGTCTGTTTCCACTGATTTTATAGAAAACCGGGTAAAACTCCCGTCATTGCACCCACATTACGACAAATTCGTGGAAGAATGGGTCAACCTAGAGCGTCACGAGTTACCGGAGAAGAAGTTTGATACGTTTCGTGCGCCAAAGGGTATGGACAAGTTCGACGATTTCTGTGCATCATATGCTATCGTCTGGGATTTACGTGCGAAAGAGTACTCATACTACGACTTGAACCAGGATAAGGACGATTTTAAGCCGATTCCCGCGCCTGTTCCTTACGTTCATTATACTCACTATCTGACTCCGGATCATACTTCGGAGAATCAGACGGTTTCTCTACACTGAGGTCGTCTATCTTTTTTGCTTTCCCGCGAGTCTCTTTTCTATTGGTAGGGGTTTTATCTTCTACTTCCCCCTGATCTCCGTAGTCCACGAACTTATCGAGACTGTGTTCTGAGTTGAGGTCCTTTAGGAACGCATTGAGGAGCGTGGAAGACCCTTCGGTCATAGCGGCTTCTGCTAGTTTGGACCGTCCGCGGGCCTTAACGTAGTCTCTAGCCCTCCTGTAGGCCGACTGAAACTTCTGCGAGTCCATAAACTGATCGATCTTTGTTTCTGGGACTCCCATCTCCTCGAACACCTCAAAATGGTTCAGGTATTTTTCTTTCATTCCCTGATAGAAATACTCAAGCATCGGTTCGTGATAGGCGTGCTGGTCTTTGGCTACGTACCAGAAATCAATCCAGAGTCGAGGGAACTCCCCCTTCACGTACTCAGTGAGACTACCCGTCTCTATGTAGGTACTAAGCCGAACAAGTACTTCTTTTGCTCGTTCAACCAACTCATCAGAGGCCTTCGGTGCTCCTCCCTGGAGTCCGACTTTTTCCATACCCTGAACAATGCGTTTCATTAGTTGGTACTCCCCATGGGTATCCATACCAATCTTCTTGTCGAGGTTCCTCATATACCGGAACGCATGACGAGCCAGATCTTTGGCTTCATAGACCTTCATATCGCGTTTCCACGCGACCCAGATCCAGACGAGACAGGTAAATTCAAAGTTCTTCATGAAATGATTCTAGCCATCGGGAGTACGCCTCCTTTATATAAAAATCAAACTCCTCAACAAACTCCTTCGACGGAACCTCAAAGTCATACGGGATAACCACTGTTCGAGGTTTGGGTTTTCTCGGCTTCGGATACCGCTTCTGCCGGATAATCCATTCGCTCCGAAGGGTGTCTAAGTTTTGTCTCATGTTTGTATTGTATCACATTCTCTCGGTTCTCGCTCATCACACAACTGCCCGATATTTGCCAGCGAATACTCCCTAGGTGTATCGTCGGGGACCGGTTACATGTTTCACCCTGTTGTGCTTGGTGGCATGAGCGAGAACGGAAAGAACAATTTTGGGAGGAGTCCTGCCTTATTGAGTGTTGGGACCAATCAAGCAGAGTTTCCAAGCGACATCTCTGCGTGCCTGATAACACACTCTTGCTCCTTAATGATCCTTTTGGCTTCAGAGATCCTCTCCAGGAACTCTTCCCTTTGTTCATCCGTAAGCTCATATCCACCTGCAAACATTTGATAATAGATTAATAAGTACGAGTGTCTAGCCCTCGTCACGCTTCCGATTCAGATCTTCAACGTCACAATAACCAAACAAGTTTCCTGACCACATTCTAGCCTCAATAAGACTCTTAATAACGTCACGGGCCTCTGGGTGTTCTCCGAACATTGATTCAACATCTTCAGCAAGCGCCTCAATGGATGAGCGAAAGTTTTTGAGAAACTCTACCCGCTCTTTGGCCGATGTATCACACCGGGGATTTTCTGGATACCGCATTTTGTAATGGGTTAAATGATAGATGTTGGCATACTAACCGGTATGCCAGCGGAAAACCAAATGTAAGCCAGTGCGTCTCCGCACCGTGTAGAGCCCATACACTAGACCCTACACGCTATTGAGACTTTATTCATCGAGAAATTGTTTTAAATACTGAATAGGGTCTTCTAGGATCACCATCCGCTGAAGGTGAAACTCCCATGCCTCTTGGTTGTTCTCAAACTGTCTCCCACAATCACACGTCCCCGTTCCTATCTGTATGGACTCGTTTCCCAAAGGAGCACCTACTGGCTCGCCGCAGTCGTAACAAAGCAACTCTCTTCCAAAGAACGCCTTGGCGAAGTCATGTGAGAAGATGATGTTAAAGTACACAGAGTCCCTTATAAGTGCTTCATATGGGTCTCCTAGCCAGGGTCCGTGGGTCCATTCGTACCCATTCGTGCAAGCCTTCTTTATCGCCGCTTCCAGTATCTCAGTGTTACTCATCTGTGCCTCATATAAATTACATAATCTACCACATCATCCAACTCCTCTACCACCTTCCCCCGATCCATAAACCATCGAGATACCGTCCGAGGATCTACCCCAAACTTCCGCGCGAGATCTATCTTTTTTACCTTTAACATATTAATTCTGATAAATTATGACGACTAACCCCTCCTTCATCCCACCGAACCAACGCCACCCCATGAACAGACCCCTGGGAATACACCCACTTAATACTATTAAGTGCCCCCTCTAAAACCTCGCCATCCTCAACCTTTCCAACCCGATCCCCCATCCCCAACCCAACCCAACGATAATCCTCCACCAAATCCCTCAATACCAACGAAACATCCCCAATGCTATACACCCTAGGCAACCTACTCATGTACTCATCACTCATCCTACCAACCGACAAGAAGTTCAACCAGCCTACCAACTCACACGGCCTCTCCATCATCCGAATAAGACCCTTCACCTGAGACCGCGTCCCAAGCTTCCCGTACCGAGATATAAAATTTCTATATTTCATGACTGAGCTCGACAGGTTTTGTATCCCGCGTGAGAGCAAATCATCATGCGCGTTATGGATTTTTGTCCTGTCTTAACAACGATTTTCACCGTCGATTTATAAGATTTGTCGCCTAAACTCGAAAAAAGTGTATCTAACTGTCCACTTTTTGTCAAAGAAATTCCCCAAAATCATCCAAAACACCAGAACAAAATGAGAATAAGATGAGGGAGTACCTAGCGTAAGATGAGTGTAAGATGAGTGGGTACTAAGTGGCCGGGACCCGCTCAGAGACTGCCCCCCTTCGCCAAAGACACCCCCCCCACCTAGTTAGTTAACACATTACTTGTTGTGTTAACTAGTTTAAGCGTCGTTAAATGGCTTATCTATGGGCTTAAAGCAGCTTTTCAGCGAAAAGATGAAAGGGAAATTAAAGCGCTCTCTTATCCTCTGAGATTTTACAGCAGGCTTGTGATAGACTGGAAAAAGAACAAGTCCCTTCTGTCTCTTTTTTTGTTAGTCCTGAACGATTGAACAAGTGTATGACTGGCATACACTCCTATTGTCCTTTATGTATTAGATAGATGGATTTATGCTTATGAGTGTGCAATAACCCCGCGAAAGTCCTTTCAACCCTTTTCCCTGATACCGCTAGAACAACCACAATTAGTCTCTATGCTCTCTTATATGTCTTTCTATACCATTGCCTTAGTATCATGATTAAGCTTGCTGTGGCTTATTGATGGGTAAAACCCGCGGCAAGTGTGTTACTTCAACATATTCTTTTCCCTTGTCTTCCCTTTCTTATGTAAATACATTTGACTAATTAAAATACATTTACTATAATTAGAGCGTCATTATTTCCTAATCACACTCAACCAAATGACAATCACTATTTCGGAACCGAAGACAAGGGCACAATCAGTTTGTCCCTTGTGTAGAGACAGCAAGGCGCAAGGGCTGGCGTGTTGCTGGACTTGTTACAATGCCCACAATCTCCGCGATGGAAACCCACAAGCGGAAAGCATCATAGAACAATTTGAAGCCTCTTTATAATCACTCAACCAATGACAGAACAAAACCGGCAGCATCGGCCTTTCGGCCACAAAGACTTTAGACTGCCACACAAACAATGGCAGCACCTCTATGAAATACTCAAACAGAACGAGAGAGTATGGAACGGAGAAATCACACAAGAACAGTGTAATGCTGATCTTGATTCTTATTATTCACCCACTTATTAAAATGAGAACATTATCCGATGAACAATATCAAACCCTAAAAGACCACGCAAGCGGTAGAGGAATGGCCCTTTATGGGTACACAAACCAAGGCGATGGAATACTTTTAAATAATTCCGTACGCAATGATGTTTGGGGTAAAACAATGCCCGGACTAATAAAGGCTATTAATATGGCCACCTATTAACCAACCCATTAAAATGCAAACTGACTATCCAAGAACAATAGCGCACAAGTACTGCTCTATATGCCAACAGCCAAAGAAATACGGACATTTAACTTGTGACATATGTTTCATTCACAATGAACTACACAAGATGACCGATGAGCAAGACGCGTTCTTTCAACGGTTTGAAAAGAAGCTAGAAGGAAAAGAAAACGCTCAAATGACTCTCGGAGAACTAGTTGCTATTGCTAAACAGCGAGGTAATACCCGCGAATTCTCTAACCTTTAACAACCTTAAAAAATGAAATGCCCACACTGTAAAAACCCTATTGATGCAATCACTTCTAAAAGGAGAGAGATAAACGTTTATCGAATGCGTCTTGAAAATGATAAGTGCGTTGATGTTTCAGACATGGAAACGCATGACTGCCTTGAGGAAACGCTTTATTGTGACAACTGCCAAGGGGAGATTGACGGCGAACTGCGAGACGATATTTTCAATCTTTTATATTCTTAAAAACCATGACCAAAACAATAACCGCAACCGTAGAACTATCAGACGATCAAAGTCTTCCGTTTGCATACTATACCGACCAGCTAAAATCCGCATTCTATGAAGTAAGAAACGAAATCTACTCAATACAACAAAAGAATGACAGAATGAGAGGCTTTGATTTTCTTAATAACTGTGGCCTCAATATCGAGATGTACACGGACGAAGACGGTCTTAAATATGAACCGCAAGAGATACAAGATGAATACTTTGAAAAGGCTTTCCCCGATCTACAGAAGAGAATTGTACACGCAAGGGGGGATAGCCAAAGCGATTGGCAAGACTTTGAAATAACCCACAAAAAAGACGCTGATATTAAACCGCTATACTACCTTTTGCAAAAAGCTATGACCGGAACAGAAGAAGAATATTCCGTTGTAGTCACCGAAAAACTAGAAAGCGGACATTCCAAAGAAATAGACGCTTTTGCTTCCATCGTCCCCATTGATGACCACGATACGAAAAAGAGAATGATCATCGAGGACATACAAGACCGTTATTCCGACAAAAACATACTTATTGACCTTGAACGGGTTTACTAATTAACAACCTTACAAAATGACAACCTACAAATCACTCTATGAAATGCTCGACCAGTGCCAGTACATACTGGCCAACAGCCTTGAGGCTGGACTAAAAGACCTTGAAAACTTTGCCCTTTATCAAGCCCTGGTCGAATGGAACGAACAGTATAACATGCGCGAACTCATGAAATGGCATAAGGGAAACTTTAACCTTGACGAACATCAAGAGGAATTTGAAAAGCTTTGTGATAAATACCCGGAGAAATCACTAGATAAATGCTGGTGTGAAATGAGCGAAGAATTGCAATTGGTCATAGCTAATGCAATAGCAGACTCTGACTATCCAGACATTTATCAAACCTTTGTTATTGATGAGCAAACGTATGAAATACTTAAAGACTACGGTCAATTTGTTTACCACAATGAAGACATTGACCTACATTTCTGGGGCGTGATGCACTGCGGCACGGCGTGGAGCCATGTAATGGATAGCGTTATGCCTATTGACAATAAAGAAGCTTATACTAAGTAATTAATAAAATGCCCTCCCCTTTCTCGGCTTGTATGGCGGAATGGATAGACGCTGGAAGCAAAAGAAAAATTCGCAACAAATGGGGAATGGCCTTCCCTTGGGCCACTTGCGAAAAAATCTTTTCCGAAGTAAGTTACAAGGTTCGAATCCTTGTTACGAGCCGAGAAAGAGGGGGGCAACAAAAAATAATCATGGAACTCGCTTTTGCTATCGCTTTCGTGTTCACCCTATTTCTAACAAACTAAAAATAAAATGCAGAACTTTATCTTAATCACTCTTATTGTCCTGATCTATGCTCTCATAGATTGAAATCTGACCTCCTGGCCTTGTGTGTGGGGCTAGGGGTTAGCTTTTAAACCATAACATGCTACCCAATACAGAAGAATCAAGAAACGACCTATTTGAGATCGTAAGCAAGTGCAACTTTTCACGATCGGAATTCATGAGCAACCGGATGAAAAAAATATTTCTTCATAGGCGAGGACTAGAGAACTGGCCGAACCAATGGAATCCACCTAAAACCTTAGAGGAAACCGGAAGAGCCTTTTCAGTATCGAGGGAGCGAGTTAGACAGATAGAGGATGAAGTCATGACATACGTACTAGAAAACACAATCCTACCCAAAAGAATTGAAAAATACTTTCTTCCCTACCGTCCGCCAGTCATAACAACCAAAGAAGAAATTCCTATCGGGTGGCTTAGAATAAATTCAAGGGGGAAAAACGCGCTAATTAGCCACGGCGTAAGAACCGTAAAAGATTTAAACAACCTAGACCTTGATGAACTCTTTAAAAGCAAATTACCAGGATTCGGCAGAATATCACTACAAGAGGCGAAAGAAGCACTCGAAATAATATCAAAAATGAAGCCAAAAAACGAATACAAACAACCTCTTAATAATCAATAACATGCAAAACTTTCTACTGTTTCTCATTGCCGCGTACTTCATGCCCTGGCTGTGGGGTGTGGCCGGTATAGCCCTAGCCCTGTTTCTTTTGTATCTAGGTTACCTTTGGGCAGATGACTGGATATAAAAACTTGACTTCAAAAAACCTTACCGGTAAACTGGTGGCGAACATGCAAGAAATTAGACGTTTAATCACTTCTATGTTCCCCCAGACGCGCCGTCCGGTGCTTTTGGGGTACTTACAAAGTTTCATACTTCAAAGGTAGGGGCGGAACCCTTTCGGCCTTTGAACCGCAAGGTGCAGTATGAGACGGTAGAACCCAAGAGGCTCTGCGGCGGAATTTAAAACGAAAGGGGCTAAACATACCGGACTCATTCGACCGACGGGGATGTTTCGCGCTTAATGTATCACCTAGGTATTGCTCTTTTACTCAACACTTTCTGGAAAACATATTCTTACATTGATGCAGTGTGAGTCTAGTTTAGAAAGTGCCTAAAACTATTTTTCTTTTGCTCTTACAAGACGGAAGTAGGGGAAACTAAAACCCAGATCTATTCTCCCTCCGGGGATATAGCATAAACATGCTTAATTCTTGTTTTAATCGATGGAAAAAGCGTTTTGGTATATTGAGCGAACTTTTAAATAAAAACGCGTTACAAGGCATTCTGAGAGTAATCACTATAAGGCAAATCCAGACATCGCCCACTACTTGTAAAATACGCGCGCTAGTCGTCTAAAATTGTTTCAATCGAACCGGCTGCTCCAGCACCTCTTAATCCACTTCCGATCTTTGACCTTTTGACGCCGGTGTCAATATCGAGCTTTTTAAACATTCGTCGAATGGCTGCATCAGAGTCTCGGAAAAGCTTCGACTGAGAGAGCCTAAAAGCTATTTGACCTGTTGACTGAACAAGCATGGTTGGATTTTGCACTATAAGTCCCGCAAGAAGATTTCCCGCAGCTGGTACATCTGGCATAGACAATACGCCGGCACCCCTTTTAGACGCAGCTCTTTCAACGGCCTTCGTCAATCCTTCTTCCAGCGACTTGTGAGCGGCCATAGTCGTACGAGCCTGCTTAAAGGCGTCCCCTTTCACACCATCAATCGACTCGTACAATGCTTGCCTCATAAAGTGAACCAAGTGAGCATCAACTACTACGTCTGACAACTGAGCCGTTCCAGGATTCTGCCTGTAATTCTGAAGAGACTTATTGAATTCCCGAATCATTGCATCGAGAAACCCTGGGGAAACCTCTCCAAGCCCTTCCCATCGAGAAAGCTTTTCTAGTAATGGCTGCACCATTTCAGGTTTATCAATATCTATAAACTTTATACTATCCTCCATGTTGTCGAGAGCGTTCCTTACAACGCCTCCCATGTCTACCTGAAGGCCCTGGTCTGACGCCTTGTTTACCTCCGTGGCCACTTGCTCAAAAAGGTCTGACAATCTACCACTCTGTGCCTCGGCGAGCTCGCTCAGACTTTCTGGCAACTTCCCCTGAACATTTTCTCCAAATTCATCAACAAAGCTCAAAAGATCCTTGTTGTAATAAATATCCTTGATTGCCTGTGATTCGAGATCCTTTATCCGCTGCAAATCTTTCGGAGTCTTTTTCCTTCGAGAAGGACGAATATGCTGATCTATAGTAGCCGATATGACCTTATCCCCTTTCTGAGATATCGCCCTATTCCCTTTTTTTGGAAGAATGGCAGCAAGAGGAAGAAACTCTGTTGCCTCTGCTGCTGCATGAATAGCTCTTGCCTCGGGAGTGTCTGCCTCAAGATTTATCCCCGTAGCCTCCCCCAAACCAAGAACAGATCCACCAAAAAGACCTCCTAGACCCCCTCCCACTGCCGTAGCAGTGGCCTCTATTGGCTCACCAACAAAGGGAATAGCCCCTATAGTCTTCAGCATTGGTCCGAATATAGACTGGAAAGACCCACCAGCGACATCAAGCGCCCCCAATGGGATAGAAATAGCCTTCCCCCTTTTTTCGGTAAGAGCGCTTGGACCTTCTGTTAAAACATCCCCAACAAATCCAGCACCCTCCTTAATCCGAGAAAGACCACTCCCAATGCGAGACGCCCCAGACTTAAACTGCTGTCCTGCCGCCCGAAACTTTTCCATAGCTCCATCCTCCCTTGTTGACTGAGAGAATCCAACACTAGCCCTTTCTGCCGCCTCGGTGAATGGTCTTGTGACCAGGGCGGAGGGTCTTGGACGAACCCTTGCCGGCTGCTCAAAGGGCTCAAAATCCTCCTCAAGGTCTATACCCTGATCCCCGATAAGCGACACTGACCGTTCCGGGTCGTAATTAAGACTGTCAAAGTAATCGATTTGCTGCTGAGTAAGTGCCATTAGAACAACGTGGTTAATTCTGTACCACCTTCTTGCTGGTACATGTCAAATATGGTTTTTATTTTTTCCTTTCTTGAAAGTTTCTTCCATTGGTCTTCCGTCATTGCAAAATATGACCAGCGAGGAGCTCCGGAAAGAGTGAAAAAACCAATTTTATCAATAACCTTCAGAGTTGTTTCTATTGGGTCTTTCAAGATCCTTGCCGTAAAGAAGTTATCATTATCAGGAAAGGCGTCACCCATTTCATAATCAACCCCCTCGACCAACCCCGCCTGTTTGGCAATCTGGGTGGTAAAAGCTGTTGGATTGTTATGGCGATCGGTTCTCATTCTCCGAGGACTGTCCTGCACACCAAATGTATCTGGCAGCGTCACATCTGAAGACGTGTCCGTTTCTCCTTTTATCTCGACCCCCTCCTTCTTCTGCTCCAAAAATCTTTCACCAATCGGGACGTAAACTTTCGTTCGTTCATCAAAGTCAACAAACTGTCGACCATTCAACATCGGCAGCCCAACTGACATACGAGCTGCATTGTGAGAATCCATAACATTTAAAACGAACTGATTAAGCTTCCCTTCAAATATTTCCGGCTGGTTCGACAAACTGGCTATCAACGGTTCGAGCCATCTTGTCTCACTCTCTGTAACATTTGATCCTGCATTCTGCTGCCTATATGGGGCCGTGAGACCTACCAAGAGCCCCGAAAGCTCATTTGCCAACTGAATGTGCTCCTGTCTAGCTAGGTCAGGGGTTACTGCCTCCATTCGGAACGAAAATGAGTCAAACAAACCAGTTACCTCATCCCACTTCCCTGTTTTCTTGAGCTTCTTTATAAGCTCTGACGCCCTAGAGGCTTTTATAAGGGTTTCCCTGGCCAAAACCCCTGAACGAATACCACCCCCTTGTGGAACATCCGAAAGCTTAGTGTTCTCAACGAGAGTTATAGCATTTTGAGTGCCGAGATCTGTCTTTGAGTTAAGAAGCCTTCCTAAGTCAGCAAGTCGAGCAGTGTCAGACTTCTGAGAACTGGTATACAAAAGCCTTAGCCCCTGCCCAAGGGCGGATACGTCATCATCGAGTCGGAACCCAAGCATTCTGTCCGCTGCCTCATAGTGATTTATCCCCTTCTTCCTAAACAGCTTAAATCCATTTAGATACCTTTGCAACTCGACATTGGAGTTTCTGATTGTACCAGGCAAAACTGACATCGCAAGAGAATCATACTCAAATGCTTCTTCGATTTCCCCATCTCTCATCTTATTAAACTGATCTAGCATCCCAGTTGATGACAAGTTCTGGATTATCTCAGACTTCCTCGTTGGCGTTGCTACGTCAAATTCTTGAATAAGGGCCCCTAATTTTTGAGAGCCATCTATATACTGAGGAGAGCCAACCGGAGCCTCTGTTATCTGACCAGTCTGCTTGTCAAAGACAAAGAACTGGCCACCCTTCGTTTGAAGCGCTTGAAACTCTTTGTTTTTCTTATCAGTTATCTGCTTAATCATGGCGTTCAACATTGTTGACTGAAACGCATCTGATCGTTTCTGCTGAGAAATGGCAATTTGGTCATCAAATTGACGCATCTCAGCATCTGATTTTAGTTCTGCCTGGAACATCATCTGATCGAATTGACTAATAGCCGACTGAACAGAGTTATCAATCTCCTGAACTCTGTCGTTGTAAGTATCATTCCATTCTGATTCAATTGTATTTAACAATGCAACGGCTTCTGCGTCTAGATTTCCTGACTCATCAGTAGTAAGACGACCTGACGCATTGAGTCGAGACTTAGCACGATCAATAGCCTCGTTTCTCTGACTTCTGGCCTCTGCTTTAAGCTGGTTAGCCTCAGCTTTTAGCTGTGCTGACCTAGCGTTCTTCTGTTCTTCGATCTTGTCTCGCTCTTGCTGAAGTTCCAACTGTCGAGTCTGTCTTCGTTCTTCGTCTCGCTGTGCCTGCTGTTGATTCAACAACTGGTAGAGCTGCATGAACTGAGACAACTCTGATTCATCTCCGGTTTGGAGCTGATTAATAGCTGAATCCAACTGAAAGGATTCTTTTTCATCAAGACCATCAGACAGGTCTTGTTGACGCTGTCGGAAGATTTCAGAAGGTTCTGCCTTCCCACCCAGTTGAGCCGTGGCCCGACCCCCGGCAATCTGAGCCTGTTCTCGGCCTCTCTGTTCACCGAGCTCAATATCTCGTGCCGTTTGACGACCTGATTCTTCTCGTGCCGATAGAGCCTCTTGCGATGACTCAAATTCTTCTCGCATTCGGTCTTCTGATAGAGGGTCAACGCTCTCAATAGAAAACCCGGACCGAGTACTGCTATCACGAACCTTTCTCAGGCCAATGGTAGGCTTCCCCGACTCAAGGCGTTTAATATTAGACTCAAGCTGTCGGAAGTTTCGAGCGAAGTCTTCGCTAATTCGACCAAACCCAAGACCAAAATCACCGCCTCCACGAGCAGCGATGTCTCCGCGCTGCTTTTCCAAGCGTGCCTTCATTTCCCCTAGCTTTCCACTCTCTGCCTCGAAAAGTTCCTGACTACGACGCTTCTTGAATTCCGAAAACGCCTGACCTTCTCGCTGTTGTGACTGAGACCGTGCAAACTGCTGACCAGCCTGACGAGTTTCTCGCTCAAGACCTTCAGTAAACCCAATCTTGGCCGCTGCCTGAGCACGCCGCTGAAACTCCTTTTCATCAAAGTTCAGGATTTGTCCAAACGGACCTGAAGTAGCAGGTGTCTTAAATCTTGTTGGTGACGATGTTCTCTGTTGTGGTTGGCGAGAAGGTCTTCCTGCTCGACCCCCACCTATTCGAGAATCATCAAGTAGTCCAGCACCACGAAGACGAGAAGCCTTCTGTTGACCACTCAATTCCCCAGGAAGAGTCGACATCCCAGCAAAGGATTGTGCCCCAAACTGACGAGAAATAGAGTCTAAAGGCTGTGAACTCGAAGGATGTATGACTCGACGAGGCTGCCCCTGGCGAACACCAGACGCTTGTGCCAGCTTTGTTTCTCGTGACAGTTTATTTGGATTCAATGGTGTGCTCGACCGAGTAGTCGATCGCGCTCTTTGAAATGGGTTTGATCTAGGCATTTAATTTATTAGTTTAGTTTTTCGTATCGTTTATTTTTAGGCATTGTTTAGTTCGACAAGTAATCAGCTTGAATAATAGATATACCGTTTCCTCCTGATCCTCCATTGGAATAATCTCCCGTTCCAGAGGATTGGTTTTCCGTTCCAGCTCCGCCAGACCCTCCTGAGACATCTATCTTTGTAGTGTCTCCCGTGATGGTCCCTTTTACAATAACGAGAACACCCCCTCCGCCGCCTCCGCCGCCTCCGCCAGCAGCTTGGTTCGTGTCCACCGTTCCGGCTCCTCCATCAGCACCGGATGCGTCTATTGAAGTTGCCGTAGTAAGAGTCAAATTCCCTCCTACCATAAGTATCAGTCCAGCTCCTCCTGCCCCTCCTGCCCCAGACGTAACCGTGCCGGATCCGTTCGTAGAAGATGCAATACCTCCTGATCCCCCACCAGCACCAACGAGTGACCAAGGATTCTTTAGTGCCTGATAAGCAACGTCTACGGCAGTAGACGCTGCTGCCCCTGCTGCGGTAGATCCACCAGCAGTAGCGGCATTACTCGCCCCTCCTGCTGAGGCAGAAGCTCCTCCCGACCCACCACTAGCTGCGTATTCACCAGATCCGAAGTCCCCGGCTCCCGCAAGACCCTTGTGATTAGTTGATCCATCAAGAATCCATGTTGCTGTGGCATTTGTCCCATCGGTTCCAGCAGTCCCTACGTCAGTCCCTGAATCAGAAACGGCAGCTCCTCCAGCAGCCCCTTTTCCAGAAAGATCAATGTATCCCGAGTCACTAATAGTACAATCTCCCTGACATTTAACTATCATCACTCCATCAGACTGAGTAGTCGAAAGGGTGTTTGTATGAATAATCATAGAAGAATACTGAGTGAGCGTGTCGAGATTGATGTCAACTTGAGCGCTGGTTGTGTCAAGAGCTCCGTCTGATCCATCTCCATACCCCAGTCCTATCTCCGATAACTTAGCAACTGTATACCCGCTTCCTCCGCCGTCCGGGAACGTCACTGTTTCGTTGTCCGTAGAGCTTGTAGCAAAAGTTGTAGTTTTAGCCGTTGTGTTGCCAGAAGCCTGAAATTCGACAATCTTTGTAGCGTCTGAATTATCTTTAATCTTAAACTCGTTGTCGTTGAACTCAGTCACTGAATCCGCTGCTTTTGCAATACGGATTGTGGTAGCACTTTCAGCTGTTCCGAGCATCGTAGTCGTAGTTGAACTCGTTTCCGTAATCGTTCCTGTGTCTTCAGCGTACTGCGTCGCTCCTACCGTAAGTCCTGAATGACCCGTAGACACGCCTCCAAAAGTCGTATAAGTAGCAGTAGCGCCAGTACTATAGGCATCACTAACAGCGCCCACAAGATTCGGATAGTTAGTAGAATGATATTCGTAAAGTTTTCCATCAGTATGAAGGCTAACAGAGTCAAGAGCCTCAATATCTTCTCCTGCTTCGGCTGTATTTGTTGTTGTTCCTGCGGTGAAATCATTAGTCAGCTGCTGTTGGTACTCAGAACTAATAACAATACCAACCAAAGCCCCTGCTTCATGAGTCTTTCGCTCATCGCTTGAAGACTTTGTTGGCGGAACCACTGTATTGTCACTCTGGATTCCACGATGAGAAATATCAGCAATGGTGTATTCATAAACACCGTTATCAGAATCGACAAGTGTTGGATTTGAAGAGACGTCCATGTAGAACGTTTCCTGCTTAGACTTGTTCTTGTTTCCCATGTTGAAACCAAAAATGTGCTTCCCTACGGTGTAGGTTCCAGCGTTTTCGCTTGTGAATCGACCCTGGATCTGAAACGTAGTATCCGTTGGAAGTACGCGTTTCCAGAGGGGGTAGAATTCGCCGTTAAGTGGAGTGTCGAGTGTTGCCATATTGAATTGTTAAGATGTTTTATATGAATATTTTTTATGCAGAATATTGCCGATCGTCCCCCTACTAACAAGAAAGGCACGAGAAAGTTCTTCGTAGGTTTGGCCAAGACTTCTTGCGAGCCTCACCCTTTCTACCCTAAAGGGACAGCAAACCTTTTTTTTCCCCGGGCAACCGAGAAACCTTCCCCCCTCTCGGGCGTGTTCAATGTTCTCTCGATATGTGCACCATTCAAGGTTGGAAACCCGGTTATCAAGCCTATCAAAATTTTTATGATTAACACAGGGACGCCCTCCTTTGTTTTCTATATATAACATAGCAACAAGACGGTGAACCAACATGTATTTTCCATTCTTTCCGTCCGGTCGGATATGTACACACTTATAACCAGCATTGTTTACCTGTTGAGACAGGGGCCTCCCCCACCTCCCATAAACAATCCCGTCCTTCGTGATTCCGTATCCGTTAAAATATTTCATTTATTACAGTATACCAGTTAAAAGTTACTATCGAAAGAATTAACCTTCGTGTTTGTGCCTCTCCATTGAATCATTGGTTGCCCCACGAGAGACTGATAAGGGCTTTCTTCTGTTACGCGAACGAATATCTTCTGAAACTGTGGAACAAACCCCCGCCAAAAGATCATGGCAAAAGAAGGGTCGTTTGTAGTAAGCGCCCCACCAAGACCGCCCCAGGCACCACCTCCCCAAGCAGCCATTGTCTGGCCCTGAGTGGTAACGATGTCTGCAACAGTCCTCGTAAAGCTTGTATGAGCTTCTTCGCTGTCGTCTATATAAATTTCTACAGTGAATACCTGTGTGTCGTGAACGGCCCCAATAGGAACCGACAAGGACACGAATGATTTCTTGTGGTAAAGATCGCCCATATTGTAAGACCGAGTCTCGGCACTCAGTTCAATCTTTGTGTTGTCAGACTCTTCATAGCTATCCTCTGGGTAAACCTCGAACAGCTTAGGCTCAGTTGACCCAAGGGCGTACATCTTCTTGTTGATCGGGTCCCACATAACCTGGTTGTGGTATTTCCCTGAAACAAAACTCAGCGTCTCAGAATCGAATGACCAGATCATCTGAGTGTCCTGACCAATTCCATCGTCACTTGCACAGGTTATAACCAACCAGTTGTTTTCCTCGTGCACATCAACTGAAGCGCTTGAGAAGTTGTACCCCTTGAACAACGGCCGAAACTTTTTGGTCAATTCCTTCACCTTTCCGTCTTCTCGAATTTCAAAGATCCCGCGACCATTAGCAAAATAGATCGAACTCTTGTAGGTGGTCACAGCCTTGGAAGACTCAACCCCGTTTCCTTCAATAACTCCGTCGTGAACAATTGTGAGGGAATCCTTTAGCCGACCAACACCAGCCTCATCGTAGTGACGTATGGTGTGTGGGGTGATCCTGTTTCGCTCAAAAATGTACTGAGCACCTTTCAGGTATGCAAAAGCCTGTATATCTTCTTGAACACCAGAAAAGAGCCCTCCATCGTCTTCGTCTGTCCCAACTGCAAATGTTGTAAAAAGACCTGTGGTGACCGCGTGAGAATACTGCCCCTTGTTCGCATTATCCCCTGTTCCTGTGGCAACCATTCGGTTCTCGGCGACCCCCAAAAGCCTTGCTGCATTAAGGGCCGTCTTTAACTCAACCGCCATAATATCACAGGCCCATGTCCCAGTTACGTCAGAAACGTATGTAATCGTCGATATGTCGAACGTATTAGTCGTAACCCCAGAAGCAATGCCTGTGACGTTGTACGTCGATTCTGAGAACCCTGAGAGGGTCACTGTCTGTCCGTCGGTTATCCCATGAGATGCAGAAGTAAACTCAGCTTCTCCGCTTCCATTGTCAGCGACAGATGTTACTGACCCCGTCTGTTCCCCGTTGTAGGTGAAAACATTCGTTGAAGACGTACTGTCCCCAATAGCGAAGTACGCCTTCTTTAATGGCTGAACTCCACTGAGAAAGGATATAGAATAGCTGTCTTCAGTGCTAACATCTCGCAGCAATACATCGGTTTCATTTGCCACGGAATACAATCGAATATCGTTGTTCACAGCATAAATAACTTTTACTCGATCTGCCCCTGACGGATCCGGGTCTCTCCAGACCATACCGCCCTTAGCTGAACCAGTTGCCCCGGAAGGAGCAGCGAGCTCAATAGCACCTCCGGTCTTAGCAACGTACTGTTCATACTCAATCCCCCCGGCACGTTTTCGTGGGTTATCGTTCTGATAGACAATAGCACCGTTATCAACGTTGTTGTAGGAGAACGCTGTTGTTTTATCAACAACAGATTGCACTCGTCGTGGCCTTAGTCCTGCGAAATTGGGTTGCATTTACTGGTAGGAAGTAACGGACCCCGTGAAGAGATTTGCCTTGGCTGTCTGGTATCGTTCACCCAGTTTCAGCACATGATCGTCTTCACCGGAGAGTTCGCTTATGTGGTAGAAAGCCACACCAAGCGTGAGAATCGGCATGAGCCGACTGTGAAGAGAGGCAGGGTACGGGAGGTCGCTTCCTTCCGACGCATCGCCAATGGTTTTGCGGTAGATGAGTTCCAGTTCATCTGTGTAGGGAAAATCATCTGGAACGGATAATACTTGTTTGGAGGTCCCACTTGGATTGTCTGTGTAGTCAATCCAGCAATATGCTTTGTCCGGGTAACTGCTTTCAGGGGACCGTTTTGCTACCCGAATATCAGAATCTAAATGTTTTACCTGGAGCCAGTCATAGTAATCATCAGCAAGGACGATTCCCGTCTGGCCAATGGCGCCAAGAGAAGCCTGAGCCGTGTTGTCTGTGTAAGTCGTGGTCGTGTTGTCCGACAGAGTCGTAAGGAGCTGATAATCCCCTGACCCGTTCTGTTGTCGATAGATCTTTCGTTGTGTGGTCCCTGTTGGACCGGTTGGAATGGAAGTCAGTTCAATTTGACCAATCGTCGTGTTGTCAGAAATCAATACCGTACCAGAAGTTCGTCCAATCCGTGTCTCACCGTGTGGAGAAACATACGAAACCTTGTATCGGTATTCCCCGTTGTCAACACTGCCGGAAGCACTTCCTGCCGCAGCAGTAAGGGCTGTTGGAAGATCAACTGGGATCACCTGGATTCCACGGAAAGTATCCGGGAAGGTCATGTACAACTCGTCTCGAATATCTTCTCGGACATCGTAATTCAAAAGCCGAACTACATCGCTTGTAGCAACACCCCTCGCTGGGAGAGGAAGATTCGAGATGACATCAGTTGTTGTGGACATAGTGGATAGACTTCATGTCCATTGTACCACAACAAAAAAAATAATACTAACCCTGAAAAACTAAAATCCAGCCTGTCGCTCACCGTAGAACTCGTCGTCAAACGTCCCCTTGTTGAAGTAGAACGCATTAACCCCCTCCTCACCAAACTCACGGTCCTTCTTCTCGAACACCAGGAACTGTGCTCGCTCCTCCGGCAACAGATCTTTCTCGATACGACGTTTGCAGATAAATACCCCCGTGGCGTCATCGGTTATCTTCCCGCTTCCTCGAATAGCATCAATGTCAGAATTATCTTTCCCCTTCTTCACATGATGAACCATGATGACCGGACGAAGAGAATCCTTGGCCAAATTCATGAAGAACCGAGAAACAGATTCTTCGTGTGCCATCTGGTCGCCCTCGGCTTTCGAGATAAGACCAAAGTTATCGACGATGGTAATATCCGGGGACTTGGCCTCTATCACCTCGGCAATAGCTTCCTTGGTAGGCGTCCTACCCTCCTGAAACCCAAAGAACTCCAGCTCAGAGATCCCTTCGATGTATCGCTTCCGTGCGAAATACCGATCTTTCTGGTGGTCAGTAATGGTTTCCCGATCCCTCCACTGAAGCTTGGTAATACCCGCGTGCTTTCTCGCAATCCTGGTCAGGATGTTTGACTTCGACATTTCAAGGCTGATATAAAGCACTCTACGGCCCCTTAGAGCGTTTTTTATAGCAAAGTCGACCGTGAATGCCGTTTTGCCCATTCCCTGCGTTCCTGCGAAGATTATGTAGCTATGAGCCTCGATGGGACTAAACACCTTGTCGGCGTTTTCACTCCCCCAAGTGAACCCACAAGAACTTCGGTTGATCGGATCTGTCCCCATTTCCGACACATCGAAGTCATCCACCTGGACGTCTCCCCATTTCGTGAACTCGTCAATGATCCACTGCTTCTCGTCTCTCTCAAGATCTGAATCAGCAATGTCTTGCGGCTCAATCTTTCCGTGCTTGAGTTCCTGCAAGTAAGGCGAAAGCTTTTCAATATCAACCATGGGCCCTGAGATAAAGTTTAGGATTATCAAAAGTGAGACGCTCTTTCTCGGCATCAGTCCCAGACCGCAACACCTCCTTGGCTTCGTCGAGAGTCATGCTCTTGTAGTTTCGCTTTGGGTTGTCCCTCCTGTACCAGTTCTGGATAGTGGCATAGTGGTTCTTGTACCTAACCCCCTTGCTTTCTATGTGACCATCGAGGCGCTCGATGTACTCCTCCTCCCTGCCAGAAGTGTAGACCGATAACTTTTCTTTCTCCTCAGCAGTAAGGAGTACGTTCTGAAATTCACCAAAGAAAGATTTTCCATCATCCTTCTTTACCTTCTTTTCTTTCTTTACTTTCTTATTAGCTACCCGTCTGTTGTACTGTCTGTTGTCCGTCTGTTGTATCGTCTGTCGTCCGTCTGTTGTACCATCGGACTGATATTTTTCATAGTTAACTATCGTTATTACGCTTGTTAATCGGCTTTTCTGTTGTACTATCTGTTTGTCTATTTCTAGCTCATTGAGCCATCTATTTATTTTCCCTCTGGACCACTTCCATCGACTTGATAATCTTTCGATGCTCCAACCAACTTGACCGCGTTTTATCTCAATCCTATTTCCCCTAATTCGGATAAACCCCTCCTTGAAATTAGCAAGTCCAACAAGGTCGACCCATGCCTGCCCCCGTGTAAATGGTTCATCGAGCCACAAGGGAGTATTTAGCAAATCTCTGTTTATCCGAAACCAATTGTTCATTTTGTTTGTTTAAAAAAGCTCCGGGTAGTCCTTCTTTACTTCCTCGTAAATCATAACAGCTACCCTGTCTTGGGAATAAGTCTCAACAAGCTCCCCGTTGTCATCAAAGACAAGTGTTATTCGTTGTCCGTTCAAATCCTTATCCTCGTCATCAAGCGTTACCGATCGAAATCTTGCCATTGTGAATTAATTAAAAAATCGCCCAAGGTCGGCACGATCACATGGGCATGTGGTGCGTGGCACTTTCGTGCCAACCTTAGACGATCTAATAATAACATGCCCATATAAGTACCGAAAGCTTTTTACTCCAGGAAAGGGCGAAAGTCAATCATTTCACCTTGACTACCTCAGCCATTCAGAATTGTTTACCCTTTGGCCGTGATCCTTTGCATGACAGCCAAAACAGAGAATGCGAATACTATCCTTGTCCAGGGCTTTAGTGATCCTTCCTTCGGTGTGATGGAAGTTGTGATAATTCGGAACTTGCTCCCCTAAATCAGAATCCCAGTGGCCACACCAGGCCCCACAGTCCTGACATTTTGGACCCCGTTCTTCCCAGATCTCTCTACAGATCTTTTGGTACGCTTTCAGGTTTTTTTGGTTTCGTTTCATTGAGCAGTGATTCTAAATCTTTTTTATTGGCGGACAAACTTCCACCCATAGATGTTACATCAAAACAGAGTTGTTCGATAGCGTTTGACAACTCGGCTGTATTGCATTCACTTGTTCTCTTCCCATTGAGGTACACAATCTTAAAAAACTCCTTGGCTGTCGAGGGGTTGAACGTCGCCTGGAATTTTCCAAACATCAGAGGGATTCCGAGCCCATTAAGTTCCGCCGCCAAATCCCGGAATAACGCATGGATCAATTTGTTCTGAGCACTGGTCCTGACTGGCTTCGTGGCCTGTAGATCCCACACTCCAGGAGCTAGGTCCGAGAGTCCATTTGAGAACTGATTAAAGGCCTTAAAATCAAATCCTTTTGTCGAGTCAAACCTAACTTTCATCGCTTAAATTATATTTACTTATTAAAAAACATCAACTTCTCTTTGTAAACAAATATTACTTGACTAGGTAAAACAACCTAAGTAGGGTGCTGGCGATGATATTAGAAAACATTGATTCCATTTTCGCAGAAGAGCCTCGAGAGAAGGCTAAGAATTCTTTTTGGGCTTCCGAGACGGAGCTCAATGTATTTGATACGTATCATCGGTGGATAGGAACCGAGCCGACCAATCCTCCTGATGCTAAGACAAAGGTTATCTTTTCTGCCGGGAAGATGATTGAGGAAGCCTTAGTTCAGAGGATGGTCGAGCTTGGGTACTGTGAGGATTTCGGTGAAGACCAGAAGCGCATAGAGATGGAACGAGAAGGTGTGCCCATTAGTGGGTACATTGACGCCGTCCTTGCTGATGGAACACCGGTTGAGATCAAGACTTACTACGGCGACTACCAAGAGAAGGAGATTGCCGCTGGGAAACCTCGAACGTCTTACTTGAAACAGTTGGCCATCTATATGGATTTCCTTGATAAGGATCGCGGGGTGTTGTTCTACATGAACAGGGGCCTCGGAACGATGCATGAATTCGTTCTAACGCGTGAAAATGGAATGTTCGTATGCAACAAGGTCGACCCAGTAGAAAAGACGTCAGAGGAGACTGGAGTGAGTTTTGATATCAATGATGTGTACAAACGATGGGCACGGCTTTATAAGAACAATGTTCTACCAAAGGTTGAGCCTAAGAGTGAGTACCGATACAAATACGAGATCAATGAAGAGAACTTCGGAGAGCTGTCGAAGTACATGTTGACCAAGATCTTGAACGGCAACAAGGTTCTGGGAGACTGGCAGGTGATATACAGCTCATACAAAGACCTGATCCTCGAACGAGAGGGAACAGGGCTGGGATACACCCCAGAGGAATTAGATATTATTAAAACCTTTAAAAAATGACGGAAAAATCGTACACAAAACTGAAAGAGCTAGTTGGTGGAGACTTCACTATCAATGAACACACGGGGACCTCCTGGAAGAAATGGAACTCTGAGGCGAAAAAGATGGAAGTGTCTCAGACACCAGAGAAGGGTTACCGCAAGGTCTACACCTTCGATACCAATGAGGGCATCCTAGATCTAGGAGTGGGGCAATTAGGGACATTACTTACTGAGTGTTTTGATGTGAAGTCCAACCTCATTGGAGCCACATTCGATGTGAAGAGCAACGGGAAGGAGGGTATGGATATTCGGTACTTCTTCAATATCAAGTCTCCGGCTAATGGACCTGCCGAGCAGCCTTCTGATCCAGGTCCAGAATGGGCATGAAACCAGAAGATTACGGCATCGGCACAAGGGAAATAAAGTTTCGTGTTTGGACTGGGGAAGGGATGTGTTATAGCGAAGACTCGCCCAGTCTCCACGACTTCTTCCCTTATGATGACAGGGAGGAGATTCTCATGCAATACACCGGTCTCAAGGACAAGAACGAAAAAGAGGTGTGGGAAGGAGACATTGTGAAACACGAAGGGAAGGTGATGGTGGTTCCGTTTGCACCAGGACATGTTCTTATCTCAAAAGAAGGGGCAGAGAATCTAGACGTTTTCGTTGTCGGAAATATATTTGAAAATCCTAACCTACTAGAAAAATGACAAACGCAAAAGAAGCTTCCAAATTAATCTTCTCTATTATGACAGATGTATATGACGGAGAAATGCCAAGTAAGGTCCGAAGGGTCTGGGCGCATCTAGATGACGAACTAATGGCCCTTCACAAACGACGAGAGAGGGATAAATTGTTCTCTCGATCAAACACAGCAGAGGCTAACTTTAAACTACTTTCTAACGAACTACCACATGGGTAAAATACGATTCAGAGATTTCCTAAGAAGGAATGGCATAACCCGGATACAGGTTTCTGACTTTGTCGGAGTGTCTGTTCAGACGGTTTCCTACTGGGTCAACAGAAGCGACGGCATAGGCCGTACGGCCATGGCCCCCAACAGGGTCAACGCCAAGAAGCTTCAGGAGTTTGTGTCCAAATATGAAGACATCGACATTGACGACTTCTTCTACACTGATTAATTACTAATTCACTCAACCAATGTTTAAACCAGTTAACGTATTCAGAAAAGAGTCTAAACCGACTCACAGTTACGAGAAAATTAAGGACGGAGATGTCTGGAAGGCTTCTCTGTTTTTTCAGGCTCATCCAGAAGTCCTTGATCGTCTTGATTATGGTAGTCCTCGTCTTCAGGGCCGAAACAGGGAGGCTTTTGAGTTATTCCTTTCCGGGGTACGACCATACTTCATCAGTAAGGCCTTGAATGCCCATCGCCAAAGCGTTTACACTATCTGCAAGGATCTCATGGACCAGGCTGTCTTCCTTATTTCTGCTCGAGAACAATCGGGCGTAAACACAAACACTAATGACTAAATGTAAAAACTGTGGGGGAAATATCCCCAAAGAAGGCTGGGTCCTTCATGACGTTGTTCGGTTTCCTATGTTCTATTCCGGGAGCGGAGAAGCTAACGAAGATGTGCCAAAGAAGAACGGACCACGGGGAGGAAGTAATTTTGTGGGAGTCGCTATCCCCGAAAAAACCCTCTGGAAAGAGTTTCGGTTCTGCTGTAAAGCCCCTAAGAAATGAGAGAGTTTGATGTCTTTGTGAAGTGCCGGTTCTGTGGAGGTGATGAGTACGAGCACCACTGTGTAGAATGCGGTGACGATATAATTGATAGGTTTGAGTGCAAGGCTCAGAAGGGCCTCTGCCAAGAATGTAATTCCTTAGAAACTGAAGACGATGAATAAAAAAGTAATCAGTCTCGAATTAGCCAAGCGCATCCATAAGGTTGCGGAGGAGAAGGGTGTTGAGTTGCCGACTCCTAGTTGTTACTGGGACTCTCGCGCTCGACTTAAAAACGAAGAAGGATATGGGATCACTGAGGACGGAGAGTTTTCAGCCTACGACTGCCAAGAGCTAGGGGAGATGTTGCCCGACTGGACATCACAGGCGAAGGGGGGCGGAAGATGGGAGGTATCTATAATGAAAAGCTTTTTTAAATTCAATAAGGGGGGCGGGACTTATGAAGATTCTCTTTTTATCGATGATTCTGAAGTCGAGGCCCGTGGGAAAATGTATCTTTACCTCTTAGAAAACGACTACATAAAATGATTAAATCCTTTCTGTTTACGCTTCCCTGGTCACTTATGGCCGCTTATATAATTCACTTGAACTATGTCTAAACACAACTACAAAGTCGGCCAAACCGTGCGCCTTAAAAGCTGGGAAGAGATAATGAATATCTGTGAGGAAGAGGAGTACACAGGAGACCTTGTCCACCAAGATGGCTTAGGCACTGCATATCTCACAAACAAATGGCGCTATGGTAGTGAGGCACAGGTTTTATCTTTAAGCAAACGATTCGAGATGATTCAGCTTTCAGGGAGTAATGGTATTTCATGTTATTTTTACCCCTGGGAAATAGAACCCATAGAAGAGAAGAAGGTTAAAATCGAACCCTGTGTAGTACACACTCCCAAGGAAGAACAGTGGGAGGACGTGACCACCTTTTTGGCAGGAAAGTGTAAATACTCCTATCCAGACCACATGGAGTGGGTGGTTGTCAGAGACGGTCTCGCGGCCCACACCTACGAACAATTCAAAAAGAAGTACATAGTGGCTGATCTTGAGAAATTTAAAGAGTCGGGGACAAAGGCTTGGGCTGGAAAAAATGCACAAGAGTGGATAGATGAGATCAGGGGAAGAAAGCCGGAGGTGGATCGTATTCCCGACACCAAGAAAACGATAAAACCAAAACGAACCTGGGAAGTAAACACCGAAGTCAGGAGTAGTGATGGGATCACGGTCTCCGAAGACTATGTTCTTATAAAAGACGACGAAGGGAACATTGTTTGGGAGGGAGGGGAGGTTGAATCCAGAGACCTCATGAACAAGCTCCGTAAAGGACTGGACCAACATAAAAAGCATTTCCGAGACAAAGCAAAGATCCCCTCTTGGGAGGAGCCTAAAAAAAGGTTTCGCAGAAAGTGTGAGGCTGAATTGGGCGACAAAGTGGTAGAGTTCTCTATGTATTACGACCGAGAAGAGGATTATAGGAAAATAGAAGAACATCTATTTCAAGGTCTTGACGTAGACATTTCTTAACATAAAAAGCATTTTAATTCTTAACACCTAAATAAAATGGAAACGATAAACCTTTCCGGCCTGCAGGTCTCCCCGTCCGAAGGGAGTATAAACATTCTTGAGAGTTGTCTAAAAAATCAGATAGGATTCTTTGAAACAGTGATTCACAATATATGTGATAAAACACAGTATGTTGTGCCTCACGGAGCACTGGACATCCTGGTTGGCGCCCTAGTAATTCTTGTGCTAGGGAGAACATTATTGAGTTTATTTCGATAATCTCAGCGGATAGATGGCATTTTAATTCTTAACTCTTTATAAAATGAATGATGAATTCGATCCCGTTTTCTATTTCCTCAGAGCTCTGCTGGTCATAAGCCTTCTGAGTGTCGTAATCTTCTTCGGCATAACTAAACTGTTTTCTTAAACCAATAACAAATGAAACACATACTGATAATTGCTTCCGTTTTACTACTTCCCCTATCGGCTGATGCTGTAGGGATTAAACAGGTCACTCGACAGTCAGTTCCTGCGAAGATGACTATCATCTCCGGATGTGAAAACAACGGCGTCATACGACGATCAATGGCCCAAAAGAACTGGCAGGCCAAATGTAAGAAACGACAACGTACACGACTTCGTAATACACGTGCCCGAAAGAGTCAGATCTTAAACAACAACACACCACGACTTAGATCTAGCCGAGTGTCGAGACCAAAAGCCACAACCACTACAAAGATATCCAGTCTTTCACCACTTCAACAACGCCTTCTTAAGCTGCTCGGACGGGAAAAGATACAAAACAATCTGAGCATAAACGTTTCATCGCCGATACGCCCGGAGTATCAACGGCCCGTCCGACGCTCAAGAGGGACTTATGATCCTTATTATCGCCCAGGGAAATGAAAACACTATCAATCGGCATCGTACTTGGAATCTTCATAGGTTTCGGGATTGGGTCACGGACCTGTAAGCAGGAGGTCAATCAAGTGATCGAGACCCTTGGATCGGAATGCACAGACGCATTGTCCTACCACAGTAACCAGATAACACTGCTCAATAACCAATTAAAATAATGCCTGCATTAGAACTTGTAAAAACAACTATGAACTTTGGTCTTTACCGAGAGACAAGTGCATCACAAAATAAGAAACATTAACCCATGACTAAAAAACAACGACTCGAACTCACATGGATTGGCAAAGATGAACCAGTCAAACTAGAACCTCGAACCTTGATCGAAGATCCGAGTAAATCACATGGTGATGCAAATTCAGGTAATATGCTGATTCATGGAGACAACTTGTTGGCTCTCAAGGCCCTAGAGCAGGACTATACTGGAAAGGTGAAGTGTATTTACATAGACCCGCCTTATAATACAGGACAAGCTTTTGAGTATTATGATGATGGACTGGAGCATAGTATTTGGCTGAATCTAATGAAAGAGCGACTGACAATATTGAAAAACTTACTTAGTAATGATGGAGCTATTTTTGTGCAGATTGATGACGTAGAAGGAGCTTATTTGAAAATTTTAATGGATGAAGTTTTTGGTAGGCAGAATTTTATTAACACAGTCTCGGTTAATATGAAGAATGTTGCAGGCGCGTCAGGCGGAGGACAAGATAAAAAACTGAAAAAGAATATTGAGTACATACACATTTATGCGAAAAACTATGATACTTTCTCGTCATTTGAAGGAGTCTATGATTATGTACCAATTTCAGAAATGGTTGAAGAATACAGAGAAGAAGGAAAAAGCTGGAAATATACTTCTATTTTGTTTCATGAAGGAGATAAAAAATACGTGGGATCAACTGTTGATGGTGATGGAAATGAAATAAAAATATATGTTAGAGAAAATCCAGTCTTCAAATCTATAAATCAGATTATGAAAGAAGGGCAAATAAGCGAAAAAGAGGCTTATGATAAATATGCTCCAAAAATTTTTCAAACAGCAATGCCTCAAAGCTCAATTAGACCTCGAGTTCTGAAAAAAGTTTCAGAGTTAGGAATAAATGAAGATTTTTACTCAATAGAATATGTACCAAAGACAGGAAGAAATAAAGGTCGTTTATACGAACAATTTTATAAGGGTGGCAGTTTCAGGCTTTTAGCTTGGTTAAGAGATGTGTCCGAAGAAAAAGATGGAGTATTATGCAAAAAAGAAGCACAGGGAACCTATTGGAATTTTGCAAGTGAGACCAAGAATTTAACGAAAGAAGGTAAAGTTAATTTCCCTAATGGTAAAAAACCAGAAAGATTGGTGGAAAGGTGTATTTTAATGGCAACTAATGAAGGTGACATAGTCCTTGATTCATTTCTCGGTTCAGGAACAACTGCTGCTGTAGCCCATAAAATGGGTAGAAAGTGGATTGGCATTGAACTTGGAGATCATGCCTACACTCATTGTAAGGTGAGAATGGATAAAGTGGTGGACGGAGAGGATCAAGGAGGAATATCTAAATCTGTAGATTGGAAAGGAGGTGGAGGCTATAAATTTTATGAACTGGCTCCATCCACAGTAACCAGATAACACTGCTTAATAATCAATTAAAATAATGCCCGCACAAGAATACTTTACCGGACAGCGCTGGAAGTCAGGCGATAAGGAAATGCTTATCGTTGACCGAGAACCAGGCTGGGTGACTGTGAATGTCACCAAGAAGATCACCTCACAGGCGATGAGGATGTGGATACGTAATAATAAAGCCAAACTCAAATGAACAAGATGGTCTGGTTAACACGGGGGCCATCCTCAGCATCAAAATCTTTTTTTCATACAAAAGGACGGGGAATTAAAGGGCCCCGTGAAAAACGTTAGCAAGAAAATGTGTGTGTTCAATAAGTTTCCTAGCCAGAGTAATCCCCGTGAGATAACTTTCTAACCAATTAACCAAATGAATAAAAAGCCATCGGCCTACGTAATCGGGAAAATTGTAAAAAGCCAACTTGTCCAACACCTAGACGAGTACGGAGACGATATCAACATTTTGTCTTCTAATGGCGCACAAGAGGGGGATATTTATTTGCTCCTGCGAGGCACCCCAGAAAACAAAAAGGCGGCAATGGAACTCTTTACCTCCTAACTACCCAAACCAAAATGAAAATAATTCAACAGGCCTTTTGTCGCCATGAGTACGAACCCATGACGGGATACGTAAACATATGCCATGACGAATGCAGAAAGTGTGGGAAGATTGTTTATAACGATTCTAGGGCATCCGAAACAGAGTTCGGCCCGTTCGAAATAGAATTAACCCCCTAAACAATAATGCCATATAATTTTGAAGAAAAAATATCTAGCAAAATGATCCGCCTAGGGATTAGTAAAATTGAAGTAGATGCTACGGAGGAGGACGGGAAAAAAAGAGTGTCTATAACAAAGGACGGGAAAAGCTACTTAATATGGATAAACCCCTAACCAATTAACCAAATGAATAAAGACTACACGGCAACGGAAGAACGCATCCGAGAACTCGTGCCACGGCTCAAGAGGCTAACTCCGGGATGTGCTATGCAGCTATTTGGAATAGCCCCCGCTGTAATGATCGGAAGCTTTTCCAATGAGTACTTTGAAGGGAGTTCGACCCCAGAGCAATCTCCTCTTACATATCATTTTTATCAACCCATTGCTGCCGGTGGATACAAGATAGAGAAGGTCGCTTCAAAAGCTATTTCCAATTTTCAAATCATCGGCCACCCAATACGCCTAGAGGATGTTCTTGAGGCTGTTGGGGACAGGGCTTATGATATCGTCGAGTTAAAATCAAAGCTGGGGTCAGTTCTTCGATATCTCTATGAACTATGGATTCCTGGCAAACCCTTCTCAGAACAGCCAGAAGAAACGAAGGAGTTTATTACTAATTTACTAAACCCATGAATAAACCAGAAGCCGCTCTCAACTTACAGCTCCGAACCATTGAGCGTTACGCCAATGCAGAAGGACTGAATATGATTAATGCCACACTTCAGTGGGTGCACAGATACTCAGAAACTGTGGCAAAAACTGTTGACATACTCGACGATGAATGCGATATAATTACACCAGAAATGTTGGAGATTGAAATTAGAAAGTATCATCCGGAATACCCCCTGGCAGTTTAATGAAACCAAAGAAACCTAGTCTTCAAGAAGTTTGGGAAGCTACCAAGAGTCAGGTTGGTAGAACGCGCCCATACGGAATTGATAAGCAGACCGAGATAAACACCTGGGTGGCAACCTACAAAGAAACCTTCTGCCATGTTGTTCCAGACCTTTTGAAGCGTGGAAAATACACAATTTCCGAGATCAGGCATATAGTGGAATCAACACAGGATCGCCTGTCTATTCAATTAATTAACACCTGGGGGAATGGCCATGAATGAACGAGAGCTCGGACAACTTCGCTGGAAGCTCGTAGACATTAATAACGACCTCGAGGGACTAAAAAAACAAGGCTCTAGAATACGGGACTGGCAGCTCCAGGCTATACAAGACCAGGTGCATCAGTGTATACTGGATATAGTAGATGCAGATAAACGTAACACCGGTATCAAAACCCCGGATGACACAAAGAGATAAATGGGCTAAGAGGCCCTGTGTTGTTAAATACCACAACTACTGCGACGAAGTTCGGAAAATCGCTAAGAACGAAAAATTTAAGCCCTCAGGGGCAATGCTGATAGAGTTCTATCTACCACTCCCGAAGTCTTACTCTAAAAAGAAACGGGAGGAACTTATGGGGCAACCTCATGAGCAAAAGCCAGATATTGATAATCTCGTAAAGGGATTACTCGATGCCTTATTAAAAGAGGATAAAGGGGTGCACACGATCATCGCCTCGAAATCCTGGGCAAATAATGGTATGATAGTAGTAAATAACCTCAAAGACTATGAAGCGTATACTTGATTGGCTTTACGAACTATTCCAACCACGACGACTTGGGGCTGACTGGCAGGATGATGAAAGGGACTATACCTTCGAACAAATAAAAGAAGAAGAGATGATAGGGTCCCCTCTTCCAAAATCCACCCAGAAGTTCGTTCGTATCAAAGACCAAAAGAGGACCATGCGATGTACCGCCTATGCCATGTCCTATGTCGTAGAGGTTATGCTCATGGCCCATGCAATAAAAAACAAGAAAGGATGGTCACGAGTATATATTGACGAGGACCAGCTGTGGGAGAACCAAATACTAAGAAACGCAAAAAGGGAAAACAAGCCTTATGACGAAATGAAGAGATCAATGGAAAAACGCGGCGACTGGCTTCACAATGCCCTCGGCTCTATCCTCGACAATGGAGCTTACTTTTACCGACAGATAGGGGCGACAAAAAAGAAATACCACGTCACCTTCGGTGGGTACTATCGTGTAGATAAGGACGGGACTCGCAAGCTCAGCTCCCTAGAAATAATGAAAAACTGTAAAAAGGTTTATGAAAAAGGTCATCCGACATACTCCGGACAGCGAATGAAGAAGCCTTGGTTTATTGGATGGATTATAAACGTAGCAAAAAACGCCATGGGCGGCCACTGCAATGTCACAACAGGACCAACGGATGAGAACTTAGTTGTAGTCCCTCAGTCTTGGGGAAAGAAGATCCTTGACGCAGGATACTCATATATTCATGGGAGCAAGCTCAACCTCATGTTTGGACACTATGTCCTTACGGGGATGAAGGTTAGAGAGGTTACTGACTAGGCTTTTTAGTGGCACACAAATAGAACGGAATAGAGATAACTGTTATGACGGTTTTAGAGATCCATCCCCAAAAAGCTGTCGTGATAAGCTGGGAAGGTGCCATTATCGCAGAGAAGGCTATAGGGAAGAAAATAAAAGAGTCTATGAATTGGGAGATAGAAGAGTATTTAAAATACTTCCATCCAGTCTCAATACCTTTCACTTGTGCAAATTTTATAAATACAGAATTGGCAACATAGAACGCCAAAAACGATCCAATGGCAAGGTTGGCGCTTGTATGGGATACGAGTTGTATCGCCTCAGATAATTCTCTCTGAAAATCAAGGTCTGGATAGGCGTTTAAAAGGTGGACCAAGATGAAACAGCACACCATAACAAAGAACCCAGAATTAAGTGTGTGCAAAGCCTTATCCCTTCCAAAATTCTGGTACGCGATAGCCATGACCATCATGACTCCTACATAGTAGGTCTCTACTACGTTTGTAGTGATTCCGAAGACGTGCATAAGCTTCCCTCCCAGAACAGCCACGAGAAACAAGAATAAATATAAAAGGCTCCTTAAAAAAGAGAGCCCCATGCGATTAGCAGTCCAAACCATAGTAAACGTGGTAATGGCAGTTGCTATTAATAAAAGCTCGCTATTCATCTTGTTTTATACTTACTCGTTTTGATAAAATTGTAAAGAGGTAATCCATTGCGTTTCCCCCCATATATCCTCCAATACCAGCCGCAGGTATAGCCCATTCAGGGTTAAAACCTATTACAACAGAGGTGAACACATACCCAGAGAACCCACTTACAATAATATTTGCCAACAGCTTTGGCCAAGCAAATTCCTCTTGTTGGTGAAGATACTCATTCAAATGCTTCGCCGCACCACCAGCGGCAGCAATGAGTGCATAAAAAACATCTACTGGAATCTTACTCATTTATTAGCAACTGATCGTCCATAAATAGCAACGACCCCACCTATTGCCGTTAAAAAGTTTTCTAGGATTGGTTGAAGCTCTGCTTCGGTCACTTGAATATCAAAAATACGCAGAACTGATGGAATTAAGAGAAGTCCAATTCCGATGTATGTTTTCTTGCCTTTGAGCATGGTAAATTATTAATTGGTCTCAGTATACCACAAGTAAAACTATTTGACTAAATTGCCGGTCTGGGGATACTTTGAGATTAGACTAGCGGTTACGATCTCTAGTGAACATAAACACGAATACAGGCCACTCCACGCAAAACAAAAAAGCAAATAGGACGTGTCCACCATTCTGGATTCACCACGTCCTACTGCGACCTCTCCAATAGCCTTGTCATAGAGACGGGCTATTTGTGCAATTGCAAACCCTTTGTTTTTCAATTGTAAATCAATTGTAAACTAGAGCTATTTGGTAGTTGAGTTCGTGACAATTTGTCACGAGCTACTTCTTCTTTTCCTCTTTTTTCACCTCTACAGGCTTCTGTGGGAGGAATTTCGAGAGAGCCTTTGCCACAACAATCAGGTTTTGTGCTTCTTGGGTTCCGCGGGTCTGAACGCGTTCCAAGAAACCGAGGGCTGCTTGTGCTACTGCAGGTTCCATGTGAAATGGGTTAATAATTATTTACGCCTTCTCCAGGTGAAGATTCCACCGAATAAGACGAGTATAAAATACACGAATGCCAAAAAAATGGAACCCCTGCCCGTCTTTCGGTTCTCTTCAAGCATGTTGTAGAGAAACTTCACATCAGCGAAAATCTTCTCTAGGAAGTACCCGCCTTTATCGTAATCCTTATCGTGCTGCTTACATGACTCGGGAAACAGTTCCGTTCTACGGCTGGTAAATTTACCTGGGCCGCAATAATATTTTTCTTCATCCATGTGTTTTTAGATTATTTGCATCTTAGGAATAAACGTAGCTCCCGCCGCGTCAGTTTCCTCAGATCCTATAGTATAAAAAGTAGATGGGCTGTTTTGGTTGTTGTAGGCCGTAGGAGCCCACGAATCACTAAGTCCTATATCCGCTAGACGAATCTCATCAAGCTTCCCGTCCCATTTATTCTGGGCTGCGCGAGCTCCGATGAAAGCCTGAGTTGTTGAATAAGACATCGTTCCGCTATGGGAATAACTATCAACCTCAGATCCATTGAGGAATAATTTCGCTGTTGACCCATTCCATGTGACCACAACGTGATACCAAGTCCCCGTAGAAATATTCCCACTAATCGTGTATGTGAGATAAGTCCACACATTTCCGTTACCTGTACCAATGGATGCGCGTAGATACCCGCCGTACAACCAAATACCCCATCCCTTATTGGTCGAGTCTCCATGATACATTATAACCCTGTCGTTGGTCGCATCAGCGTAGAACCATGCCTCCATACTCAAAGCAGAAGATGGCCTCAAGTATGTTGTTACCCCTGTTTCAAATACAGAACTATTAGACCCGTTGTATTCGTGACAATACCCGGCCAGTTTTCCCGCAACACTTGCCGTTCCCGTAGAAGATGCCTCGTCATCAACCTCGGAAGCACTGGAATCCTCAAGTGCGTCTACAGCCTCCTGCATGTGATGAACCCATATATGGTTTATCCATGTGTTGTGTTCTCCATAGGTGGCACTTTGAGCTGGTTCGCTCGCCCCACTGTTCCCATAGTAAATATAAAAATCCGTGTCAGAAGACCCTGAGAGCGTCCCAGAGGCTCTAAAATGCAATTCCCCAGTCTTAGACCCTGTATTGATAAAAACGATCTCACGGGGCAATTCTGTCGTCCCATCGGCCTTTGTCATTCTTATGTCAGCCCCTGTAGATTTTACATTGCTCCATATCCCATGACCTGATCCGAAATCAGACATGTCAACATACACCACATAATCGCTCAGATCCCCACTGACTTTTGTACTGTCAACAGTGATCTTGGCTCTATACGTCCAACTGGGGTCATACCATGCCATTTAGATTGCATCACGAGTAATAGAAGTTCCGTTAAGAGTGGCCGTAACCTTTTTGGTTCCGCCGGCCTCAAATACAAGATAGGCAATTCCTAATGTATTCAGGGACTCCGGGTTTACTTTTACCTCTCCCCCAACAGTTGTTTCAATATCTTGAAACTTAGTCAGAAGATCTGATTCGGCGGTAGAAGGAACGTGGTTGACCTGTTTTTTCCCAATAAACGCCTGAACCTCTGTCTTGCTTTCCCCTGTTCCGGAATATTCAACGTAAATAAGTTGTGTTCGTTTTACCAAAGCCCCCGTGTCGTCAGTAATTGCCACGGGAATCTCTTGGGTCTCTAGAGTGTTCCCATTGTCGAGCTGAAGCGTATCAACAACATTTACAGCCCCGATTGACGTGTCCGCCATAACGGTGACGTTGTTATTGATCTTACTGATGATGTCTGCGCGTGTATCCATAGTGGTTTTATTATAAAGTATTTTATTAGTCTGGTCTATGAGCAAGTCGAACATGAAGCCCTTTCGCAGCTGTAGTATGAATAGCATCCACCTGGACAGCAATCTCTTGTCCTTTTGTGAAAGACGTAGTAGTAAGGTCTGGCTGAGTTGCCGCGGTCGTAGAATCCCTCTCCCCAGACTCAATATCAATTTTATTGGTTGACATGATTGTTGTCCCAGCCAGATGAACATCGACCACCATGGTACCCGTTGTACCAGCTGTTTCAGTCTGTGCCATAAAGTAATCAGGATTTGAATCATCTTGTACAAACTCTCCATCATAAGGAGCTGGGAATCTAACATGAAGAACCGTCCCCGTCGCAACATCAGTCGTAGGTCCATATAGATCAAACGTGAAGAATCGAAGATTTCTGTTTGACCCATGAAGAGCATCCGCCGTAACCGCTCGCGTTGTATCTGTTCCTGCATCAACCTCAGCAATGGTGGTAAGTTCTACCTTACCGGCTGTGGAAGTCGTAGCCGCCGAAACAACTGCATCAACGTTCCCAGATGTGACCGTACCAACGGTTGTGATATTTGCTTGGGTAAAGTGTTCATTCGCGTCGTAGTTAGTAAGAGCATCATGGTCAATGTTCGCCTCGGCGACATCAATGTCAATTTCATTATTTCCTGTGTCGTCTGTGATTGTTACTTTAGATGAGCCTGCGTTGATTTTCTTAAACTCTAGGTCTACACCTGTCTTTTGTTTGAATACCCCAACTCCAGCAGTACCCACGTTAGAAGCTGTGTTTGCTTCACCTCCACCGCCAGTTGGTAAATTACCAATCTGTACTTTCTTAATAGACCCGTCTGTAATATCCTCAATGAGAAGCAAGTCCCCCGAATCAGGAGTGCCTATGTCTGTTTGAGGGCTTATGTCTACGTCAAACGTTCTACTTGCACTAATATCACCTCCACCAGAGAGTCCCTCACCAGCAGTAAGGGTTACTGCCGTGTGATCAATGTGTTCATTTGCAACAAAGTTCTGCGCGGCATCATGGTCTACCACGAAATCCATATCTCCCGTTGCGTCTTGGTAGGTGATCGTAATCCCTGTATGCGTACCAGTGGCATTTGAAACCAACCCCCCTGCATAGTCTTCTACTTGTTCTTGGGTGAGTGTTGCGGTGATGTAGCCACTGTCGTTTGTCCACATTGAAATATTACCGCTTTTGTTGGTAAATGTATCAGTTGTAGCTTTCCCAACAAGGGTATCTGTTGCCGATGGAAGGGTTAGCGTATAGTCAGAAGCGAGAGAAGCCGCTGTTGTTAATCCTATGCTATTGGTTCCATTTGCCGTGTCTTCAAACAATTTAACTGTAGCCTGTGAACCAGACCAGCCTAGAAATTCATAAGCCCCTGCACCTTTTGATTGAAAAGCAAGCCCAACATTTGCATCGCTTCCGTAAGAGTAAAGTATAGGGCTACTTCCTGTTACATTATTTCCTATTTCGAGATAGTTTACTGCCGAAGCATTTTTATGAAACATCAACAGCTCATTCCCTGAATCATCAGTTATTCCGTCGTGGTGGTCAAATGAAATAGTAAATCCGTTTGTATCTAGGTTTCCTCCTAACTGTGGAGTGGTGTCTTCTATTACATTCTTGAGGAATGTAGAGGCAAGCATGTCATCTGTCACACCCCCCGTAGCAATATCAATGTTTATTTCTGTATCTGGCGACTCTGTGGCTGTAAATGTAGAAGCGAAGTCTAAGGTTACAATGTCAGCCCCTCCAACTTGAGAGCCGTTGCTCTTAACAGTAGTCATCGTTCCCGAGCCTGCTCCCGCCGCCTCAAGACCAATCAATCCTGTTGCATTGTCATAAGTAAGAACATAATTATCTTGTCCAACTCCAACTGTTTGATCTGCGTCGAATGTAAGGTTTCCAACTGTTACATTACCAGTTCCGTGAGGCGTGATGTTAATATCAGCATTTCCTGCGTCTGTAGAGATTGTCACCCCCCCACTACCCGCATTTACTGTAGTAATACCTGAACCTCCTGGATCAAGAGTGAGATCACCATTTGTTGATGTTGTTATCGTTAGTCCACCCGTAGCCCCTGTAATAGTTGTCACTTCGTCAATTCCGATAGTTGAAACATTCCCTCCAAATGTAGCATTTCCCGTTGCATCAATGTAAGCAATCTCTGTAGTTCCTGCTTCAAATGTAACAAGCTTTTCTGTACCGGTAATGGATTCCCTATTTGTTCCGCCGTCTGATTTCCATCCTGCAATTCTAACTACAGCATCAGAAGGGGAGTTTACACCTATGTTCCCCACAATAGCAACTGCCCCGTTATCTCCATCTGAAAACCCTTGCAATGAAACACCACCATCAGAAGAAGCGTCTCCGATAAAACCGTTAGTGGTAGCGTCAACCCAACCAAGACCTGTCATTGGACTAGCGAATGATTCGTCTGTTTTGTGGAATGTTATATGCCCATTACTTCCTGCGGTATCAGAACTGATATTAGTTGCTCCTACAACATCAAGTGCATACTCTGGGTTTGTGTTATTTATTCCAACATTTCCATCGGACTTCACATATACGCTAGGGCTTGTTGTGCTGTTATTTACATACAACCCTAAACCGTGGCTGGTATTAGTCCCAATCCCGAAAGAATCTTCCCCTGTGACATCCGTGGCAAACATCTGAGAAACCCATCCCGTACTCGTCAAGAAAGTGGCAAGTGTTGGGTCGGCTGAGGTTGCTGCAAGCTGAGTAATGTTCAGCGGAACTTCCCCTGAAACTGCCTCGACATCAAGTGTTGAATCTGGTGTAGAAGTTCCAATACCAAATCTGTTGGTAGAGCTATCAAACCGAAACTTCTCTTCAAGAGAGGCCACCTCCGTTCCGTCGTCCTTAGCGTAGTAAACAAAGTCGGCATTGTATGACCCATCATCGACCAGTTCAATAACACCTTGGTATTTATTCCCTGTGATCCCTGTATGATAAAGACTAATTCGTCCGTAGTTCCCCACCCCTCCATCATGCGAGAGGTTAAACGTTGCTTGCGTAGCATGCCCTATATCTAGATGAGCAACAGGACTTGTATTATTAATTCCCACAAACTCAGTATTTGCTCCTATTGTGATCTGTGGAGTAGCACTCGCATTGTCGTTGGCCAACAATATCAAGTCATTTGTTGTCCCCGTACCATTCTTACTTGAAACAATAGCGTTAGTTCCTGCCGGCCCAACTACTCCGTTTGTATCAAGACCCATCCAAAAGTAATTTGCATTATCTATATCATCACTGTCTCGCATACTTACATAAAGGTCTGTTCCTCCCCCTGATTGACCTGACAAATCTAATCCTCCTTGTCCGTAATCAACCTTAAGTTCTAGCGGAATTGCCCAGTCATGACCTGCTGCTGTGATAGTGTCAGAATCAGCTGTAATCTCTACCTGAGCATGAGTGTTCAGTGAGCTTTGATTAAACCGAGCTTTCCCGTTTCCGAGAATAGCAAAGTCATCAGTGTTTACATCAAGGGCCGTAATGCTTGAACTAGTTCCCGCTGTTATAATTTGCAGTCCATTTCCTAGAGCGTTTGTGTTCTCAAGGTATCCAAGGAATCCAGAAGCCTGTCCTTTCTCTACATGAAGGGCTCGTGTTGGCGCAATTCCAATCCCCACATCGTCTGCAAAATAAGCGCCCCCCCCACTGTCTATATAGAACAACTCAGTTAGGCTGTTATTTTTAGCTACAAAGTATTTAGCTGAGTACCCAGACTGCCCTACAACATTAACTCCATTATTAACGTCTTCGGCCTCAATATTGAATTGCCCAGCAATATCAACCGTAGCACTCTCAGAGAGATAAAGTTTATTTGTTGATTTGTCATACAAGAAATTTGACTCAGCATTTTCCTTTGAGTCTGTAGAGCTGTCATAAAATAGAATTTCCCCATCAGAGAACCCCGAACGAGCAGCTCCCTGCATATCTCCCCATAAGATCTTTTTATGATCCGCAGCCGTTGCGTCGTAATAAACTAGGTAGTCAGCAGCAAGATCTATTCCTGTGAACTCAGTAAGACCATTCACATCAAGTGCTATATCTGACCCGCTGATCTGAACACCATCAGAAGCAGTAATGTCAGTAATATCAGAAAGGGTATGCGTATGTCCAAGTAGACTAATCTCCACCTCTGAGCCAGCAATCCCGGCCTTCCACACATCGTCCGTTTCATCCCAAGTAAGAGCTGAGTTAGTCGAAGTGCCTCGGTTAATCTCGATTCCGGCGTCTTCTGTAGGAGCACCAGTAACATCGGAGTTCAACTCAATCACATTATCCGCAATTGTGACCGTTTCTGATTCAATAGTGGTCGTCGTTCCTTCTACAACTAGGTTCTTAACCCGAAGATCGGCATAGTCGCTGTCAGCATTGTTTCTTATTTGAAGCTCTCCAGAAGAGTTTTTCAACTGGACCTTGGTAGTCAAACCCACCTGCAAAGCTCCATGAGCCCAAACATCACCCGCTTCTCCCGTCGTTCCTACCTGCAATGTGTTTGAAGCGGCTGTGTATGTAAATGCGTTTTCACCTGTGAAGTTAGTTCCATTTCCAATAATTACGTGTCCGTTTGTTGCTGTAGCTCCGTCTAGAAGGTTCACCTCACCCGCTGTTGCTGTTACATCTGAAATATCTGATTGTGTATGAGTATGAGATGCTGCTGCAATACCTGCCTCAGCAAGAGTGTTGTTGATCCATTCCGCCCCGTCATACTTTAGGATCTCCCCTGTTGCCACAGATGTAATTGTGGCATCCGTAAGGTCGTCCATTCCCCCAACTCCTCCGCCAACCGTGGACCAGGCTGACCCATCGTACACACGGATTCGGTCATTATCGGTGTCGTAATACATAGACCCGATATCGTGATTATCAATTGTTCCTTCAATGGCTCCTGCGATATTCGCCAATCGAAGACCGGCATTAAAGTCTCCATCAATGTTACCGAAATAAAGCTGTTTATTGAAGATAGTCTCTTTCATGTAGACCTTTCCCGTTCCGGCTCCTTCGATATAAACACTATCGTTTGTATCTTTCCCCGTAATAAGTCCGTCTCCACCATTCGACCCAAGCGTAAGGTTTCCTACGTCCAAGTCTGTAGACATGGTGACCGAACCAATCAACAAAGATGTCCCTGTGACCGAAAGCCCTCCAGCACCAATAGTAACGGCTCCTGCATCATCATACGTAGGGGCATTTGTACTACTCTGAATAAGTCGTCCCGAGGTTCCGTCAAAGCGAGCAATTGAGTGATCTGCAACAGATGGCCCCCCGTCTATATAGGCGACATCCCCCAATCCCTCTAGATTAACAGACCCACCCCCGTTATCCACAAGATTGAGAGCTGCGGGAGCAACCGCAGAGGTTTGAGGCTTGAAATTCAACGTAGTTACCGATGATACCGATTCGTCATCGATAAGTTCTACGGTGGTGAGTCCTGCCCCACCCCCTCCAGTATCCAGGGAAAAAGACCCGTCACCATTGTCGGTTAAGGTTCCATTCGTAACTTTGAGAATCCCCGGAGATCCTGCCGGAGATCCGTCCTCTTCCTGTATCCGCAGTATGTCAGTTCTTCCCATATCATAATTTAAAGTTATCTCTTACGAATTTATCAGCTCTTCCCTTCTTGAGCTCATCCTTTAGCCTGTCCGCCTTTACGTCCAACCTCTTCTCTGCTTCAACTATTAACTCAACCTTAGCATCAAGTGCTTTAGATTTTTCTGCGAACCCAGCCTCAAGAGCAGCAAGTTCTTTGTTTTTTGCCACAACGGCCTTCCTTGCGTCATCTAGCTCTTTCGTAACATTCGACAACTCTTTCTTTGCCACTGATAGCTCCTCAGAAACCTGAGCAAGTTCTTCATCAAATTTCTTAATATTCTTTGTGTTAACCTCAAGAACAGCAACAGCGAGATTATTGTTGTTTACTGCCTTCTCAAGTTTTCTCGACACCTCCTCCACGTCAGAAGAAAGGTTTGTCTTGCGAGAAGAAAGTGCGTCAACCTCCTTCTTTAGGACAGCTAACTGCCCCTCCAGCTCTATCTTTGCCTTCCGATTCTCAAGCTCAACCTCAGAAAACGCTTTCTGTATCTCGGCATTTCTTTCTAGGGCATTTACTCGTTCATCATTTAGACCGCATATTTCTTTTTCGAGAGACTCCTTCTGGCTAACAAAGCCCTGAATCTCCTTCTTGTTTTGGAGTTTTGTTTTCTGAAGCTCCCCGGCGGCTTTCTCCCTAGCCTCAACAGCACTCTGTGCATCAGCCTTTGCCTGAGATATGTCAGCGTGGACACTTTCAAGCATTTCTTTCGCTGCCTCAATGTCAGACCCAACCCCCTCTAAAACAAGCTTTTCCCGATTAATAGCGTCGGTAGTTTCTTTGAGCTTGCTTTTTGATTGGGCCAACTCTTTCGCAGCCTTTTCGATGTCCTTTGTTTTGGTAGCCATTAGTTGTTTTCAGATACAGAACAAGTAACTGTCACCTCACCCTCGGTTCGGGCTGTAACATTTGCAGTAACCCACTTAAGATGGTTCGTATTGACTTCTACCTGTCGATAGTCATCAGCAGTAGCTACGGCAATACCTGTGTCACCA